>Ga0154020_10005220_pt1 | contig 15385 bp, 6 predicted proteins | sample Klosneuvirus_201_FD_109709 | JGI IMG/M metagenome (GOLD analysis project Ga0154020, IMG submission 109709) | Active sludge microbial communities from wastewater, Klosterneuburg, Austria - Klosneuvirus_20160825_MG | ecosystem: Engineered > WWTP > Aerobic digester > Activated sludge | place...
AAGCCGATGAACTGCCCGCACCACTGCGAAATTTACGGCCACCGGCCCCGCTCCTACCGCGATCTTCCAATCCGGATCGCCGAGTTCGGCACCGTGTACCGCTACGAGCAGTCGGGCGAACTGCACGGCCTGACCCGCGTACGCGGTTTCACGCAAGACGACGCGCACATTTTTTGCACCGAGGATCAAGTCAAGGAAGAGTTTCTCGCTGTGCTCGACCTCACCCTCTATGTGTTGGCCAAATTAGGCTTCGACAAGTTCACGGCACAAATCAGCCTGCGTGACCCGGAGAACAAGGCCAAATACATCGGCAGCGACGAGGTTTGGGAAAAAGCCGAAAAAGCCATCATTGACGCTGCCGCAGAAGTAGGCCTGTCCACCGTCACCGAACTCGGAGAAGCGGCTTTCTACGGCCCGAAACTCGACTTCATGGTGAAAGACGCCCTCGGGCGCTCGTGGCAACTCGGCACCATCCAGGTGGACTACAACCTGCCCGAGCGCTTCAACCTAACCTACGTCGGCGCCGACAACCAGGAGCACCGCCCGGTCATGATCCACCGCGCGCCCTTCGGCAGCATGGAGCGCTTCACCGCCGTGCTCATCGAGCACTGTGCGGGCCGTTTCCCGCTGTGGCTCACGCCGGAACAGTTCGTGGTGCTGCCCGTGTCCGACCGATTCACGGAGTATGCCCATCAGGTGAAACACCAACTTGCCGCGGCCGACCTGCGCGGGGATGTGGACGACCGCAACGAGACCATCGGGCGCAAAATCCGTGACAACGAACTCAAGCGCATCCCCTTCCTGCTCGTCGTGGGCGAAAAAGAAGTGGAAGCCGGTACCGTCAGCGTGCGCAAGCAAGGCGAAGGCGACCAGGGCGCCGTGACCGTGGCTGAGTTTGCAGCGATGGTACAGGCACAGCTTTGATTGATCCGATTGGATTCGATTATTTCGATTGATTCGATTGCGGCGCGGGAGGCTTGAGGGCTTTTCGCGCCGTTTTTTTTACCGATACACCGTCACATCCCCCGCAAACACCTCCACCACCCCATCTACAAACTCCACCTCGGCCTGCCAGACATACACGCCGGGCTGCATCTGCTGGCCGCGGAAGGTGCCGTCCCAGCCGATGGATTCGTCGTTGATGGCCATGTCCTCGTTCAGGTACAATTGGTTGCCCCAGCGGTCGAAAATGCGCAGCGTGCGCACAATGGTCACGCCCCGCCCGAAAAGCAGGAAGCGGTCGTTGAAGCCGTCGCCGTCGGGTGAAAAAATGTTCGGTGCGTACAAACTCCGCCGGCGGTTCACCTGCACTACCACGGTGGCTTCTGCCGGGCAGCCGTTCAAGTCGAGAATACGCAGGCGGTACTGCGTGGGCCGGAACGGCCGCGCCCAGGGTTCGGGGCAGTCGGTACAGGAAAGGCCGTAGTCGGGTGTCCATATCCACTCGGCCACCTGGTTTGCAGGCAGGTTGAGCAGGGGCTGGAGTTGGAGGGAATCGCCCAGTTCAAGCACTGGCCCGACACTGAGCGTCACCGTCGGCAGGAAGGGTGGGGCAATGGCCACGGGCATACTTGCCGAACATCCGAGCGCATCGCTCACCACCAACACATACGGCCCCGGCTGCAGGCTGCTGAAATTTGGCGATACGTTGAAACTCTGTCCGCCGTTGATCGAATACCGGAACGGCGCCTGCCCACCCGAAACCGGCCCGAAAGCAATGGCTCCGGTGGGAATATGGCAATTGGGCTGGGTCAGGGCTGGGTCAAAATCCGGCAGCGGTATTTCGCTGACAAGTACGTTGTCCGTTGTCGTGCAGCCGTTGGCTGGATTGGTCACCGTAAGCAGGTAGGTGCCCGGCGCATTCACCAAGGATGAGGCCGTATTGGCGCCGCTGACGATATTGCTGCCGGGCCCGGCCGTCCAGGCAAACGCCATCGTTCCTGGCGTGCTGCTGCTGCCGTCGAGGCTTGCATCGGGCTGGTCGCAGTACAATTCCGCCGGTGGTCCGGCGTCTGCGTTTGGCGCGGCCAGGTCATTTGTCACGGTAGCAGTAGCGGTGGCAGTACAGCCGTTTTGGCTGTTGGTGAGCAAAAGCGTGTACGTACCGGCTGCATTCACCTGAGGGGTCAGCGTGTTTTGCCCACCGGCAAATTGCCCGTTTGTGGTCGTCCAGGCGATGACAATGTTCGGTCCACCGCTTGAGCCGGCGGCATTCAGCGTGACCGAGTCGCGTACGCAGGTACGCGGCAACGGCTGGGTGATAGCGGCCACGGGCGGTGTCGTGTTGTTCAGCACGGTCACGGTGGCGGTGGCGGTGCAGCCGTTGGTGCCGCTCGTCACGGTGACGGTGTAGGTGGTCGGCTGGGCTACTGTCGGGTTGGCGCTGTTGCCGCCGGAGATAATCTGCCCGCCCGACCAGATGAATCCCAAAGCGCCTTGTCCCGTCGAGCCGGCGGCAGAAAGCGGTACCTGCGGCTGAGCACAAGTGATCGTGGGCGCCGGACCGGCGTTGGCCACGGGTGGCGTAGTATTTTGCGACACCGTGGCGGTAGTCGTCGAAGTACAGCCGTTCTGCTGGTTTTGTACGGTGAGCAGGTAGGTTCCCGGAGCGTTCACGATCGGCGCGAGGGTATTTTGACCGGAAACAAACTGGCCGTTCGTGGTGGTCCAGTTTGCGGAAAAACCGTTTGGCGGCTGGCTCACGGTTCCGCTGAGCGGCACTTGCGTCACTGCACAGGTGAGCGTTTGCGGCGCAGCCGCCGAAATGGCGGGCGCCGTCGTATTGGAAGCGATCTGCGCAATTGCCGTGGCCGTGCAGCCATTACCGAGGTCAGTCACCGTGAGCGTGTACGTCCCGGGCTGGTTGATAGTCGGCGAGGCCGTGTTTGCGCCGCCGATGATGTTGCCGCCGGTGGTTTGCCAGATGTAGGTGAAACCAGGGCCACTTGGGAGGCCTTGGAGGCTGAGCGATTGCAGGACACAGCTGAGCGTGCCGGGCGGCGCTACACCTGCCGGGGGCGGGATGGTGTTTTGAAAAACAGTCGTTTGCGCGGTGGCGGTACAGCCGTTCTGGGTATTGGTGACGGTGAGGGTGTAGGTTCCCGGCGCGTTCACATTTGGGCTAAGTGTCGTACCGCCGGACACGATATTTCCACCGCCGGAGGCTGCCCATGCAGGCGTGAAATTGGCGCCTGTGCTGCCGCTTCCCGGCAGACTCAGTTGGGTGACTGCGCAGGTGAGCGTTCCCGGTTGGCCGATAGCCGCCGTGGGCGCTCCGGCATCGTTTTGCACCGAAACAGTGCTTGTGGCCGTACAGCCATTATTGAGGTCGGTCACCAGCAGGGTGTACTGCCCGGCAGCGTTCACCACAGGTGTCAGGGTATTGGCGCCGGACACAATGTTTCCGCCCCCGGCAGCGCTCCAGGTGTAAGCGGGCGTGCCGTTGGCCGAGCCGGTTCCGCTGAGTGTGAGGCTGCTGACGAGGCAACTCAAGGTGGCGTTTTGCCCGGCATTTGCCACAGGAGAAACGATGTTTTGAGCCACCGAAACAGATGCGGTGTTGGTGCAGCCGTTGGCCGTGTTGGTTACCAACAGGAGGTAGTTGCCCGGCTGATTCACCACCGGGTTGGGAGTGTTTCCCCCGGAAATGATGTTCCCGCCAAGCGTGGCCGTCCAGGCGACGACGATGCCCGGTCCGGGTTCCACCGTGCCTTGCAACGTCGTTTGCGTTAGCACGCAGGTGAGTGTGGGCGCGGGCGCGACCGCTGCCTGTGGCGTTGCGATGTTTTGGTTAACAATGGTCGAAAGCGCCGTGGTGCAACCGTTCTGCTGGTTGGTCACCAGCAAATCGTACTGGCCGGGCGCGTCCACCACGGGCGCGGGGCTGTTTTGGCCGGACACAAACTGTCCGTCGGGAGTGCCCCATTGGTACACAAAAATCGGCGCTCCGCCGGTAGTGTTCAGCGTGGCGGTCGTTTGCGTGCAGGTAAGTATGGTCGGCACCGAAATCGTTACGCCGGGCGGCGTTTGGTTGGCGGTCACGATGGCGGTATCGGTGGCGGTGCATCCGTTTTGCGGGTTGGTCACGGTGAGCTGGTAGGCGCCGGGCAAGGTGGTGTTCACCGTCGCATTGTTGGGGTTTCCACTAAAACCACCGTCGGGTGTTTGCCAGACAAACTGGAGATTTCCGGCCTGGCCGCCATTTGCCGACAGGCTGAAAACCGGGTCGGTGCAGGTAAGCAAGCCGTCGAGGCCGGCATCGGCAGGTGGCGCGGCAGTGTCCTGAGTCACCGAAACCGACGAAGTGGCCGTACAGCCGTTGGCGGTGTTGGTGATGGTGAGGCCGTAATCCCCCGGCACGTCCACTACGGGCGCGGGGCCGTTTTGGCCGGAAACGAAATTGCCGCCCGTGGTCGTCCATGAGTAGACAAAATTCGGTCCCAACGACGAGCCTGTGGTGCCGATCGTTTGGGTGGGCGATGCACAGGTGATCGGCCCGGGCACGGTGGCAATGGCCACCGGCGTACCGGTTTCCACGGCTACCTGAGCCGAAACAGAGGCAGTGCAGCCGTTCACGAGGTCGGTAGCAGTAAGGGTATAGGTGCCGGCGGCGTTCACGATGGGGTTGAGGGTGATTTCTCCGGACAGAATATTTCCGCCACCGGCCGCCGTCCAGAGGTAGGTGAAACTACCAGTCGGAGCATTATTTTGTCCCTGCAAGGACAGCGTCGGATTGGCGCAGGTGAGTGTGTCGGGAAGATCAATGCCGATGTTGGGTGGCGTGATGTTTTGCTGTACAATCGCCTGATCGCCGGCCGTGCAACCGTTGGCAGGATTGGTCAGCAGGAGCAAGTAAGTGCCGGGCGCTCCGACGGTAGGGGTGGGCGTGTCGCCGCCGCTCAGGATCAGGCCGTTGGTGGTTGTCCAGGCATAGGTCAGGCCGGGCAGGTTACTGGAGCCGCCGGCGTTGAGCAGCACGGACAAAACCGTGCAAGTCAGCGTGTCGGGGGCGTTGGCCACGGCCACAAGGGCATCGGCATCGGCGGTCACAAGTACGGTACTGTCGGAGGTGCAGCCGTTGGCAGCATTGGAAACCAAAAGCGTGTACGTACCGGCGGCATTGACGACGGGCGCGAGCGAGGTATCGCCCGAAACGACGTTACCGCCGCCGGCAGCCGACCACAAGTACGTGACTCCCGGCCCCTGCGAAGATCCATTGCCAGACAGCGTGATGCTGGGGCTTTGGCAGGTGATCGTGTCGGGCGGGGCGATGAGCGCCACAGGCGGCAGCGTGTCAATGGCCACGGAAACGGTGTCGCTGCCGAAGCAGAAATTGGTGGTGTCAAGGGCGGTCAGGATATAGGTGCCGGGAGCGAGGGCGGCGATTTGCAGCAGGCTGGAGTCGCCTGAAAAGTCGCCCCCGTTGGCCGCAAACCAGGTCGTCTGCACGGTGTTCACGTTCACACTGCCCTGTAGCATCAGCGTGTCGGTAGCGCAGTTGAAAATACCCGGCGTGTCAATGGCCACCAGGGGCGGCGCAAGGTCGGGCGTCACGAGTACCGTGTCGGCGGCGGCACAACCGTTCGCTGTGTTGGTCACGGTGAGGATATATGTGCCGGGGGCGTTGGCGAGGGCGATTTGCATATTGGCGCCGGAAACGATGTTGCCGCCGTTTTGAGCCGTCCAGGCGTAGGTGATGTTGTTTCCCTGAGAAGAGGCGGAGCCGTCAATCGAAAAGGTGGTGGACAAACAATTGAACACCGACATGCTGGATATGGCGGAAGCCACGGGCGGGTTGGTGGCAGCGATGACCTGCACCGACGCTTCAGCCGTGCAACCGGTGCTGGTGTTGGTCACCAGCAGGGTGTACTCACCCGGCTGGTCTACGACGGCGGAGGGGTTGTTGGTGCCGGACACGAAGTTGCCGCCCGGCCCCGCCGTCCACTGGTAGGTGGAAAATGCGGGCTGGCTTGAAAATCCGAATAACTGCACGGTGGGGTTGCCACAGCCCAGGGGCAAGGGCGTGTTGATCCAGGTGAAGAGCTGGTTCGGGTTTTGAATGACGTTGACGGATGCAGTTTTGGTACACTCGACGAAGCCGTTGTTGTAGGTGACGGTCAGGGTGTATTGCCCGGCAGCGTTCACCACGGGGTTGAGCGAGTTGGCGCCGGAAACGATGTTGCCGTCGGGGGTGTCCCACTGGTAGGTGATGTTCGGGCCCACGCTGGAACCGAGGCCGGAAAGGCTGATGTTGGCTCCATCGCAGGGAATCAAACTAACGGCGGGCGTGGCCACGGCTTGCACATTGACTACAAAAACCTGCACGGTATCGGTCACGGTACACACGGGGGAAAAAACGATGTCGTCGAGGGCGAAGTCGTTGCCACCCAGCACGGTGTTTTGGTTGACAATACAAATGGTGGCGGTGGAGTTTCCGCCGCTGTTCCAAATCTGGTAAAAATTGACCCAGTTGCAGTTGGAGTTGGGGGCGTTGAAAATCGGCCCGATGGTGTTGCCGTTGATGGAAAACTGGAGCAAAGCCGGCGATGCGGCAACCACCGTGGTTACCCAGGCCGAAAAGGCGTACTGGGTGTTGGGTTGCACGTTCACGGTTTGGCACCATACGTTCTGGTTGGGCGTACCGGAACCGTTTACCACCATCATGTTTCCGCTGCCGGAAGTATGGTCGGGACAAGGTGCAAAACCGGGGTGATCGTCTTGCGGGTTGGCCAGCACATCGTACACGCCTTCCGGCACGAGGTTGCCCGGCATGTAGGTGTAGTCGCTGGTGAAGCCGGTATTCCCGCTTTCAAAATCGCCGTTTGTGATGAGGTTTAAATTCAAATCCACGGCGCGACCGGTGAGCACATAGGTGGCATTGCCGGTGACGGTGACGGTGGGGTTGAGCGTGTTGGCGCCCGACATGCCGGTGGTGGGCGACCAGGTGAAATTGAGGTAGTCGCCGTCAATGGAGCCGTTGAGTTCCGCCGGTGAAGGCGGTGCACACAGCCACAAGTCGTCGCCGGCATTGACGATGATAGGGCATTGAGCAGTCATCGTGACAACCGGGATCAACAGGGCAACAATCGAACAGAGTAAACAAAACGGGCGCATAGGCGGCAAATCGAGCGTTTGAGCGAACGGGTTGAGGGGAGCAGGCAAAGGTAGGGATTTGCATTTGCTTGGGGCTACACCCAATGGATTCGCCGGCAGGGCGCGTCGTTGCCCGTGTTTGGAAAAAGATTAGGGCAGTTGCATAGACAAAGCGTTGCATACGCCTGAAGCGGATCATTTCCTGGCACCTATTCGCGCATCCATAGTGGAAAACCACTATTGACCGCGCAACCAGCCAAATACCTTTGGTGGGAAAAACTACCGCATCCATACCATATTCCTAAGCGGTGGTTTGACAACAATCATGTTTCACGAGTAAAAAACACCTGCCATGAAGAATACCGCCCTCTTTGTAATCCTGATTACTGTCGGCCTGTTTTGCGTGCATCTTTTGCCCGCTCAAAATGCCAAAACGTCTGTCGGACTGGGCATCGTTGGTATTTCCGACGAGCCAACACGTCTGAATTACAACCAGTTGTTCAAAATGATCCTGAAAGACAACCCGGCCACGCTCGACGGGAAAGTACTTACGGCAGATTTGGTGGAACACCAGTCCCAGGCCGATGTCGCCATCAAGGCAAGTTTCCTCGAAGGCGGTGTGGCGTATGTTTTTTACAAAAACGGGCAACTTGTGGCTAAGGATACGATCCGGGTGCCCTCGCTCGAAACACTCGTGGACGAACGAATGCCCGCTCTTCAGGTCGAGTCCACCCCGGAAGGATACGCGGTTGTCACCGTTTCGGAAAAGGATCAAGTGTATGCCCAGGGAATACGAAACGGAGATATTCTGCTTGAGGCCGGCAATATTACGGGACTTCCCGATAATCTGGAGAAGGTTCGCAACCTGTTAAAGGGAACTCCAACCAGCAACACGCTTTACGTCAAGTTAAAACGCCCCTCTACGGGTGTTGAATCGGCATATTGGGTAAAAATCCAATCGTTTAAAAAGCCGGTGTGGCAACGCCCACTGCAGACCGAACAGCTCCAAAGCATTTTCAAAGCCTTGCTGTTTGACATGGCTCAGCCCACTTCCAATATGGGTATTGTGTTCAAAAAAGCGCCCAATTTCAGCATGAAATCTATGACCAAGGCCAAAAGCCTGGCCAGTACGGGCAAGTGTAAATCCTACGAGCAACTCACAATGTCGTCCGATTCCAGGATGCATGGAGTATCCCCCTCGGTCAACCTGGACAGTATTTTTGGCCGGGAAAAGTTTTACCTGCTCAAAGAAAGCAAAAAAGTCGAACCGGGCGAGGCTGCGCTACATGTGCTGCGGTACTACAACTTCGACCAGCGCGAAAGTTACCTGAGCGATAACGACCACGTGAGTGGTGATGTCAAGGGCGTGGTCAGGCAGATATCCGGCCCGTTTTACCACAAGCCCGGTGTGTTCGCCAACTACTTCATAGCCGCAAAACAATACGAAAAAGCCGGCAACTATACCGCCGCACTCAACCAGTACTACGGCGCTTACCTGAAGATTGACGACATGATCGCCGGCGAATTGGTCAAGGCAAAAGCCAAAAGAGCCGTTTTGGGCTGCATCGCGCATTGCAGCAAACAGCTCAACCAACCCGAATATTCCGCTCTTGTGCTGTTGGCTCACGACTGCCTGAAAATCACAACAGCCGACGACAACCTGCGAAAGAAGAACTCCGAATTTTACGATTTCTCCCAAAACACCTTCGACCTCTGCGTCACCGTGGAAAACACCCTCGCCAAACAACGCTCCGAAAAACGCGCCGCCATTTTCGGCGCGGTACTCAATGCCGGCATGGGCGTGGCCACGCTTAGTCTGGACAACCTCGACAATTTGGTTTCGACGGGTTTTTTCGTGAATGCCATAGACATCATGAACCAAAACGACCAGTTGAACTACGAGATAAATACCATGCTGACCGAGACCACACAGTCCATCGAGTTCAATCTGCCCCCCGAGCTACGCGACGACGAAGACAGCAGCCCATTCGAACTTATCGCCACGGCCGCGATCAGCTATGCGCTCGAACGCAGCACCGACAAAACCGCCGTGCTTGAACGCATCGAACAGTACGCCGCCAAACGACCCGCCATGAAACGCGCACTGGAAACCACGCAACAGCAATACCGGCTGAACAGCAACAACCTCGACTCCCGTACATTGGTCGGACAATTGATTCGCACGGAAAAAACCACGTTCCGGTACGAAAAACGCGGGATCGCACTGCCCGAAGCCATTTCTATTCCTTGATTTTTTTGAAGATGATACGCATGGTTTCCCTGTCCAGAATTTTTCGGTTATCACTCTTGTCGGCTTCAATTTTACTGTACCCGGCCACAGTGCTTCAGGCGCAAAACTCAGGCTGCCCGGAAGCCGACAAAATCAGCGACGAGATAAAAAAGCACAACGCCAAGTATGAAAAGATCAAATCGGACTTACTGGCCGGGTTGTATTGCAGCCAGTGTGGCAACTCGAAGACGGAGATTGAAAGTGGGGGGTACGAAACCTTTGAGCAGCACTTGGTTAACGTGAAAGGGCAAGCGTTGCCTGCCAGCCAAAAACAAATGGACGATGCGCACAAAAAATACTCTGCCGAATATGACCGGCTGAAATCCAGCTGGGAGTCGGCCAACAAGAACTGCGAGGAAAAATACCGGCAGGAGCAGGAGCAAAAACGCCGGGAAGACGAGCGCAAGCGCAAAGAGGCCGAACGCCTGGCCGAAGAGGCACGCCAAAAACGCGAGCAAGAAGCGCGGGACGCCGCCCAAAAACGCCGGGACGCCGAAGAGGCCGCGCGGCTGAAAAAAGAAACGGAAGAACGGGAAGCCCGGGAAGCGGAGCAGCGCCGGGAGGCGGAACGCCAACGACTTTTGCGCGAACAAATGGAACGCGACGCCGAACTGCGCCGCCAACGCGATGCCGAACTCCGACAAAACCTGCTGAATCTCCAGCGGGACTTGGCCAGACGCCCGGACTATAATGCCGAGATTTTGAAAGAAGTCGAAGACAGGTTGAAATCCCTGCACAACAAGCGTATCGGATCGGAGCCTCAGCCGGGCGACACCCAAAAACCGGGCGTATCCGATTTGATGAGCGAGAAAGTGACGGACATGCTGAAAGAAGCCGGCCCTATTGACGACGATGTATTCGAGGCAATGGACGCCGCAGAGGCGCTTAAAAATCTGTATGAAGGCGGGTGGGAAAAAGTTGAGGAAGAAGGTATTATCAACTTTTTTGAATCACTCGGCCTCACCAAACCACTGCAGTACGGGCAAACCGAGCAACTCAGGTTTGTCGAATGGCTAAACAAAGCCGTGTCCGAAAAATCATGGCATGCGTTCGACAAGCACGCGCAATCCTTAGGTTCCACATCGGGCTATTCCCAAAATGGCCCGGAGCCGGAGCCGCTCGTGCCTCGGTGGCATACGCCTCCGCCGCCGCCACCGGACGACCGTTCCGGGTACGGCCAAATTACGTTTTGGATGCAGTCCGACCTGCAGTGCTACAACGTGGAGGTGAGCATTCAGGGCTATTCCGGCACCATAACGCAGTATTATGCCGGGGGTGCTCCCGGATGTGCGACTGTGGGTTGCGCCAACTTCAATTTGTCCGCGGGCACCTATTCGTATACGGCGCGTTGCTCCGACAAATCGTGGGACGGCAGCGTCGTCATTACCGCCGGGGGGTGTTGTATGTTGAAACTCACCTACTAAAAAACAATGTCGTGAAAAATCTCGGTTTGAAACTATGCACAACCCTGCTCGCCTGTCTGTGCCTTTTTCAGATAGGCCGGGCACAAGCGGCATTCAAACAAGTTGCCGAACACGAGTTGCCGGAGTCCGTGCTTCCGTTGGGCGATCTCCTTGTCCCGGGCGACAGCAGCGTGCTGCTTACGGCCAATGGCGGCTTGTATTGCCTGAACCCGCCCGGATGGCCCATGCCGCCCGATTCGAACAACCTGTTGGTCTCCTATCTCCAGTTGAATGGCCCGTCAAGCCACTTGTTCACTGTTTTTCACCTTCGGGAAAACAAGACCTGCCTGTATTGGCGGCAGGAAAAAGATGCCGAAACCCGCGTGGAGCGCTTGGCTACGCTGCCGGGTGGCTTGTTTCGGCTGTTGCAGCAAGAAAACGCCCTGTTCCTGATTGGCTTTGCCGCCGATACGTTCCGCATTTACGAATACGCGTCGGACACGTTGGCAAGTCTGTACATGTCCAAACGATTCATCCCTTCCGATGTCCGCGCACTCAGCCGGGACCTGCTGCTGCTGGCGGTAGGCAACCGAATCGTGTCGCTGCATCGAACCGAGGGCCTGAAAGAACTTTTTAACCTGGATGAGCCGGTGACTAGTTTTGTCATCAAAGACGGCACACTGCTAATTGTTAGCACTCCGACCGGTTTGTACACCTACACAACGGGAACATTGCACCCGATAGCGGCTGGAGTCACCGGCAAGTTATTTTTTGAAAAAAACACCTTGTTTGTGCTCCATGCCGAAGCCCGAAAACTGTATAGTTTTCGGTAGGAAACTTGGTTTATGTTCCCTTCCGCTGAAAGCCAAGCGCAAGTGACGGTGTGACTGGCAGCACACTACTGGACATTTTTGTTTTCCAGGGCATCCAGACCTTCCAGGTTTGGCAAACCTGAAGGTCTCGTTCCGAAAATGTCCAGTAGTATGGACTGACAGTCATATGGTCGCAGAATTCCGGATAACCTCAACTTCAGCAGCAACAATTACTCAGTTGGTTGTCATGAACAATCTTTTTACAAAAGATTGGTTACCAGTGCGTACCTGAAGGAAATATTGGTTGTCGGATAACCCTGTTGCATCAAGCAGTTGGCCGCTTGCAACGTTTTCCCAACGCTTCACCTCCCTTCCAAGGGGGTCGAACAAGCGGATTTCCATGTTGTGTACAAGTTGTTCGCAAGCAATGGAGAAATATCCTTGCGACAAAGTAGGCACAACCCGGAATTTGGCGTGCAACGCCTCGTCAACCCCGCTAATCTTACCCACCTCAACTTCATTTTCGACCATACAGCCATTGGTATCGGTCACAAGGACCAAATAGGTACCTGCCGACAGATTCGATACTGCCGGCGTATTTGCAGGAGGAGCGGTGTTCCAACTGTATGTATAGGGTGGTGTACCGCCGTTGGCCGCTGCTACAACGGTGCCATTCATCGCGCTTCCCGCTTCCGGAGTGCTGCCGACACCGACCGTAAGTACAGGCGGCTGAGGGAGGTTTATCTGAAAGGTAATTGAATTGCCCTCGCTATCCGTAACGGTCACGGTATAATTCCCGGCGGCCAGTCCTGCAGGAGCCACACCTTGGATGGATGGTGGTGTCCAGGTATAGGCATATGGCGTTTTTCCTCCGGTGGTTTCAACCACGAGAGCACCATCTGTGTCACCAAAGCAGTCCAATGAACTGGTTATTTGTATTTGTCCGGCTAAGGGTACTGATGCTGTAAGAGGGAGTTTCCAGAGTTCGTCACCGCCGATTCCATAGGCGACAAAAACCATATAGTCCTGATATTTAATAAAATTAGATGGGTAGGAGCTGCCGGCGGGAAAGAGGTCTGCCACCAGCGCAGTCCCGGCTTCGGTACCATCCGATTTCCATAATTCGATGTTGAACGGACTACCGCTGTTCGCTGCTCCGAAAAAAAGTTTGTCTCCGACTGCGGCAATAGAGGTTGGAAGTGCGAATGACCCGAAAGGGCCTGGTGTCATGTCTTTAACCATATAAGTACCAGCCTCCGTGCCATCACTCCTCCACAGCTCTTGCCCATGTGTTGTGTTCTCATATTTGTAGTAGAGCACACCGTTGAGCACGGCAAAATTCTGCGGTGCATAGCCCGGGCTACCGGAGGAAGCATCTTTTACCATACTTGTTCCCGCTTCCGTGCCATCGCTTTTCCATAATTCGATACCGTTCACGCCGTTGTTTGCGGAAAAATAAACCGTGTTGCCAATTTTTACAAGCCTCTGTTCTGTCGTGTTAGGTTGCGTCTGCAATCCTCCTCCTGTTGGGTTGATGTTTTTTACCATGACCGTGCCTGCTTGTGTACCATCGCTGCGCCAAAGTTCGGGGTCGGAAAAATTAGCCGAGGCAACGAACAGCAAATAGCCATTACAACTAACGAGGCTGTTGGGATCGCTTCCGAATGAAGCAGAAATGTTGGCTACCTGCTTTGTACCCGCCCCTGTGCCGTCGGTCACCCAAAGTTCTGTACCATCCAAGCCGTATGCTGCAAAGTATAGCAAACCATTGTGTTCCGCAAAGTTTTCAGGATCGCCGTGTCCGTTGGCGCCAAAGAACGTGTTAATGTCTTTTACCAGATAGGTGCCGCTTTCGGTGCCATCGGTCCGCCAGAATTCTTCGCCCGACACCCCGTTGTTTCCGGCAAAATAAAGCACATCGTTCCACACATAATATTTAATGGCGATGCTGGAACCCCAGGTTGCGGGAATACCACTTGCACTACCGGCATTAATATCCTTTACAAGTACGGTGCCGTCTGCTGTTCCATCCGTGCGCCATAATTCGATCCCCAGGCTTGTTGTGGCTGTAAAGAGTAAGAAGTCATTTACGACGTAAAAGTGTTGACAGTCCGATCCGGTTGTTCCCGGGAAAATGTCTTTCACAAGTACGGTACCATTTTCCGTTCCGTCAGTTGTCCAAAGCTCCGTTCCGTGCGTTCCGTCGTTGGCGGCAAAATAGAGTTTGCCTTTGTACTCCGCTAAAAAATTGGCGTACGATGGGATAGATCCTGTACTGCCAGGGTTGATGTCTCTAATTTGAATCGGCGTTTGTGCAACGCAGTAGTGCAAGATTGTCAAGGCAGTTAATGTGAAGAGGTGCTTTTTCATGTTCGATGGTTATGTTAGAATATATTGTTTCAAGTACCGGATTTACCGTTGGCGATGCACATCCAATCATCATCCTTTTTTGACGGGTTATATCCATTCGATATTGGTCTATTATGCGAAAGTAGCTCGTTAGCAAGCGCCGGCCAAGCAATACAGTAAAAAATAATTCACGACATCAGCCCCCGTACCGCCAACCCCGTCATCACCACCGTCACCGCCCAGCCCGCCGCATGCAGCCAAACCGGGTGCCGGTACCCCTGCAGCAGAGACTGTTTGCGGGCAGCCAGAAGCACGATGGCCAAGGCAATGGGCAAAATAAAGCCGTTGACGGCGCCGGCCAGGATCAACAGCTGTACAGGGCGGCCCAGCGCGAGAAATATTCCTGCCGAAATCAGCACGAACGCCGTGACGACCCAGCGGTGGTTGCGCTCCAGTACGGGGTGCCAACTGCGCAAAAAACTCACGGAAGTGTACGCCGAGCCGAGTACCGAAGTGATGGCTGCGCACCACATCACCAGTCCGAACAGCCGGTAACCGGCTTCGCCCGCTGCGTACCGGAACACCCCGGCGGGCGGGTTGTCCGCGTCCATCGGCAGGCCTGCAGCCACCATGCCAAACGCCGCGAGGAACAACACGTACCGCATGACCGAGGTGAGCACGATGCCGCGCACGGCAGCCTTGCTCACAGCCCCCATCGCCTCCCGGCCTTTGATGCCCGCCTCCAGCAAGCGATGCGCTCCGGCAAAACTGATGTAGCCGCCCACCGTACCCCCCACCAGCGTGACGATGGCCAGCGCATCCACCTTTTTGGGCCAAACCGTGCGGAAAAGTGCCTCGCCCAATGGCGCCCGCGCGGCCACGGCGACGTATAGCGTACATGCCAGCATACCTAGTCCCAGCACTTTGACCACGGCGTCCATGACCCGCCCGGAATCGGGCGCCCAAAAAATGCCTAAGGCAATAAGCGCGGAGACTATTGCCGCCCATTCCACCGGCAGCCCGGTCATCAGCCGCAGCCCCATGCCGCAGCCGCCGATGTTGCCGATGTTGAAGGCTAAGCCGCCGAAGGCCACCAAAGCGCCCAGCACATAGCCGAGTCCCGGCGCCAAGCGCTCGGCAAGTTCCTGTGCCCGCAACTCGGAAGCCGCCAGAATGCGCCAGATATTGAGCTGCGCACCGATATCGAGCAGTACGGAAATCAGGATCACAAATCCGAAGGAGGCTGCGAGTTGCCAGGTAAAAACCGCCGTCTGGGTGAGGAAGCCCGGGCCAATGGCCGAGGTCGCCATGAGGAACGCCGCGCCGCTGAGCGCGGAGGCGGCGCCGGGTTTGCCGAAAAATTTCATGGCCGTGGTTGGTTTTGTATTTCCTCCAAAAAATCGCGCACCATGCGCGCAAATGTCACAGCGTGCGCCCCG
>Ga0154020_10005221_pt1 | contig 15381 bp, 14 predicted proteins | sample Klosneuvirus_201_FD_109709 | JGI IMG/M metagenome (GOLD analysis project Ga0154020, IMG submission 109709) | Active sludge microbial communities from wastewater, Klosterneuburg, Austria - Klosneuvirus_20160825_MG | ecosystem: Engineered > WWTP > Aerobic digester > Activated sludge | place...
AACATCTTCGCCGCGCTGGCTCTGGGCAAGATCGGATTTCTCGCGGTACTTGCCGGTAAGAAAACCTTTGGCGAGCCCGAAATAAGTGATGACGCCGATCTCCTCCTTTATGCAAAGATCCTGAAGCGCCCCCTCGAACCCGCTGCGGTCATAGAGATTGTATTCGGGCTGAAGAACCGCATAGCGCGGCAGCTTTCTTTCGCGGGCGGTGGTGAGCGCCTCGCGCAACTGGTTTGCGTCAAGATTGGAAGCGCCGACCGCCCGGACCTTGCCTTTCTGCAAGAGCTTCTCATAGGCGCCAAGCGTTTCAGTGTAGGGCGTTTCTGCGTCCGGCCAATGGGAGAGATAAAGATCGATGGTCTCGATGCCGAGCCGCTGCAGGGAGGCATCAACCGCCTTTTCGATATAGGCCGCACCCAGTCCCTTGCGGCCGCCGCCCATGTCGGAGCCGACCTTGGTGATGACGACCATGCGATTGCGATTACCGCGGGCTTTCATCCATTTGCCGATGATCGTTTCGGATTCGCCGCCTTTGTTGCCGGGGGCCCAGGACGAATAGACATCGGCCGTGTCAACGGCGTTGCAGCCCGCTTCGGCGAAACTGTCGAGAACGGCGAAGGAGGTTTTCTCATCCGCTGTCCAGCCAAATACGTTGCCGCCCAGGACAAGCGGGGCAATTTGAATTCCGGTACGGCCAAGGGCACGCATTTTCATTGATGGATTCCGATCTCAAGTAACAGGCTGAGGCTGTAGACTGAAGCCGTTCGTGTCGCGGAACAAGGCGGCGGAAGGACAGGCCTGCAATGCACGCGGGAAATGGGCTTTGCAAAGCCTTTTGAAATCATATAAAGACTTCTTTATATTCATTTCCCGAGGCTCCCATGACCCGACCGACCTTCACCGAAGCGCTCAACTCCCGTCCCTGGCTTCTGGCCGACGGCGCCACCGGCACCAACTATTTCCAGATGGGCCTGGTGTCGGGCGATGCGCCGGAGATGTGGAATTTCGAGCATCCGGAGCGGGTGCGTAAGCTCCACCGCGAATTCATCCAGGCTGGCGCCGATATCGTTCTCACCAACACTTTTGGCGGAAACCGCCACCGCCTGAAACTGCACAATGAGCAGGGCCGGGTGCGCGAAATCAACATGGCCGCCGCGGCACTCGCCCGCGCTGAAGCGGATGCGGCCGGCCGCACCGTTTATGTCGGCGGCTCCATTGGCCCCACCGGAGAAATCTTCATGCCCGTCGGCACCATGCCCCACGAGGAGGGTGTTTCCGCCTTCGAGGAGCAGGCCATGGCCCTGAAGGAGGGCGGCGTTGACGTGCTGTGGATTGAAACCATGTCGTCCGAGGAAGAATTGCGCGCCGCCGTCGAAGGTGCCGCCAAGGCTGGGTTGCCGCTTGTCACCACCATGAGCTTCGACACCAACGGCCGCACCATGATGGGCATCACCCCCAAGGCTTTCGGCGCGTTGACCGCTTCGCTTGGAACGCAACCCGTGGCAATCGGCGCCAACTGCGGCGTGGGTGCATCCGAACTGGTGGCAACCGTGCTCGGCATCAGCGAGGCCCGCCCCGATGCGGCCATTGTGGCCAAGGGCAATTGCGGCATCCCGCAATACAAGGAAGGCCACATCCACTACACCGGCACCCCGGAATTGATGGCCGACTACGCCCGCATCGCCCTGGACTCTGGTGCAAAGATCATCGGCGGCTGTTGCGGTACGTCACCGGAACATCTGGCGGCCATGCGGAAATCCCTGGAGAGCTACACCAAGGGCCCGCGCCCCTCGATTGAACTCGTCGAACAGCGCCTTGGGCCGGTCTCGGTCCTGGCCAAAGGCATCGACACCGCCGCCGAAGGCGCCGCCAAACGTGAACGCCGCCGGGGAAACTAGTTCGCTGGTGCGCTCCTGCTGCCTTTGACCGCGATCAACGACGTGGACCCAACGCCGTGCTAATTTAACGCGATGGATCAGGCCGTATTCTTGCGAGGCGAGACGTGGGGTTTCGGCGGACAGCCCGTCGAGCACATTGAGACTCACGCCGCCCATGTCTTCCTAGTTGGTGACCGCGCCTTCAAGATGAAGAAGGCGGTCAAGCTTCCCTATCTGGATTTTTCTACGATTGAAAAGCGCAGGGCTGTGCTTGCCCATGAATTGGAGATCAATCGCCCTTTTGCCCCCTCGGTATATCTGCGCACCGACGAAATCCGCGGCGAGCCGGTTTTGGTAATGAAGCGGTTCGATCAGCAGGCGCTGCTTTCATCGACGGCGGGTGGCATCACCGATGCAACGGCAAAGGAACTTGCCCGCATGGTGGTGGAGTCCCATGTCATTGCGCCGCAGCGCGACACGCCGGGTAGCGAAATCATGGCGGGGCTGGGCCTGCAGCTTTCGAAAGCCTTTGCCGACTCGCCGGATATTTTTCCGGTGGACGAGGCCGGCAAGTTCGAGCTCCTCAATGAAGCTCATCTGACGAGATTGCGTCCGCTTCTCGATCAGAGAAGTGCGCAAAGGTTGGTCCGCCGCTGCCATGGCGACATGCATTGCGGCAATATCGTCTTGCTGGAAGGCAAGCCAACCCTCTTTGACGCCATCGAATTTAGCGAGAAAATTGCCACCATAGATGTGCTTTATGATCTTGCCTTTCTGCTCATGGACTTGGGGCGCCGTGGCGAGAAGCGGGTGGCGAACCTGGTCTTCAACCGCTATTTGCATTTGCGCCGCGCCGAGGAAGATCTGTCGGGCCTTGCGGCCTTGCCGCTATTCCTCGCCACCAGGGCAGGGGTGCGAGCCCTGGTTGCCGCCGATCTCGCCCATGAGCTGGCGGCGGATGATTCCACAATACAGCGGAAGGAGGCGCTTGAGTATTTCCAGGCGAGCCTGGCATGGCTGAAACCTGCTCCGCCCAGGCTTGTCTGCGTCGGCGGGTTGTCGGGAAGCGGCAAATCAACTCTTGCGGCACGGCTGGCCCATGACATCGGCTTGGCGCCGGGCGCACTTCATGTGCGCAGCGATGTCGAACGCAAGGTCATGGCAGGCGTCGATGAGACTATGCATTTGCCACCTGAGTCCTATTCGGCTGCCGCGTCCGCCGCAACCTATGAGGCAATATTCCAGCGTGCCGGGGCAGCTCTCAAGGCTGGCCATTCCGTCGTCCTTGACGCGGTGTTTGCCAACGAGGGTGAGCGCGACGCCGCGCAAGAATTGGCCAAGAGTCTGAATGTGCGGTTTACAGGCCTGTGGCTTGCAGCGCCGCCGGATGTTCTCAAGTCGCGCGTCATGGAACGCAAAGGCGATGCATCAGATGCGGACGTCGCCGTCGTCGAAAAGCAGCTCGGCTATCAGCCCGGAGAAATCCGCTGGGAGAAGGTGGATGCCTCGGGAAGCCTAAATGCTTCCGAAGCCCTCGTCAGGAAAATTCTGCGGTTGTGACCGGCCTGCCCAGCATGAAGCAATCACTTACGAGTTGAAGCGGCGAGGCATCCACTTCGGATTTCTTCGCTTTCAGAAGCCGCGCGAACTTGGCGTAGATGTCTTCATACTCATGCAGAACGGCCTCATGGGCGATCTTGCCGTTGACGATCAAGACTGACCCTCCCTTTTTGAGATGAAGGGCCAATCCGCTTTTCGTGCCAATTTCGATTTCCCAGGTTTCGCCGGTCTCCTGACGCCAATCGAATGCGGCGCTGAGGTCGGCGGCCGCGCCATCGCCGCGTTTGAAACGAATATCGGCAGCAATCGGCGTTGACGCGTTCGCGGGGACCTCGATCGTGGCGCTGTCCGCAAAGATGGGTTCGGGCAGAATTTTGGTCACGATCGAAAGGGCATTGATGCCGGGATCGAAAACGCCAAAGCCGCCGGGCTGCCAAATCCACTCCTGGCCGGGATGCCACTTCCGCACATCCTCCTTCCAGGTGACTTTCAGAAAATTCACATGCTGGCCCTTGAGTTTGGCTTTTGCCATATCCACGGACTTGTTGTAGCGCGAATGCCAGGCGGCGTAGAGCACGCGCTTCTTTTTTCGCGCATAAGCCTCCATCGCAAGCAATTCGCCCACCGTGGGGGTTGGCGGCTTTTCGATGAGAATATGCCAGCCATAATCCAGCGCTTCCCGTGCCATGGCGAGCCGCACCGCGGGCGGCGTGCAGAGCGCCACGCAATCCACCGCGATCTTGCTTGCCCGCAGTTGGCTCAGGGACTCAAAACAGGCAACCTGTTCGACTTTTGCGTGACGGCTGACGCCAGCCACCAATTTGAAGTTCCGGTTCTTGGCAATACAGGGCAGGTGCTGGTCCGTTGCGATCTTGCCGAGTCCGACGACGGCGATTCTGAAAACCATGTGCGAATTCCTAGTTCTTGATGATGCGGGTCAAAGCGGAGAGAAAACTGTCAACTTCCGCCGCCGTGTTGTAATGCGCCAGCCCCACGCGTAGCACGCCGCCCTTGTCCAGCAGCCCCATACGGTCCACCGGCTCGATGGCATAGTTGTGACCGGACCAGACGAACATGTTCTCCGCCGCGAAGCCCTTGGCAAGATTATCGGGATGGTGGCCGTCGAGCGTGAAAGATACAGTGGGTACCCGGCGATGCATGGCGTTGGCCGAGGTAAGCCCGCGAATGGTAAGGCCCTTCACCCCGCGCAAACCGTCAATCAGTTGCAGCGTGAGCTTCTGTTCGTAAGTCACAAGCTTGTCCCAGGCGCTTGAAATCCTTTTCGCGCGCGTCTCGCCAGCGCCGAATTGTTCGAGATATTCGATGGCTCCAAGGCAGCCCGCCATGCCCTCATGGCTCAGGGTGCCCGTTTCAAACTTGTGCGGCAGATCATCACCCGCAGGCCGGACCTTGTAACTGAAGGTTTCCTTCAGCAGTTCCTCGCGCCCCCACAGCACGCCCATATGGGGGCCAAACCATTTGTAAGCGGAAGAAACCAGGACATCAGCCCCGAGCTCCTGCACGTCGATGGTGTAATGCGGCGCGAATTGCACCGCATCCACGTAAACCAGCGCGCCCGCGGCCTTGGCCTCCCTGGCAAAAGCCTTCACGTCATTGACCGTTCCGGTGCAATTGGAGGCCAGCCCCAAAGCCACGAGCCGCGTCTTGTCCGACAGCACCTTGCGTAGCGCATCTTCCGGGAACTCATAGGTCTCCGGATCGAAATCCATCCAGCGGACAACCAGCCCCAGGTCGTCCGCCAGCAGCAGCCAGGGGGCGATGTTGGCGTCGTGGTCCATGCGCGAGAGGACGATCTCGTCTCCGCGCCTGAACTTGCGCCCCAGGCAGCGCGACATGTGGAGCGTCAGCGTCGTCATGTTCTGGCCGAAGACGATCTCGGAAGCGCTCCGGGCATTGTAGAAATCCGCGCACGCCTGATGAGCCAGATTCACCATCTCGTCTGCCTGCCGCGTTGTGCTGAAAAAGCCGCCAAGGTTGGCGTTTTTTGTGGCAAGTGTTTCAACTGTGCGGTCAATCACCTGCTGCGGAACCTGGGTTCCCGCCGGATTGTCCAGGTAAACCCGTGGGGTTCCCGAATCCTTGAGGGCAAGGGCAGGGAATTGCGAACGCACACGTGCGATGTCGAGGGAAGGGGCCACGTTAAAACTTTCCGGGAAAAACCAGTAGGGGCGCTACCATTAGCCGCCAATACCGCTTGCTTCAACCGTCGCTTTCCGGCATGTGAATGTCGCGTGATGACCGCGTAAACTCAGGCAATCCTTCTATCCTGCTGCGATATTCTAGACCTTCGGAGTCCCCCATGAGCGATGACGGCGAACTTGATCTGAACAGCCTCAGTGACGAGGATCTGGTGCTTCAGGTCCATGACGACCTCTATGATGGCCTCAAGGAAGAGGTTGAAGCCGCCGTGCACATTTTGCTGGGCCGCGGTTGGGCTCCTTACAAGGTTCTGACCGAAGCCCTGGTTGAAGGCATGCGCATCGTCGGCATCGATTTCCGCGACGGCATTCTTTTCGTGCCGGAAGTGCTCCTCGCCGCCAACTCCATGAAGGCCGGCATGTTCATCCTGCGTCCGTTGCTCATTGCCACCGGCGCTCCCCGCCTTGGCAAGATGGTGATCGGCACCGTCAAGGGCGACATCCACGACATCGGCAAGAATCTCGTCGGCATGATGATGGAAGGCGCCGGCTTTGAAGTAATCGATCTCGGAATCAACAATTCGGTCGAGAAGTATCTCGGCGCCATTGAAGAGCATGGCCCGGACATTCTCGGCATGTCCGCACTGCTCACCACCACCATGCCCTACATGAAGGTGGTGATCGACACCATGAAGGAAAAAGGCATGCGCGACGACTACGTCGTGCTCGTGGGCGGTGCCCCGCTTAACGAGGAATTTGCCAAGGCCATTGGCGCTGACGCCTATTGCCGCGACGCGGCCGTGGCCGTTGAAACTGCCAAGAGCTTCATGGCCCGCAAGCATAATCAATTGGCCAAAGGCTAAAAATCCCTCTCTCCACCAAGCAGAGAGAGGGAGAATCTGGATTACTGCCCACCAAAATCTTTTTTGAACTGGGCAAGATCAATCTGCAGACCGTGAAACACGGTGCTCCAATGGCGGGTGAGGGCAGCCATGCCAACGGCCTCGGCAATTTCCTCGTCTGTTGCTCCGGCATTTTTCGCTGCGATGGTATCCGCATAGATACAATACTCACATGGAATTTGCGCCGCCACGGCAAGGGCGATGAGTGATTTTGTTTTTGGCGGAAGCGCGGTGTTTTCGCTGAGTTCAAGAGACTTGGTTTCCGCCCAGGCGCCGACAATGCCCGCCTTCGGGAATTTCAGGACGAATTCCGGCAGTTTTCCGAAAACGCCCTCGATTTCCTTGTAGGTTGCTTGCTGCTGTGCGGACAGGTCGTCTGCGAAGCTCGGCAATGCCATTGCCGCTAGGCCCAAACCGATGGCAAAAAATGAAAACCGAATGGAATTTTTCATGGCATTTCTCCTAGGTTGACTTTTTTGGTTATGACCTTACAATGTAAGGTGTGTTGAATCGAATAAACCTTACGTCGTAAGAATGCAAGAGGTAGAATGCCCCGCGCGAGCAAAAAAGTGTCACGAAAACGTGAGCCGCTATCTAAGGGCCGGATTGTTTCGAAGGCGCTTGAGCTTGTTGAGCGACAGGGGCTCGATGGCTTCAGTTTTCGCAAACTGGCGGATGATCTGCACTGCGAGGCAATGAGTATCTATTATCATTTCCCCAGCAAGGCGCACCTCTTTGACGCCATGGTCGCCCATTGTCTCGGAGCGATCGAATGGCTTCCGGACAATGCCCCGTGGCGCGCCGCCTTGCGCCATGGTTTTAAGGAATTCCGGCAAGTGGCCCACAGAAACCCGGCATTTTTTCACTTTATGGCACTTTATCGCATGAATTCGGCCGAAGGGCTTGGCATGCTTGAAAGCGTTCTGGGCATATTTCGCCGTGCCGGCTTCTCTCCTGAACAGAGCGCCAAGTATTTTCGGCTTTTAAGCTATTACATGGTGGGAGCCGCGCTGGATGAAACCAGCGGCTATGCAAAGGGTCCGTCTGCTGCAGAGCCGGTTTCGGAAGACATGGTCACCAGGAATTACCCGGCCGTGGCCTCGGTTGGCCCCTATTTCAAGCCGGATAGTTTTGACGACACATTCTTTACCGGACTTGATTTATTGCTGGACGGTATCGAAATGACCCAAAAAGGCAGTTCGAAATAGCCTTTTTCACGTCGTAGTTGAACCTCTGCAATAAGCCTGATTTGCTAAGCTGATGAGTAAATGACCACTGTTGATCTTAAGCCATCTGACGAGTTTCAGTTCGCCACCGGAAAGGGTGAAGTGCTTCTCATTGCCTGCGGAGCGCTGGCCCGGGAGATCGTCGATCTCATCGAGCGCAACCGCTGGGCCGCCTTTGACGTCCAGTGCCTGCCTGCCAAATGGCATAACACGCCGCAGTTCATCGTTCCCGCCGTGCGCCAGAAAATCCGCGAGCAGCGCGACAGGTACAAGTCCATCTTCGTCCTCTACGGCGATTGCGGCACCGGCGGCCTGCTCGACAAGATGCTGGAAGAGGAGGGCGTGGAACGCATCGACGGTCCCCACTGCTACGCTTTCTTTTCCGGAAACCCGCAGTTCGCCGCCAAGGCAGATGATGATCTCACCGCCTTCTATCTCACCGATTACCTGGCCCGCCATTTCGACAAGCTGATCTGGGCCGGCCTCGGCCTCAACCGCCACCCGGAACTGCTTTCGTCCTATTTCGGAAACTACACCAAGGTCATTTATCTCGCCCAGACCCATGATGCGCAGTTGGTTGAGAACGGCCGCAAAGCAGCGGAGCGCCTCGGGCTCGCCTATGAATACCGCTTCACCGGCTACGGTGAACTGGAATCCGGCATGGCCGCCCGCTCATCACCACTGGCCTAATTTGTAGTCGCCGCCGGCGATTTCATAATAATCCCCGGCGTTGTCGCAAAAGATGTGGCCTTCGAGCTTAAGCCCGGTCTCCCCGTCGATCGATCCTGCGCAGATTGAAGTGGTGTCGCGCCCGTCTGCCTTCCAGAACAGGGTGGAGCCGCAGGCCTTGCAGAATCCGCGCTGCGCCGTGTCCGAAGCCCGGTACCACGCCAACGTATCCTTGCGGATGAAGTGCAGGTCCGCATCGGCGCTTGTCGTTGATGCCCAGTAGTTTCCCGTCTGCTTGCGGCACTGCGTGCAATGGCAGGCCGTGATGGCCTTCAATGGCCCGCGCATCTCAAAAGCAACGCCGCCGCACAGGCAGGATCCGGTTTTCATGCTTTGAACTCCTTCGAAAGTGCGGCGATATGATCCGGCCCGATTCCGCAGCAGCCGCCAAAAATACTTGCTCCTTGCGTCTCCCACATGCGGGAGTGCTCAACCAGTAGTGGGGGCGGAATGACGTCAACAAAAACCCAATCGGGACTCTTGAAATACCCGCTTTCGGGATAGGTCCCGAGAGGCCCATCCCAATGCCGCCTCACCACATCAATCGCGTCGGCCGTGTCATTGGCTGATGTGTGCATGACGCTGATCACAGCGGGTTTTGTTGCCGCAAGGGTTTTGACCACATCCTCAAACAGGAACTCGGGTCGTCCAAACCCCACCAGGGCGCCGTCATCGCGGAGCTCCGCCGATACCCCGATCCAAACGGGCAATCCGGTTTTCATCGCGGCTTCCGTGGCCCACAGCGCGTAATCACAATCGCGCATCAGTTCCATCATGATCAGATCAACCCCGGTTCTGGCCAGATTGTCAGCCTTCCGTTGGAATAGCCGGCGCGCATCGGCCTCCGGCCACGACACGCCGAGATTGTTGCGGTCGGATCCCGTCACCATGGGGCGCATGGTTGAAATGGACCCGGCAACTGCAACTTGGCTGTTCTTTGCGGCAACCGCGGTCCTGGCGATCTTTACGGCCACCTGGTCAATTTCCAGAAGGTCTGCATCCCGTTTCAGGTTATTGAAGAGCAGGGCGCTGGTTGCAAAGGTATTGGCGATAATGATGTCAGCGCCCGCGGCAATATAGTCTTCATGCACCGCCTGCACGGTGCCCGGATGTGTGAGATTGGCATCGGCGCACCACGTCTCGCCGCTCATCGGCACCCCACGCCGCTGGATGTCGGTGCCCGTGCCGCCATCAAGGATGATGGTCTGGCCGAGATCGAGTTTCTTCTGAATGTTCTTGTACATGGCTTAACAATAGCCGGCCTAGGCAGCATTTCCAGCCGGATTGCGACGTGCCGCGCGAAATGCCCGCATGAAGAAATGCGCCTGGAAAGGATGGTAGGTGAATTCCCGGCCCACCGGGCAGGCCCGCCGCGCCAGGCAGCCGCCGGACATGCAATCCTCACCCGCCGGCGTTTCCAAATGGGCGGCACATGCCGCAACATCATAGGAAGAGCCATTGAAGGCATGGACCGGGCAGGCCGAAAGACAGGGCTTGTCGGCGCAAGTCTCGCAAGGGTGCGCCCCAGCCGATTGCAAAGGCAAATCAAACGCCGCCGGAAAAAGCAGTGCGGCGCGAAAGGCATGCCACAGCCCGTATGTCGGGTGAATGTTGAGGCCAAGCGGCGAAACGTGGCCAGCCCTCGCCCGCCGCGCCCAGGTCAGAAAGGGCAGGGGCGGCGTGTCGAATGGGAAAACCGCCTTTGCCGAAAGGTCGTCGGCAAGGCCACTCAAGACGTCGCGTGTCCAGTCATCGATTTTTGCCGTCCGGTGATCGCGTTCAAGGGCAAACCGGCGAAACATTTCAGGCCCCGCATTGCCGACGAGAATGACAAACCTGGCATCATGGGGAACCGCATCGGCGGCGCCGGGCTCAAACCAGCCCAAGGGCGCGAATCCTGCCCGCCGGATGCTGGTGAGTATCGGATGTTCCATATCGGCCTATTTTATCCAGCGCGGGTCGCCCATCTCCATGACCTCGCGTGGCAGTTTGATGTCATGGCGCGCCCGGATCACGTCATCCATCGCCCGCGGCAGATAGTCGGGATAATGCGTCGAGAGAATTTCCCGCTTGCGCGCCGCCGCCCGCTCAACCAGGTCAGGCCGGCCCGCCTCGATCCATTCCTTGGGGCTCATCCGGTTGGCGATCTTGGGGTATATGTATTCCTTCTGCATCAGGTTCAGCGTTTGGTCGCTGCCGAGGAAATGCCCCGGGCCATTCAGGCAAACCTCGCGAATGACCTCGACCGACAATGTGTCCTCATTCACTTCAATGCCGCGCACATTGCGGTTGATCGCTCCCAGCATGTCGTTGTCGATGAGCAGGCTTTCAAGGCAGAAACCCAGGAGCGAAGCGTGCATGCCGGCACTTTCATACATCAGGTTCACGCCCGTCATGGCCGAGATGCCGGCGGTCACACCCTTTTCATAGCCCGCCTGCATGTCCGGCAGTTTTGAATCGCACATGCCTGCGGCGGAGCCTACCGTGAGATTGTAGAAATGGCCCATCTGGGCGCAGCCCGAGGTGATCAAGGCCTGCTCGCCCGAACCGCCGGACATGGCCCCGGTGCGCAAGTCGGACACGAAGGGCCATGGCCCCCAGATGGCAACAGCGCCTGGAACCACGCAATTGATATAGACCAGGCCGAACAGGCATTCGGCAACCGCCTGAACCAGCGTGCCCGCCAGGGCGGCAGGCGAGGTGGCGCCGGCTTGCGCGGCTGACAGCAGCAGCACCGGCATGCCGCCGCGCGCTGCCGTTTCAAGACAGCGGCAGGCATCCTCGGCAAATTTCATCGGCGGCACGACAAAGCAGTTGGACTGCGAAACAAACGGCCGCTCGCGCCATTTCTCTTCGCTGCCCGCCACGAAGTGCAGCATCTCCAGGCATTCGGTCACATGGGCGGGATCAACCATCGAGGTGCCGACATGCTTTTGCGTCGAGGCGATGCAGGCATAAAGCGTGTTGATGTCGAGGTCATGCCCGGTGATCATGTCGCGCGCCGTCAGGCAGCGCTGGAAGAAATGGATATGCTCGCAGGTGTCGACAATGCGGCCCGCGTCATAGAGATCGACAAGAAGCGACTCGCGGTAAGTGCGCGTGTCGGGTTCCACAATGTGAACCGCCGCCCCCGCCGTTCCGAAATACACCTTGTTGCCGGTGGGCTCCATGTCGTGCTGGGCGTCGCGGCCATAAAGCATGAAGCCCCGGGAGCAACTCGCCAGAACATCTTCGGTGAGGGCGCGTGGAATGAGCAGGCGGCCCTTGTCCGTCATGGTGCAGCCGCGCGCTGTCATTGCATCAATGCAGCTTGGAATTGCCTGGCCGAATCCGACGGTTTCCAGAAGTGTCAGTGCCGCCTGGTGGATGCGTTCCATGTCGCGCTGGGTCAGCGGCTTGTATTGCCCGCCTTCCATGCCGGGGCGGACTGCGGCCTCGGCCCTTGGAATTTCCCGCGACCGCAAGGCCCGCCTGGCCTCGCGGCCGCCGCGGCGCTTGGAAAGGTCTTCGACTGCGCTCATTTCATGCTCCTGAATCGGGCCTCTTGTGCCAATTTTAGGCAGGCTTGCAAAGGCTACAAATATTAGGGCACTGGTGAGGAATAATCACCATCAATTCTTGAAATGTGACTTAGTTTATGGAATTCAGGGGTGCTATGAACCCTAAGACATTCCATTGGTGAAGTATTTTGGCCAGACGTGACTTGCCCCCCTTGCGCGCTTTGACCGCTTTTGAAGCCGCCGCCCGGCTTGGCAGTTTCAGGCTTGCAGCCGGAGAACTGGGCATTACCCGTTCCGCTGTAAGCCACCAGGTCAAAGCCCTGGAACAGCGCCTCGGCATCCAGTTTTTCCGCCGGGATGCCAGGCGCGCCGAACTCACCCAGGCCGGCCACATCTATTACCCCGCCATCCGCGAAGCCTTTGACCAGATCGAAACCCAGACCCGGGCCCTGCGGCCCACTGTGAATGATAACGAGCTCACCATTCAGGTCTATTTCACCGTGGCCCTGAAGTGGCTTATTCCCCGGCTTCATGATTTCGAGCGGCGCTATCCGGACATGAAGGTCAGGCTTTCCACCTCCTATTTTGATTGGGACTTCGACGAGAAGCACGTGGACGCCGGAATCATCCTGGCCCGCAACAAGTCACCCCAGCATTATTACCGGCCCCTGTTCCGCTCGCTCCTCACGCCCGTCTGCGCGCCCGAACTGATGAAGGGCCCAAACGCCATCAAGACCCCGCAGGATTTGAAAAAACACAAGCTGCTCTATGTCTATACCGCTGAAGAGGACTGGCAACTCTGGTTCGAGGCCGCCGGCGTCAAGGGCCTGAAGCTTTCCGATCGCCTGGCCGTGGACAGCTATATCCTCGCCCAGGAAGCGGCCCTTGAGGGCAGGGGTGTGGCCATGACAATTGGCCCCTTTGCCACCGAGGAAATCAAGTCGGGGCGGCTGGTTCAGCCCTTCCCCTTGCTCGTTCCGCACCGCCATCAATGGCAGTTCGCCTGCAACGGCGAGCACCGGATGAAACCCAAGATCAAACGCTTTGAGGACTGGCTGGTGAAGCAGATCGCCGCCGACCCAACCCTTGAACCCTACCGCGAAAAAGGAAAAGCAAAGTGAACGAGGCCGCCAACGAACCCTTGAGCCCGGAAACCTCGCGCCGCAGCAGGCGCGATGCCGCCAACCGCCGGGGTGCCGGTGCTGGCGTCAAAGGGGCGATTCCGCAATTGCCCCGCCGCAAAATCGCCCGGGCTTTTCCGCCCATGGCGATTATCTCGGCGGATGAAGTTGAGTCCATTCACCGCGCTTCACTGAAAGTTCTGTCGGAAATCGGCATGGACTTTAATTTGCCGGAAGCCCGTGATCTGCTGAAAAAGGCGGGTGCCGATATTTCTGGCGAGCGCGTGCGTTTTGATCCCGCGATGATCGAGGACCTGATGAAATCGGCTCCCTCGCAGTTTACCTTCCACGCCCGCAATCCGGAAAACAACGCGCAGATCGGCGGGCCGAACATGCTGTTTGGCACCGTGGGCAGCCCGCCCAATTGCTCGGATATGGAAAGCGGTCGCCGCACCGGTAACCAGGCCGACTACCGCAAGTTCCTCAAGCTCGCCCAATACTTCAACTGCATCGGATTCATCGCCGGCTATCCCGTCGAGCCCGTCGATATTCATGCCTCCGTGCGCCACCTTGAGGCGCTCCGCGATGCGGTGGTGCTCACCGACAAGCCTTTCCACGCTTACTCGCTGGGCAGCGAACGCATTCTTGATGGCATCGAGATCGCCCGCATTTCCCGGGGCATAACCATGGAGCAGATGGAGCGCGAACCTTCGCTGTTCACCATCGTCAACACCAATTCGCCACTGAAGCTCGATATGCCGATGCTGCGCGGCATTATCGAAATGTCCTCACGCAACCAGATCGTCTGCATCACGCCCTTTACCCTGGCGGGCGCCATGGCCCCGGTGACCGTTGCCGGCGCTGTGGTTGAACAGAATGCCGAAGCTCTGGCGGGCCTCGCCTTCACCCAGGTCGTGCGCAAGGGTTCACCGGTGATCTATGGCGGCTTTACCTCCAACGTCGACATGAAGTCCGGCGCCCCCGCCTTCGGCACCCCGGAATACATGAAGGCCTGCATTGTCGGCGGTCAAATGGCGCGGCGCTACAATATCCCCTACCGCACCTCCAATACCTGTGCCGCCAACACGGTGGATGCGCAAGCCGCCTATGAAAGCGTCTTTTCCCTGTGGGGCGTCACCATGGGTGGCGGCAATTTCATCATGCATGGCGCCGGCTGGCTCGAAGGCGGCCTGGTGGCCGGCTTCGAAAAATTCGTGCTTGATTGTGATTTGATCCAGATGGTGATGGAATTCATGACGCCTTTGGACACGACCGAGGATGCCCTTGGCGTGGAAGCCATCCGTGAGGTGGGTCCCGGCGGCCATTTCTTTGGCGCTCAGCACACGCTGGCCCGCTATTCCAATGCCTTCTATGCGCCGATCATTTCGGACTGGCGCAACAGCCAGCAATGGGAAGCGGCCGGAAAGCCGGAAGCCATGCAGCGCGCCAATACGGTCTATAAACAGGCGCTGGAAGAATATGTTGCGCCCGCCCTTGATCCCGCAAGGCGCGAAGAGCTAGATGCCTTCGTGGAGCGGCGCATCCGCGAAGGCGGAGCGCCAACGGATTTCTGAGGTTTGCTGTGTTTGATGTCATCGTCATTGGCGGCGCGAATATTGATATCAAGGCGCGGGCCGATGGCAAATATGTCGCCGGAACCTCAAATCCGGGAAGTGTAAGCTTTACGCCGGGAGGCGTGGCCCGCAACATTGCCCACAATTTGGGCAGCCTCGGCGTGAACGTCGCGCTCATCTCCGCCATCGGCAATGACGCGGCAGGTAAGATTGCCGTGGCTGCAACAAGCGCCGCCGGCGTCGATCTCAGCCTGTGCCGGCGGGAAGACGCCGCGACCGGCTCCTATGTAGCTGTGCTTGATGGGAATGGCGAACTCGTCTCCGCCGTCAACGACATGCGTATTCTGGAAAGCCTGACGCCGGAAAAAGTGAAGCCTCACCGCGCTTCACTGGACGCTGCCAAGTTCATTGTGGCTGACTGCAATGCCAGGCCGGACCTGCTTGATTACCTCGCGCTGAATTTCAGCGAGAAACTCATTATTGAGCCCGTCTCGGTTTCCAAATCGCAAAAGCTGCTGACGCTTCTGGACAGGCACGAGGTTTTCCTCGCAACTCCCAACCGGGACCAGATCGAGGCGATGACCGATACCGAAGATTTGGATCAGGCTTGCCAGAACCTGCATGAACGTGGCCTGCAGAACCTGGTTGTCCATCTCGGTTCCGAAGGCGCAATCCTTTCCTCGGGAAAGGGTATCAAGAATATTCGCGCTGCCAACCAGGCGCAGGTCAGGGA
>Ga0154020_10005223_pt1 | contig 15376 bp, 14 predicted proteins | sample Klosneuvirus_201_FD_109709 | JGI IMG/M metagenome (GOLD analysis project Ga0154020, IMG submission 109709) | Active sludge microbial communities from wastewater, Klosterneuburg, Austria - Klosneuvirus_20160825_MG | ecosystem: Engineered > WWTP > Aerobic digester > Activated sludge | place...
CCAAGCAGGCCTTGAACAACATCAAGAAGACCTACCCGGATGGCATCCCGGCGGCGGGCGCCGACAGCCTGCGCTTCGCGCTGGCGGTGCAGGCGGCGCAGGGCCGCAACATCCGGCTGTCGCTGCAGCGCATCGAGAGCTTCCGCCACTTCGCCAACAAGGTGTGGAACGCGTCGCGCTTCGCGCTGATGTACTTGAAGGGCTTCGATCCGGACCGGTTTGCGGATGCGCTGCGCGAGGAGCCGAAGTCGCTGGGCCTCGGGCTGGCGGAGCGCTGGATCTTGTCGCGGCTGACCCGGGTCTCCAAGGAGGTCGATGACGCGCTGGAGGACTTCCGCGTCAACGAGGCCGCGCAGCAGCTGTACCGCTTCATCTGGAACGAGCTATGCGACTGGTACATCGAGCTGGCCAAGCCGGCGCTGCACGTGGAGGGGCCGGCGTCGTCGCTGACCGACGAGGTCGCGCGCAGAAAGCGCATGGCGCAGGGCACTCTGACCACGTGCCTGGAGACGGCGCTCAGGCTGCTGCATCCGTTCATGCCGTACCTGTCGGAGGAGATCTGGCAGAAGCTGCCCAAGCCGCTGGGCACGCCGAACTCGATCATGGTGACGCTGTATCCGATCCCGGATGCGCAGCTCATCGATGAAGAGGCCGAGACGGTGATGGGCCTGGTGCAGGAGGTCGTGGGCGCGGTGCGCACGCTGCGCGCGGAGTATGGCGTGCCGCTGGCGGCGCGGCCGCGCGTGGTGGTGTTCGCGAGCGGCGCGCGGCTGGAGGTGCTGACCGCGCAGCTGGCGCTGGTGCAGGGGCTGGCGCGCGCGGACGTCGAGCTGGCCGTGGGGCCAGGGACGGCGCCCGAGAAGAGCGTGCAGGCGGTGGTGCAGGGCGACGTCGAGGTCTACCTGCCACTGGGCGGATTGATCGACGTCGCGGCCGAGGCGGCGCGGCTGGAGAAAGAGGTCGCCAAGGCGCGCGCGGACGTGGCCTTCAGCGAGAAGAAGCTGGGCAATGCGAGCTTCGTGGACCGGGCGCCGGCGGAGATCGTGGACAAGGAGAAGGCCGCGATGGCCGAGGCGAAGGCGCGCGAAGAGAAGCTGGCGGCGGCGCTGAGCCGCTTGAAGTAGCCGCTTGAAGTAGCCGCCTCCGGCGGCTCTTCAAGCGCCCGGGTGGGTGTCTACGGCGGGCGCAAAGAGCCCAGGGCGAGGGCGGCGCGAGGCCGTGCCGGAGGTTGCCGAGGCGGGCACGTCGCAGGCGTGCAGCTGGAGGACGTGTGGTGAGATCCTGGAGAGGCTTGCTGGTGTGGCAATTCTTGATGATGGCGGCCGGGTGTGGTGGGCCGAGGAGGAAGGCGGCCCCGGCGCCGGAGCTGACCGAGGCGGCAGCGCTGGCGGCCTACCACAACGTGATCGGGGCGATCCGCTCGGACCGGGCGGGACTCGGGCGCTGCTACAAGGCCAGCCTGAAGCGACGGCCTGAACTGCAGGGCAGGGCCGTCATCAAGCTGGATCTGGAGGTGGGTGGGCGGGCTCGCCAGGTGAGCGTGGAGCTGGGACCTTCTCTGCAGGACGCGGGGCTGCGGGCTTGCCTGGAGGTGACGCTCGCCGGACTCTCGTATGGCCAGTCGCCCAAGCCCATGAAGGTGGAGACGCCCATCTTCTTCCGCGCTGACGAGGACGAGCCGCTGCCTGAAACCGACGGCGGGACGGGGCAACCCTGGACCCGAGCGCCGAACGACTAGAGCGTCGCGGTGCGAGGCGAGCTGTCGAAGATGCCGTTGCCGAGCGATCCGATGGCGGTGCCGCAGCCTTCGAAGGTCAGCTGGTAGCCGCTGAAGCTGGGGCTCTTGCCGGGGACGGTGCTCGAGAGCTGGACCTCGACCTGGGCGAAGCGGGTGCTGGGGACGCCGAGGGCCATCAGGTTGACCGGGGGCTGTGGGGCGTCGAAGGGACCGAACCAGGCGGCGGTCTCGAGGCCGGCGAGGGTGTCGGCGAAGCGGACGCGTAGCTTGACCGAGGTGCCCATGGGCTCGACCTCGTTCCAGGTCAGGGCGCGCCACCTGGTCTTGTTCATGTTGTCGAGGCAGCCCTCGACGACGGAGCGGAAGAAGCCGTCGGGGCGGACCACGGTCTGCAGGCCGAAGCCGGTGAAGTCGGAGTAGGTGTAGGGGCTCTTGCCGACCGGGAAGCTCTCCATCATGCCGGCGGTGGGCAGGATCCGCGTGATGGCGCCGGTCGCGGACATGTCGTTGCGTGACACCGCCCAGATGCTGCCGTTGCGATCCACGCCGACGCCGATGGTGTTGTTCATGACCGTGGCGGCTGCGCCGGCGGGCGGCGGCAGGGTGTAGGTCATCGAGGGCGCGGCCTGGCCCATGGCGACCACGTCGTCACCGCGGAAGCGACCGACCTTGCCCATGGTGTAGGCGACCCAGACGTCGCCCTGCAGGTCGATGGCGATGCCGCGCGTGTTCGACTCGCTGTTGAAGTCGCGGTCATACCAGGTCTCGGTCGACGGCACGAAGACCTTGGCGTCCTTGCAGTCCCAGCCGCCCAGCCAGACGCGCTGCTTGACGTCGATCGAGATGCCGTAGCCCTTGGAGCAGCCGTCGGGATCGTCCTGGATCGAGTACATCTTCTCCAGCGTCTTGCTGGCGCTGTTGACCTTGGCCATGAAGGTGTTGTTGTTGCCGTTCTCGAGGCCGGGCAGCCAGACGTAGCCGGCGCCGTCGATGGCCGCGCCGTAGGGCGACAGCTGGTTGCCGCCCATGTTCAGGTCGACCGACACCGGCTGGCCGCCGACCATGACGGGGGCGCCGGTCGCGCCCGAGAGCTGGATGACGCGGTGCTCGGCGAACAGCGCGACCCAGACGTTGCCGTTGCGGCCGTCGGCGCCGCCGGAGTCGACCGCCAGACCGCGCGGCACGCCGCCGCGGTTGCCGGCCTTGACGGTCCACAGGATGCACTCGTCGGCCTCGCCCAGGAACTCGGTGGGGTCGTTCTTGTCGATGCGCTTGTCGTTGTCGAGGTCCTTCGAGGTGTCGATGCGCATGTTGCCGTTGCGATCGATGCAGTCGGCGGTGGCGTTGGCGAACTTGGTCAGCGAGCCCTGCTCGTTGAAGGCGCGGTTGGCCACGAAGGCGTCGCCGTTGAAGTCGATCGCCGTGCGCGACGGGCAGTTGCCGCAGTTGGAGGCGTCGCCGCCGAAGCCGCGCGCCGGCACCGGGACCACGCCGGCCGCGGCGCTGTCGCGCACCGAGGCGTAGCGCGCGACCTCGTCGCCGGTGTCGACGTTGATCTTCGACACCGTGTTCTCGCCCGTGTTGGCGATCCACAGGTAACCGAAGTCGACCTTCTTCATGTCGGGATCGAGCAGGAGCTCGCCCTCGGGGCCGAGCTTGACGTTGTCGGAGTTGGTCGGGTTCGGGTTCAGCTTGCCGGGACCCAGGGTCAGGCTGGTGCAGTTGACGTTGGGCACCGGCTCGCAGGCGGCGTAGGTGCCGTCCAGGCAGAAGCTCTTGCCCTCCTTGCACGAGGCGCTGATGGCGGGATCGGTGCCCTGGGTCAGGCACGACAGCGGTGCGCCGTTGGTGCAGGCGCAGCCGGGCAGCGGCGGCATGCAGCTGTACACGGTGCCGGCGTCGTCGCGACCGTCGACGCAGTAGCCCTTGGCGGTGTCACAGATCAGGGGCACCGGGCACTCGTTGGCCACCGTGCCGGTGCATGCGATGCCGTTGACCCCGGTGTCGTCGCTGCAACTGCAGCCGGGGGACACGGCGGCGATGGCGCCGACGCCGAGCAGGATGAAAAGGGCGGACATCTTCGAGAGGCGTTTGCTGGACATGGGGGCAACCTCCGCTGATTCAAGCCGGGTGCCAGGTTCGGGGGGTAATGATCTCGAACCTTTGTGCGGCGCCCGCCGGGGGGATTCCCCTCGGATCGGAGGGGGGAGTCCTCATGGCTGGATCAGCATAGACCTGCGCGGAGGCGGGCTCAATCTTCCTGGTGGGGGCAGGGCGGATTACAGAAACGGAGGTGTGCCTTGGGGGCAGGGTGGGCCGGGGCTCCGGATCCGGACGAGGACTGAACCCAGGGGTTCAGTCCTCGAAGAGGACTTCATCGGACATGTCCTCCGCTTCGGCCTCGGCGCGGCGCACGCCCGACAGGTCCTCGGTCGTCTTGCGCAGGCGCTGGTTCAGGACCTGGACGAAGCTCCACAGCAGCTTGACCGAGATCTGTGGCTCCTTGCGGATGAGCTCGTAGAAGTCGGTGCGGCGGATGGCGAGCAGGCGGACGCCGCCAGGGCCGCCACCGGCTTCGGCCTCGGCGGTCACCGAGGCCGAGCGCGGGCTGCGATCGACCAGGGCCATCTCGCCGAAGTGGGCGCCGCGGGTCAGCGTGGTGATGGTGGCCTCGTCCTTGTGCAGGCGGGCGCTGCCCGACAGGATGACGAACATCTCGTGGCCGGGCGCGCCCTCCGAGATGATGCGCTCTCCGGGGGCGTACTCGCGCACCTCGGTGAGGTTCATGATGCGCACCAGCTCCTTGTACGAGAGGTGCTTGAAGAGCGGCATCATCTTCAAGACCTCGAGCTTGAGCGACAGCTCCTCGGTGCGGGCGTCGGCGCCCTCGGCGGCGTGCGCGGCGGTGCGCACCACGACCGCGGTGATGTTGTCGTGGCCACCGCCGGCGTTGGCCAGGTCGACCAGGCGCGGCGGGATGTTGTTGATGTCGGGCGCGCCCAGCAGGCCGGGCAGCTCGGCCTCCTTGAGGTAGTGCGACAGGCCGTCCGAGCACAGCAGGAACGAGTCACCCGGCAGCACGTCGAGATCGAAGGTGTCGACCTCGACGCTCTCGTAGACGCCGACCGCGCGGGTGACCGCGTTCTTGTACTTGGCGTACGGGGTGGCGTCGATCTCGTCGCGCTTGACCTTGCCGCGCTTGACCAGCTCGTTGACCAGCGAGTGGTCCTCGGTCAGCTGGTGCACGTTGGTCTGGCGCGCCAGGTAGATCCGGCTGTCACCGACGTGGGCGATGAAGCCGCGGTTGCCCGCGATCAGCAGCAGCGAGCAGGTGGTGCCCATGCCGCGCTTGTCGGAGTCGGCCTGGGCGCGCTTGTAGACGCTGGCGCAGGCGGTCTGCACCGCGTGCTCGAGGATGGCCAGCAGCTCGTGGCGCTGCACCCCGGGGTCGTTCTGCTGGAAGCGCTCGATGAGGTCGGCGTTGGCCTGCACCGCGTCGCGCACCTCGTGCACCGCGAGGTTGGAGGCCACCTCGCCGGCGGCGTGGCCGCCCATGCCGTCGGCCACGACGAACAGACTGAGCTTCTTATCAATGAGGAAGTTGTCCTCATTGTGGTCGCGTTCCTTGCCGACGTCGGTGGCTGCCCAGTACTGGAGCTGCATGGTCATACCCGTGGCCGTGGGGGGGGTGGCGCCCAGCTAGAGGCGTGGGCCCACATGGTACAGCATCACGTAGACCACGACGCCGGTGACCGACACATAGAGCCAGATCGGGAAGGTCCAGCGCGCCAGGCGGCGGTGCTCGGGGCGGCGGTCGCGCAGGCCCAGGAACAGGGTGCGCAGCACCATCGGCAGCACCGCGACCGCCAGCACCATGTGCGAGAACAGGACGATGAAGTACAGCGTGCGGTCCCAGCCGATGTGCGGGTACTTGTGCGCCCCGGTGGTCGCGAAGCGGATGAGATAGGAGACCAGGAAGACCGCCGAGACCGTGGCCGCGCCCAGCATCCGCTTGCGGTGGGTCTCGATGCGGCGGCCGCGGATGGCGCGAAAGCCGGCGACCAGGAACAGAAACGACGTGAAGTTGAGGACGGCGTTGATGGCCGGGTGCAGCTCTGTCCAGGTCACGGCTTGGCTCCGCGGGTGCGCGCCGGACGACCGCGCCGGCTGGGGGCGCTGCTTGCCAGCGCGGCCAGTGCGATGCAGCCGATGGCGAAGCCGGCGCACACGATGAGCTCGCGCGCGGCGCTGGCGCCGGGGACGCCGAGGCCGGGGCCGAGGTCGCCGCCCGCGAGGGCGCGGCGCAGCCCGGCCACGCCGTAAGCCACCGGGTTCCAGGTCATCACCGTCGCCAGCCAGCCACCACTCTTGGCGGCGGGGAACATGGCGCCCGAGACGATCCACAGTGGCATCAGGAGCACCGACATCACGGCGTGATAGCCCTGGGTCGAGTCGATGGCCCAGGCCAGCGCGAAGCCGAGCGCGGTCAGGCCGAGCGACAGCAGCGCCAGCGTGGCCAGCGCGGCCGGCCAGTTGACGTCGGCCAGCGGGAAACCGGCCCAGGGTGACAGCAGCAGGAAGAGTCCGCCCTGGAAGAGCGCGATCAGGGTGCCCCCCAGGGTCTTGCCGAGGACCAGGGCCAGGCGCGGGGCCGGGGCGACCAGCACGGCCTGCAGGAAGCCGGCGTGGCGATCCTCGATCACCGACATGGTCGAGAAGATGGCCGTGAACAGCACCACCATGGCGACCACACCCGGGAAGAAGTAGCCCAGATAGCCAGCCTCGCCGGCGCTGCGCATGGTGCCGCCATAGCCCGAGCCGATGACCAGCCAGAGCAGCAGCGGCTGCGACAGCGCGCCGACGATGCGGCTGGGCTGGCGCACGAAGCGCAGGAGATCGCGCGCGACCAGGGTGGTGATGGCGGCGCTGGTCAGGCGGATGGCACCGGGGCGGGGGATGTCGCGCGGCGCGGGCGTATCCCTCGTGCTCGTGCTCGTGCTCGTGCTCGTGCTCGTGCTCGTGCTCGTGTTCGTGCTGGTGCTCGTGCTGGTGCTCGTGCTGGCGCTCATGCCGCGACTCCGGCGCTGTCGCCAGCCAGCGTGCGCCCGGTCAGGCGCAGGAAGGCGTCGCCCAGGCTGGGCGGGCGCACCTGCACCGCGCGCAGGCGTCCCGCGGGGAACAGCTCGACCACGCGGGGCACCAGCTCGTGGCCGCGCGGCGCGGTGAAGGTCACCACCGGCGGGGCGTTCGGCGACTCGGGCTCGGTCACCTTGGCGCTGACGCCGAGACCTGCGCTGAGCGCGCTGGCCAGCGCCGCGGGCTCGTCACCCTCGACCGTGATGATGTCGCCGCCGAGGTCGGCGCGCGCGGTCAGCTCGGCGGGGCTGCCCTCGGCGACCACGCGGCCCTGGTCGAGGATGAGCAGGCGATCCGCGCTCTCGGCCTCGACCGGATCATGCGTGGTCAAGAGGATGGTCAGCGAGCGCTCGGCGCGCAGCTCGCCGAGGTGGCGCCACAGCCGGCGCGCCGAGGCCAGGTCCAGCCCCTGGGTCGGCTCGTCCATGATGAGCAGCTCGGGCTCGTGCAGCAGCACGCGGGCCAGCTCGAGGCGGCGCCGCATGCCACCGGAGTACTTCTCGACCTTGTCGCGGGCGCGCTCGCCGAGCTCGGTCAGCGCCAGCGCGCGCTCGATGCGCTCACGCGCCAGGCCGCGCGGCACGCCATACAGCGACGCACCGAGCTGCAGGTTCTCGCGCCCCGACAGCTTGAGGTCGAGGCTGGGCTGCTGGAACACCACGCCGAGGCGGGCCCGGTAGGCGCGCGAGCGCGGATCGACCGGCTGGCCGCCCGCCAGCAGCGCGCCGGTGCGCGGCGCGAGCAGGCCGGACAGGATACCGAACAGGGTCGACTTGCCGGCGCCGTTGGGCCCCAGCAGGCCGAAGATCTCGCCGCGCCGCACCGCGAACGAGACCTCGGTCAGCACCGCCCGGGCGCCGTAGCTATAGCCGACACCGCGCGCCTCGAGGACGACGTCCGCCATCAGCCCAGCGAGTGCGGCGCCATCAGCGCCACGAACAGCAGCGTCAGGTACAGCAGCGAGACGCCGAACAGCTGGCGCGCCCAGCGGTCGCCCGGCGCGCGCGCGAACACGCCATAGGCGGCGCAGCCCACGAACAGCGCGCCCAGCGCGATGGCGGAGATCAGGTAGACCAGGCCGGCCACACCCAGCGGGTACAGCAGCACCGAGACCCCGAGCAGCATCACGGCGGTCACCAGCGCGTGGCGGCGCGCGGCGGCGTCACCCTTGACCACGGGCAGGATGCGGATGCCGGCGCGGGCATAGTCGGCCTTGCGGAACAGCGCGATGGCGATGAAGTGCGGCAGCTGCCACAGGAACAGGATGCCGAACAGCACCAGCCCCGGGGCGTCGATGCGCCCGGTGGCGGCGGCCCAGCCCAGCAACGGCGGGATGGCACCCGGGATGGCGCCGACGTGCAGCGCCCACGGCGACAGCCGCTTCATCGGCGTGTACACCAGCACGTACGACAGCAGCGCGAAGACGCCCAGCAGCCCGGCCCAGCCGTTGACGGTGAAGGTCAGCAGGGGCGCGCCCACGGCGGCCTCGAGGATGCCGGTCAGCAGCGCGACCCCCGGGGTCATGCGCCCGGCCGGCAGCGGACGCCGCGCGGTGCGCGTCATCAGGCGGTCGGTGCTGCGCTCCAGCCACATGTTGAGCGTGTTGGCGCTGGCCACCAGCAGGGCGGTGCCGAGCAGCGTCAGCATGAGCGCGGGGAAGTCGACCGCGCCGGGTGCCAGCACGAAGCCACCGGCGGCGGTCAGCACGGCCATCAGGGTGATCTGCGGCTTGCCGAGGGTGAGGAGGTCCGCGACCGGCGAGCGCGACTCGACGACGGCGCTGGCCGCGGCGGGCGTGTCGGGCGGGCTGACCTCGCTGACGGGCGTCGCGCTCATCGGGCGCTCCCGGCCAGCGAGCCGTGGGCGCCGTCGCGCTCGGTCGCCGGCACCGCCGCACGCTGCGCCGCCGCCACCGGCGACGCGGTCCAGAACATCCACACGTGCAGCGCGAACAGCAGCGCCGCGCCGCCCAGGTGCGCGGTCACGAGCGACAGCGGCAGCTCGAAGTACACGTTGAGCACGCCCAGCGTGACCTGCGCCAGCACCAGCAGCGGGGCCAGCAGCGCCAACCGCGCCAGCCGCACGTGGCCAGCCTTGCGCGCGCGCCGGTAGACCTGCACCGCGACGCTGATCACGACCAGCGCGACGATGACGCCGAAGAGGCGGTGCGCCATGTGGATGCGCGCCGAGGGGTGCAGCTGGGTCGGCCACAGCGAGTCGCCGCACAGCGGCAGCTCGCGGCACGCCGAGGCCGACTTGGTGTGGCGCACGATCCCGCCGAGCAGGATCTGGGCGATCACCAGCACGCCGGCGACCACGATCCAGCGCCGCGCCGGGCCGGTGTCAGGCCGCGGCGCACTCACAGCAGCCTGGGGGGACAGGTGCCACGCGATGGTCAGCACCAGCGCGAAGAAGAACATCGAGTTCACCAGGTGCGTCAGCGTCACGATCATCGGCAGCTTGAGCAGCACCGTGACGCCGCCCAGCGCGCCCTGCACCAGCACCAGCGGCAGCGCGATCATGGTCAGCACGCGGACGCGCCCGGCGCCGGGCGCCCCGGGGCGGCGCGCGCGCAGCACCAGCCAGGTCATGATGATCGTCAGCACGCCGACCGCGGTGGCCAGCAGGCGGTGCGAGTGCTCGTACAGGATCCCCCCCTTCATGTCGGGGAAGGCGCTGCCGTAGCACAGGGGCCAGTCAGGACAGGCCAGGCTCGACCCCGTGGGGTTGACCAGGCCGCCCACCAGCAGCAGCAGGAAGACGGCGACGGCGGTCGCCTGCGTGAACCGGTACTCCCTCATGAGCGGGTGCAGTAGTAACCAGAAATCGCGTCGGACGGCAAGGGTTTAGACGAGGTCAGCAGGGGCGGGGAGTGATGCTCGGGAGGGGCGATGCGTTGCATCGGGAAACCGGAACCGGACCGTTTCGAGCAGGTCCGGTCCCGGGGGACCGGACTTACTTCGAGTACTCGAACTTGGCTTCGACACCCTTGTCGGCGGTGACCTCGACCTCGACGGTCTTCTTACCCAGGCTCTCGCTCCAGGCCTCGATGGTGTACTTGCCGGCGGGCACGCCCTCGATCTTGAAGCTGCCGTCGTCGCCGGTCACGGCCACGTAGGGGTGGCTCGAGACCACCACGTACGCGGTCATCCACGGGTGGACGTCGCACTTGAGCAGCAGGGCGCCGCCCTCCTCGGGGATCTGCAGGTCGGCGGGCGGCGAGCCCGGCGGCTGCGAGATGTTGTCGAGACCGGTCTGGGCGTCACCCTCGCCCTGGTACGAGTGCACGTTGTGCATGATGGTGGTGTCGCTGGAGTGCGCCTCGACCTTCTGGCCCAGGACCGCGGTGCTGACGTGCGGATGGTACTGGCAGCCCTTCTGATCGATGATCACCGGGGTGCTGGGGCCGGGGACCTTCATGTCGCTGACCACGCGGACGACGACGTTCTTGACCGTCTTGTTGGCGTTCACGATCAGCGACTCGTCGGCGATGCTGCTGCCGCACACGGCCGGATCCTTGTCCGGGGTGGTGGGCTTCAGGGTCGGCGCGGTGCCGGTGAAGGCGACCGAGCCGGTGATGCTGCCCTTGCCGCCGGCGGGGGCGCTCGGGGTCGGATCGGCGCTGGCGCTGGGGCTGGCGCTGGCGCTGGGGCTCGCGGTGTCGTCCGGCGGCGGCTCCTGCGTCTTCTTCTTCTTGCAACCAGCCACGGCCAGGGTGAGGCCGGCGGCGGCGACCATCGAGGCAAGCAATGCGCGGTTCCGGATCATCGTCTCCTCCACAGAGAGCGCGACCTGTCCATGCGGCAGATCGTCGCAGGCTTCGTAGCAACCTGGTTACAGGGTGTCAAGTGAACGGATTGCGCGATTTCTGAAGTCGATTCGCGGATCCGCCTGCGGCGCTGAGATGCCGCAGCCGGCTCAGGCGTCTCTGGGGGCTGCCGCCCGCCTGCGCAGCAGCTCGCGGTTGTAGCCCGCGATGACGTCGGCGTGGCCCACGAAGCCCAGCACCTTGCGCGGGCGCAGCGGATCAGTCACCGGCAGCCGGTCGGTGCCCGACTCGAAGCCGCCGCCGATGAGGCCGCCGATGACGATCGACGGTCCGAAGCTCCCGCCCGAGCCGCCCGAGCTGACCGTCAGCGCGGTCGCCACCATCTTGGCTTGGCCAGCGCGATGCCGAACAGCAGGCCGGCGCCGCGCCAGCGCGTGCGCCGCCGGCGCGGACGTGGTCGCTAGCACCGGGGCGGCACGGCTGTGGCTGCTGGCGCTGCTGCCCGCCATCGGCGGCCTGGGCGCCGGCCTGCTGACCCACTTCTTCGCGCCCATGGGGGGATGGAAGCCGGCCAGGCGCCCGAGCAGCAGGCTCTCCAGGCGCTCGAGGCCGAAGTAGAAGCCGGCGGCGACCAGGCCGGCGACCGCGCCGGTGACGCCGGCCAGGATCATCCAGCGCCACAGGTGGCCGAGCTCGAGCTCGCCGGCGGCGCGGCGCATGCGGCGGAAGCTGGGGAGAAGCCGCTGGAGTGGACGCCGGTGGCGGTGGGCTGCCGCTGGCCAGGCTTTCGTGGTGGCAGGGTGGGCTGCCGCGGGGCCATCAGCGCGGCGCGAGGACCGGGCGCACATCCTCGTGCAGGTTGACGCCGAGGACGCGGGGCAGATCGAAGTCGGACGAGAAGCGCAGCACCGAGATGGAGCCCGGCTGCACGGTCAGGCGGTGGTAGCTGGCCACGTGCATGCCGAGGTAGTGCGCCAGGAGCAGGCGGATCGGCGCCGCGTGCGACACCACCAGGATGCAAGAGCCGGTGGGGTTGTCGCCCAGCGCCTGCTCGACCGAGCGCACCGCGCGGGTCTGCGCCGAGATCAGGCTGTCACCGCCGCCGGGGATGCTCTCGGCCAGCGGGTCGGCCAGGAACTTCTTGTACTCGGGCGAGTCGGCGATGTCCGCCCAGGCCTTGCCCTCCCACATGCCGGGGTTGAGATCGGTCAGGCGGGGGTCGCGGGCCACCTCGAGATCGAACTGGCCGGCCACGATCTCGGCGGTCTGCACCGCACGCACCAGCGGCGAGGTCAGGATCTCGGCGATGGGGAGATCGCGCAGCGCCTTGGCGGCGGCGTGCGACTGGTTGATGCCATCGGCGTTGAGCCCGATGTCGCGGTGGCCGAGCAGCCGACCCTCGCGGTGCCAGTCGGTGACGCCGTGACGGATCAGCAGGACGGTCGTTTGCACTGCAACGATTGTATTGGAAATCACGGGGAGTTTCTAGCGACGCGCGCGGCCTGGGCAGGCGCCACGCGGATTTGTGGTTGACCCGACACGGCGGCGATGGATGATTGCGCGCATGTCGCGACGGCTGGGGCTCCACGCCCCCTTGGGCATGCTGGTGGCGGTGGCGGGCGCGCTGGGTGGGCGCGTGGCCTCTGCTGCGCCGAGCGGCCCGGCTGCGCCGACCGGCCCGGAGCTGCCGTCGGGGCCGGCGGGCGCGGTGGATGCCGGCCTCGGCAAGCTGCTGGCGGCGCAGCAGCGCCCGGCCGACGCCGTGCTGCGCGTCGCGGTGGCGCCGCGACGGGTGGCGGGCGGCGCCACGCGTGCGGTCGCGCTGGCCAGCGAGTGGGAGAAGCCCGCGCTGCTGGCGGCCGAGGTCGAGGGGCGCTGGAGCAGCGTGGCCATCGGCCGCAACGTCGACGTCACCACGCTGGAGCTGCGCGATCTGACCGGCGACGGCGCCCCCGAGGTGCTGGCGCGGCTGGTCACCCGGGTGCGTCGCACCGAGCACGAGGTCACCCTGACGCACTTCGTGGTCTACCAGGTCGGGGCGCGCGGCTTCGGGCCGACCCCGGTGTTCGACGAGCTGGAGCACGTCGAGGAGGCGGCGCTGCCCGGCCACATCGGCGCGCTGTCGGGCGGCGCGACCTTCAGCATCGAGATCGTGCGCGGGCGCGGCAAGGCGGCGACCAGCGGGGCCAGCGAGCTCCTGGTGTTGCTGGTGCGGGATCGTCTCGATGACGAGCACGAGGCCTTCCAGCGTCGCGGCACGCCGCGGCGGCCGGGCACGCTGGCGGGGCGCTTCGTGTGGGACGGCAAGCGCTTCGTCAGGCGAACGCTGCCGGCGCGCAGCTGAGGCGGAACCGGAACCGGAGCGCGTTTGGACCTGCTCGAAGCGAAGCTTCGAGCAGGTCTAGAACGCGTAGCCGAAGCGCATATAGCCGTTCGCGAACGTCCCCGAGTCGTGGGGATTGTCGACATCGGTGCGCTCGCCCACCGCGAGGTTGCGGCCGACGCCGCCGGCGATGGCGATGTTGAGGCCGCTGTCGAACATCCAGTGCCAGCCCAGCAGGACCTGGGGGCCGATGTTGGTCAGGTTGGGGTCGCCGGGGGAGTCGCCATACTCGAGGTGGCGCACCACGAAGCCCGGCTCCAGGAAGGGGCCCTGGTAGGTGCGCCGGAAGTAGATCGGCAGGCCAGCGCCGACCTCGACGCCCTGGTCCTGGGTGTCGACGGGCTGGTAGTAGTTGGCGTCGAGGCGCAGGGCCACGTTCTTGTGCATGCCGTAGCTCATCGAGGCGCCGTACGAGCCCATCATCCAGCCCAGCGGGTTGGTCGACACGATCCAGCGCCTGAACGAGTAGTGGTACTCGTTGTGCGAGCCGACCGGGATCGGGACGCCGTTGATCTGCGAGATGTCGGCGTCGATCGGGTGGCGGGGCTCCTCGGCATCCACCATGGCGGGGGCGCGCGTGGCCGGGGTGGCGGGGGGCACCTGGGCCGACGCCGGGGCGGCCAGGGCGAGCACGGTGAAGGTGGCAGAAAACAGCACTGAAATGGCCAGTCTCATGCCCGGGTGCTTCAGCAAGAACGCGGCCACCGGCGTGGCGTGGCGCACCTGAGTGAATCACGTGACTTGCAGCGCGGGCCGGCGGCGCGAGGCCGACATCTCGATCAGGGGTCGCGCGCGGCTACCAGAGGCCGATGACCAGCTTGCTGTCGATGCGGGTGCCGACCAGGCGATCGGCGGCGTCGAGCGGCAACACCAGGCCGGCGGCGACGTCGAGCATGACCCTGCGGGTGCGCACCACGTGGACCCCGAGCGAGGCGTCGAGCAGGCTGTGGCGGCCCAGCGCGGTCTCGCTGATGGCGCCCGCGCCGACCGACCAGTACGGCAGCAGGAACGGGCGCGCGCTGCGCTCGAAGCTGGAGTCGGCGGCGAAGCGCCACATGGTCAAGCGACGACCGTCATCTGGGGGCGCGGCGGCATCGGCAGAGGCTCCGGTGGGGCTCGGGCCGGTGCCCAGCACCGCGACGTCGAAGCCCAGCGAGCCCGAGCGGTGGTCATTCACCATCCAGCCCAGCAGCGTCAGGCTGGCGCCGATGCCGCGCCAGGCCGGCCCCTTGGTGGGGTGGTAGCTGACCGCGTTGAGGCCGGGCGCGAAGCCGACCCACCACTCGGCGCGGCGGCGCGGCGTCTCGGCGGGCGCCGACGCCGAGACCTGGCTCGAGCTGCTGTCGTCGTCGTGGTCGTCGTCGTCGTTGTGCCAGGCGCAGGCACGCGCGGGTCGCGCCGCGACGAGCATGACCAGCGGCGTGATGATCAGCATCACCAGGTGCGCACGACGCACCGCACGTGTCAGGACCGGAGCGCGTCGGCCCGGTGTCACCTGCTGCGAGATCCCCATGTTGCTTGCCTCCCGTGTGCTCGCCAGCAGAACGGAGCAAGCCGAGGGCCGGTGCGGGGTGGGTGCCGGGGTGTGCCCGAGGTTGCCCGCGGAACGGAGGCGGAGACGGACAGGACCTCCGAGGCCGCTTCGCGGCCTCAGAGGTCCTGCACCAGCAGCGCAACGCGCACCAGCTCCGCCGGCGCGGGCGACGCCGTCAGGGGCAGGGTGCGGTCGAGCAGGTTGCGCGGCATCAGCATGATGGCGTGGGCGTCGCGCGACATCAGCAGGGTGTGCCAGGTCGCCAGCGCGGCGCGCGCCTCGGGGGTGGTGAGGCCGCGGTCCTCGAGGGCGCGCTCGAGCTCGCGGCGGAAGGCCGGCAGCTCCATGCCGCCCGAGGCGCCGAGGTCGACCGCCAGCTCGCTGTCGCCGGCGGGCATGCGGACCCGGCGCACGCGACCGTCGACGCTCAGCCAGAGCAGGCGCTCCATGCCGGCGGCGCGCACCACGACCTGGTTCGGCGATGCGCCCTGGCGCGAGACGGTGAACGGCGCGCTGACCTCGATGAGGCCTTGGTGGTGCAGGAAGCGCTCGCCGCCGCTGCCGGTGCCGGTCGAGAAGCCACCCGGCGACAGGCGGCGCAGCGCGGCCCAGAAGTGATCACGATCGATGCGCGGCAGGCGCACGCGGGCGCTGACGGTGCCGGTCCAGGCCAGCAGCGGCTCGTCGGTCACCACCTGCGCGGCCGGCGTCCAGGCCAGCGGGGCGCCGCCGGGATAGCGCGCGGTGACCTCGAGCGCGCTGTCGGCAGGTGCGCTGACGAAGATGAAGGCCTGCACCGGCGTGCGCGGGCGTTCG
>Ga0154020_10005224_pt1 | contig 15376 bp, 33 predicted proteins | sample Klosneuvirus_201_FD_109709 | JGI IMG/M metagenome (GOLD analysis project Ga0154020, IMG submission 109709) | Active sludge microbial communities from wastewater, Klosterneuburg, Austria - Klosneuvirus_20160825_MG | ecosystem: Engineered > WWTP > Aerobic digester > Activated sludge | place...
GAAAGGTAGTCTGTTACCAAATCCGCAGCACTTACTTTTACTTTTATATCCATACCACCTCCACCACCGCCACCGCCACCTCCACCTGTGAAAGCACGGAACGATTTTAACATTGGGTTATAATTATTTGATTTTGCTGTCATAATGATTATTTTAACATTTCTGTTAAATTAAATGCTTTTTTTTTAGATTCTTTGCTATTTACAAGAATCAATTTTTTTGTGTGCTTTATTTTTTCATTTGCATTGCAAATTATTTTTTTTCAACGATAAAGACAGAAGCATCACCGCCCAAATTACTAACAATTATTGGAGCGTACCCATTTTCATTGTACTCAAGAGTATAGGGAACGTTTGGAGGGAGAGGTATCGCTTGTGAGCCAATATCACTTCCCGTTAATGTAACGGCATCCACTGTTCCGTAATATAGAAAGTCGATGCTTCTAACACCTGTATTAGTGGTATAAGAACCTCCAATTGCAACTTCGATTGTCCTACAAACAAGCCTATTCATAATTATTTTTTTTAGTATATATTATTTTAGAATATCTGAAAATGGAATTGATACATTAATTGGTATAGAATTTAGTAGCAAACCCATCGTTTTTACTTGAATCTTTCCTTTAATATTTAAAGGATTTTTATTGATGTTTGAAATTGCATTCAAAGCCGCCCCTACTGCATTTTTAAAGTCCACATAGATTTTTAAAGAAATCGGTGAACTTGACTTTGATTCTAGTTGTATTAAATCCCCTGTCCGTGCTAAACCCGCATATTTATCACCCAAGTAAATACTGTATTCTTGATTGTATATGGTAAAACGCAAATCAGAATTATTTACTAATACTGCATCGAGTTGAAGCCACATACCATCTACATTTGTCGATATTTTTTTAACTGACTGAATTTTGAAATCGGTTTCCTTTAATAACATGAATTGTCGATATGCAATTGTTCCCGCATAACCAAGTGCAAATGCACCAACAACAATAAAAATAGCCTTTCCCGTATTCATATTTTCAATTAAATTTATTGATAATGTTTTTTCTATACACAATTAGTCCCGTTAGAGCCGTCCCCGTTATTAGGATTGTCAGTAGGATTGGTTTTTTGTTTTTTTTTACAAAATTTGTAGTGACTGCTACTGCGTTTCTTAGGGCGGCAGGTATTCCGCCATTTAGATACTCTTTAAACTCTGCCACCGTAATTGCACCATCTTTATTCAAATCAATAGCGGGGTTACTTGTCGCTACTTTTGATGCAGAAATACTTTTTGTTGCAATTACACCATTATCGGGCATACCGATTGCTGCGGGAAAGAATACGGCAATATAAACGTCAAAATAACTTTTCATGCGCCCCCTAAAAGGTTGAAAGTATTTTTTGACGTAATCCAATTGCTGAATACCATCCATTTTATGTAAGGCATCTACGCTTGTTCCAAGACCGTTTGCAGTTTTTTCAACAAATTGTATCAGTCCCGTAGCAGGTTTTCCACCGACCAAGTATTTAGTGTTTTGAGCCTGTGGATTTACACGGCTTTCTTTATACATGGTATTCATTAACCAATTAGGGTCAATGCCAAGCTCTGCTGAAATTTGCATAACCTTGTTAGCAAATGCAGCTTTGTCGCCCTTGTAATAATTAAGAAAATTTAATTCAGCCATTGTTTATTTTTTTTTGAATGCTACCAAGATAGCCGCAAGAGCAAGAACGCCAACGATTGATGCAATCATTATTGAGGTATGTTGCTTTTTTGATTTTGCTTTTTCAGCAATTGACAATTCTTCTTCGTTGCTTACCCAACGATTGTTAATTGCGTCATAAAATGATTTATCGTTTGCCATAATTATTGTTTTAGGTAATATTTAATTTTTGTTTTAACACTTTGATTTCTAACTTGCATCTACGGACTTCGTAGTAATTTTTATATGCAGTTAACGCTAATCCTACTGCCAATCCGAATGTAATGACACCCGCAGTAATACCCGCAGCTTTTAAAAGATTTGCTATTTGTTCGTTACCCATTATGCTTTGCTTTTGAACTTTTTAATTGCATAAACAATTCCGACAATTAAAATAACTCCTGCAACCGAAATACCAATTATCTTCCATGTATTTGATTTTGATTTTGCAGATTGCAGCGCAGCTTGAGCCGCTCCTTGCGCCTGAATTACAGCAGGGTCACTTTGAGATAGTTTATCCAATGATGCTTGAAGCGTCAACAATTGCGCTTCATATCCTTTGAGTAAGTTGGGCGCACTTGCAATATAGTTATCGTAAGTTGTTTTGTTTGCTGTTGCCGATTTATTTCCTCTGTCCGAATCATCGGCACACCAATAAACACCGCTAACATCAACCCAACCTCGATAGCTTTTACCGCTTTTTGTGCAGACCCTTCCGCCAACTTGAGCAAGTCGAGGATTGATGTAGTCAAGTTCTTTTTTGTATAAGTCAACGGTTTCGTTTACTTTTTGAATTTTGGCTTGTATATCGCTGATTTGCGCTGATATTGCAGCAATGCCACTAGGAGGCATTGTTCCTCCCGTTTGAGTTGAATCCGCACTAGATGACATCGCATCTAAATCGTATCTTTTTTGATTGTTCATTATCTTGTTTTTTTGTAAATTATAAATCCAATGATTCCGATAGCTACTACTGCGCCAATTACTATGTATTTGTTATCAGCGAAGAAAGAAGATATAGTTCCCGTTGAGGCAGAAGAATTATTTGTTCCTGTTGTATTTACTACTACGGGTACAAGAGCATCTATTTTTTTCAACATCACATTCGCTTTCGTAATATAACTGTCAATAGCAGAACTCAATGAAGTTCGTAGAGCATCTCGAGCCTTAATTCTTTCCGTCAAAGAAAGTCTTGGAATGTTACCTATTGTTGTCGTGCCGTTTCTTGTTAGCGTATTTATGCTACTCAATAAATTATTGTTTTCTTTCTGTATAGAATCAATTTTATTTATTAAAGCTAAATCATCTGACTTGAATTTTGAAATACTATCATCTACCAAAGACCTTGTTTTAGTAAATAGTTGCATCTTTATTTCAGAAACATAAGCCGAAATTTGTGAATCTACGCTTCCGTCAAAAGTCGAGTAAACCGATTCAAGGTCGTATCTGTTATTGTCCATTTTTTTTATTTTAGTATCCTCTGTAAATATTGCCTCCGCTTGGAGTTGTCGATGCGTTTGCTGTCAATGGCTTATTAGCTAAACTTTGCGTAAACTTTGCACGGGCATCATCTGTTAGTCGGTCATAATCCGCTTTTTCCAATGAAATCGGACGACCATTGTTGCGTAGTGCCGCTTCTGTTTCACTTCCAAATTCTGAATCTATACCATGTAGAGGCAAAACATTTCCATATAGCGTTACCAACGATTGCTGAACATCTTTTACAAGTTGTCCTGTGCTTCCTTTTTTAATTGGAAATCCCGTTGAACTTGGATTCGTTAGAACCGTAGTCACATGACCTAATACGTCTGCAACCGCAGTTCCGACATCAGTTTGACCACCCAAATTTTGGTTGTTTTTCCATCTTTTGTATATGTAGTATCCGCCTACAATTGCAGTTCCGCTTAATAGCGAAATAAAAATTATTTTTCCTTTTGTCATATTGCTCTTGCTGTTTTAGTGTTATATTTTTTTGATTGGTATTGAAATACTTCTGTTTTTGAATACAGTGCTTTTGCCCATGCGATAATGAAATATTCATCCCAATTTTCTACTTGGCTGATAGCTACATCAGGTCTTTCGTTTTTGATATACTTCAATGCACGGCTTTTTGTCCATACAAATTTCTTGTACGCCCAAAAACTTGCCACTCCAATCGTTGCAAAAATAATTGCCCATTTTAATGCTTTCATTATTTTATATTTTTATTGTAATGATTTTGTTTGATTGTAAATGACGTAATCAATTTCTTCGATTGTAGATTTTCCCGTTTCTACATCAGTCTTTAACACCTTGCGTTTATGCGGTTGCTCTATCATACGCAATGCCGAAGCAGGTAGTGATGGAGCGGGTTTTATTCTTAGGCTATACGAACTTGTAAATAAACACGTTCCCATCAAATTGATTTTTGATTTTACAGATGATGGTGCTAATAAATCATATCCTTGCTTGAAAATGCTTAGTGCTAACTTTTGATTGAGCATATTGGCTTGAAACCATGTATAAGCAAATGCAGTTTCGTCTGAATACAATACCGTTGTTTGAAATGGATTAGCAACTTTCATTGTAACCGTGCTTTGTGCAAACATTCCCAAACGACTTTTTAGATAACCGTATTGCCATGAACTACTATTCATGTTCGTTGACTGAATATAACAATGCATATTTACACCCTTGTAAAGCACGACCATTGAATCAGTAGATTGTTGATTATGCCATCCAACGTAAACCCATGACTCTACACCGTTTTTATCCGCCCAAACCTTTACTTGACGAGAATATGCCCAAAAAGTAGGGTATGAATTGGTATTGTAAGGCTCTAATTCGCTTATCAGTAAATCGAACTTGGCTGACTGCCGTGTTTGAAGTTTTGTGAATCGTTCTAAGTCTTTCGTTACACTTGTTGGATTACTCCACACAAATGCTGTTTGAATACCGTGCGCTGAACAACTATCATTAAAACGAGTAACCCATTTATCATTTGTGGAACTACCAATAAAACCATCTACACCGTATAAGTAAATCCGATTATCTCCATTGGATATATGCCACCTTATCATCGCATCCTGACCACTTTCAGACTTATACCATGCCAATATGTTATTGTCATAATGTGCTTGAATCTGCGTAGGTATTGGTGGCACTACTATTATTGTATCACACAATTTGTAAGTAGAGTCATAGGGAACTTGAGTCACTACGACCGAAGTAACAGACTTTGTTTTATGAACAGTCGTATCACGACAAGTTATAGTCGTTTGACCATACATCATACTTACATTAATCAATAAGATAGATACGGTAGAAATAACTAATAAAAAAAGATGATAAATAGATTTTGATTTCATTTTGTTTTTGTTTTTTTTTAGAAAATGAACAGCCTTACGAGGCTGTGATTTTGTTAGTGAGAATCCATCCAATTACAGATTTCATCTGCCCAAGAAACTAAAAGTGAGTAGTCGTAATTTTCGATTACTACATCTTTTGAAGCATTGATTAAGGCTTGTCTTGCTGTAATGTTGTTGCGCTCTGCGTTAGCAACTACTTTGCCCCATTTGTTTCCATCCATGAATAACATGAACAATACATCTGCTGTGATTTCCATTTTTTTGTTTTTTTTAGGTGAATATTATTAATAAGATAATTGCAATTAATACTAGGTCAATGGCAATCAAAAAGTTAATCGAGTAAATAATCCGATTAACAATTTTTGTTATCCATGAATCCATGAGTTAACTTCATCTGAACTGTTTCCAACGTTCTGCATTGGTGTTTCTAACATTATTTCTGCCTCTTTCGTATTTACTTCCACTGTTTTTGGAATCATATCTTCGGGATTTATTGAGGCTAATTGTTTTGCTTGGTCGCTTTCTGTTACAATGGGCGTAGTTTGTTTTGCCGCCATCATTTGAGGCAGTTTTTCCATCGCTTTTTTACCCACTACATAAATACCAATTGCGGCAAGTGCTATAACTACTAATTCTGATACTTTCATTTTCTTATTTTTTTAATGGTTGTCTTTTTTGGTTGAACTATATTGGCATTGGTGGTTGATTGACAATCGGTGGTGCGGGTGCGGGTGATGGTGCTGCACTTGCCGAAGGTATTGGAGGTGGTGTTGGAGGTGCTACTCCACCGCCACTTTCCATTTTTGGAATGCTTATTTGCTTTGATAGGTAAAGAATCAATGCTACTCCACCGACAAACGCCAATCCGATTATTAATTTCTTGTGTATTTTTAGCATATTTATATTTTATATGTAATGCCTTTTTTTGCCCAATCTGAATTAATTTGACCTACCCTGTAAGATGTCAACCCACCATATTCATTTCCAAGTTCTGCCGATACAGTTGTAAATAAATCCAATGGTTCGTCACTTGGAATACCAAATACATACCTTTGTCTTTTGCCATAACTTGTTACCATATTTGCAACATCTAAGTTATTTTTTAACCGTTTTAAAACCTCAACAACTTTCCCATAATCATCCCCAATTCCTTGTTTTACGGCATTGTAAATTTGATTTGACATTGACGAATATTCTGCATTAGTAAAAGATGGCTGAAATTTCATTTCTAAATCAGCCTTTTCACTTTCCCAATTTCTTGAATCCTTGTTTTCCTTTCCCTTTTTAATTGCATTTTTTACAGTTAGTGCTAATGCTGTTACGCCAAGTGCCGCTCCAACAAAAATGACTCCTTTTGCCCAATCGGGTAAATCCTTGTATGCTTCTACTAATCTATATTTTGACATTTTGATAATTTTAAAATTGCGTTAGTTTATCTGTTACTAAAATTGATTTTAGTGTGTCTGATTTTTTGAACTCTTTGTAATACATGTTTATTGACATTCCAATCGGTGCAAGGTCTTGTACTAATTCATATTGAAGAAATGTTTCTCCATCCAATAAGAAAGAGTTGTTTGACATATCAATATTAAACGTAGTCAAATTCTGTTGGTAAATATCAAAGCTATTCCATGTAAATATTTCATCTTGACATTCTCTACCATTAGAATCCTTCCACACTTTTATAAACGGAACTTTCATTTGTGGTTCGACTGTAAGGTTATTAAACCTCCATGTTATTTTCATCCACCATAGTAAGTAACCGTTATTGATAACTTGATTCAGAATGTATTCATACGATTTGCCACCATTGACTACTATTTCTGTATCATACCAAACTTTATTTGCCATATAGTTCTCGTAGTCAAAAAAACGAATTGGAGAAGGTGCTGTACCCGTTGCAGTTGGTTTAAGGAATATGGTAAAATACTTTTTATCGTTTTCACGCACATTGTTGCTGTCCAACGGACTTTTCCCATTAACTTCTCTTGGAATGTATTCTTTTAAAACTACTTTATGTTTGGCTTCTATTTGCATTTTGGTATCACCTCACCTCTTTGAAAGCGTTCGATATAATCATCAATTATATTCATCCTTCTTTTGTTTTGGTCTGTTTCTTTTCCATAAAAAACATACGCAAAAACTAATCGTGCATCTATCGGTGGACAACCCATTCCTAAATAGATGTAAAGTGCGTTGATGTCAGCCGCAGTTTCATCATTTATTTCTCTGCCGACTTGATGATTCATGTATTTATGAGAATACTCATGAAGTAGAATGATAAACCGCATGTACACACTATATTTTATCCACTTGTCTTGAGCCACTTCAATGTTTCCCGAATCATGTCCAATACGAGCGGGGGTATTGAGTTGTCGTCCTGTTTTTTTATCAATGATGGTTGGCGTATATTTAATTAAGAATTGATTATCAGAACTATGATAAACTCCCGTCTTTAAATAACTTGACTTTTCGCAAAAATCAAAAGCAAATCGAACAAATGCTCTTGTTTTTTCATCCATCCAACCACTACACGCAACTTCTTTTTTAATTTTAGCTTGGCTTACTTTTAGAGAATCTTTACTCCCACCAACTATCATTAAAGATAATTTTGCAGGTGTTTTGGGTAGCCTTAATTCAAAATCACGTTGCGAATGAATATTAACCGAGCGGTCTGAATAGATAGTTTTTGGAAATTGTGAATCAAATGCTACTATGCGAATACGTTGTGGCTGTATTGGCGTAACATTAAAGTCAACAATTATTGGATTTCCATTTGTAGGAATATCTAACCGCATATTGGCTAATTATTTTTTTGTTAATTTATAAACTCCAAAACCGATACCCGCTACTGCAAGTATGATTACCGACCAACCTAACGCACCCATTCCTTTGCTTGGCTGAACGTCTGTGCTTGTTGGGATTGTTGTTGGTTGATTTTGATTAATTAGGTCGCTACCGAAAATTGTGTTTATTGTACCTAATACATTTTCTGCAAATGTCAAACCACGTAATTTTGGCTTAGTAGTACAAACTCCATTTTTCATTGTGCCATCGGTGATAGAGTCATCGGGATTTTTTATCGCACAATTATCGCCATCAGCCGAACTGTTTCGTTCTCCCGTAAGAGTACTCCATACATCTTTTTCTCTGTCCATTTTACTTTGTTTTTTTATCTGTTTTTAAGGCGTTGTCGATTGCATAACCAATACCACCCAATACAATACTTCCAATAATTGCTATTCCCCATCCTTTCCAAAATCCCGTAGAATTTTTAAAGGCATAATAAACACCACCCGCAAAACCTAAAGCACTTCCCGCTACTGCGAAAACTTGATTTGGCGTTTTTTCGGGTTGTGGTTTTGTTGCAGTAGGCAATACACATACTCCGTTCTGTACAACACCCGTATCAATACTTCCATCGGGTTTTTTAAATGCACAAGCATCTCCATCTAGTCCACTACATTTCTCTCCGTCTGCCGAATGAATGTATGTATCCTGATTACATTTTAAGTAAATTGGATTCTCTTCAAATCCACCCTTTACTCCTTTTGAAGTTCTGTTATAGGTAGTTCTAAATGTTAGATTTTTATTCACTGCTGCCTTCCCCATCATTTATTTTGTTTTTTTTCTGTTTTCGTGCATGTATGTCAATACTCCACCTACACCCAATCCTACCATTGCACACAAGAATACTGACTTGTTTTTGAAAAAACCATAAGCCGCACCACCAAAAACACCTATCATTGCTCCTTTTGTAAAAGAGTTATTCTTTAAGATGTTTTCTGTTTTTGTAAGCACATCGTCTTTAGCATCCAAAGCAACAACGGGAACAGGATTCAGCACTTGAGCGGGTATTAAATATCCATCCGAAGTTATAACCGCTAACAATTGTTTTGTATTTGGTTGTGGCTCTTGAACTGTACCATCTACTATCGAATCTTTTTTAAATAGCTTGGTCTGCATTGCCACATTCCGAGCATTAAAATCCTTTAGTAAAAGGAATTGTTGAAAATCAGTTTGATTAGTTGTTTCTGACATGGTTAGATTAATTTTTTAAACGCAACATATACTCCTACTAAAACCGCTAGTGCGATTGCTCCATTTTTTGCAGTTAGCAAAGATGGTTTTTCATCCGTTGTTTCTGTTAACGGTGTTTCTTCGGTTGCTTCTGAACCGCCTCCACCGCCACCGCCACCACTTCCACTTCCGCTTCCACTTCCACTTCCACTTCCACTTCCACTTCCGCTACCGCTTCCACTTCCGCTACCGCTACCGCTTCCACTTCCACTTCCGCTACCGCTTCCGCTTCCGCTTCCGCTTAGAGTTCCGCTACCGCCACCACGAAGAATTTTTCCTGTAAATGTATTTCTATCAAATCTTGTTAATGGATTGCTGCCTCCCGAAGTTGGCGTTCCAAAACCACCTGCCGTAACTTTTCCTAATGGTTTTATTACTCCCGTAGCTGTCGTTCCAAAACTTCCTCCCGTAGTTGTTGTTCCAAAATTACCCTGCGTTCCCGTCTTAGGGATATTGCCTGATTTATTTGAGGAAATTACTGTTGGATTTGGAATTGGCTTAGAAAGCGTTCGTGTTATCGGTGGCGTACCACCCTTAGATGCGCTATCGAAATTTGATGAAAACTCCCATGATAATGTATCCCAATCGGGTGCATTTTCCCAAGTATTTAGATTCATTGGTTATTTTTTTCGAGTTAAAATAACTGCAATTGTAATTAATACTGCCGCACCAACTGCTAATCCAATATATAATGCCGTATTATCTTTTTTAGGCAAGTTTTGATTAATTTGTGCGGCTGCTGTTTGACTTGCATTTGGCTGACCAAAAATGATAGCTAATCCATTAGCGATTGCACCGATAATAGCCGTAGTACTTTCGGGGTCATAATCTTCATCGCCTGTTGTTAGACCACTTTTTTTCTCAAGCAATAAATCTTTTTGTTTTGCTATCAAAAAAGCAACTCCGTTAACTAGCTTATTGTTTGTCGCTAAATTCTTTGATAATAAACCAACAAGTTCTTTATCACTTGCCTTATCAGATACTTTTATACCCGATTGTTGCAATGCGATTTTTAATTCTTCTTTATCATTTGCTATAACATCAGCAATAGATTGGAACATTTCGTTGTCCGTCACCTTGCCGCTTTTCACATTAGAGTAGAAGTCTTTTTGAATCTTTATCATTTTAGGATGACTTGTTTGATTTTATTGCAACAATAACCACTACTAAGGCTATAATTCCCGAAGCAACACCAATAATCAAAGGTGCTTTGCTTGAAGTACCAATTAAAGGTTGTTGAGTAGTAGTCGTGGTGGATTTTACCGTTGAACTTCCACTTATTGTATCACCTAATGTTTGTAGAGCATCTTGTAAGAATGGCATTTTTCTTTTATTTATTTGGTTATAATTACGCTATTGATAAATGGATTCCTTTTAAAAATCCAAGAATTCCTTCATGTTTTTTTTCTTCTGTATTTGTTACCGTTGTTGTGGCTAAAACGGGTGCTTTTTTTGCCAACATGACTGCGGCAATAGTTCCGCCAACGGCAAGAACAGTGAGTGCTATGATTGCTGTCTTATTCATGATTAGATGTGTTTATCATTGTTAATTCCTTCTACCGTGTTATAAATTGCCTTAACTAATTTAGGGTCGGTTGTATAATTGTTTGCGTTTTCTTTGATAGATACGCTCTGCATCATTTGAACAAAACTTTGTTTGTCTTTTCTAAATGCAGCAAGTAGTTTTTCAGTCATTTCTTTTCTACTTGCACCATCACCAATTGGAATGCCGTTTTTGGTCATTGCACGAATAGTACCGATGCGGTTATTGTCCATGATGATAGTAAAATAAGCTACTGCTTGAGTTTCTGTGCTTGTCATGATATTTTTATTTATTTGTGAAATAGATAATAGTCGAAACTGCTGCTACTAATCCCAATACCATCATATTTTTACTGCCAATTTCATTACCCTCAAATCCCGAAGTAGCATTTGTCGTTTTGTTCATAAAAGAATCGTATTCTTCTTTGTATATACGAATTAAAACAAAACGAGGAATTTCATACATTCCGACAACGACCGCTCTTGAGCCTACCCTTAATGATTGTACAATATCTCCTTTATTCCAAGTTTTTTGTGGAATAAATACTTTGCCTCTTGGGGTGATGTATTGTCTTGACGGTGCAGTATAATCTGATTGAAATTTAAAGTAATTCATAATTCTTTTTTTATGATGAAATTTTATTGAAATAGTAAACTGCGATTCCTAAACCAACGATAGCCGCAAAAACCATTTTATGATTTTTTGGAACTACGCTTTTTACTTTATCAGTGATTGTTTCGGATTGTGGTGGTTTTGCTGTTTCTGAATATGGTTTTATCGGTGAAGGCACGGTTGTAGAAGTCGTTCCCATTGGCATAGGAATATCAGATGTTGGTATTCTCCATATTTTATCAACCACTACAATAGGCACATCTATCGCAATCCAATTTTCACCCTCTACTATTTCGCCTTTTTTAAACGTTCGCCTTAATGGTCGTAAATCGTTTGAATTAGGGTTTTTTACAGAAGCAATATAATCTCTTATAAAAATCCATTTCGATTTGTCCATGTCATTAATTTTTTTTGCTGAAATAGTAAATTCCGTAAACGACCGCTACCGCCACCGCTACTTTAGCAACCATTATGAGAGTCGATTTTGTTGCTTCTTTTTTTGCCGCTTCTTCTTTTTTCTCTACGTTAGCAACCTTGATTTTTTCTTTTATTTGCTCTACTTGAGGATTGTCCTCTAAAATGCCAAATTGTTTGTTCATTGTTATGAATTTTTGTATAGTGAATAGGCTAATATCAGAGCGATACCGCCAAATAACATTGCTTCTTTTGTGATTCCACTTGAACCATTCCCGTCAGCACCGTAAACTAAATAATCGTCCACGATTGGATTGGTATTGCTTTTAAAAGCACCTTCTCCATTATTCCATGCGCCACCGCCCGAAAAACTACTACAACCACACGCACCCGAAGTTTTTTCTTTTTTCTTGCAAGAGCATTGACCGCCATCACAACTTGATGTAGCCGATTGCATTCCTAACGACCCGCTTTTTTCTGCTTTCATTTCTTCAACAGCTAACACAAGGTCTTTGTCAGGGTGTAAATTGCCAATATCGGCAAGTACCGATTCACCCTCTTTTTTTATTAAATCACTAAGCCGACTTGCTAATTCTTTGGGATTTTGTGAATTATATTGAACGCCATACAAATCCAAAATACGAACTGTATTTTCGGGTGAATTGTATGCCATGTATTTTGAAATAGGAATTTTCATTTGAATTTGCTTTAAATGAAAAAGGGCAAAGCAAGATTAACTTGCCTTGCCCTTTATTCTTTGTTTAAGACTTCTTTTGATTAGTAGCTACGACCAAAACCCGACTTTGCACCAAAACCTCCGTTTTGTACAACGACAGTAGCGTTATTACGACCACTTAATTTTGGTGTAGTAAACGACTTACCGCCATTACCACCAACCAATGTACTTGCTTGGTCAGCAATTGAACGAGGGAATAGACTGATAACCAACGGATTTGCACTGTTCGTTCCTAGCAAAATTGGAATAGTAATTTGTGTATTACCATCAATTTTTGTCGGATACCAAACGTCAATGATGTTGGGTTGTTGTTGGTACGCATCTTTGTATGTTGAAAGAGCAATAGGGTCAGTACAAGTACGACCGTTGGCATCAACATAAGTGATGTTCATAGATTGGTCAAGTTGGGCAGCGATACCACTGAAACGCCATAGACCAATGTCAAATGGTTTGTTCTGTGACTGACCCATTAGACGCTCATAAGAAACACCCGCAATACCGCTTGACACGTTAATTGCAATGTTGTTACCATAAGCACCTTGACCCGCAGTACCCGCACCCGCAGAGAAGTTATCGTTATATCCAAAAAGGATAGCGTTAACAGTTCCCCCACTTGTGTTGTAGATGTTTACAACATAAGGCTTAGATACAGGCTTACGACCCGCACCCATACCGCCATCGGCAGATGTCAAATCTTCGGGAGAAAAGTGACCTTCTCCTTCAAATGTTCCGTAGTATTCATCTCCACTTGCGTTAGAGAAGCGTTCGTCATTTTCGTACATAGACAAAAATTGACCAACTGATTTTAAATTTCTGTTCATTTTTTTTGTTTGGTTTCTGATTTACCGTAATGGTGCGTAGCTTATTTAGCTAACCAATTATCATGGATATAGGTAGCCACCAATGAGCCAAGCACTACAACCACACCAATCATGAGCAATTCTTTGTTTTTCATTTTGTTTTTTTTTAGAGGTTTTTTACCTTTTCGTGATACAAAAATGAATTATAAAAAGTGTTATAGAAAACATGTTAATTGCAAAAAATTGCGCATCGAACTATGTTCATAAATATCATAAACTACCTATTTTTTTTTCGAGTTTAATTTTTAAATTGCCGAAAAAAAGTGAAAACATACCCCAAAGTCCTACTTGCTTGTCCAACCAACGAGGTCAAAGACTATTGTTTTGATGCTTGGATTGAAAATGTACGAGAGTTTACCTACCCCAACTTTGCAATACTAATGGTAGATAATTCCGAAACAAAAAAATACAGTAAGCGACTTGCCAAAGAAGGCATATCAGTAGAATGGGTGAAGCCAAAAAACCGTTCGCTGATGAATCGGATTGCCCAAAGTCATGAACTTTGCCGTCAAGTTGCTCTTGGGTATAATTTTGATTATTTGTTTCACTTAGAGAGCGACATATTCCCACATCAAACCATCATTGAAGATTTGATACTTGCAAAAAAGTCAGTCATTGGCGCATTGTATCACATCGGACAAAAAGAAGAAAGTGAATTGATGGTTCAGATTACCCACGAAACATCTGATGAAAATTTCTTAATGACAAGAGGACTGCGAACCGACTTGACACATTGGTTAGATGGAACGATAAAGAAAGTCTATCATATCGGTTTAGGTAATTTGATGATTCACAAAAGCGTACTACCTCATTTCGTATTTCGCTACGAGCCAAACAAGAATTTTCACCCCGATAGCTTTTTTGCGATGGATTTATACCGCAAAGGAATAGACATTTATGCCGACACAAACATGATTGTAGAACACGATAATCGTCCACATCAAACCATGAAAGTTATCTAAATATGCCGAAAACATCAAAGTACAGAGGTGTTTCATGGAACAAAGATTTGTCTAAATATAGAGCCATGATTACCATGCCCAATAATGTACGATTAACAATCGGTTTTTACGTATTTGAAAGAGATGCCGCAATAGCGTATGATAAAATTGCCGCATCAATTGGAAAACCAACTAACATTTTAAAAAAGAAAACTACATGATGATAAGCGTGATTATGGCTTCTTTCTTAGGAGAATATGCCAACTGTGCAAATAACCGAGAAGAAAAGTTTATCAGAGCAGTCAAATCATTTTTGGCAAACGTTCACAACGACAAAGAATTGATAATAGTCAGCGATGGTTGCCAAATCACCAACCGCTTATATGAAGAAAACTTCACCAAATACGACAACATCAAGTTAGTGAAAACCACTAAAAAAAGAACCTTTAGTGGAACAATAAGGCAAATAGGTATTAATGAAGCAAAAGGAGAACTTATTTGCTACTTAGATACAGACGACTACTTAACTCCGACACATTTAAACTCAATTGTCAACGGTTTTACGAACACAAATTTTGATTGGGTGTACTACAATGACTACATCAAAACATCAATAAATTCATCAGAGGTAAGAATTGTAAATATCAAAGAGGGCGTGATTGGAACAAGTTCTATTGCTCATAAAAAACACATTAATGCCGAGTGGCTTGGTTGTCATGGCTATGGTCACGATTGGAAGTTTATCGAACAACTAAAATCAAACCACAAAAAATACAATAAAATATTTGGATGCGGATATGTCGTTTGCCACGTTTACGGGAAAGCACTTGACTTTTAAAACCATAAAAAACAAATCAATAATATAAAATAAAATGATGAAATACAAAACACAATTACAAATATTTAAGAACGAGGAAATGGTAAAACTTTTTACCAAATCACTAGCCGACCTAGAGGTTCTTAAAAAAGAATTGGAAACATTTACCGATAACAAAACGGCAGATGATTTTAAAACACCATCAGAACGTATGCATTTTGCTCTTTATAAATGCAAGTTGAATGATACTATTGCAAAAATAGAATCGCAAAGTCTAAATCTTGAAACTTACGAGAGCAGACAGATGGAATACGAAGAAATATTTGAAAGACAAAGCGCACA
>Ga0154020_10005225_pt1 | contig 15374 bp, 28 predicted proteins | sample Klosneuvirus_201_FD_109709 | JGI IMG/M metagenome (GOLD analysis project Ga0154020, IMG submission 109709) | Active sludge microbial communities from wastewater, Klosterneuburg, Austria - Klosneuvirus_20160825_MG | ecosystem: Engineered > WWTP > Aerobic digester > Activated sludge | place...
ATGTTTCTTATTCGGCACCAAATTGGCAACGAGCACCGACCAGACAAACGACAAGGAAGGAAAGGAGCAGAAAAGAAAGGAAAGAGCAAGACAAAGAGAAGGACTTCAACAGTGGTCGTTGCTCCCACAGGCCAATATAGTTCGAAGACTAGTCAAGACGAGATCATGTCGACCTGGCAAGTTGCGTTGAAAAAGTTGGTCAGACTCTCATCATCCCGGTCATTCTCTACCAATTACATCGATGGTCTACCTCACATGGATCGTGAGTGGTAATCTTGATAGCACTATATACAGCTACAGCTTACAGCTTGGCCACCTCGTCGGCCGAAATCTGGCCGATACAGTAGTGCGGAAGGTCGTCGCGCTCCACCTCGGGGTCCTCGTCGTGGTACTGATGGAACAGCCGCGACGAGTCAATCCCTGCGCCGCGACAAATCTTTGACTTTCCAGGATGCTTGGGAACTATCGATTCGAAGGTTAAATTTCCAAAAAGCGGTAATCACGGAAAAAAGGGGAGAGGTCATACTCCATTTGGTCACATCATACACCTTTCCGTCAATGGCGAGCCACAAATCGTCGCTGCGGCCCGCCTTGTCAGCGCAAACCACATGCGCCTTCACTTCTGACGCGGTAATCGCTAACGTTCAACAATCAGAAGAGCAGGAAGGGGAAACACCGACGGGAATTGAGCAGCACCTCTTATGGGGCATGGGCCTGCGGGCTCTTTATGGTGCTCGTCGTCTTCATCGTCGTCATCATCGCCATGCTCATCCTCATCTAGAGACAGCAAAAGACTTAATGAGGTCAATCATCACCACAAGAAACGATCAACTCTTAAGGGGGCAAGGGAAGAGGCGGTAGTACCGTCGTCGTCGTCGTCTTTCTTGTCGCCGTGACGATCGTCATCGTCATCGTCGTCCGTGTCCTTCTTCCTCATGCCTAATGGAAGAGAAATCAGAAATCATAAATAAATTAAAATAAATTCGAGTTGTGAAACCAGCAGAAAAAGTTCGAATTCAACGAAAAGAGCTACACAGAGCTCGAGGCGCTCGACGTCAGCATCAGGGGCTTACTCGCACTCACTGAAAACCAATCCATACCAAACAAAATAATAATAATATTTCTCATCAGAATTCAATGAGAATGCATGGATCAGAGGCGAGGGCAAGGAGTGTACTGAGGTCGAGCGAGGAGCGGTCGGTTGAAGAGGTCGACGTCGACGGCTTGGCCAGCATCACGTAGAGGAGCCCTACGACGACCACAACAAGCAACGCCATAGTGACAGCACGCATCCACGATCGCTGGTGTGATGCCATTGTCACCTGATCGAAGAGAAAAGCGAATGATCGGAAAGATGCCCAGAGCTCAGAGCTCCTCTTCTCATTGCCAGTCATTGGTGAGCCATTCCACTGTTACCGAGCAAAGATTTCTTCATGGCGTCTTTGCGTATCGCGCTCCTTGTAGCGATGATTTTGACCGTCGCGACGCTGGCGTCGGCCTCGCGCGGCTTCATGCGCATGTCGTGGGAAGAGCGCGAAGCTTTCCTCAAGGTGATTTCCCGTTGGCCGCTTCCCTCTTTCAGACCTTTGAATCTTTCATTCACCGAGATCTCGTGAATTCTTAGGATTAATTTTTTAAAATGATTTCATTACTTTGTTGGTCGCTTTGGTGGACGCGCCATCGAGGCTCGAGTTCTCGAGGCGTGGCGTTGGCCATTGGCCTTTGCCTTTCTTCGGCCTTTCGATTGCCGCAATTGAAATTGTTGAGATCCAAGTTAATTATTTCTATTGTTAATTCTTCATTGTCAATTCTTACCATTGTAATTCTTTGTGGAGCCAATCGTCGTGAACTTTCGAGCTCCTTTTCTCTCGGAGCTTTTTATGATGTCTGTGTTTCGTTTTGCAGAGCAGCAAGCCGTGGCACCATAACTATGCCGAGGCCAAGAAGGCCAACCCAAGCTTCGAGCACTCGTACAAGAGCGCCCTCGATCTCCCGACGAGCTTTGACGCTCGCAAGGTCTGGCCTGGCTGTGTCGGCGCCGTCCTCGACCAGGCACATGATCTCGCTCGTCTCTGTGCTGTGTAATCCGATTTGATTTGATTGATATTTCTATTCTCATTATAGGGCGATTGCAACAGCTGCTGGGCGTTCGCCGCTTCTGAAGCTTTGTCCGATCGCTTCTGCATCGACTCGAAGGGTATCTCTTTTCTCATGTTAGTCGAGTGAGATTACCTCGTGCTCTTGTTGCCATTCTGTAGGCAAGATCAACGTCACGTTGTCGCCCCAAGACCTGCTCTCTTGCGATAACTGGCTCTTTGGCTGCGGCATGGGCAAGGCTCCCAACTTTGCTTGGGATTACCTCGTCGACACTGGTATAGTCGTCACACCCTCCTCCTTCACCTACCCCGGAGAATGTTGACCTCGGTTCGTTGCATAGGTGCTGTGACCATGAGCTGCTTTTTCTACACCAGCGGCGACGGCTCGTGGACCAGCTGCGAGACGCAGTGCGACGACGGCGAGCCATGGAAGGTCCTCTCTCTGGCTTCTCATCTTGTGATGCTCTTTTATCTCGAATCTTGTAGAAATACAAGGCGGCCTCGTCTGAGCATCTTGGAAGTGACATTGAGCCCTCGAAGCACGTCGAGGACATCATGCGCGGTGTCATGCAAGGTCCATTCCTCTTGCTCCGCGGCATTTCATGCATTTCGGTCGCTGATACCTTCCTTCTTGTAGGCCCCATTGACGTCACCTTCGATGTCTGGGGAGACTTTGATGATTACCAAGGTGGCGTCTACAAGCGCGGATCCGGTGCTGGCTACGAGGGCTTGCACTCGGTCAAGATCATTGGCTGGGTACGTCCACTTATCTCCTCTCTGCTTCTTCAACTCATCTCCTTTGTTCAGGGCACCGACCCCAAGGAGGGCGACTATTGGATCGTCCAGAACTCATGTATGTCTCCTCTCAACTGAACTTGACTGCTCCGTGGCTAAATCGTTCATTCATTAGGGGGCACGACATGGGGCCCTTATGGTGGATACTTCCTCATCGCTCGCGGTGTCGACGAATGCTTCATCGAGGCCCTCGCCTACACTGGCACCCCGTCGCTGAATTAAAAGCTTCTCAATAAACTTATGTTCGCATTTCGGATGCTCAGTTGCCATGTTGAGACGGAGACACGGGAGCGATCGCAGAATCAATTGCATTACGAGGTAAATCTTACATGGCATTACTAGTCTTACTGAGAAGGTTCAAAAACGCTTGGTTAAAGCAAAGTGCAGCCGTTATCTTTCTTCTTCTTGCCACCCTTGCCGCCAGCAGCGCCGCCCTTGCCCTTGTTGGCCGGCAGCAAGACAGTCTTGATGGCAAAGTCGAAGACCTCCTTGAGGCCCTTCTGCGTCAGCGCGGAGCACTCCATATATTTGACAGCCTTGATCTCAGCGGCCAGCTGTTCGCCCTGCTCAGTGGTGATGGGCGAGAGGCCCTTCTCCTTCAAGCTCTCGAGCTAAAGGAGCACGCGTTAAAAAGGAAACCGGAGGAGGGTGAGGGCGAGGATTGCAAACCTTCTCAGGGTCCTCACGCAAATCCAACTTGGTGCCGACGAGGATATTGTCAGTAGCGCAGTGGTGAGTAACCTAACGCAACACGCCAATTGAGCAACAAAACCGTGTAGCATAGGGAAGAAGAAACTACCTCAGGCCACCACTTGGTCTTGACGTTCGAGAACGAGGTCGACGAGATGACCGAGAAGCAGATGAGGAAGACGTCAGTCTGGGGATAGGAGAGGGGACGGAGACGATCGTAATCCTCCTGGCCTGGAAACAAAGGGAAGATAAGCACATGGCGAGAACAACGAGCTCAAAGGAGCCACAGGAACGCGGCAATCAACGGCCAATCTCTTCGCCAACGAAATCAGAAGGCGCCGCGAAGGGCATCAATGGGCATCAATCGACATCAATGGAGATAATAAGTGAAATTGTAAATAAGGGGAAGATGGAGGGGCCACGAATTCAGAGAGAGCCAGGAGGGCGGTGAAAGCGAGGGCCGGAAGCGAGAGGAAAAGCAGAGGAGGTCGAGCGAATCGTCGGGGGCCGAAGAAGAATGAGGCGTACCGGCGGTATCCCAAAGAGACAAGGAGACAGTCTTGTCCGCGACGCGAACGTTGGCGGAATAGTTATCGAACACGGTCGGGACCTAAGCGAGGAACCATGAGATCAAAACGGGCACAAAGGACGGGACAAGGAGGAGCGGCGCAGCCGTACGTATTCCTTGGGGAATGAGTTCGATGTGTAGGCAATCCTGATAGAACAAAAACAAATCAGCGAGAACCCTCAGGCGAGGGACAGAAGCAAAGGAGAGGGGAAGAAAGCAAACAGTGAGCAGTCCAGAAGAGAGCGACATGCCTCAGCACAGCCGCGAAGCCGAGAATAGTATACTTTCGTCAAAATTAGAAGGTGACGTTCACGGCCAAGGCCGAGAGGGCAACAGGACAGAGAGAACGTACAAAAGGCAAGTTTTGCCGACGGCACCGTCTCCCACCACCACGAGCTTAACACTCTCCATCGCCATCTTGAAGGGATTTTCTCAACCAGCAAAGGAAAATGACCATTCCCAAGACCATTGCGACAAGGAAGCACAGCTTCTATTTTCGTTCGGCGTAAGTGGTCGCTCCTGTTGCTGCGCTGAATCGCACGTGCGCCTGATGAGACAGATAACTGACCGCCCTCATCCCATTCTCTTGAACGCTCCGACGCCCCCGACCCGAGCTGTTTAGATCGGCCCCTTTTTGGACAAGAATAGCCTCGTGCAGAACACCGTTTCCTTCGAAACTTGGCCAACAATCGAAATTGTCAAGAAAAAAGCAAGTTTCCTATTTTTTGTGATGGAGCGGGCTGGCGTTGCCCTTTGCCAGACCCATCTTCCTCGAAAAGCAGGGCAGCGGAGCAGCCGAGTTGCCCACTACGCAAAAATGTCAAAAACGGAGCCACTCCATCGAATGGAACAAGTACAGTAGTACCAAGTGTGGATGGCTTCTTTGGAAGACCGTTCACGTTCGCCATTGGAGTGGCGCCTAATAAACAGAGGAGACTGTCAGGAGAGACGATACAATACCGAACTAACAAGAGCGAACCTTTCTCTGGAGGGATAACCTTGGCGGCAAGAGTTGTCGGGGCAGTAAGAGGTTGCTTGAGAGCAGCCGCAGCTTTCTTAGAAGGAGGAGACGCCTTCTTGGAGGGGGAAGCTTTCTTCGCCGGAGCGTTCTTCTAAAAAAGATATTTTAGGGGTCAACGAAGGCCCGTCCAAACCCGAACGAATAGCAAGGGGCAAGCAATACAACTCTCAAAATACGTAAAAAAATCGAAGGATTTCGAGAGTGCTCTAGGAGAGTGAGCGAGAAAGGAACGGCTGGAACGCAACGCGAATGAATACAAAGGAGAATCACCTTCTTCTTGACCCCGTCGGACTCGTCCCGATCGCCTTCAGCGTGAGCGTCCTCGTCGCCATCGTCGTCTTCGTCGAAGTCATCGTCATCAGCTTCCTCCTCAAGCTGAAAGTCATCTTCATCCTCATCATTGCCATCACCGCTGGAATTTTTCTTTTTGGACTTCGACTGTGGAGTGGATTTCGCTTTGGGCTTAGCCTTGGCCTTGGGAGTGGCGGGTTCGAAGTCGGGCGCGGCAGTGACAGGAGCGGCGTCTGACGGACCATCTTCAACCCTCACTTCTCCAGAGGTTTCATCCCTTTTCTCACCAGTCTCCATGGCATCGCCGTCACCTTTGGCACCTTCTTGCTTGAGTTGCGAATGGGAAGGCGGTTCCGCGGATTTCGACTGCGACTGTGACTGCTTGGGCTCACAATCGCCCTTGGCCTTCTTAGTTGGCTGCGATATGTTCTAAGAGTAATGAGAACAGCTAAGTAAAGAAATCTACAGGTATGAAGCTTGTCCAGAGGGATTACCACGCGAAGAAGAATGCAAGGACTCTGAAAACTGCCTATACCTCAGCTTCATCCTCGTCACCGGCAGCGCGCTTGCGCTTCTTAGAAGCTCCTTTCTCGGTAATCTTTTTGGGAGATTTGTTATCTTGCCTGACCAGAGCGATTTCGAACGCCCCATCTGCAGAGAAAACAAAGGGGCGAAATTCAATTCGAGGAAGATATTAAATTGCTGTCGTCGAAAACGCTTGATGCGACAGCTTCTTGCCCAATGAATAGCGCAATAATCAGAAAAAAACGTTATATAAATCTAATCGAAAGCGTGGAAGGGCAAGCGGGATCTTCTGGGGAAGATCGTCGCGGCACTTTCGTGGCGGGTCAAGAGGACGTTGGTTGATTGATGATTCGGAGGACGAACCTTGGTTCTCCTTGACACCGTCCTTGTCAGCGTTATTAGAGTAGGCGAAATCTTGAGCACTGGATCCTGAGCTGCTCTCCTCCTCGTCGTGCACCTCGGCCGAGCTGACCTCCTCGTTGAACTCGCTGCTGTCCTCCTCGTCGACCTTGTAAGAAATGTGCATGGTTGCAGCACGGCGCGTCGGCCTGGTCGACATAGCGCTTCTTTATTATTGAAGCTAGTAATGAATGACAGCGGCACAGCGACTCAGCGAGTCAGCGAGTGTCAGCGCCGCTGAAGCTTGGCTCGACGGTCGTTCCAGGAATTGGTGTGAGGCGGTTTTCTGATTTTCTTCCCGGCGCGCAGAGGGTCAAGCCCAACAATCCATTTTTTACAATCTCGAAACGATACTCAAGGAAACAAGATCTCGCCTTCATCAGGCTTCTTGTCGGGGCCCCAAGTATTGATCCAGCCCTTGGCAGCGTAGAAATCTGCGTCGCCTTGCTCCACCTTGGCCTTATCTGCAGCCGTCAGATATGCACCGTAGAAGTTGCCTGATGCGCGCTGCCTGATCCACTTGGTCATCGCATATTTGATACCTGGAAAAAACACGAATATCATCAATTGAGAACAATTCGCAAGGAAACTATCCCGGGAGCTCGTGCCTTTCTTGACGGGGTCAGATCCATGGAGACTCTTGGGGTCAGGCTGGGCATTAGGGAGGAAGTCGTAGAATAAGACAGCATCGCCCTATCAAATCAATGAGCAAGAAGGAGAGCGAGGTCAATCGGATGAAACACGCGCACGATTTGGGGCTTGACCTTGAGACCAGGCTGGTGAGCCGCAGGGAAGACGGTCTCGCCGCCATCGTCAGGAGCGCCGAGGTATGTCAACACCGTGACATAACGATTACCAGAGCCACCTCCATTCTTTCCAAGGACATTTTCTACAATGAAACGTGATCGAGGTAACAAACTGACCACTCCAGGGACGACCGCACCGCCGAAGTAGTCCATGTGAGGCACGTATTTCTCGCCAACCTTGTATCGCAAGAGGTAAAACGACTCACCGTTTTCCACGGGAAGATGGGAGAACTCGGCAATGCGACGCTCCACATCGCGAAGCAAAGCTGATTCGACCATGTAGCTAAGAGAGATTCATGATGAGCGTGAAGCACATGACAGATCAAGCTACGTTTCACCCCAGAAAAAAGAAGTACATTAAGTATATTAAAATATTCAATGATTTCCAGTAAAGGGACGTACTTATATCCAAGGAACACGCCAGAGGAGGTGCGAGCTTCGCTCTTTGTCGGCTGACCGTTCGCACCGACGACCAAGCTCTCGGTCACAGCCCCAGAGGCTACGTGCACGAGATATCATTAAACGGAAACAAGAACGCACAACTACAGAAATAGAATCAAGGCCTACCGTGCTCAATAATCTCATTGGCCTCCTCAGGCGAGAGCATGTGGTGGTAAACCCATACGCGAGGCTCCCAAGAGACGTGCTCGATCCACGGCTGACTCGGGTCCTCGGGCGGAGACTGAAGTATCTTCACATCACATAAACCAATCAGAAGAGATTATGCCATCATCAAAGGCGCAATATCGATCGCAGCAACAGAAATCGCACGGGGGCAGCGGGGCGGTGTTTTAGCTGGCGAGCAGGCCGAGAGTTGTCAGCGGTCGAGTCCGCCTGTACCGACGAGCTGTGGCGATTTTCAAAGCCTGGCCCCGAAGTCCGCACGCTTATAGAACCTAAACAAGGCAAGAATCTCTGTCAGAAAGCGAGAAATGGTTCGATTGCGCAACGCCGACTTTGTCAGGAACATTCGCCAAGGGAGAGAGTCTCGACGAAATCGGGAGCATATATCTCCATCAAAGAAATGCCCCGCAAATTATTAGAGAAACTTATTTATCATATCAATTATGCTAAAAGCAATTCTCAAGGAAACAGAGCATTGGCGCAAAGTCAATGGGACCAAAGAAAGGAGGATTAAGGTCCTCCGAAGGAGCAGGGAATTCCTCTCAGACCTCGCCGTTTGAATTACGTCAATATAGCTCGCCACCATCACAATAACATACAAAAATCAATAAAATTAAGAGATAGAACATGAGAGGCAGCGGCCGTCGAACCCCACTTATAAGCGACGAAGCCGAGGACGAGCATCACGACGGCAACCACTACGAAGCGCAACAGCGGCGCAGAGGCCACGTCGCTGCGCATCTATGCCCACTTCAAGAAGACAAAATAATGACTTGGGAGTTGCGAGTTGGACTATGACGAGGAGGGGAGGAATGAGCGAAGGATTCCCTTCAAAAGGACCATCGTTTCTGGAAACGCTCGAGGGGTCGACAGCAGTCACTGGTCACCAGAACAAATCAGAATTGCCCGAGCTCCCTGACCTCCCATTGACAAACTCGACAGGAAACCGGAAATGAATATTTGAGGAGACCATCAGTCCATTATCACGAGTCAGTGGCTAGGAATTGACTTGGGCCTCGGCCTCGCGTTTCAGCTTCTCCTGCATTTTGGCGCGCATCTGTTCCACCGAATCACGAATTTGTTTGTTCTCATCACTCTATTGTAAACGAGAGAGCAATTAGAAATTGAAAGAGGAGGACTCCCAAGGACGAATGAGATCATACCTGCGCTTTTTTCTTGGTAATATAGGCATTGAAGCCTTCGGATTTCGCAATCGTAATATCAATTTTAGCCTAAGGAAGGAGAATGAATAAGATGAATGAAATCTGGGTCCAGTCAAAGGGCACACCTTGTTCGTCTTGATCGAACCCGGCTTGCGCTGCTCTGGGGGAACGGGAATCAACGAAGTATTGATGGCCACAATATTAGCGATGCCATCCTTCTTCAAGATTTCAGCCAGCGTAACAACAGTGGTGACAGCTAAGGGCAAAGACATTAGCGAGCTGGAGATCAGGCTGCGGAGAAAAAGCGCGGTACTCTTGCCGAGGCCGCTGAGATGGACGCGCTCGTGGTCCACGAGGAATTTTGTGGCTAGATCAACGTAAAAGAAGACCGTATGGGCGGAGCTCGACACCTAAGAAAATAAATTGAGAACGAAAAGCAGCAGCGACGAGGACGACGACGAAGCTCGTCGAGAAATTCTGGAAATAGGTCGTCGAGGAGAAAGACCGACGTCAAGCATCACGAAACTTCTCCCAAAAAACAGAATTATCTTCCCCTCTCAATTAAATATTGATAAGAATAAAACAATTCGATCTCAAGCATCCGCGCACAGCGGATGCATCGAGGAGATGAACGAGGGAACCTCGAGAAAGAACGAAGGGAAGAACACGGCACACCTCAGCCATTTTAGGTATTAGGGTTCTGAAGAATGAGATCAAAAAATCGATGATTGCAACACAAATGTAAAGCGGGTGTGAAGCACCTTGATCGTGTCCGTGGAATCGCTCTTCTCGACCAGCTCGGCTTCTTTCTCGAGCCGAGTCTCTTCAGCCGTATATTCACCAGAAGACATGTTTTTCACTACCTATCGCTAATTATGAATGAGTGGTTCCTTTCCTTCCCTTTTTTTTTGGCCGGCCGGTCGCTTCCTATTCTACTCAAGACGCGCTTTCGGACGGTTAGGGAATCCAAGTTGGACCGTTGCTGCAGCGAATGTAAGATGATGACGCATCATGAAATAATACACTCTGGTCGCGATTGCTCAAATACTCATTTTGTTGTCAGTGTGGATGGCCTTGAGGCGTTAGGGCGATCTCAGAACGGCTCTTGGAAGCAACTTGCCCTGCCCTCGCTTCTTTTTCACCGCTCTCGATCTGAGCGACGCGCACCATGGCGCAGCAGCTTGAAAGCTACGTGCCACGTTTGGTGGCGCGGCGATTCGCCGGTGAGAGCGTTGTTAGCGTCAAAGCACCAGAATTTCAAAAGCTCTTTGGCGCCGTTCTGTTCGCGGATATCTCTGGTGCCCTCTCCTCCTCCTCCTCCTCCCCCACGCCGCTCCTCCTTTGCCGTTGCTCGCTGCCCCTTCCCCCACAAGTATATCAGTTATATATCAGCATTATTATCCCCGAATGATTGTGGCATTCGCCTTTGGCTGGGCTTCGTGGGACCCGTTGTGCCAACCTCTTCGTTGCTTGAAGGTTGCCGTTGACCCGCGTTCGAGCATCTTCTCGTCGATCCTGCTTCTGCGATCTCTTACTCATCATTTAAAAGATTTTATTCTTCGTAACGTCATATCTATTGTCATATTCTCTTTTCCACGGCTGTTACGTCCTTCGTTAAACCGCAGAAACGGTATTGTACAGTCGTCGAGGGTTGCCCTTCTTTCTCGATTCTTCGACAGAGAAATTCAGGGCCATGTGCGGCTGCTAAGGCCACGATCCTCACCATTGACTTTAAAATATAATGAAATAACATCCTCCCTTTTCCTAGGATTCACGCCGCTGACAGAAAAGATGAACCAGCTCGGCCAGAAGGGAATCGACCTCATGGCCACTACGCTCAACAGCTTCTTCGACAAAATTCTCAGTCCGCTCCTTTTCCTTCGCCTCCTCCAACTCTTCAATGGCAAATGATTGACATCATTATAATCAATTCTTCTTAATATTGCATGCCGCTCTCTTCTTATCTGTGTTTGAGAATGTGCTCAATTCTTGCTTGTCGTTGCCCGCGACGATATTGCTCTTCTAGATCTCTTCGTTTTCTTTACCACATGGGCATTGTTTCTATTTCATTCATTTTCTTCGTTGCAGAGGTGATAGAGGCGCACGGTGGCGATGTGATCAAGTTCGCCGGCGACGCCTTGATGGCCGTCTGGTCTGCCTCGCGCAACAGCGGCATCTCCGAGAAGGACAAAGGTCAGATCTTCCTCTTCTTTGGTCGATTCCGTGAACATGTTCCTCCTCTTCTTTTTCCTATATGGTGTTTTTACGATTATGATTTCTGGTTGAGCCCTCTCATTTTCACGGCTGACCTTCTCATTCCGACAGAACGCGCCCCGGAGGAGCTCTTCGACGAGTTGAAGATGGCGAATGCTGTGCTTTGCTGTTGCAAGTGCGCCCTGGCCATGCAAGAGCAACTCAGAAACTTCAGCGCGGAGGGTTGCTCGCTCACGTTGCACTCCGGAGGTATGAACGCAGTGCGAAGGGCCTTTTTTTCCGTCTTGATGGGTTGCATTTCGCTCTAGTGGGCGCGGGCGACCTCACCGGCATCCACGTTGGCGGCTTCAACGGTCGCTTCGAGTTTCTCATCACTGGCGATCCCCTTGAGCAGGTCGGAATGTCTTATCTCCTTTCTTTTCTTCCATGTGGTGATGTGTATATTGCATTAGGTGAGCGAGTGCGAAAAGCGTGCTGCGCCTGGCCAAGTCTACATTTCTCACGACGCGGTGAATTACGTGTCCTCTCAGTTTGGCGACTCGATCCTCAAGGTCGGCATGGTTCACCAGAAGTCCAAGAAGATTCGCAAGCGCGTACAAATTAAATACTAAATCCACCTCGCTTCCATGCTCGCCTCCTGACGCCTCACTGGTAGAAAAATGGCGAGCTCGATACCTCGTACTTACTTATGGCCGTGAAGACGGAAATATCGCCGCCTAAGCCAGACATGAAGAAGCTCACCACACACTCCTTAATGCATCACATTGCTTCGTATTGCCCTGCCGCCATCACTAAGCGCCTCGGTACATCCATTTGCCCTTTCACTTTGCATCTCGGTTCACTTTGCATCTCGGTTTATTGCCCTTTGATGCAGAAAAATCGACGTTCCTTTACGAGAACCGATTAATAACTGTGCTCTTTGTCAATCTCGACCTCGTCTTCTCTCAGTCCGCGGAGAAGCTTGAACAAGTCCAGAAGGTAATCTCCTTCTTCTCCTCCTTGATTGAGATTGCTGGTTTCATCTCCCTTCCTGGTAGGGTTTCACGGCAATGCAGACGGAAGTGTATAACTTTGGTGGCGAAGTGCGTCAGTTTCTCGTCGACGACAAGGGCTCCGTGATGATTGGTATGTGACATTTTCGTTTGTTCTTACCATTTCATCGATCTTCAACTTGCTGCGTCTAGCTGTGTTTGGTCTTCCGCCGGAGAGCCATGAAGATGATGCTGTGCGCGGAGTGCTCACAGCGATGGCCCTTCAGAACGCCCTGAGGTCCGTCGCATCGTTTGGAAAGGTTTTTTGTTTGGCGATGATTAAATTTTGATTTGTAGCGCTTTGTCGATTCCCAGCAAGATCGGAGTCACGACAGGTGTGGCCTTCTGCGGTGACGTTGGCAATCAATGGCGTCGCGAGTTCGCTATGGTCGGCGATATTGTGGTATGCGATTGTCGCCTCCTCCTCTGATTCCTCCATTCGAATCTCTCTGACGTCGATGTTTTAGAACTTGTCAGCGCGTCTCATGGGCGCCTGTAACTGGAACTCGATTCTCTGTGACAAGGCGACCTTCACTGCTTGCACCAAATCCGCTAAGCGTCGTGTCGAGTTCAACAAGCTCCCCTCTGTACTCGCGCTTCTCAAGGCCACCAAGATGAATTGCATTTCATTTCAATCCCTCTTTTAGATTACGGTTAAAGGCAAGTCGCAGCCAATCGAGATCTTTGTCCCTGTCGACCCGAATCGCTCAAGTGACGCCAATGGCGACATGTCCATTAAGGGCGGTTTTCTCGTGAATCAGAACAATCTGATGACTCTCCGGTATCTTCCATTACCTCTTTTCATATCCGTTTGTTGTTTTCGTTCACTTTTGTTGCTATCAAGGCACACTATCACCAATCGACCACATGGCATCCGTGCCTCAGTAATGGTAAACCCAAGCACTGTTGCGATGCTCAACGCCTCCTCCTCAGTCAACATGGCCGGCTCCTCCCCTGCTCGTCATAACTCCAATGTTCGCCTTTCGTTGATCTTCGTATTGTATTTCTATAATGCTTATGATTTACTGAAGGCCAAGATGCGCTTCGTCGGTCGCAGCAAGGAGCTTGACGCCATCTCAGCGATCATTGCGGGTATCCGGGAGCGCACTTACGGCCTCGCTGAGCTCGACAAGGAGCTGGTAAGATTTTGTCTACCATTCTGTTTTTGATTTCATTTTGTTGTATTTTACAAATGTCAATCGCCTTAGGAGGACGACGAGGACTTGATCGAGACTGTGACCGATGCGAACGGCCAGAAGCGCACCGTGCTCAAGTGGACCTCGAAGCGCCTCCGTGAGCGCACCATCGTCTCGTCGGAGAGCGGAGACCTTATCATTGGCATGTCTTTTGAGCATGTCGCGAATATTATCATGGTGAAAGTAATATTTGCATTTTTCAGGTAAGCGCAAAACGGACAGCGTCGAGAACGTTCATCGGTCTCGACCGACGCTTCGGTTAACGCCTCGCAGCGGCTCTGATGCGAGCAACAACCCCATCAGCAGCTCTCCCAGCACTTCTTCGTAACACTTCCTGATTGTGATGATGCCGCTTTTTCTTCTCCTTGACCTATCGTCACAGTGCGAACGGCGCTAACGCTCCAACATCGACGGCGGAGACCTCTGTGGAAGACGTCACTGCTGTGGCAAAAGATTCTGAGGCGCCCAAGATCCGAGAGCCCTCTGACGCGAGTCCCGACTCTCCTCGTGCGGCCCCTTATCGGATCTTGTCCGTTTATTATACTCTTATGATCCTTGCATCTAGATGGCTCGAGCCCGTCAGGTCCGACTTCACCCGAAAATTCTCCGAAGCCTCGTACGCCATATCGATACCTAGACAGATTACGCTTGAACTAAGTTCCTATTCTTCATAGGTTCCACTTCGATCGAAGGCGGTTCCGCTTCATCGAATACCAACATCAATATGAGTGGCGGCATTTCACCTCGACCTCCGCGCCCCACCACGCCCACGCCCCTTGACATTCCGGTGAAGGCTTCATCCAATCTCGACGCACTTATGTCGCCTCGCGCGAATGTTGAGAATATCAAACGAAATTCGGACGCGCCCATTCGGAGAAAGTCACGCACGACGCGCGAGCTCAAGATCTCTTCTTCCTCTAACACTCTGCCCTCACTCGACGTCATCAAGGCGGGTTCGCCTACGAGGGAGGAGGATGAGGTGAGCTTGTCGACCTCCTTGCAAAACCTCAACTCACAGGTGTCGCCACGGAGGGAACTGAAGCGCAAAGACCTCAAGAAGGACCTCGTTAAGAATCGTACCCTCTCTCCATCCATTCATTATCGTTGTCGTTCTCTTTGACCTCGCTTCTTGCTGCTAGGCGAGTCGGCGATTCATACCGCGATGAACTCTGCCCTCGTGATGATTCAAGGCGACCCTGGCGTGGGCAAGAGCGGCCTCCTCCATCGCATCTTTAACGATCCCAAGATGGTCAACGACTTCACTGTCCTTCGAGTACCTATCTCTCCTCCCAGTCGTCCTTGCTTCTTGACCTGGTCTTGATGCTTTGATGTTGCATAGGGAAGCGGCGGTTCGATTGAGAGTAAGACGCCGTACTTTGGTTGGCGCGACATTGTCATTACACTTTTTGACTTTGCGAACTCGCTGTCCTCCGATGACGACCAGTCCATCCGCCAATATGTCGAGGTATCCCCGTTACCACCATTGTGATCTTCATTCCCAAGTATTTATGGTTTCATGGTTTCTTATTTGTTATTATTAGAACTTTGTGACGGCCAAGTGCCCTACCATGATCAAGTTCTTGCCTTTGCTCAATTCCATCATCAATCTTGGTACTCTTGTCATCGAATTGTGCTTTGTTGCGAATTATATCGTAATCTGCGAATTTCAGGATTCAAGGAGACGGATGCCACGGAGGGTCTGACGGCGTTGAAAAGACACGACGCACTCGAGGCGCTCATTGTCGATCTCCTCAAGACAGTGGGCAAGAATCGCCTCATCATCCTCGACAATGCTCACTGGTTCGCGCCCTCTGATTGCATTCTTGTTGCTCTTGTGAAGCTTTGTGGTGAATCTCTGCTATTGATAGGATCGATGAGAGCTCTTGGGGTCTCGTGGAGGCCATCCTGAACAAGATTGAGAACACCGTCATCATCGTCGGTCCGAGATGCTGCAA
>Ga0154020_10005226_pt1 | contig 15373 bp, 13 predicted proteins | sample Klosneuvirus_201_FD_109709 | JGI IMG/M metagenome (GOLD analysis project Ga0154020, IMG submission 109709) | Active sludge microbial communities from wastewater, Klosterneuburg, Austria - Klosneuvirus_20160825_MG | ecosystem: Engineered > WWTP > Aerobic digester > Activated sludge | place...
AGAGACGCAGAGTCCGAGATTCCAAGCGTTTTCCGACCTCCGCGTCTCTGCGTCTCCGCGTGACAACCCTCAGTCAGCCTTTATCCGCAGATAGCGGAAGATATGCGCAGATGATTCTCCGAACCTCCGAATCTGCGGAAATCTGCCGTTATCTGCGGATAACACTCCGAGGATCCGACTCCCTGATTTTTTTACCGCGAAAGGACGCGAATGACGGACCGCCCCAATTGGGGCGGAGAAGTGCAATCCTCGATCCGCAGGATTGGGTTCGATCCTCAAACCCGATCCCCGATCCTTTCTCACGCGGAGGCGCAGAGACGCAGAGCCCGAGATTCCGAGCGTTTTCCGACCTCCGCGTCTCTGCGTCTCCGCGTGATACTGTCCGGAAGTAGAAGAAGACTTACGATCGAAGATCGTAGACTGAACTCGGAATCCCGATATGCGGCCGCTAAGGAGGGGCTCAGTCGAACCACTCGTCTTCGGGGTCGAAGGCGGGGATGGGGATGTTGATGATCCGCAGGCGGCCCACGGCGCGGTGGCGGCAGCCGGGCTTGATGAAGATCGAGGTCATTGGCCGGACGGGAATGCGCTCGCCGTCGAGCTCCATGAAACCCTCCCCTTCCAGAATCAGGTAAATCTCGGTGAGCTTCTTGTGGTAGTGGACCCGGGCATCGATTTGGATGTCCACCAAGTGGATCGTCGCCGTGGAATTGTCCGGCACGGCAAATCCCCGTCGGGCAAAACCGCAGGGACAGGCGACCGCGGGGACCTCGTCGAGCTGGGTGATCAAGTAGTTCCGGCCGGCCGGGACGGCGGGTGAAGCGGGGACGGCGGATGGGCTCATAAGGTTGAGGGGTCCAGGTGAGGACGGTCGCGTTGCAGTTGTGTCAGAAACAGGCGTGTAAAATGGATACGATAACCAGGAGGCATCGGATACCGGCATTTTAGTGAGCTTCGCGGGTCAGCGAGCGGATCATTTCGGCAAACTCGGGCCAGCCGGCCTGCAGTTCCGCCCGGTGGCCCGGTTCATAGTCGGCGTAATCGAAGCCTGGGGCCATGGTGTAGCCGCCCAACGTCCACGCGTCGTCACCGCCGATTGGGCGGGCTCCTTGCCAGACTCCGCGTGGAACCCGGACCTGGGGCCGCTGGCCGGCGAACACCTCCGGGCCGACGATGACGATTTCTCCCCGTCCGCCCGGGTGGAGCAGCAGGAGTTCGAGGGGATCGCCGGCGTAGAAGTGCCAGAGTTCGTCCGTGGCCAACCGGTGCATGGCGGAAAAGTCGAGCCGCGTGGTCAGACCATAGATCGCGGAGTAACTCCGACGCGGCCCGGGATAACGCGCGGCCATCTCGCCCTCGATTCGATCCGTGCCCAGGTAAGTCTCGATGAACCACAGTCCTTCATGCTCCACCTTTTGCAGACCGAGGTGCGCGATCAGCGCGGCGGCCGTGGGGCGGGTCGTGGCTGATCGAAGGGAGGGCGGGTTCACGTGAAACAAGGTCTCGGGAGTCGCACTTGGGTCAGGGGGCGGGTGGCGGGAGGAACAGCGCCACATCCGGTCCCAACGGCAGGCCGAGCGCGATCCAGAGGATCAAGAGCAGGACCCAGAGCACAAGGAAAGCCAGGGAGTAGGGCAGCATCGTAGCGATCATGGTGCCGATGCCGGCGGAGGGGACGAATCGCTGGGCGTAGGTGAGGCAGAGCGGGAAATAGCCCATCAGCGGCGTGATGATGTTTGTCACGCTGTCACCGACGCGAAACGCCGCCTGGGTCAGTTCGGGCGTGTAACCGAGCAGAATAAACATGGGCACGAAGATCGGGGCGATCAGCGCCCACTTGGCGGACGCGCTGCCGATGATCAGGTTGATTGTCGCCACGAAGAGCACGAAGGCGACCATCAGGAGGATCGGCTGGTCCTGCAGGCCGAGTCCCTGGATGAACTCGGCGCCGCGCACGGCGGTGACCGTGCCGAGATTGGTCCAGTTGAAGTAGGCGATGAATTGCGCGGCGAAGAAGGCCATCACCAAGTACGAGGACATCGAAGCCATGGAGAGGCTCATGCCCTTGGCGACATCGTGGTCGTTCCGGATCGTTCGCGCGGCGCAGCCGTAGGCTAGGCCGGCGACGAGGCCGTACAGAAAGATGAAGGCAACCAGTCCGCGGATGAAGTAGCTTTGGAAGAAGTCCTCCGGATGTTTGGGGTCCCGGAGAAATCCCTGGCCGACGCCGCCGGTCGGCAGGCATCCCCAGAGCAGAACCAGACTGAGCAGCAGGGTGGCGAGAGCGGCGGCAAGCAGGCCGCGCTTTTCCGCACGGCTGAGCGGGGTGAGCGGTTCTCGAACGGCGTCGCCGGTGTAGCTTCCAAGCCGCGGTTCGACGATGCGTGCGGTCACCCACCAGCCGGCGGCGGTCACGACGAACGTCGAAACAAACATGAAATAATAGTTGGCGAAGGCGGTCACGCGAAGGTTCGGGACCACGATCCTGCCGGCCACCTCGGTGATTCCCGAGAGGAGCACGTCGATGGTGCCGAGGATCAAGTTGGCGGAGAAACCTCCGGAGACTCCGGCGAACGCGGCGGCAAGGCCGGCGAGGGGGTGTCGACCAACGGCGAGAAAAATGCCGGCCGCCAACGGAAGGAGCAGGACGTAACCGACGTCTCCGCCGACGTTCGACATCACGCCCGCGAACACGACCATCGGGGTTAGGAGTCGTGCGGGGGATGACAGGACGACGAGGCGAAGTCCGGCGCCGATCAGGCCGGTATGTTCAGCGACCGCGATGCCGAGGAGGCAGACCATGACGGTGCCCAACGGAGGGAAGTTGATGAAGTTGGGCACCACGCCTGCGAGAATCCGGTGTAGACCATCGAGAGAAAAGAGACTGACCACCGCGACGGTTTGTCCGCTGGCAGGGTTTTTCACGGACAGGCCCGCCTCGGCGAGCGGCCAGGAGAGCAGAACGATACTCGCCGCCAGCAGGGCGAAGAGAGTCGCGGGGTTGGGCAACCGATTGCCGATTCGCTCCACCCAACCCAGAAGGACTTGAGCAAGCGTGGGTGCGGGAACCGGCGCGGTGGTCATCGCACCATCCAACGAGGGCACCGTCGCGAGGCAAGCAGGACGGTGGAGACAAACGATTTTCGCTTCAGCGCGGGCTCTTGAGCGCCTTGTCGGCCGGCAGATCCTGGCCTCTCCAGGCTTTCTCCCACGTGGTCATTGCCGGTGGCAGCGACCAGAACGCGTCGTTGGCGGAAAGTCCGAGAGGTAGAAAAGCGACGCTGCACAGATAGAGGCTTCCCGTGGAGATGTAGGTTTCTCCCAGTCCAGGTTGGTGACCGGCGAGACCGATTCGGAGCCAACCGCGATCGTCGAAGGTCCCTGGGGCCTCGAGCGTACGACGGATCACCCCCGTCAATGCGACGCGTGCTTGAGGGGGTGTGACGTCCTTTGGCAGCAGGTGTCGGAGCGCCGCCTGCGCCAACGCTTGAAACGCGCCGCAGCGGTAGGCGATGGATCGACCGATCACGGGATAGGTCCCGTCCGGCGCGATCGAGCGTTCCTGGATCGCCGCGTAGCGCGTGAGCCGTTCGCGGGACTTGTCGCGCAACGTGGACCACTCCGGACTCTCCGCACCCACCACGTCGAGTGCCTCCACCAGCATCGGCTGGATCACAAAGGAGTTGTAGTAATCCGCGTGAAACTCCGGACCGTCGCCGTAAAGACCGTCGCCGACATACCAGTCCCGGTGTTTGCGCAGACCTTCGAAGAGTCGTTGGTCGTCCCGTTTTTCGCCGACGCGGTGGAGGAAAACTTCGACTGTGGTGGCGAAGAGTTTCCAGTTGTTCTCAAATGCTTTGATGGGTCGGGAGGAGACCATCGCTGCCACGACGTTTCGTTTGATGCGCGCGTCGAGTTTCGCCCAGAGGGCAGTGGGTGCGCGGAGCATGGCCTGGGCCAGGAATGAGGCGTCGACCAGCGGCTGTGCGCCCTGGGAGAAGTTGAGAAAATCCGGCGAGGCGGGGTCCGTCGCCGCGTCGATGGCTTCCCGCGCGAGAGCGGCCCAACGGGATCGCTGGCCGGCTTCCGGGCTTGCATCGTCAGCGAGCTCCAACCACGGGGCAAGACCAGCGAGCAGCCGTCCGATCGCCTCCAGATGCGTGTACTGCGGCCGATCCTTCGACGAGGGATGACCCTCCACGGGCATCGTCGCCTTCAGCCGCCGGGCGGCCAAGGCGGTCAGCACGGGGGAGGCGAGGCGGCTTGCAAGATCGCTCCACACGGCGCGCTCCCTCGTCCTCGCGGGCAACGGGGTGGTGAGCGGGGAGGCCGTGGTCGGGCCGAGTTGGGCGGTTGAGGTCGACGCCAGTCCGGCGGCACCGACGAGTTTGACGAAGTCGCGACGGGTTTTCATGCTCGGATCGCGGCATCGTGGTCCCTCGCGGCGCAGGTTGCACGCCTCTTTGCAGTGGGGCGAACGTTTGGGCGGAGCCATTCCGGGCGAGGACGGATGCAAGGATTGTCTTTGGCGTTGGTTCTGACAGCCTGATGGCCATGAAGTCATCCCTTTGGAGTCTACTCCTTGCCGCTTCCGTCCTCGGAACTGCCGCCCGAACCGTGGCGGCGCCGGTTGAGCACAAAGTCTGGCCGGGGGCCGTGCCTGGGGAATCCGGGTTCCGCATCCCGGAAGGAACGGTTAAGGAAACAACTCGGGATGGCGTGGTGCGAATCGGGCTCGTGACGGACCCGACGCTGACGATTTATCCGGCGGCGAAGAACCTCGCGCGGCCCGTGAGCGTGATCGTCTGCCCGGGCGGCGGCTACAACATCCTCGCGTGGGACAAGGAAGGGACCGAGGTGGCGGAGTGGTTGAACACGCTCGGCATCGGCGTGGCGGTATTGAAGTACCGGGTGCCGCGACGCGATGCCGGAGTGCCGCATGCGGCGCCGTTGCAGGACGTGCAGCGCGCCTTGAGGCTGCTCCGTCAGAACGGTCAGGAATGGGGCTTGCCGACCGAGAAAATCGGTCTGCTGGGTTTTTCCGCCGGCGGTCATTTGACGGTGATGGCCGCGACGCACTCTGATGCGCAGACGTATCCGGAGCAGGACGGTGCCGACCGCCTCAGCTGCCGTCCCGATTTCGTCCTGCCGATCTATCCGGCCTATCTGGGTGATGAGAAGGTGGCCGGTCCGCTCAGCCCTCTGGTCAAAGTGACCAAGGCGACGCCGCCGGTGTTTGTTGCGGTGACCGACGATGATGTTCTGCGAGGTGTGAATGCCGCCAGCATGTACATCGAGCTGAAGAAGGCCGGCGTATCCAGCGAACTCCATATTTACACCAAGGGTGGGCATGGCTATGGACTGCGGCCGAGCGCCAACCCGGTGTCCCAGTGGCCGAAGCGGGCGGAGGAGTGGCTGCGGGCGATGAAGATTCTCGCGGACTGACCGCGGTGGTGGGCACCGCTTGGACCAGCGGAAGAATCGGGCGTGGGGCCGACCGACGAATCGTGGGGAATTTGTCATTGACGGAAAATTATTCATCTAAACATATATATGTTTAGATGAGGAGCCCCACTTCCCCGACCTCGCTGCCGCAGGATGCCCGATTGCCGCGTTACCATCAGGTGCGCGACGCGCTGAGCGCGCAGATTGCGTCGCTTCAGTGGCGACCGGATGAGGCAATTCCGACTGAAATTGAACTGGCGCAGGCGCACGGCGTGTCGATTGGCACGATTCGCAAGGCGGTTGATTCGCTGGTGGCTGGTGGCGTGCTGGAGCGTTTTCCGGGGCGCGGCACCTTTGTTCGCCGGCCGGATTTTCGATCATCGCTGTTCCGTTTCTTCCGCTTACTCGATGCCCAGGGTGTCTCGCGGGTGCCTGAAAGCCGGATTCTCAAACGGGAGGAGGTGGCGATGCCTGTGGAAGTGGCGGCGGCGCTGAAGCTCGCACCCGGAACCCTGGCGATCCGTTTCCGCCGGTTGCGCCTGATCGACAACCGGCCACTGCTATTGGAAGACATCTGGCTGCCGCGGGAACGTTTTCTGCCGCTGCTGAAGATCGCCCCGGAGGAATTTGGCGATCTCCTGTATCCGCTCTATGAGCGACACTGCAGCGTGCTGGTTGCGTCCGCGCAGGAGACGCTCAGTGCCGAGACGGCGGGAGCCCGCAACGCGCGTCTGTTGGAGCTGAAGCCGGGTGCACCGGTGATCGTGATTGAGCGCGTCGCCCTCAGCTCCGACCGCCAGCCGATTGAGTGGCGGCAATCGCGCGGGCCGGCTGACCGGTTCCGCTATCAAGTTGAAATTCGTTAGCAACCCCTAGCGGCGCTCCCCGGTTCGAGGGTGGCCCCGCTTTCAGTTCACCCCCCTTTGGCATCGTCCATTCCCTTCTTTCATTGGTATTCGGAGAGTTCCCGCGTGGAACGCCGGACGTTCTGGTCCTGCTTTGGCGGCTGGGCATTGGATGCGTTCGACGTGCAGATGTTCAGCGTTGCGGTGCCGGTGCTGGTGGTGGCACTCAGCCTGGACAACTCCCAGATTGGCGCGATTGGCAGCATTGCACTGCTGACATCGGCCCTTGGCGGCTGGGTTGCCGGGGCGCTCTCGGACCGATACGGGCGGGTGCGCGTGCTCCAGGGTACGATTCTCTGGTTCTCGCTGTTCACCTTTTTGGGCGCGTTCGCCCAGGACGGAACGCAGCTGCTCGTTCTCCGGGGGCTGCAGGGCCTTGGCTTCGGCGGGGAGTGGGCGGCGGGCGCCGTGCTGATGGCGGAGGCGATCCGCCCCGAGCATCGGGGTCGGGCGCTGGGCACGGTGCAGAGTGCGTGGGCGGTGGGCTGGGGTGGGGCGGTGCTCCTGTCGACGGTGCTCTTCCTCTGGGCTCCGCCCGAGGTCTCGTGGCGTTTCCTTTTTGCGGCCGGGATCCTGCCGGCGTTGTTCGTGATTTACGTGCGTCAAATCCTTCCCGATACGGAGAAACGTTCAGTGCCGTCGCGGCCGGCGGAGTTTCGCGGCCTCGGTCTGTTCCGCATCTTTTCCCCGGAATTGCTCCGGGTTACTGTGGCGGGGGCGCTGCTCGGGGTGGGGGCGCATGGTGGATACTATGCGCTGATGACCTGGCTGCCGATGTACCTGATGTCGGAGCGCAATCTGAAGGTCCTGGGCACTGGCGGTTACCTGGCCGTGATCATCGTGGCCTTCTGGTGCGGCTGCATTGCCAGCGCCCACCTGCTGGACCGGATTGGGCGCCGGCGCAATGTCATCCTCTTTGCCGCCTGCTGTGTGGCCACGGTGCTTTCGTACCTGTTCCTGCCCCTGACGAATGCGCAGATGCTGGTGCTGGGCTTCCCTCTTGGGTTCTTTGCCGCGGGCATTCCGGCCAGTCTCGGCGCCCTGTTCAACGAGCTTTATCCGACGGGCATTCGTGGAACCGGCGTCGGATTCTGCTACAACTTCGGCCGGATCGCTTCCGCTGCCTTTCCGTGGCTGGTTGGGCACATGAGTGAATCGATGCCGTTGGGGCGTGCGATCGGGATCGACGCCGCGCTGGCGTATTCGCTGGTGATTGTCGCGGTCCTGGCGCTTCCGGAGACCAAAGGACGCCCAATCGAACCGGCCGCGTTGCGCTCGCAGCCCGCTTGAATCGCACGCACCCGCCCCACCGATGCTTCGCGGCATGTATCACTCCTTTCTCGTCCTGTTCGCCCTCGTCGCTCTTTCGGGATGCGTCGGACGGGTGCGCGAATCCGCTCCGACCCTCCCTCCCTTCGCTGTGGACACCCACGCTCACATCTTTGAACGCAACTCCGGTCCGGCGGCCGGCAGTCGTTACGTGCCGACCTACGACGCCACCACCGCCGAGCTGTTTCGGCGTTTCGACGCGCACCAGATTTCCCATGGCGTGCTGGTGCAGCCCAGCTTTCTGGGCACCGACAACCGCCTGCTGGTTGCTGCCCTCCGGGCGTTCCCCGAGAGATTGCGCGGGGTGGTGGTGGTTGATCCGCAGATCTCCGGGGCGGAGTTGGTGGCGCTGGACGCGGCCGGCGTGGTCGGTATCCGGCTCAACCTCATCGGGCTGCCCTTGCCCGACTTGGCTGCGGCTCCGTGGCCGGGTTTTCTTGCTCGTCTGAAAGAGCTCAACTGGCTCGTTGAGGTGCAGCGCGAGGCCCGCGACTTGCCGCGGGTGGTGGGTCCCCTGCTGGCGGCCGATCTCAAGGTGGTGGTGAATCACTTTGGCCGGCCGGATCCCGGACTGGGTGTTGATGATCCAGGTTTCCGTTACTTATTGGAGCAGGCCGCGACGCGGCGGCTATGGATCAAGTTGTCGGGCGCCTATCGCAACGGCCCGGAAGGGATCGGGGACGAAATCGCCCGCGAGGCGGCTCCGCTTCTGCTGAAGGCGTTCGGTCCGGAGCGCCTCCTGTGGGGGAGCGATTGGCCGCACACGCAGTTTGAACAAGTCGAGGAGTACGCGGAGGCCCGCGCACAACTGAACCAGTGGGTTCCGGACGCGACGGAACGGGCCACCATCCTTCAAGACACGCCTGCAATGCTTTACCGGATCCGATCCACCGACCGCACTCCGCGAAAATGAATTTCCATGAACAACGAACCCCAATCCCAATGAAAACCTGGCCTTCACCCCAGACCCGAGTCCAGCTCCGGCGTTTCTCGCTGCTCGCACTCTGCGCCACGCTTCCCGTCGCTTCCCCAGCGCAGACCGCTGCGACACCTGCAACCCCGGCGTCGATTGCCGCCAACAAAACCGAGGAGATCATCAAGCTGGAGAGCTTCAAGGTCACTGGCACGCATATCGCTGGTGCCAGTACCTTTACCTCCCCGACGCCGGTCCTGGTCGTCGAGGAGGCCGCATTGTTGGCCGCGGCGCCGGCGAACATGGCGGATGGACTGAAACAACTTCCCTCAATCGCTCCGGGCGGTGGTCAGACCGTGGGCGGAGGCACGGGCAACAACAGCGCCAACTTTCTCAATCTGCGCGGACTTGGCGTCACCCGCACGCTTACGCTGCTGGATGGCCGCCGGTTCACGCCCAGCGGGCCGACCGGACAGGTTGACGCCAATCTGATTCCGCAGGGGTTGATTCACCATGTTGACATCGTGACGGGCGGCGCCTCCGCGGCGTATGGATCAGATGCGGTCGGTGGAGTGATCAACTTTGTACTCAACAAGGAGTTCACGGGTCTGAAGACGGATGTCTTCTACGGGCAGGCGGAGGAAGGTGATAATCAGGAGTACAAAGCGATGCTGACCTATGGCACGCCCCTGGCGGGAGGTCGCGGGCACTTCGTTTTCGGAGGAGAGTACTTCGAGAGCAAAGGCGTGAATGGCGACGGTCGCGACCTGCGCACGAGCGCCCAGAATCAGATCCCTAACCCGACCAACACGGCATTTCTGGTCCGGGCCAACGACATCCGCACGCCCTACACGCCCGGCGGCTTGATCGTCACCGGCGCCGGCGGTACGGCCGCCAACAATGCGCAATTCCGGGGTATCATGTTCGGCCCCGGAGCTGTGCAACAACCCTACAACTACGGGACGCTGTCCACGACCGTGGGCACCACCGGCGGTTTTCAGGATGGGGGCGACGGATTTCAGGTGAGTACCTCACAGGAAATCGTTCGTCCGTTGACGCGCCGGACCCTGTTTGCCCGCGCGGATTTCAAGTTGAAGGAACACATCAAACTCTTCGTCGAAGGCTCGTTCGGTGAGGCGACGATGTCGGTTCAGAACAGCCCGACGACACACACGCTGACGATCCGGCGGGAGAATCCGTTCCTCGCATCGTCCGCGCCGAATCTGCTGGCGCGGATGACGGAACTGGGTGTCACGACACTGACAATGAACCGGCTGACCTTGGAACGCGGATTGACCATGAGTCACGTCAGCGATCGACACATGCGCGGTCTGTTGGGAGTGACCGCGGAATTCGGCGAGTGGATATGGGAAACGTCCTACCAGTGGGGTCGCAGCGAGATCAGCATTCCGGTGACCAATAATTTGATTACGGCGCGGATGACTGCGGCGGTGAATGCTGTCTCCAGCGGTGGTCAGATTGTCTGCTCGACGGCAGCGACAAATCCCGGTTGCGTGCCCTTCAATCCGTTCGGCGTGGGTGCGCCCTCGCAGGCTGCCCTCGATTACGTGATGGGCCGCTCGGAGTACGACAACGAGACGATCCAGCACGTTGCAGACAGCAGTTTGTCGGGAAATCTGTTCTCCCTTCCCGCTGGTGAGGTCGCGGTGGCCACCGGAGCGCAATGGCGAAACCTTGAGTCGACGGCGACGGCGGATGCGGGTTCGATGGCTGGGATTTACCGGCTGGCCAACAACCAGCCTTTCTACGGCGACTATTCGATCATCGAAGGTTATGCCGAGGCGCAGATTCCAATCTTTAAGGACGCATTCTTCGCGAAACGGCTGGATGTCAATCTGGCCGCGCGACGGACCCATTATTCGACCAGTGGCGACGCCGATACGTGGAAATTGGGTGTGGTCTGGCAGATCAACAGCGAGCTGCGACTGCGGGCCTCGCGGTCACGCGACATTCGTGCACCGAACCTGAATGAACTCTTCTCCGCGGGCACGCAGACCAATGTGGTCATCAGCGACATCGGAACCGGGGGAACGGGCAAGACTTATTCGGGTGTGCCCAACATTGCAGTCGGCAACCTCAACCTGAAGCCCGAAGTGGCGACGGCGACCGCGTTCGGCCTGGTTTACCAGCCCTCCTGGATGAAGAGCCTGAAAGTGGCGGTCGACTTTTACGAGATCGAGATCGCGGATGCGATTTTCCGGGCGGGTGGAGCGGTGGCTGTGCGCGAGTGCAACCTCGATGCGAACTCGCCCCTCTGTTCATTTGTCACGCGCGGAACGACCGTTGCCGATCCGCGTGCGGTGATTCGGGTGCAAACCTCACCGGTGAATCTCAACTCGGAATTGTCGCGGGGAATGGATATCGAGATCAGCTATCAGGTTCCCCTCACGTCCTGGTTGCCCGATCGTGACCCGGGCACGCTGACCGTGCGTGCGGTGGCTGGCTATATCGACGAGTACTCGCAGGTTTCTCCCCTCGCTCCGACGGCCAATCAGGCCGGCAATGCGACGGCGAACGCCACCTCGGGGGTGGCGGCGCTGCCGCGCACCCGTGGCACGTTGACGCTCAACCACGCGCGTGGCCCGGTAGGAATTTTTCTGCAGACGCGTTATATCGGCGCGATGACATGGGACAAGACGCAAGTCTTGGGAGTGACGACGGACTATAATGAGGTTCCTTCCACGACCTACCTCGATGGCCAGGTGAGTTACAAAGTCCGCGTGGGCGAGCGGGCCTTTGACGTGTACCTGAACGTGCAGAACGTTTTGGACAAGGGATTGGTTTATGCCCCGCGCCGCGGTGGTGCGACGCCGCTGCCAACCGATCCAGGATTGTACGATCAAGTGGGACGCATGTTCCGTCTTGGCGTACGGACGCAATTCTAAGAGCCAACTGCAGCGAACAGCTCCGTTTTCTTGACGGCGCGGTCGATCCAAAGTCATGGCAATGCCCCTCCCCTTCTTCTCAATGATCGATCTGGCTTTCACGCGAACGCTCGGAGTCACGGTGCGGGCACCCACCGCTCGCCGCGGCGGTGGCTCCCTAATCGCGTGGAGCGTGGTGATTCTGCTGGCGTCGCTTTCTCTGCATCCGATCTCGGCGGAAACGGCTGGTGGTCGGACCGCGGAGGGAATGTCCGGCTCCCGGGCGCGATCGCCGGTCGAGCTGCGAGACCGGCCCGTGCTGGGACAGGACACCGCCCCCGTCGTGGTCCTTGAGGTCTCGAGCTTCAAATGTGCGCATTGCCGAGCATTCCACGAAAAAGTGTTTCCCCGCCTCCTCGAGGAGTACGTCGATTCCGGGAAGGCGCAGTGGGTCGTGCTCAATGCTTCAGATGACCCGTCCGAGCAGTTCACCCCGCTCTTCAGCATCGCGCGCTGCGCACTGCGCCAGGGAAGGTACTGGGAAGTTCTGGACAGTCTTTTCCGGTACGCCGGCCGTCCGCCCAGTTTCCTGGAGTCGATGTTCGCCAAGAATCCGCAGATCGATGCGGGGCAGTTGGAGATTTGCCTGCGAGATCGCACAATCCGCAGTGCGATCTCGGGTGACTTTGGTCACTACGCGCGCCTGAAGCTCAAGGGTACTCCAAGTTTTTTGGTCTGGAAGCTGGGCAAGAACGGCGAGCGGACAGAGGCCGTCATCGCGGGTGCTCAGACGTTGGAGTACTTCCGGCGCGTCTTCGATGAGATGCTTAAGGCTCCCTGACCATGCGCACGCCCTTGGCTGAGTTTGTCCGGACGGTACGGGCGGTTCGACCGAGCCGGGTGATGGTATTGCTGCTGGCGTCGCTGTTGGCCGGATTGATCTGCGATTGGGTCGGAACGGAACGGCGACTGATCTTCCCCCGCCCTCTGCCGGTGTTCACCACCATGCCGACCCCATGAAGACCCTGTCACAAGCTTCAGGTCGACCTCCCGACAGGATGACACAGGTTGCACGCTGGACCCTGGGCGTCGTCTTTGTGTTCGCCGGGGCACTGAAGATTGCCCACCCCGGCGATTTTCATTCGGACCTGCTCGCCTACGACGTGGGTTTTTCGGATACGTTCCTTCGCTGGGTTGCCATCGCCTTCCCTTGGCTGGAACTGTTCGGCGGCGGGGCTTTGATCGCGGACGTCTGGCGCGAGACCACCGGTCCCCTGATCGTCGTGATGTGCCTGGTGTTTATTGGGATGCTGGGGCAGGCGGTGATTCGGGGCCTGGACTTGCGCTGCGGTTGTTTTGGCACGGGGGGGACAGGTTGGTTGGATCGCCCGGTTGTTGCCCTCGTGCGGGCGAGCCTTCTGCTGGTTTTGTCCCTCTTTGTCGCTACCCGACATGCCTCTGAAACCCAGCGCAATTCACGCTGAGGTTAACCGGTTTCCTGATTCTGAGGTCTCGCTTATGTCCTTACTTGAACACCGTCTTTCGGTCGCGGATGAGTCCCGGGGGGAGCTGGCGCGGACAACCCCGCCCGGGTTGCTTCGCCGGATATCCTTGGCCCAGTGGATGCTTCTCGCCGCCGGCGGCGGGGTGGTCCTTGGTTTCCTGGCACCGGAGGTGGCAGGCCACCTGAAGATCGTCAGCGACATCTTTCTTCGCCTGATCCGTGCGATCATCGCTCCCGTGCTCTTCGGTGTGTTGGTGCGCGCGGTGGGTGGCATGGGTGGCATGCGGGACCTGGGGCGGCTTGGCTGGAAGTCGCTGGTTTATTTCGAAGTCGCGACCACCCTTGCCCTGCTGCTCGGCTGGTTTACGGCAGTGATCTTCCGCCCCGGAGAGAATGTCGCGCTGACCTCGCAGGTGGCACCGCTGGTGCATCCGGTCTCTTTTTCCGAGGTGGTGGTGAATGCGTTTCCGACGAGCATCGTCGATGCGATGGCGCGTGGTGATGTGCTGCAGATCGTGGTCTTTTGTTTTCTGTTTGGAGTGGCGTGCCTTTCCTTGGGGGAAAAGGCGAAGCCGGTGCTCGCGCTGGCCGATGCGGTGGTTGCGATCGCGTTTCGGTTCACCCACCTGATCATGTTCCTCGCGCCGGCGGCGGTGTTTGCGGCGATGGCGGGAACGGTTGCCACGGGTGGGATGGGAGTCCTGGTCGGACTGGCGCGGTTGCTGGTGACCTCTTGGGGAGCGGAGCTGGTCTTTTTGACGGTGGTCTTCGGCGGGTCGTTGATGGCGTTCGGGGTCCCGCTGCGTCGCTTCGCACACTACGCCCGAGAGCCCTTTCTGATCGCGTTCGGCACGACCTCGAGCGCGGCGGCGTTGCCGCAAACTCTGGAAAATATGGAACGATTTGGGGTGCCGAATCGGATACTCGGCGTGGTGGCGCCGCTCAGTCTCAGCCTGAACCTGTGCGGGAGCACACTCTTCCTTGGGCTGGCGACGCTCTTCGTCGCACAGGCAGCCAACGTGCCGCTCTCCTTTGACCAGCAGGTCTTGATTCTCCTCACGCTGAAACTCACAAGCAAGGGTGTGGCGGGCATTCCCCGGGCGAACTTCGTCGTGCTGACGGCGCTGTTTCAAAGTTTTGGCCTTCCGATCGAAGGGCTTGGTCTGCTGCTCGGGATTGACGCGCTGATCGATCCGATCCGGACCAGCGTGAACGTCATCGGGCATTGCGCGGCTCCAGCGGTGGTTGCCGGCTGGGAGGGGGTGACCTTTCCCGCGGATCTCGCTCCGGTAGAAGTCGGCGTAGTGGCCCCCGTGCGTGGAGGTGTGGCCTGAACCCTTTTCGCGCAGACGATCCTGTCTCTGGTCGCCGGACCGAACCAGCGACGGCAGCGATATTCTGCTCGTCTCTAAGGCGCAGTGCCCACTTTTCATGGGCACGGCGGTGTCGGGCCTGAGACGTCACCAACCCTTTCCCCGCCCCTGCCCCATGTCACTGCTTACCCTGTTGGACCGTTCATTGATTGGCCGCGCGTCGCGACCGGCCATGGAGTTCGCGTCCACCGGGCAAGTCCGCGGCCAGTTCACGTTTGGTGATCTTGAAGCGCGCAGTAACCGGCTGGCGCATCTTCTGCAGGCGCGGGGGCTGCGCGCGGGCGATCGTCTGGCGTTCTTTCTGCAGAACCGGGTTGAAGTCATCGACCTGTGGATCGCGGGCGTGAAGTTGGGGCTGATTCTGGTGCCGGTCAATGTGCTCTATCGTGAGCGAGAGCTGACGCACATCCTGACCGATGCCGAGCCGATGGCCGTGGTCACAGCGCGCGACTTGGCGGGATTTCTCCCGGCGGGTGTGGCGGTGTGGGACATCGATGCGCTCACCGCGGAGGCGGCGACGCAGCCTCCGACCCGGATCGGCGAAGCGCGCGCGGCCGAGGCCCCGCTCGCACTGATCTACACCTCGGGCACGACCGGAGCGTCGAAAGGGGCGGTGCTGACACAGGGTAATTTCGCGGCCAACGGCGAGACGCTGGTCGCTGCCTGGCGCTTCACCGAGGCGGACCGCTATTTGGCCACGCTGCCTTTGTTCCACGTGCACGGGCTCGCCAACGGAGTTCATTGCTGGCTCCTCAGTGGCTGCCACCTGCGCTTGACGGAACGATTTGAGCATGCGAGGGCGGCAGACTGGTTCGAGGAGTATCAGCCAACGGTCTTCTTCGGGGTGCCGGCGATGTTTGTGCGCCTCTTGGAAGTGCCGGCTGAGGTGGCGCAGAGGATTGGTTCGAGGCTGCGATTGGCGGTCTCAGGATCGGCGCCGCTTCCGGCGGAGATTCATGAGAAGTTTCTCCGTCTTTTTGGTTCGGTGATCCTGGAACGCTACGGCATGACGGAGACGC
>Ga0154020_10005227_pt1 | contig 15370 bp, 14 predicted proteins | sample Klosneuvirus_201_FD_109709 | JGI IMG/M metagenome (GOLD analysis project Ga0154020, IMG submission 109709) | Active sludge microbial communities from wastewater, Klosterneuburg, Austria - Klosneuvirus_20160825_MG | ecosystem: Engineered > WWTP > Aerobic digester > Activated sludge | place...
CTGACGATAGTCGATGAGTACACGCGAGAATGTCTGGCCATTGATGTGGCAGCCAGTATCCGTTCCGAGCGGGTCATCGAAGTGCTCAGCAACTTGTTAAAAATACATGGTTTACCTCAGTATCTAAGAAGCGACAATGGACCCGAGTTTGTCAGTGCCAAGCTGTTGCAATGGGCTATGGACAAAAAATTGAAAATGAAACGGATTGAGCCAGGCAAGCCTTGGCCAAATGGCATCAATGAGAGCTTCAATGGCAAATTTCGTGATGAATGTCTGTCGATAGAATGGTTTCGAAATCGGCTCGAGGCCAAAGTAATTATTGAAAGCTGGCGCTGCCATTACAATAAAATAAGACCACATTCCAGCTTAAACTATCTGACACCACATCAGTTTGCGGGAAAACTAAGTGATGAATTATTAACCCAGGCCACAGGCTCTAGTTCTAGGTGGTAGGAAATTTCCAGACAGGTCAATAATACGGTTTTCAGTACTGAGACCAGACTGGTAACGGTAGCAGGTTTCGCTGATACCATAGATATCGCAGGCTAGGAGGATACTGATCTCTCTTTGTGTAACAACCTGTTTAGCCATGTCGCGCCGCTGCCAGGGCGCTACAACTTTTTTTCGAGCGCCTCCTTTGCGTAACTCTGATTTTAACCGCTCTTCGGCATACATCTTTTTCAACTGCCGGTTCTCTTCTTCCAATTCTTTGAGCCGGGCTATCATCGATGTATCCATGCCGCCGTATTTGCTACGCCATTTGTAAAATGTCGCATTGCTCATACCATGTTCTCGGCACAGTGCAAGCATCGGAATCCCTGCCTCAACTTGTTTAAGAATCGCCATGATCTGGCTATCACTGAATTTCGATTTCTTCATTGCAGAATCTCCTGTCTTTAAATTACAAGAAAATTCTACTTTTAAATCCTGCTATCTTTCGGGGGGATTACCAGTTATTGCCAAATCAAACACTCGGGCTAGACCAATTCTTAGAATCACTTAACCGTCGCTATACCTTCATTTACCAAAGTGATGGGAACCTGGTGCTCTATAAGAACTAAATTGAAAACAATTGCGGATATAGAGACAGACGAACATTGTGGGCTTCAAATATGACACGGAAGTGCATGACTACATACGTTATTACGATCATGAGCAGATAAAGCTCAAACTGAACGGACTGAGTCCGGTTGATTATCGGTCCCAGTTTGCAACGCAGTCAGATATTTTGAAAATATCCAACTTCCTGGGGTCAGTTCAAAGCCGGGCCGATTCAATCAGAATAATTCTGAGATTTCTACTGAGATATTGCTTCATTACTCTACAAAGCTAAATAATGGAACGTGGATTAATATCTTTATCATCTTCAAGTTGACTTTAAGTTTTAAGTGTGTAGTAATAGGTTTACCCGAAAATTTCGGTTTGTTCTTAGGAGTATTTTGAAATGACTAATAAAGAAGATGATATCAAATTTAATGTAGCTTCATTGGAAGAGATTGAAGATGACAAACTTAATGAGATTGTCAACAATGTATTAAATAGTGAGAAGGGCTCGTCAGCGTTACGATCCATGATGCGTTCAGTTATGCGTTCTGCATTAAAATCCACCCTTCGTTCTGTTGCTAAGTCTCCGAATAAATAATTATCTATAACCTACCGTTTACCCACAATTTTTACTTATCAAAAAAAGTATCGACTGCTCTGTGGGCAACGGTGGTTGCTTAAGCAACAGGCGAACCCTTCTGCTTTTTCAAGGCCTGTTCAACGAATTTATCGTTTATGTGCCTCGATTCGCACTAGTGTTTTACTGAAAGCCTTTAATCATGTTATTAGTTCACATCCTGCACTGAGGCTCCGACTTTCTGAAGATAAAGATGGCTGGTGGCAATACTTTTCTGATCATTTACCTGAAATTACAGGAGTATCTATAATTGGTAAAACACCGAATCTTCGGGCTTCTTATGCTAGTTATATAATATCTCAAGATGCATCTGTTCCCTTTGATCTGTGTAATAATTCTCCAATACTTGCTAAAGTTGTGACTCTTGACGGTGAGTACTATCTTAGCTTATGTCTTGATCATATTGCCGCAGATGATCTAGCTACCGACTTGTTTGAACATGAGTTATCTAATGCATATGCACGTGAATTACTCAATCTCCCGCATCCAACCTCACAAGCCGAAAATTTATTCTTTGCGTATATGGAACGAGAGAATTCTCAGAGGTTCAGAGAAGAATATAACTTAAATTATTGGATTACATTACTTAGAAACGCTCCTCTTTCTCCTAAAGATGGTAATGAGCTAAGCTGGAAGCCTGGAATGCATCAACGCTGGGTTATTAATGAATCCCAATTTAAGGTACTGAATCAAGCCTGCCGTATACAACAATGTTCCCTTTTTACTCTGGTGTTAGCAGCGCTGACACGGTTAATAGGCGAATTAGGTAACAATGATGACGTAATTATAAATATCCCCATCTCTAATAGAGCGTTACCCTCAGATTACAGTTTAATTGCAAATCTATCCATGTTGTTGCATTTAAGAATAAACGGAGCGCTCACTTCCCCCCCTTCAGCCTTTTTGGTACATGTACGTGACAAAGTTTTAGGAGGAATGGTACATCGACAATATGACTATGATGCGTTAAGCAACGCCATGATAGAAGACGCCGCTTCCAGAGGAGGAAGAATAAATTGGATGACAGGTTGTAGTTTTATTAGAGAACATCGGTTTCCAGTCGATAATGATAATCTCCTGATAGAAAGGCTTGACAATCAACCAGAGCAAAATTATCAAATACCCTACGGATCGCTTGTACTTACATGTCGTCAAAGCGAGACTCACCTGCTCTTTATGATGGATTGGGACTATTCCTTCTGGCAGATAGGGGGATCTACATTACAAACTCGCTATCTCAAAATTCTTTATACCTTAGCTCAAATACCAAAAATAAATTTGCAAAATGAATAAAGAGCGTTGCGCCATTATTTCTACGATTCGACAAGCAGAGAAAGAGAATCCTAGTGCTCCCGCTCTTATATACCAGAATAACGCTATGTCTTTTAGTGAAATGTTGCGTCGCGCAGATGGACTAGCGGCCACTTTACGCAATCATGGAATTAAACCTGGAAATAGGGTAGCTATTCATTTAAAACGTTCTCCAGAAATGATTATCGCTATTCTTGGCGTTTTGAGTATGGGAGGGGTCTATATTCCTATGGATCCTTCCTCTCCATCCACACGTATAAGATACATCCTTGAAGATTGTTTACCGAATGCTTTACTTAGTGAACATGATGATGCAAATGAAATTAATTTACTTAGCATTCCTTGCTTTTCCCCTAAAGATTGGCTATGTAATGCACCAGCTCTTCCTTTATCCCACGAAGAAACCGCATATATAATTTACACATCTGGCTCTACTGGGGTAGCTAAAGGAGTAGTGGTCGAACACTCAGCCCTTGAAAATTATCTTGCATGGTGTTTAGATGTTCTTCCATTTAAAGGAGAGGGTGTTCCTCTTCTGGCCAGTATTTCGTTTGATCATGCGATTACTTGTTATTTTCCTCCCTTGATGAAAGGTCACCCTCTATTTCTTCTTCCTCCCTTAGAAGGAGGACGCTTATTCGCAACTAATCTACTCAACGGCCATTATTATAGTTATGTCAAAATCACTCCCTCTCATCTTAGGATGCTGAGTATCGACGAGCGGGCTCAATTGGGTAAGTGCACTGATTTAGTGATGTTTGGCGGCGAGCGTTTGACCAACGATCTAATAAAACAAGTGAGGAGCGACAACCCAGAATTAGCCGTCATGAATCATTACGGACCAACTGAGGCTACTGTCGGCTGCTGTGCCTTTAATGTTCCAACTAATTTCAAAGGAACCAATGTTCCCATTGGGCATCCTATCCCAGGAGTACTCGCTCGCGTAGTTCGACGAGATGGATCTGCCGCTGAAAGTCTCGAAGTCGGCGAATTACTTATTGGAGGGCTGGCCTTGGCAAAAGAATACCACCACCAACCCGAACAAACTGAGCAGGCATTTTTCCAACTTTCTAATGATGCACAGCATCCAAATCGATGGTATCGCACCGGAGATTTAGTACAAATCAATCCTCATCAAGAAATTGAATATATTGGTCGCGTGGATGATCAGGTCAAGATCTTGGGCTATCGTATAGAACCTGCAGAAATTGAAAGAACTCTTCAGCACCATCCATGCGTAAGAGAAGTTGCAGTTATTCCACATGAGCGCAACGGTCAATTAGAGTTGATTGCAATAGTAACTATATTAAATGAATGTTCAACTTCCGAAAGCGAATTGCGTTTGTACATACGTGAATATCTACCAGCCATAATGGTTCCTTCACGAGTGCTATTATTCCAATACTTTCCAGTTACGGTTAGCGGCAAAATTGATCGGGAAGCTATTATTAAAAAAGTTATGCAAGACGTACTGAATAAGATGGAAGCGAGCTTAGATCAAGAGCTTATTGCACGCTTTTCGGAAGTTTTAGAGAATTATAATATAGGCTTAGATGATGATTTTTTTGAGCTCGGAGGTGACTCTTTGGCTACTGTGGAAATTGTTTTGTGGGCACAAGAAAAATTAGAAATTCCTTTGGAGCCAGCTGTGCTATTTAAGTATCCAACTGTACGTTTATTTAGCGAACACTTACGCAAATTGCTGTGCCAGAAATAATATTGAATGGTATAAATATAAAAAAGGATCAATTAAATTTAAGTTGAAAACAATAGTAAATAATAAAACTTATCCTCAGTCCTTTAAATACGAGTTCCAAATGAAAAGGAAAATTTCATTCCCGATTCTGTAATTTTATCTTTGATCTGCTAGAGTTGCCAAGATGGAGAAGCTATGAAGAGAATGCTAATTGTCGGCGCTGGAATCGGAGGATTGACTTTCATTCGAGCAATGCGCAATACAAATTGGTCCATTGACGTTATAGAAAAATTTACTGCCTTTCCTAAGACTGGTATCGGTATTGTTCTACATCCAAATGGGTTGCATGTACTTGCGCAAATGGGAATGGCCGATTATATTTTGTCAGCTGGAGAAGTGATTCGCAGAATGAGACTTGTGCGTGGCAAAACAGAAGCTTGTATTTCACTTCCAGAGGTATGGTCGAACATGAAGTACTCAACTATCTCCATTCTTCGTCCATTATTGCATGATATTCTTTATAAATACTCAATTGAGATGGTTCCAAATCAAGTTAAGCTCCACTTGGCAAGGACGTTAAGCTCAGTAAATTTAACAAGTCATCAACCACAAGTTAAATTCAATGATGGCTCATCAACAACTTATGATCTCATTGTAGGTTCAGACGGGGTAAATTCCTTCTTGCGTCGATCACTATTAGGCGCGAATTCAAGCGTTTGCACGGATTTATTCTACTTCCGGTTCCTAGCTCCCAACATTATAGATATTCCAGATAATACCTGGATAACAAGAGAAGTAAATGATTTATCATACGGATTCATTCCAGTCTCAAAAAGCTATGCTCACTGCTTTGTTCAATTTCGGACTAAGCAAGCCCCATGTAAAACAGGTAGTGAAGCAGGCTTCCTAGAAAGTGTACTGAAAAGCTTAAATCCTGCAATGCTGAAAATGTTTGAGGCTCGAAGTGGGCATATCCATAGCGGCTTCGCTTATATGGTTCGCCCCATTTATTGGGGAAATGATCGCTGCGTTCTTCTCGGAGATGCGGCCCATGCTATTTCTCCTACCCTTTCAGAGGGAGGATCATTGGCCATGGAAGATGCCTTAGTTTTAGCTACATCTCTATATAAATTTAAGAATAATATACCAAAGGCACTTGAAGGTTATCGCCGAGCTAGAAATGATAGAGTACTCTGGGCTTATCGTATGTCACTAGGGCAAATCAATGCAGCTCGTCGAGGTCGAGATTCAAGACCATTAATTAATTCAGAAACAGCTACGAGTTACATGCGCCAAATGTACGAACCATTTCACACATCCCCCCTTCCTCCAGAGTTATTGAGTGATTAAATTGATATTTTCTTTGTGTTATTTCGTTTGCTTCTTTTAAATTATTTATAATATAACCATTCAGGGGAATAAAATTTGCTTAGATAGTTTGTACCAGTATCTGACAAAATGCAAAGCACAACTTTATTTCTACCAGCTTTCATTGCTATTTGACATGCAACATTTATAACTCCCCCTGACGAGCCTCCTGCAAGTATTCCCTCTCTCTGGGCCAGGTGTCGAGCAGAAATAAAACATTCCTGGTCATCTACTTGATAAATTTCATCCAATATGGAGTAGTCCATAGTTTTACAATGGAAATCATTGCCAATCCCTTCGACTCTAGTGGAAAAGTTAATTTTGCTTTTTTCAGAATTAAAATAATTTTTATGAGCAGAACCGATCATATCAACACCAATATTTCTTATACCTTTTATATTTTCTTTTAAATATTTTCCCACTCCACTCATCGTACCACCTGAACCCAATGCAGAGACAAAAAAATCAAGTTTACCCCCCGTTTGTCTAAGAATCTCAGGGCCAGTTAACATATAATGAGCTTCAGAATTATATTTACTATGATATTGATTAAGAAAATATGCATCTTTTGTATTTCTAAAAATATGCATCGCAAGCTCATGATGGTTCCGAAAATCATCCTCTCCAACGTCTTCTGCAGCTATTACCACTTTCGCCCCGAGGGCTTCCATACGTATAACTTTTTCCTTTGAAGTTTTAATAGGAACAGTAAGAATACAACGATACCCTTTAATAGCAGCAATTATTGAGAGAGCTATTCCAGTATTTCCAGATGTACTCTCAACAATCGTACCCCCTTTTTTGAGTTTACCTTCGCGTTCAGCTTTTTCAATCATATACAATGCCATTCGGTCTTTAATTGAACCACCTGGATTCATGAATTCACATTTTGCAAGCACGGTAGCATTTGTAGGCCGAATAAGTTTTTGAAGTTTTACAATTGGAGTACAGCCAATTGTAGCAAGGATATTTTCATATATTTCCATATTGAATTTCTTAAATCACAAAAAACAAATGATAATCCCCCCATTAAGGTTTTATTTTAAAAGCTTCTACCAACTTCATTGCTGGCGTTATACCTGCAAGTACCATACTCTAACGATCATTATTATAAATCCATAATCATTTTGTAGAGGTAAGCTGTGCATCTTCAATGATTGTAAATTGGTTCAACTGCAGACGTTCAGGCCGATCAGTGGAGTGGATTGATGCGTTCAACGCTATCGTGATATCGTGACCCGGCATGGGCGCTGGGATTCTGGAAGTGCTTCACCGAAGGCTACGGTTGGACGGTCGCTGCTGGAACATGAAACGCGTACCTCGGGTATATTGCGATAAGGGTTTGAACGTGCCTCGGTGTAGTTTACCAAATACTTTTTTTGATGTTTTATTGTTTAAACATCAGACAGTTAAAATAACTGTCTGATGGGATAATAATATACATTGTTAACTGGATTAGTACTCATACTCGTTAATAACCTGGTATCCCAAATTCACGTTTAACTTCAATCAAAGTTTCCTTCACACGTTCTCTTGCTCTAATAGATGATTTTTCGATTACTTCAATGATTTCATTATTAGCTACTGAGCTATTTCTAAAACATGCTAGCTCTTCTTTCAGATGATTATGCATCAACTTACAGCAATGCTCCATGTGCTCTTTACTTTCTTCATTCTCACACATAGCCGAATGAAGCTCTTCATTACCGAGACAATGGCACCAGTGTTTCAAAATATCTAAAGATTTAGTTTGTGACAGGCAGCTCTCAATTTCATCTTCGCTAGAAGAAATATATATAGCATTATCGGCAGTCATATGATTTCCGTCTATTCCCATGCAAAATGTATTTCTGCCACCCATGAATTTGGGAGTTTTTGACAAGCTTTGTATGTTATTTGATATTTCCTTCATGATATTCAGATAACCTCGCATTTCTTCTCCCCCTTGGAAGAAATCCGCCCTTAATCCTAGTGTAAGGGTAGCTAAGTGAATCTGAGGATATACTATTTCTGCAATTGATGGTAGTAGTGGCAATTGTAATTCACTTCTTTGGTATGTGCTTAATTGGCCTGCAAATGTTTCATAATATAGTTTTTTACACCAAGCATGATCTATAGATAATGATACAAACAAAGATAATTCATGCACTTCAGGGATCATAGAGGTTAAAACGATATTTTGTTCCTCCAAATTAATACCTGTAGCCATAAATTCTTTTATACAAGCAAATGAGCGGTCAAATATATCTGCTCTAACTCCAGGATATAAAATACTACAAATCAAATCATCAACAACAATAAATAGTTCATGATCATCTTGAAGTTTTGGCCAATCTATCATAGTACTTATGTGATGACCTAAATGCCTTGGCCCTGTCATTGGATTATGGGCACTAACAATCAATGTTTTCATTTTTTTTCTTCGCCCCCATTTCTAGTATTTTCTTTAATATTTCCATGGACGACTACAGTTTCATCAACCATTCTTAATCCACGCAATTGCTCTAAAGAAATAATTTTCGGTTGGTCAAAAAGTGGGGTGGGTTTTTTAAACGCTACACTATCCGCTAAATTTTTCCATACTTGCCCTTGATTGCTGAGTGAAGCTTGTCTTTTGATTAAATCATCAGTAGCCATGATCTACCTCCAAAATTGATTTTATATTACGAATATCTAATACATTACCAAAGTAATTATTTTTTTCGCAATTTAATCTAAGGGTATTTAATAAAATTGAATTGTTCCATATGCTTATTAAATCATCTTCGGGCAGATTTCCTATATATATATCGTCATTAATTATCTCCTTTAAGTGAATTGATGTATAACATCTTCCTTTAGGGTCAACTCGCATGATTCTATCGGGACTCCTAACTAACCAAGGTTGGCTATTCCATAAAGCATCACGTTTATCTTTATTTAAAGGTTCGGCCAATACAGACCATCCAGGGTCAGCAGGTCGTACGAAACCTTCGCTTACAGCGCGGGCGAATTGCTCATATGCATGAGCTAAATCATCATCGGACGGAATAAGATCACGTTGAGTTCTTGCACGTCCAGCGTCATATAAGGGTGATACACAATATGCAATATCAAATTCTGACAGGATCTTAGATATATTATATATATCATTAACATTATGTTTAGTTAGAATAGTACCAACTATGATAGGAACACCATGTTGACGAAGCAACGCAATTCCTTTTAGTGTTTTGCGATAATTACCAGGACCTCGTAATTTATCCGCAATATCTGGGGTAGAGCCGTCGAGTGTAGTTTGAAGGGATATTAAATTTTTAAAATTTCCTAATTGCTTAGCTTGTAAATTATTTAATACTGTAAGATCAGATGCGACAGCAAAACCAAAACCCAGTTTCTCAGCTTCGCTCATAATATTTAAGCTGTCTTTTCTAGTTAATGGATCGCCTCCAGTAAATCTTATGTAGAAAACACCAGCATTTAAAAGTTGTTTTAAAATAGCCTGGTAATCCCTCAAGCTAAGCTCATTGTCAGTGTCTACTCTTGGGCTTGAATCATAGGCACAGTAAACACAACTTCGCATACACTTAAGTGTTAATTCTAACTCTACAGCCAATGGAGAGAAAAGGTAACTCTCCTTGAATTCAGTAATATTGGTAAAATAGAGCCTGCTTTTTGTTGTAGATTCATTTGAAGAATTTTTTATAATGGATAAATCAAGAAGAGATCTAAAAAAATTATTATCTGAGTATTCTTCTGTTAAATGACCACTCATTAAAGCCTGTACGTCTGCTATTGAGTTAGGTTTTTTAAAATTCTCAATCGCGAATGCAGCAGCATGATTAAAGAAATGAGTTTCTTTCGACTTACCATCAAAAACTATTCCACCAAAATTCTCTCTACGATATTTTATATCATCAGCTAAAATGAATAAGTCGCTCATTATATTGACCCTTTTCTATAAAAATTAACCACATTATAAAAATGTCAAGTATCTCAACCCGATCATACAATAATTTTTTTTAAAACCAATATAAACATTTTATTTTTCAAAAATACCTCATTACAATGAGTATTACATCAACGTTGTATTGGACGTGCGGGAAGCCGTATCCCCTCAATACTCATTTTCTCAAAACGAATCGTTCTTTCATTCCATGGTACCCGCTTCAGATCTGGTTCTATTATCGGTGCAAATGCATTTGCTGTCGGCTTTAGGTATAATGATTTGCCATCTAGCTTTACAGCACCTGTTGAATTTTCTAATTCGAATACAGTGGGTAGACTTTTAATCAGTGTATGTACCAGAAATTTGTTATCTTTGCGATCAAGCTTGGTAACTTCTATTCCATAAGACTTGAATTTTTCTAGAACTACTTCTTCTGACATAACACCAACTGACGGCTCTAGAACACTATTTCGTAAATGATGGCCATCAGCGAAGACGTTGCACGATGCTCCGAAATAAATTGATGTTAGTAGTAGCGAAAAATAATTATTCATAGCCACCTCCTTTTTATCTTACTGCTTCACTGATAAGCGAGACGAGCATTAGCCTGTGCGTTATCTTGTTGCGCTTGTGTTCGAGTTGCACCTACCACGCATACATGATCACCTGGAAAAGCTTCTCTCCATACAAACCCTTGTATGCATGTGTCTGGCCCATAGGGTCCACCAGTGGAACTTCGACGGGCGTCAGCCTGTTGATTGTCTTGATATGTTTGTTCTCTCACTTGAGGCGTCACACATACCCAATCTCGCTCATCCGCTTCTCGCCAGACATACCCTTGTTTACAAGTATTTGGTCCATAAACATGCCGAGCCGGATTGATTCGCTCGGCTGCCGCGGCATTATCTAACTGAGCACGTGAGCGACTTTCTGAAGGAACACAAACATGATCGCCGGAAAAAGCCTCTCTCCATACAAAGCCTTGTTTACATGTGTCTGGGCCATAAGGTCCGCCTGTCGGGCTGCGTCGGCTGTCAGCAAGCATGTTTTCGTTCCTAGTATCGGTGCGGACTGCACCTGTAACACATACGTGATCAGATGAATTAGCTTCTCGCCAGACATATCCTTGAAGACAACGATCTGTAATTTGCGAAGTGATAGTGACCGTAGCTTGATTAGTTACAGCATTGATTCCATTAATAGATATCGTAATACCATTTGCGTTAACGCTCTGCACAGGATTACGCTGGGACGTTCTTTCCCGCAATAAAAAAGAGTAATATGTACCGTCTTCTCGCTTTTTTATCTCATGAATCATAACTATATCGTTAGGTATTCCTCCATCCCAATGGCTTTTCTTACGAAATTCAATCGTGTAATAACGATTTAAATCAGAAGGATCGAACGGTATACGTATCAGCAAATAACCGGGCGTTTCAGGATGATTAAGTGCAGCCAGAGACATAGTCCGACTTGCGACGCTATCACTACCAAAAGTAAAAATACGGGAACGAGGCAACCATCCCATCCTATCTAGATGATAGACATTTAATCCTACCGGACCATCTCCAAAATTCGTTGTAGGAACACGAAAAGCATTTCCCCAGCTCATAACATCCCAGGGATCATCATATTCACCAATCGCTGCCCAATCAGCATTGCGATAATTTGGATCATCGGAAAATGAATGATTCAGGCTAATTCCATGACCTACCTCATGCGCCATACCTCCTACATCAATATCGTGAGGCAAAAAAGCCCCGCCATTCCAACCAAACATATCTATCGAAGGAAACGTTATCACAGCAACCCGGTTACCGGTTGGCACCTGATAGGCGCCGGCTGATGCATTCTTTGCGGCATTGACACAAGCATCAACACGTCCCCATCTATCTAATGCTTGGCCTTGTGCAAGGGTAATGTTCATATTGAACCAACCGCGCACCTCAGAGCCGCTAAGATTAACGCCCCCGTAAGAAATGTCGTCCCAATAGTCTGAGAGTCCGCCAGTACCCTGATTCAAAAACATATCGCGATAATAATTGACATCATGAGGAATTGCGCCGCCATCAGTAAAATGACATAGCAGGACACTCCATTTCACCGAGCCACGAAATGGCCGCCCCTCCGCTTGAGCAGAATGTAGGAAGGATTGAAATATAAAAAACATTGCAACGGAAATAGCATAATACCGCTTCATCAGTTAGCCCCTCCTATCTACATATTAAACTGATACAGAACGTGACTATTGAGTTACAAGAAAATTAGTATATCCCTATCTGTACTATTGTCTTCAAATTATTTGATCAAGTTTAAAACATAATAATTCTTTCACATTAAGGAATCTGTGAGAAAACTCACATTGAATAGGAGGATTTACTTTAGATAATGAGCTCGACCTGGATGTACGCTCCTAGAGCGTGGTGTGGTTAAGTTGGCGTTGACAAACAATGAGATCATCAAAGCCATCGCCATTTATGCCCCAGCATTGCTCTTCGAAACTCCCAAAAGATCTTCTGCCACTCCATCGCTGACAACCAGACCATTCAAACATGCCTTCCGTCGTCAACGTTGTCATATTCCTTTCAGGCTTCTACAAGCAGAAATTGCTGCCAGACGGCAAAAGCAAACGATTTGCGCCTAAGACGATCCACTTTACCTCACAGGATTATCGAAGGCTGTAACTATCGATAGCTGTACAATCATCAACACTCTCTATCAAAAAGGCTTGTATTATTCATATATAACATATACAGTAATGTATATGAAAAATAATTCTATGGTACGCACACAAGTTTATCTATCCCGAGAACAAGAGCAAGCTCTCAAATCTCTGGCACTTACCTCTGGAGCACGTCAAAGCGAGCTTATTCGTGAGGCGGTAGATTTACTCTTGTTAAAAAAGAATGCTTCGCAGAAGCAGTGGAAGCAATCCTTGCATGATATGAAAGGCATGTGGTCTGACGAAGAAGATGCTGAGCAACGTATGCAATCGATCCGCGAAGAGTTTGATCGTTAAGAATGACGAACTATCTTTTGGATACTTGCATATTGATTGATTATTTCCGTGGCAATGAAAAAGCTGCACAGTTTCTGGAAGAATTAGATGCACCTCCTTTCTTATCCGCCCTTACCGTTGCTGAGTTATATGCAGGTGTTAGAGAAGGCAAAGAACGCACATTACTTGATAATATGGTACAACATTTCCCTATTGTCCCTTTAAATGATGAAGCTGCTATTAAAGGCGGACTTTATCGGCGCCAGTATGGGAAGAGCCACGGGGTTGGCATTGTTGATGCGCTGCTTGCGTCTTCTGCTGAATGCAAAGATCTTATTCTTGCCACCGTCAATGTGAAACATTTTCCCATGCTGGAGAATGTTTATTCCCCTTACTAAGCCTAAATAAATTTGCTCCGCGCGCCCTGCGCCTATCCCCGCGGCAAGACCACGGGGAATTACAAGTTAATACTTACACGCTAAGCAATTCATCCCAATTGGTTGTATATTCCTGACTGATCTTTTCTCGCTTCATCATCCAGCCCTGCTGCAGGCCCTCAGATGAAAGCCGAATCGTACCAGTACCCATGCGGTGATTGATGTGATCTACCACTTCAATTAATTCTTCCGAGTTATTGAGGTATGCTGATTTTCATGGAGTCCGAAGTTTCATAAAATGAAGACATGAAATGGAGGATTGAGTATCCCTCCAACCGCACCACCTACCCACATTCCTTCAACATGAATCGGCCCGGCCCGGGGCGATTCAGATTGGGATATTTATCGCCTGCACAATTTTCGCAGCAGTACTATGCAAATCTAGCTGCTGCTTAAACACATGGACTCCTTTTTTGACAGCACATACATGGACGCCCACTTTCTGCCAAGCTTTCAGTCAATGATTTTGAGCAGGTAAAGATTGCTGCCATACATCCGGACTTTGTATGAGGCGCATTGCCCCTGCCCCTGATGGAATTTGCTGAGTAGCGCCTTATCACCTCAGCGTGCTCTATGCACTGTGTGCTGTTTAGGTTTAGCTACTCACGGTCTGACCAGTTTCGCCATCATTGTCATGATTGCCCGTGCAATCGGTTGAAATTTTTCTCCTTAAATCTGCTGCAGTGCTATCAATAAATTTCTATGCAACACCATAATCATGCTCGGCAGCAACTGATGTCGTAGCGCGATTATGGTGGAATGTTGTGCCTTGGGCGAGCAACGCCCAGATAATACGAGCATTTTTATTCGCTAGTGCAACAGCAGCGATATTCTTGTTGCGTCGAGCTATCAGTTTACGCAACCAGCTTTCTGGTTCTTCCTTATTTTCAGCAAAACGGATGACTGCTCTTGCTCCGTGAATCAGCAAAGTGCGCAGATAAGTGTCGCCACGTTTACTGATGCCGAGTAATATCTGCTTGCCACCACTGGAGCACTGTTTTGGCACCAATCCAAACCATGCCGAAAGTTGCTTGCCGTTCTTGAACTCTGTGGCATTTCCAACTGTTGCAACAATGGCGCTCGCCGTAATCGGGCCAATACCGGGAATAGCTTCTAATCTTTGACTGGCTTCGTTCTCCTTGTGCCACAGCTTGATCTGCAATTCCAACTCTTCTATTTGTCGACTTAGTTGTTTGAGATGATCATTCAACTGTTTCAGTAAATGACGCATTGATCCTGGTAAATCGTTTCCAGCATCTTCCAGAATATCCGGCACCCGATTGATAATCGAACGGATCCCTTGTGGGATAACAATACCAAATTCAGAAAGCAGGCCGCGTATCTGATTTGCCTGTGCGGTTCTGGCTTTGACGAAACCTTGCCTGGCACGATGCACTGACAAAATGGCTTGTTGCTCAATATTCTTGATCGATACAAAACGCATGTTGGGTCGGCTTACCGCTTCGCAGATCGCTTCCGCATCTGCCATATCATGCTTGTTGGTCTTGACGTAGGGTTTGACAAATTGGGGTGACATGAGCTTGACGGTGTGCCCAAATTCGCACAGCTTTCTCGCCCAATGGTGTGAACTACCGCAGGCTTCCATCCCAATCAGGCAAGGCTCCAGATTGGCAAAAAACTTTGACATCTCGCTACGGCGCAACTGCTTGCGCAGCAACGCCTTACCATACATATCCACGCCATGAATCTGAAATACTTCTTTTGCCAAATCAATGCCTATCGTTGTAATCTTCATGTCGGACGCTCCTCTCTTATTTAGTGGGCTTTATTGCACCACTACTTTGGCACTTCGATGCCGTTTAGGGTAGGGGGCGTCCATTCCATTACATCAAATTGGCTTATGTAGTCCACCCTGAACAATTCTATTTTCAGGCATATGCGCCAGCAAGGCGATGATTAGTTCTGTCATCATTGATTGCTGGCCAATCCA
>Ga0154020_10005228_pt1 | contig 15368 bp, 11 predicted proteins | sample Klosneuvirus_201_FD_109709 | JGI IMG/M metagenome (GOLD analysis project Ga0154020, IMG submission 109709) | Active sludge microbial communities from wastewater, Klosterneuburg, Austria - Klosneuvirus_20160825_MG | ecosystem: Engineered > WWTP > Aerobic digester > Activated sludge | place...
ATGCCAGTCTCCTCCTGATCCCATGTTGAATCAGCTCGAAGAGGTCGAACGTCGTTTCGAGGATCTCACCGCCCGCCTGGCCGATCCCAAGCTCTCGACCCAGATCGATGAGCTCACGAAGATCATGAAGGAGCGCGCCAAGCTCGAGGAAGTGGTGCGCACGTTTCGTGAGTTCAAGAAGGTCAGCGCCGAGCTGGAAGAGGCCAAGAAGCTCCTAGCCGGCCCCGATCCGGAGCTGCGTGACATGGCCAAGGCCGAGCTGCGCGAGCTGGAGCCCAAGCTCGAGACCCTCGACGGCGTGCTCAAGGCCCACCTGCTCCCCAAGGACCCGCTGGACGGCAAGAACGTCGTCCTCGAGATCCGCGCGGGGGCCGGCGGCGACGAGGCCTCGCTGTTCGCGGGCGAGCTGTTCGAGCTCTACCGAAAGTACGGCGCGCAGCGGGGCTGGAAGATCGACCTCCTCTCAGCCAGCGCCGGCACCGTGGGCGGCTACAAAGAGATCATCGCCACCGTCGAAGGCTCCGACGTCTACTCCTGCCTCAAGTGGGAGGGCGGCGTGCACCGCGTGCAGCGCGTCCCCCAGACCGAGGCCCAAGGCCGCATCCACACCTCCACCGTGACCGTGGCGGTGCTGCCCGAGCCGGAGGAGGTCGAGATCGACATCGCCCCCGGCGACCTGCGGATCGACGTCTTCCGCGCCGGTGGCCACGGCGGTCAGTCGGTCAACACCACCGACTCCGCGGTGCGCATCGTCCACCTGCCGACCAACACCATGGTCATCTGCCAGGACGAGAAGTCGCAGCACAAGAACAAGGCCAAGGCCATGAAGGTGCTCCGCGCGCGCCTCTATGAGGTGGAGCGGCAGAAGGCCGACGAGCGCATGGGCAGCGCGCGCCGCTCCATGGTGGGCACCGGCGATCGGGCCGAGAAGATCCGCACCTACAACTTCCCGCAGGATCGCGTCTCCGATCACCGCATCAACCTGACGCTGTACAACCTCCCCAAGATCATGTCGGGCGATCTCGAACCGATCGTCACGGCGCTGCGCACCCACGCCCAAGCCGAGGCGCTGCGCTCGCAGCAAAGCCAAGGCCCGACGTGACCGACGCCCAGGATCCGTGGACCATCCTGCGGGTGCTCAACTCCTCCCGCGAGCTCTTCGAGAAGCGCGGCGTGGACAGCCCGCGCCTCGACGCCGAGGTGCTCATGGCCAGCGCGCTCAGCGTCGAGCGGGTGATGCTGTACGCGCGCTACGATCAGCCGCTGCTCCCCGCCGAGCTAGAGAAGATCCGGAGCCTGGTGAAGCGCCGGGCCAACGGCGAGCCGGTGGCTTACATCCTCGGCGAGCGCGAGTTCTATAGCCTCCCGCTCCACGTCAGTAACAAGGTGCTGATCCCTCGCCCCGACACCGAGACCTTGGTGGAGGTGGCGCTGGAGCGCATCGCCACCATCAAGGACCCGCGGATCTTGGACGTAGGGACCGGTTCGGGCGCCATCGCCTTGGCGCTCAAGAAGGAGCGTCCGGACGCCGTGGTCACGGCCAGCGACGTCTCGAGCGAGGCCTTGGCGGTGGCGCGGCAAAACGCGGCGCGGCTCGGCCTCGAGCTCCGCTGCCTGGAGAGCGATCTGCTCGCCAGCATCGACGGTCCCTATGAGCTGGTCGTCGCCAATTTGCCGTATATCCCGAGCGCTCAGCTGCCCAGCTTGATGCGCGAAGTGAAGAACCACGAGCCGGCCTTGGCGCTAGACGGAGGGCCCGACGGTTTGGCCCTGATCCGCCGGCTGATCGCTGATCTCCCCCGCGTGATGGCCCCCGGTGGGATCGTCGCGCTCGAGGCCGGTCACGATCAGCTCGAGGCGGTCGCGGCGCTCCTCGGGGAGGCGTCGCTCGTGGAGATCCGCGTGAAGAAGGACTACGGCGGGCAGCCGCGGGTGGCCTCGGCGCTCTGGAGGGGACAGCCATGATGACCTGGACCAAGCTCCTGTGCCTCGATCGGCACGGCGACCGCCCCAAGGATCGCGGCCCCGGGCCCGAGCGCGATCGCACCCCCTTTCAGCGCGACTACGACCGGCTGGTCTTCTCCTCGGCCTTCAAGCGCCTCCACGACAAGACGCAGGTCTTCCCGCTACCGGAGAACGATCTCGTGCACTCGCGGCTCACCCACAGCCTGGAGGTGGCCTGCGTAGGACGCTCCTTGGGCACGGTGGTGGGGCAAAAGATCCTGGCCCGGGGCGGGCTCCCCGCCTGGTGCTCGGCCCGCGACTTCGGCGACATCGTGGCCGCCGCTTGCTTGGCCCACGACATCGGCAACCCGCCCTTTGGGCACTCCGGCGAGGACACGATCCAGAGCTGGTTTTTAGGGTCCGGCCACGCCTACCTCGGCGATCTCTCCGAGGCTGAGCAGTGCGATCTGCTCTCCTTTGAAGGCAACGCCCAGGGCTTTCGTATCCTCACTCGCCTGCAAATGCCGGCCAATCCGGGCCTGAAGCTGACCTACGCGACCTTGGCGGCCTTCACCAAGTATCCGCGGGCCTCGGCCCCTCGCGGCGTCCGCTTCGACGGCAACAGCGCCAAGAAGCACGGCTACCACCAGGCCGAGCGGGAGTTCTTTGCCGACGTCGCCGACCGCGTCGGGCTGCTCCCAGTGCCCAAGACCGTGCATCACGGGTCCCGCTCGATCTCCTTGCCCCACTGGACCCGCCACCCCTTGGCCTTCTTGGTCGAGGCGGCAGACGACATCTGCTACGCGATCCTCGACCTCGAGGACGGCGTGCGCCTTGGCTATGTCGACGTCAGCTTGGCGGTGGAGTGCCTGGGACCGCTGGCCAGCGCTGGCCCCGGCGGGCTCCGGCCGCGCTCGGCCGACGACGACGACAAGGAGTACGTGGCCTACCTCCGCGCGCGGGCGATCAACACCCTGATCCAGGAGGTGACCGACACCTTCCTGCGGCGGGAGCCCGAGATGATGGACGGCCGCTTCGACGCCGCGCTGACCAAGGAGATCTCGTCAGCCCCGGCCCTCTCCCGCATCAAGAAGGACACCCGTCGCCTCTGCTATGAGGCCAAGGAGGTCCTGGAGATCGAGCTGGCGGGCCACGACGTGCTCACCCATCTCCTCGAGCTCTTCGTCCCGGCCGCGCTGGGCAAGCCCGGGGCGCGCAACGCTCGGCTCCTCAAACTGCTGCCCATCGAGCCCACCGGGACGCCCTATGAGCGGATCCTGCGGGTGACCGATCACCTCTCGGGGATGACGGACTCCTACGCGGTGAGCCTCTACCGGAAGCTGCTCGGCGTGGCCTTGCCCTCGCGCTAGAGCCGGGGCCCGCCCTCCCCTCTCAGAACGGGCTGGGGTAGAGTCCCGCGCCGCTGGCCTTGCCCAGCAGCGACCCATGAAACTCACCGCCTTCGCCAAACTCTTCATCGCCGCCGTCATCCTGGGGGCCGTCGCCTTCATCGGCTACAAAAACGGGTGGTTCGCCGGCCTAAGCGGCGGCACGGCCAGCCAGCCCACCAGCACTGCCGCGCCGTCTGGGGCCAGCGGGGCCGTCGCCTCCTCGCCTCCCGCCGCAGGGCCTAGCGGCTCGACCGGCTCCGGGCCTGCCGCCGGGGCGCGCAAGAAGATCGTCGTCGGCGTCAATGACTTCGGCGGCGCCTACGCGGGCCTGGTGGCCAACGACGGAGCGATCGCCGGTCCGAACTCCCTCTTCGCCAAGGAGGGCCTCGACGTCGAGATCCGCCTGGTTCGCGGCTCCAAGGAGCGCCTGGCCGACTTCGACGCGGGAAAGATCGACGTCATGCTCCTCACCTTGGACTATGTCGCGAACTTATACTCCGACTATAAGAAGAAGAACGTCGAGCTGGCCACCTTCTTCTTCGTGGACTGGAGCCGCGGGAACCTAGGCATCGTCACCAAGCCCGGCTTCAACACCGTCGAGTCCCTCAAGAAGGCCCGGATCGCCACCACCCGCAACACGCCGACCCACTACTTCGCCCTGACGTTGCTGGAGCGCTCGAGCCTCAAGCCGGCGGACATCGAGGCCGTGAAGGCCGGCTTCGTCTACGCCAAGAAGACCCCCGACGCGGGCGAGCTGTTCAACCGCGGCGAGGTCGACGCGGTCGCCATCTGGGAGCCCCACCTCACCGAGGCCATGACCAAGGGCAACGGTAAGCTCCTGGTGTCCACCATGACCGCGACCAACCTCGTGGCGGACGTACTCTTCGCGCGCCGTGATTTTCTCACCGAAAACGCGGCGGTCATGCCGGCCTTCATCCGGGCCTGGCTCGGCGGCGTAGAGAAGCTCAAGGCCGACCCCGAGGCCGGCATCGCGGTCATCTCCGCCGCCTTCGCCCAGACACCCGAGCTCACCCGTTCGGTCCTGGCCAAGATCAAGCCCGCCAACTTCGCCGACAACCGCGTGTTCTTCGGCCTCGAGACCGAGAGCTCGCCCTACGAACGCCTGCTCAGCGACGCCGCCCGCATCTGGAAGAAGGAGGGGATCATCGACGAGGCCCCTGCACCCAAGTCCGTGGCCATGACGAAGTTCCTCGAGAGCTTGGGCCCCGCCTACCGCGACCAGAAGGTCGAGGAGAGCTTCCACTTCGCCGCCGCACCTGGCCAGAAGGTCGAGCCCATCCTCACCAAGAGCGCGTCAATCTACTTCGCCTCCGGGTCGGCGGAGCTCGACGCCAACGCCCGCAAGGTGGTCGATGAGTTCGCCAACGAGATCGTGGGTATTTTCCAGAACTCCTTTATCCGGGTGGAGGGCAACACCGACTCCACCGGCAATAAGAAGAGCAACATCGACCTTTCCAAGAAGCGCGCCGAGACTGTGGTGGACTATCTCATCACCCGTCAGCGCTTTGATCCAGCGCGCTTCGTCGCGGTCGGTAACGGCCCGGACCGGCCGATCGGCGACAACAAGACCGACGAAGGCCGCGAGTGGAACCGCCGCACCGATTTCCGCGTCGTCCCGAACTATTGAGCCGGAGCCTCCCATGAAACGATCACTCCTCGGACTCTTCCTCGCCCTCCTGGTGCCGGCCGCGGCCCTGGCGCAGTCGGCCCATGACCCCATCCCGCTCGACGCTGTAGTGCCCCCGCGCGGCGCCAAGAAGGGCCCACCGCCGAAGGCCGGCGGCAAGTCGACCAGCCCGCGCCTGGTGGTGGTCCTGGTGGCCGACCAGTTTCGCGCCGAGTTTCTGACCCGCTACTCCCGAAACTTCGGCCCCAAGGGGCTCCGCCGGCTGATGCAGGAGGGCGCGGTCTTCACCGGCCGCTACGAGCAACAAAACACGTACACCGGCCCGGGCCACGCCACGATCGCTTCGGGCTCGTGGGCCTACGTCAACGGGATCTCCCAGAATAAGTTCTATAACTTCGCCACCAAGCGGAGCGAGGCGATGCTCTTTGACGAGGGGGCCAAGCTCCTCTCGGGAGAGACCGCCCCCGATGACGAGACCTCGCCCAAGAACTTCATGGGCAGCACCCTCGGCGACGAGATCCGCTTTCAAACGCCCCAGAGTAAGTCCCTCGGCATCGCGCTCAAGGACCGCGGCGCGATCCTCCTCGGCGGCCGCAGCGGGCAGGCCTACTTCCAGTCCGAGGCCACCGGCGAGATGACCAGCAGCACCTACTATATGAAGGACGTCCCCGAGTGGGTGAAGCGCTTCAACGGGGAGAAGCGCGCCGATAAGGCCTTTGGGAAGAAGTGGGAGCGCCTCTACCCGGCCGATAAGTATCAGTCCGAGGACGACAAGAAGTGGGAGGCCGAGGGCAAGGGCCTGGGCCGCAGCTTCCCCCATACGGTCGACGGCAAGCTCAAGGCGCCGGGGCCAGACTTCTACGCGATGTTCCAGCACACGCCCTACGGCCTCGATCTGACCTTCGACTTCGCCCGGGCCGCGATGGAGTCCGAGCAGCTCGGCAAGCGCGGCGTGACCGACTTCCTCGGGCTGTCGATCACCCCGACGGATCTCGCCGGCCACGCCTACGGCCCCTACAGCCAGGAGAACGAGGACATGGTCTACCGCGTCGACCAGGCGATCGCGGGCTTTCTAGGCGAGCTGGACAAGCGCTTTCAACCCGGCGAGGTCCTCCTGGTGTTCACCGCCGATCACGGGGCGGTGGCCATCCCGGAAGAGAGCGCCGAGCGGCACCTCGACGCCACCCGCCTCAAGAAGGCGGCGATCAAGAGCGCGGTCACCGCGGCCCTCAAGGCGCGCTTCTTCGACGGGGAGTGGATCGTTGGCCTGGAGGATCCGAGCATCTACCTGAACCGCGCCCTGATCGCGGAGAAGAAGCTGGACCCCGAGCAGGTGGAGCGCGTCGCCGCCGAGGCCGTGCTCAACTTGCCCGGCGTGGCCGCCGCTTATACGCGCACCCAGCTCCTGAATGGCTGGCTGCCGCCGGTGGAGAAGGCTCAATATGTCGCCCGCTCGTACTATCCGAGCCGCGGCGGGGACGTGGTCATCCTGCAGGCGCCCTTCTCCTTCTGGGGTAAGTATGGAGAGAAGGACGTCGGCAGCTCGCACGGCAGCCCCTACCGCTATGACACCGACGTGCCGCTGATCTTCGTGGGCTCCCGCTTCGCGCCGGGCCTGTACGGCCAGGCCTCCCAGGTCGATCTCGCGCCGACCCTGGCGGCGGTGCTCGGCGTCGGTGAGCCGGCCGGGGCCGAGGGCCGAGTCCTGGTCGAGGCGCTGCGCTAAGCTCCTCCATGAACGTCCTCGAGTTTCACGACTATAAGACCCGCCACCGGGCGGTGATCCGGAAGGTCCTGGCCTCGGCGGCCGCGCGACGCCTCGATGAGGCCGCATTTCCGGCTTATTCGCACAAAAACCCGGCGATTAATTGGCTGTTTTGGCAGCGCCTCAAGGTGGTCATCGACCATATCGAGGGCCTCGGGAGATTTCGGGACGTCCTCGACTTCGGGACCGGGAGCGGCGTGATGCTGCCGTTCTTGGCGGCGCGCGCCGAGCGGGTGGTCGCCATGGACATCGACCTCCACCCGCTCGAGCTGGTGCAGGCCGAGATCCCGCTGCCTCGCAACGTCGAGGTCGTCGACGGTCAGCGCCACCCCATCGGCAACGTTCCCCCAGGGAGCTTCGATCTCATCGTGGCCCTGGACGTCCTGGAGCACCTCCACGAGCTCCCGGTCGCCATCGGCGAGCTCGTCAGCCGCCTGCGGCCGGGTGGCCAGATCGTGGTCTCGGGGCCCACCGAGAACGCGCTGTATAGGCTGGGGCGCAAGCTAGCGGGTCCGGAGTACTCGGGGGCCTATCACGAGCGGGGGATCGCCGAGATCCGGGCCGAGCTCGGCCGCCACGCGCGGGTGGAGCAGATCGCGACGTTGTACTATCCCCTGCCGCTGTTCGAGGTCTTCACCGGGAGGGTCTGAGTCGCGCCGGCACCGGGAGCATCTGCTCCGGGTGTTTCCTCCCCGGGGCACGGCTCCTGAACCACCGCGCAGCGGCGGAGGAATGGGCTCGAGCTAGCGCCGCAGCGACACGGCCTTCATTCAAAACGTGAGCTGCAGCCCCGCGCCGGCGGAGAAGACCGTGGGAGAGATGCTGAGCCCGTTCCTGAGCAAGCCGTCGATCGCGGCGACCTCATCGGCCGAGAGCGGTCGTCCGCTGACCGGGTCCCGGGTGATCATCCCAGCGGCGCCGGGCCGCGCGGCGATGGAGTAGGCGAAGCGAAACTCACCCCCGAGCGCGCCCATGAAGGCCGAGGCATAGAGGTTCAGCGATAAGTACTGGAGCACGCGGATCCGGGTGTCGAAGCGGACCACCGTGGTGAGATCCGAGAGGTTCGAGATATTGGCCAAGGTAAAGGCCACGTCGTCCCAGCGGCCGGGGGCGTTGATGGTCGCGTAGAGGCCCAGATAGTGCTTGCCGAGATAGAAGGGGGTGAAGGCGTTGACCGTGGGCAGCGCCAGGCAGCCGTAGAGGCTTTTGTCGCTGTAGCCCGAGTCATTGTAGAAGTACTCGGCGCCCACATAGAGCGTATCCTCGTCCGCGACCGGAATTCCGGCCTCGACCCCGCCTGAGACCTGCGGGATCCACTCGTTCTCGCGGCTGTAGATCTCGGGGATGGCGGCCGGATCCGGGAAGGCGTTCGGCGCGCAGTTGCCCCGCAGAAAGGGAGCCTTGGATCCGTGGGTGATCGCCGCCTCGGCCCGCAGATCGAGCAGCCACACGCCGCTTGAGATACTGGCCCCGAGGCGGATGGGGGCGTCCTTCTTCCCGGCGGCCGAGAGGGCTATCTCGGTCGTACCCACCACGAACTCCGCCCGTCCCACCACCCCGATGGAGTCCGGGCGGGTGACCTTGTCGATGGTACCCACCGCGTAAAAGTTCCAGCCCAAAGACTCGATCGGCAGGTGGAGCTTCACCAGGCCCACGCCGAGACGCGTATCGAAGAGGCTGACCCCCGAGAGCGCGTCGAGGTGGTCCGGGTTGATGAAGTCAGTCGGGTTCCAAAAGCGCCCCGTCCCCCACTTCTGTTTCTCGCGGCCGACAGTGACGAAGACCTGGCGCCACAGATCGAACTTGAGGAAGGCCTGGTCAAGCTGGGGCACGAAGGTATGGGCCACGCCCCCAAAGCCGGTGGGCGCCCCGTCGGTGACGGTGAGGTCATATTGGAGGCGGCCGCGGATATAGGCCCGCAGGCGGTCGTTGGGGCGGGCGTCCAAATAGACGTCGGCGAAGCTCGGGTTGGCCAAGGTGGAGACCAAGGAGACGGGCTTGTCGATGGCGGCATAGTCGAGCCGCATGAAGAGGAAGCCCCCGATCGCCAACTTATCGTCAGCCTCCTCGAGGCTGGAGCGCACCTCGGCATCCGACTTACCGACCGGAAAATCCTCGCCGGCCGCGGGCCGGGCGCCGGTGGTGGAGCTGGCGGCGCCGAAGATGTCGGCTTCGCTGTTCACCGCGTTCTTCGGCGCCGGGGCGCTGGTCGAGCTGCTGCTGGCCCCGAAGATCTCATCTTCGCTGGGCTGGGCCAGGGCCAAACTGGGCAAGAGGAGCGAGAGGAGCGGCGCCCAGGGCCGCAGGCGGACGATCATCGGCTCTTACTCTCCAGCCAAGCCTTGGTGAAGATGTTGGCGTCGAGGGGGTTCAGGTCGACCTTCTGGATCACCACCTGCGTACTATTACCCTTCTCGATCTCGTCGAAGATAAAGATCTTCTTGGGGAAGTATACGTCGGCCTTCTTGGACTCCGACCACAGCTTCTCCCACTCGGGATAGAGCGCCCGCCGCATGAGCTTCCCGGAGAGGGCGAACTCGAGCCGCTTCATGACGTTGCCGGTCTCCTTGTCGACCCACAGCTCGATCACTGGATAGGCCACGTCGACGCCGGTCTTGGCCTCGAGCTTGAAGTGGTTACAGCTGCGCTTGCCGAGCAGCTCCTCGTTGACCCACTTGGTCACATACTCCTCGGCCAGGCGGGACTCATCGAAGTCGGCGCGGCGAGAGTCGGTGCCGCCGATGCGCTCGCGCTCGGTCCGGCGCTCCCACTTACCGACGGTGGGATCGTACATGAAGAGGTTCTTATCCAGCCGCAAGTACCCTTTGCCCGCTTCGGCCTTGGGCTTCAGGAACAGGATCATCAGCTTGTCGTCAGCGTCGCGCCGATACACGACCGCCTCATAGGCCAGGTCGTTTTTGTCCTTCTCCTTCTGCTCGATGTACGCCAGCGTCTTCCAGTCACCGGAGTTTCGCTGACGTTCGTCGACCTCGGCGATGATCTTGTCGACCTCCGCCTGAGTCGGCTCGGCCAGGGCCACCGCCGGCAAGGTGAGGGAGAGGAGGAGGAGGCTCGCTGCATTCTTCATGTGAGGATCCCTGAACCTGAGACGATCAAGTCGTGCTCTGAATTGCCTGGACTGGCTGCAGACGTGAGGCCCGAAACGCGGGCCACAGCGCGGACAGCGCGGTGATGGTGGTGAAGGTCACGATCGCCCCGACGATCTGGGTGGGCGTCACCAGGAGGTGCAGGGTATCGCTCATGAGTACGGCCTGTACGGCCTCGGAGGGGACGCGGATCTTGGCCACGTCGATCAAGGTGGCCACGAGCGCTCCGAGGCCGGCCCCCAGGCCCGTCGCGCCGATTCCCAGGAACACCGCCTCGACCATGAACATGGCAAGGATGGACCACTTCCCCATGCCGATAGCGCGTACGGTCCCGATCTCCCGCGTCCGCTCCCGCACCGCGATGTACATACTATTCATGATGCCGAGCACGATCGTGGCCGCGGCGATCAAGATCAGGAAGAAGGAGACACTGTCCACGGCCTTCAGCACCCAGGTCAGGAAGGAGACCTCATCGCGCCAGATGGTGAGGTCCAGCTTCTGACCCAGCCAATCCTCGCCCGCCACCTTCTCAAACTTCATAAAGAAGGGGTTGGGCTCGTGCTCCATCGTCTTGTAGCCGTGCTCGTTCAGGACCTTGGTCAGGTGTTCCATCACCTGGGGCGCCTGTTCGATGTCCTTCAGATAGACCATGACCGCGCCCGAAGTATCAGGGGAGAGCCGATAGAGATCGAGGATAGTCTCCTTGGGCATGAACACGCTCCAGTTGGAGAGCATCCCCACGTCCTTGGCCACCGCGACCACGGTCACTTCGGTCGTATTTCGGGCCCCGGAGAGCGTCTCGATGGTCACCGTCAGCGCGTCGCCCACGCCTACCGCCAGACGCTTGGCCTGGGCCGCGAAGATCAGCGCGCTGTTGGGCCGGGAGAGGTTCTTGAGGTCGCCCTTCACCACGTTGGCTCCGCCTTCGACATAGTCTGCCTCCGGCGCCAACTGCACGCGATCGAAGAAGTTCGGCTCGTCGTTGATGTCGATGCCAGTCAGGCCGGCCTGGAGCGAGGAGGTATCGCTGATGACCCGGGCCCAGCCGCGGTGCCGGTCGATGATGTAGTCGAGGCCGGGCGTATTCTCGGCCACGAGCTTCTTGAGCTCCGCAGTGCCAGTGATGATCGGCGCTGCGTCGGACTTACTGGCCTTGTAAAAGCCCGCCACATTGACGTGGCCGGCCGACAAGGTCGTCGCTGAGCGGATCATGGTGTCGGTGAGGCCGCCCGAGAGGGACATCAGCAGCACCAACATCATGGTGACCATGGCCAGGGCGGCGGAGAGGAAGAAGGTCCGCCGCTTGGCCTGAATCAGGTTTCTCCAGGCGATCGTGAATATCACGAACTACTCCTTCCCCTGCATGGCCACCACCGGCTGAATGCGGGTCGCCAGGCGTGCGGGATACATCGTGGCGAGCAAGCTCACCACCAGGACCACGACATAAGCAAAGACGACGTTGGACAGCGCTACCGTTGGATAGAGCCGTGGACCAGCGAACAGAAACACCAGAATATCCGTGGTCGCTGGGAGGCCCACCGTGCCCATCCAGAGGCCCACGATCCCCGCTCCCGCGAGCGCCCCCATCGTCCCCGCCACCATGCCCAGCACGATGGTCTCGACCAAGAGCATCGTCGTCACGTAGCCTCGCTGCGCGCCGATGGCCCGCATGGTCCCGATCTCGGTGACGCGATCCATCGTGGCCATCACCATCGAGTTCGTGATGATCACCAGCGCCACCAAGAAGATCACGAAGATCGCAATGTAGAGGACCGCGCGAATCACATAGATGAACTGACCCACGATCCCGGCCGCGGTCTGCCAATCGGTGACCTGAATATCGAGCTTGTTGGCGGTCATCGCCGCCTCGATAGCCTTCTGCGTCTCCTGCTGCTTCTTGGGATCCTTGAGGATCACCGCGGCATTCAGGGCCACTCCGTCGTCGATCATCTTCTGATCGAAGACCTGGCTCATCAGCGCCTCCATTCGCTCGCGCTCACCGGTCAGCTTGGCCCCTTCGAACTCATCAAAGCCCGTCGCGGCCTGCTTTCCTACCGTAGCCGAGGCCTCGCCAAAGAGGTCTTCTTCGGCGGTGGCCCGGTCCACGTCTTTGACCCCAGCGCTCGCCTTGATCTCGTCCAGCTCACGCCGGCGGGTGTCGTCCATCAGGCCGTAGAGGTCGCGGAAGGTCAGCATGTCCATGATGTTGTGACCGCCGGCGATGTCTGATTTCTCGAGACCCTCGAACTTGAAGGTGCCGTACACCTTTACGTTGACCGCCTTCAGATACCCGCTGCGGGTGAAGGCACGGATCGTCATCACATCCCCGACCTTCACCTGGTAGAGGTCAACTTTGGGGGCGATCTTCGCGTAGAAAAAGGCGTGGCGCTCCTGGATATTGGAGTCATCCACCGTCAAGAAGCGGGTCACCAAGTCTTCGAGAGATAGTTTGGGGTCCGCCTCCTTGAGCAAGGCGCGCAGATCGGCCTCCACGCCGGCCCGCTCTCCGGGCTCGAGCTGATAGGTGATGCGGCGCTGCTGCTTACTGACCTGCTCGGACAGCGACTTCAGCAGCGGGTCATCGGCGATCTTCTTCTTGTTCGCGGTGACCTCAGTGTTGAGCTTGTCGAGATCACGAGCGACCTTGTGCTTGATTTGGTCCTCGTAAAACTTGTCGTTGAAGAGAAATCCGCGCCGTCCCGCCGGGATCTGCTCGCCTTTGACCACCTTGAAACGGTCGAAGCGCTGCTTGAACTGCTCCACATCGGTCCCTAAGTAGCGCAGATAGATCAGGAGGCCCTCGGTGCTCAGCGGGGCGATCTTGGTCTCGACGAATTGGAAGACCGGCTCCGGGTTCTTCTCGTGCAGGCCCTGCCACAGCTCGGGGGTCGCCAACTTATCCAAGAAGGCGATATTGGCGGTGATCTCCTCGGGCTTGGACGAGATCGAGAAGCGGGCCGAGAGTTCCCCTTTAATCTGGGCGCCGATCTGCCGAAGCTGCTCGGAGATCACGTCCACCCGGTCCCACCGCCCGTCTTTGACTGCCTCCCGGAGCTCGGTGGTCAGGCGATCGATGTCATTTCCGCCAGTGACCGAGGCCAGATCGAGGCCCATGGGCACCACCGCCTCCACGTTCGGGACCTTCTCCACGATATTCTTCAGCACCTCAAAGTTGGGGATGCGGCCGATGTCCTCCGCGCCCATGAACATGCCGCCGAAGAGGGCCAACTTGTCCTTGGCCTTGCTCGAGTAGAGCTGGAGGTGTCCGGCCACGCTGGAGGTGATGCTCTTGGACATCGAGCGCTCGACGGTGTCGAGGAGCGAAGTGCCGACGACGACCAGGCTCGTGCCGAAGAAGATGAGCCCGCCGACGATCAGGGTCTTGAGCCAGTGGCTGAAGAGGTTCCGGATCGAGAGGGTGATGAGGACCTTCCAATAAGCGCTCATGACGCGGCGCCTTGAGCGGCGGACTGAGCCACGGCGGGCGCGGGCGCCTTGATCGGCTCACCCTGGTCGACGATCTTCCCGTCGGCGATCCGCACGATACGGTCGGCGTGCTCCATCACCTTCTGGTCATGGGTGGAGAACAAGAAGGTGGTCTGCTCCTTGTGGTTGATCTCCCGCATGAGCTCGATGATCTGGGCGCCGGTGACGGAGTCCAAGTTGGCGGTCGGCTCGTCGGCCAGCACCAACTTCGGCCGGGTGATCAAGGCGCGGGCGATGGCTACCCGTTGCCGCTGCCCGCCGGAGAGCTCGTTGGGGCGCTGGCGCATCTGGGCGGAGAGGCCCACCTTCTCCACGATGTCCTCGACCCGGGCCTTGCGCTCGGAGGCACTGAATCCGCCCTGGAGGAGCAGCGGGAACTCCACGTTCTGGAACACGTTCAAGACCGCCACCAGGTTGAAGCTCTGGAAGATGAAGCCGATCTTGTGGAGGCGCAGGTTGGTCAGCTCCCGGTCGCTCAGCTTGGAGGTCTCCTGCCCGTCGAAGGCCACCACACCGCTGGTCGGGACGTCGACGCAGCCGATCAGGTTCAGCAGGGTGGTCTTGCCGCTGCCGGAGGGGCCGGCGATGGTGGTGAACTCACCCCGGCCGATCTGGAGGTCGACCCCGGAGAGCGCTCGAACGACCAGCTTTCCGAGGGGATACTCCTTAACCACGTTGGAGATCGTGACAATCGGCTCAAGCATGCTCGACGTCTTCGACGCACTTCATGCGCGGCGTCAAGGAACGTTTGTCTCGTCGTTGCCCTGAAATTCCCGGGGTCATCACGGCCCCGCCTTGACGCACGGCGCGGGCCTTGCTGAGTAGGGTGGATGGCGATCAAGCGCGGTGGGCGACGCGGCGGCAACGGCCACGTCGAGCCCGAAGACGAGCCCCAACTCCCTGTTCCGGTAGCCAAGCGACGGGAGGATCCCAGACCTGGCTCGCCCCGCTCCCGGCGCGGTGCGGTCGAGCGGCGGACCAGCGAGACGGAGGTCAGCCTGGCGCTGGACTTGGACGGCGTCGGCCGCGCACGCATCGAAACCCCCATACCGTTCTTCTCACACCTCTTGGAGAGCCTGGCCAAGCACAGCCTCATAGACCTCGAGGTACACGCCCGGGGCGACGTCGAGGTCGATCCGCACCACCTCGTAGAAGACGTCGGCCTATGCTTTGGCCGCGCCCTCCTCGAGGCGATCGGCGACCGGCAGGGCATCCAGCGCTACGGAGAGGCCACCTTACCCTTCGATGAGGCCTTGGTGCGCTGCTACGTGGACCTCTCGGGGCGTCCGGCCTTCGTCTACAAGGTCGACGTGCTGCCCGGCCGCATCGGGAGCTTCGATGTCGAGCTGGCCGAGGTCTTCCACGGCGCCGTCGCCAGCGAGGGCCGCATGAATCTGCACCTCATCCTGGAGTACGGAAAGAACCGGCACCACGTCGTGGAGGGTGGAGTGAAGGCGCTGGCCCGCGCGCTCAAGAGCGCCATCGCGATCGATCCCCGGAGGGCCAGCGAGATCCCCTCGACCAAGGGCGTGATCGACTAAGGCAGAGCACCCCCGTCGAGCTGCAGCTTCTGCTCAGCAAAGACGGCCGGCCCGGCGCGCCCGACGAGCGCACCTGAGTCCGACTTCCCGGCCTCCTGTTCACATTCACATTCCCCGCTCCGATTGCTGTCCCCAGTTCCCAGTTCCCAGCTCCCTGCTCCCCGTTCTGCGGCGCCCGTCGAATCGGAACCGGGAACAGGGAGCGGGGGACGAGCATCGGACCGGGGAATGTGAACAGGGGACCGGGCACCGGGAACGCCGCTGGCATTTTTGCGACACCCTACCGTCCAGGCTCGCCCGAGATAGTTGCCGTACCAGTCGCCTGGAGCAGATAGGGCCCGAGCTCGGCGGCAACTATCTCGGCCACCCGCTCGCTCCCGGCCAGGGAGTAATGGATCCAGTCAAAGTACAGCGCCGAGTCCTTCGGCATCTTAACCGCCAAGTCGATGAGTTTGACTTTGCGCTCCGCCGCGACCTTGCGGGTGA
>Ga0154020_10005229_pt1 | contig 15368 bp, 18 predicted proteins | sample Klosneuvirus_201_FD_109709 | JGI IMG/M metagenome (GOLD analysis project Ga0154020, IMG submission 109709) | Active sludge microbial communities from wastewater, Klosterneuburg, Austria - Klosneuvirus_20160825_MG | ecosystem: Engineered > WWTP > Aerobic digester > Activated sludge | place...
CGCCTCCTCACCTACGCTACACCGGCGATAGATGTGTACGCGTTGCACTGTTGCAGGAAAGAACATGAGACTCATGAATCCCAATGCATAAGGTGACCGACAGTTTTTTACGCTCACACATTCAGTGAGAGGTGATGCGCATATTTTGCATCGTAGTCTTACTGATGTTCTCCTTCATCGCGTGCGCAACAGAAGAGACTGAAGTTGTCTCTCCCGTACAAGAAATTCCCCAAGCGCAAGAGCAACTCGAAGTTGTCGTTAATGAAATGCCCGTGTGGAATTGTGAAAATCCACGCCCGACACGATGCGGTACCGAAGAGAAACCCGTCTGCGGGAGTGATAAGAGTGAATACCGTAATTCCTGCTACGCGTGTCGTAATGATGCGGTGTCAGGCTATACGGAAGGGCCATGTGTGTAAACGAAAAATGGTGGTGTATACAAAATGGTTATGACTCCAATTGCAAAAGGCATCCTCATCGGGCTTGCTATCGGCGCTGTCATCGGCGGAAACTATCGAACGTTCCTGTATGATACGCCAAAACAAGCATCGAAACAGGAATCAAAACTTGAGCGCACCGTGACCGTATCAAATTCTGAGCTCGCGGCCGTCATCACCTATGCACCTGAAGTTTGGGAAACGTATGATGCGCAAACGCTCACGCGCTTAGCAGCATCACAACTCGCGAATCATGCAGGAAATCTTGTTTTGGGCCCTGACCTCATGCCGTACGCGGTGCAGATTGACACTGCATGTATCGATTATAAGCTGTCGGTGCTGAAAGGAGAGTCCTTCCAAGACCCATAAACCGCGTCCAGTGCTGACCAGTGGAGAACACGCCACACAGCCTCTCTCCTGCCCGTTTACACAGGAAACGATGGGGGCACCGGTCATGCAGGCGCGACGTTGATTTAAACTACCTTCTTGCACGAACGTAGATAATGGAGCTTCCCGAGCAGATTCAAACTTTCCGTGAGTTCCTCGAAGTGAACGAGAACTACCTGCGCGAGCTCCACGACCAAGTGCGTAAAGGTAACGCGTGGTTCACCGTAGAGTTCGCCGATCTCGCACGCCACAACCCGGAGCTTGCAGAACTTCTTCTTGAAGAACCAGAAGATGTCCTCAAGGCGTTCCAGATAGCAATCGACAAGATGGATCTCCCGCGCGCGTCAGACGCAGCGGCACCAAAAATCGAGCCGCGCATTATCAACCTCCCGCCGCAACAGATCATTGAGATCCGCAACGTGCGCAGTAAACATCTCAATCGTTTCGTGCAACTTATCGGGGTCGTGCGACAGAAATCCGATGTACGACCACAGATGACGAGTGCGCGCTTTGAGTGCCCAGCTTGTGGGAACATCATCCCGGTCTTGCAAATTGACCAGAAATTCCAAGAACCATCGCGCTGCGGGTGTGGGCGCAAGGGAAAGTTCAAGCTCTTAACGAAAGAACTTGTGGATGCGCAGAGCATTACACTCGAAGAAGCTCCCGAAGACCTCGACGGCGGCGAGCAACCAAAGCGCTTGAAGCTCTTTTTGAAGAACGATCTCGTGTCACCATTGTCTGACAAGCGCACGAACCCGGGTTCAAAGATTACTGTCGCGGGCATCATCAAAGAAGTTCCAATTATTTTGCAGACGGGGGGGCAGTCGACGCGTTTTGACCTTATTCTCGAAGTGAACGCGCTTGAGAGCATCCAAGAAGATTTCACGGAGATTAACATCTCGCCCGAGCAGGAGAAAGACATTCGCGAATTATCGCAAGACCCAGACTTGTTTGAAAAACTCGTCTCATCGATAGCCCCCAACATCTACGGTCACGAACCAATCAAGCAAGCATTGCTCTTACAGATGTTTGGTGGCGTGCACAAAGTACGCGACAAGGGTATCAAGTCGCGTGGCGACATCCACATGCTCCTTATTGGCGACCCCGGTTCTGGGAAGTCGGTGTTACTCAAGCGTGTGAGCGCGATCGCGCCAAAGGCACGTTTCGTTTCGGGAAAAGGTGCGTCAGGTGCTGGTCTCACTGCTGCTGTCGTGAAAGATGATTTCCTCAAGGGCTGGGCGCTTGAAGCAGGAGCGTTGGTGTTAGCGAATAGGGGATTGTGTTGTACGACCGCCGACGCGGCATTTATTCGTGAAGATGGTGTACGCATGACGTTCGGAGAATTGTTTGAGAACGAGACTCAAGACCTTATCCGCCCCGGTTTCCGCGTACTTGGTCTTGACACAAAAGACCTGAAAGTGAAGCCGTTCGCCATCAAACAGGCGTTTCGCACGCCGAACACAAAAAAGATTCTCCGCGTCAAGACGAGAACCGGACGAACTCTCGACCTCACGGAGGATAACGAAGTATTCACCTGCGCGGATTCGATAACGCGATGGCAAGCCATCGGAGAGTTGAAAGAAGGCGATTTCCTTGCAGTTCCAAAGAATCTTCCACTCAAGAACGAAAAAGAATGGGATACTAATTTCGCATATATTTGTGGTCTTATTGCGTCTGACGGTCATATCGCACATACCGCACGCCACTCGACAGTCGCATTCTATAATTCTGAGAAATATCTCATCGACCGATATCGTCGATCGCTTGAAGCTCTCGGTTGGAAATCCACGACATACACGAAGGCTCCGGGACGAACATCGACGATACGTGGCAAGATCGTAACCACCAAGAAAGAGAGTTATGTTATCTTGCAGACGCAGAAGGCATTCGCTCAAGAGCTCATGGGGTTCGGCATACCTGTGGGAGACAAATCATCTGTCCACCCACTCGATAGACGAATATTCTCCTACTCGCGCGACGCTATCGCTCCTTTCCTGCGCGGTGTGTTCGACGGTGATGGGAGTGTGCGACAAAATCCTGCGGAAATTACCTTATGTACCGGTCTGGAGCAGAATGCAAAACTGTTCCAGTCGCTTTTTACCCGACTCGGCATCGTGTCTTCCATCAAGCGTTCAACAAACAGTTGGCACTGCGATGTGCGTGGAGTAAAGAACTGCCGCACATTCCTAGAGATGATAGGCTCATCACACCCGGAAAAAGCAACTCGTTTGCTTCAAATCATCCAACATGAGAACAAGGATCGTATCGACGTCCTACCGAACCATTCGAGTTTTTTCAAGTCTTTGCTTGCTTCTCGCAAGGGTGAAATCGGTGCGGCACATTACAAGTATCTTTGGCATCACTCCGACAACGGAACCGCACCGTCGAGAGAACGACTCGGATACATAAACGACGATCTCGATGATCCGGCACTACGGCGGTTTGTAGAAAGTGACGTTCTGTGGGATAAGATTGTCTCGCTCGAAGAGATACGCACAGACTATGTGTATGATTTCACGATGATTGGGACTGAGAATTTCATCGCGAATGATGTTGTCATGCACAATTGTATCGATGAACTCGACAAAATGACCGACGAGGATACAAGTGCAATGCACGAGGCGCTGGAACAGCAAACAATTTCGATCAGTAAGGCAAACATCCAAGCAACGTTGCGTTGTGAGACGACAGTGCTTGCAGCAGCGAATCCGAAGTTCGGTCGTTTCGACCCGTACGAGATCATCTCAAAGCAGATTGAATTGCCGCCGGCGTTGTTAAGTCGCTTTGACCTCATCTTCCCCGTGCGTGATTTGCCGGATAAGAGTAAGGATGAGAAGCTCGCGTCGTTCATCTTGAATCGCCACAAGGATAATCTTGAGGTGCACGAGATTATTCCACCAGAGCGTATGCGTTCATACATCGCGTACGCGCGCCAGACGTGCCACCCGCGACTCACCGACGCGGCCATTCTCGAGATTAAAGAATACTATGTGAAAATGCGTGGTGGTGAGGATAATCCGCAAACAGAAGTCGCGCTCAAACCCATCCCCATCACCGCGCGACAGCTCGAAGCACTCATTCGACTTGCAGAAGCGTCAGCGAAAATGCGCTTATCGGATCGCGTCACAAAGCGCGATGCGCAGGTCGCTATTGAACTCGTCCACTACTGCTTGCAACAGATTGGTATGGATCCGGAGACGGGGAAGATCGATCTTGACCGTGTGACGAGCGGTATCGGCGCGTCACAACGCAGCCACATCCAGATCGTGAAGGAACTCGTGAAGGAACTTGAAGAGCGCGTTGGTAAGGCAATCCCTATTGAGGAAATCGTGCGCGAAGCAGGTATCCGCGGTGTTGCTGATTCGACGACGGAAGATGTCATTGAGAAGCTCAAGCGCTCAGGCGACATTTACTCACCCAAGCACGGGTTTATTTCGCGGACATAAGCCGGCGTTCCTCATCGTACGAGAGGGAATATCTGCAGTCGTTCCCTTCTCTCAAGAGTTTCCCCCTCTCCATTGCAAGGATGACGCCTCGGATTTCGTGCTCTTCATAGCGAGGCTCTTCGCGCTGCACTTTTTTGATGATGGTCCCTTGAGGCATCCCAAAGCGGTATTCGTCTTTGAACGTCACAAGTATCTGCTGAATGCGTGGTGTGACGTCTTCGTACATACGCTTCTCGAGGGTTTTCTCCTCGTTCTTCCATGCGTCTCGTCGAGAGAATACTTCATCCAAATCCATACCGCATCACCGGAGTGGAAATTTCACGGCGTGGATTTAAATCGGTTCTGTGAGGAGGGACGAGTGACGATAGTAGATATCTCCGTGGTTCCTTGTTCAACGGGTGCAGTTTCTAATTTAAATGCCTCTCCGCAAGCGTTAAGAATACCCTGGAACCCCGCTCTGACCATGGCGTCCCAGTACGTGCGGCAAACGGCGGTTCCTTGCACGCTCGGGGAGTTGTCTTCTGGCACATGGGCGCAAGGGAACGGCATGGAGCCAAGCGGTGTACGCACTGCGCGGGGATTTGTTTCTCGAACGAACGTTTTTGGAGTTATCGTTGGGAAGGATGATGGTGGGTTCACGCTTGATGACGGTACCGCGACGATGAGTGTGCGTGCGTTTGATACCGCGCCCGTGATGCTTTCCCACGAGGTTGGAGAAGTCGTTCTCGTGATTGGGAAGCCGCGCGATTACAACGACGAGCGATACTTGGTGCTTGAGATCTGCAAGCGATTGCGCTCAACAGCATGGGCTGAGTACCGTCGAAAAGAATTATCACTCTTCGCGGGCGTCGAAGCGGCCGTCGAGCCGCGTATCATGATTTCACAAGAGAAGGCTGTGGTGGTAGAAGTCCCCGTGATGAACGGGAAGAATCCTTACGAGACCGTTATTGACATCATCCGCGAGCTTGATTCCGGCTCGGGCGCTGATGTGGGTGACGTGCTCGCGAAGTATAATGGGACGGACGGTGAAGATGTGGTTCGTTCGTTACGTGAAGACGGTGAGATCTTCGAGATACGGCCAGGGAAAGTGAAGGTGCTGGAGTAGTTCCAAACGAAAAGGAAATTTATACTTTAGAGTTTCCTATCCCGAACTCCTTTTTGGTCTCCTGTGAGAGTAAGCCAATAAGCGCTAAGATTCCCAGCACAATGAATATGCTCGGAGTGAAGATGATGGCGACCACAAGTCCCGTATACCACGCACCTTTTCTTCGCTGTTTCAAAAAATGTATGAGAACTTCGAGCAGAAAGACCAACAAGAACATGACGACAATCAAAGAAGCGATCTGACCGCTAGTCCAATATGATTCAAAAAAGAAATCGGGAACCATCAATGAAATTACACCCAACAGCAAATATACGACGGCAGCAACGTGAAACGAACCAGTCGCAAAAGATATTCTTTTCATAATATCTTATCGATTCGTAGATTAATAACCCTTCCGATTCTATAATTGGTGTCCACCTTAGAAGAATACCGGCGTGACCCAGACTTCTAAAATCCCCGCGAGGAAGCAGATTAAGAGTGCTAAAAGAATTAAGTCCGCGCTGTCCAGTAAGACGTGCTCGAACTTGTGCGTGCCCATGTCGTGCTTGACGACGGCGATGGAGATGATGCCACCCGCTAAACCAGCAACAAAGTACGCGAGGATTTCCGGGATGCCATGAATCGCGTAGCGTAACAGCGCGTACCCGAGAATCTGCGCTTGACCGCCTGTGACCGCGACGCCGACCGCGTCAGCGAGCTTGTCAAAACCGCTCTTGACGATATTGCCCATGGCGGTGCCGATAACAGACGCGTTCCACGCAAGGACGAAGATCGCGCCAGCACCATACAAGAAACTAAAGAGAATACAAAACACGAGTACGCGGACGTTGTTGAGGAAGATACGAGAGAACGCGCTCATCTCGTCAGCTATCGCTCCCGTCGCGGCGCCGTTGATACTGGTAATCGTATCGCGCTGCGCACTAAACAAGGCGCTTGACATCTCACTTGGGAGGAACGCGTACGCGAGCATGAACGCGATGGTCATCCCGACGAACATCCACACCATGCTGTTGAGGGCTTTCCCGTGCTCTTTGAGCAGCCAGGACTCCTCGTAACCTTCGAGATCCTTCTCTTCTTCGACCTGTGTGAGTTGATAGACTAATGGCAAGGCCGCCATCGTCGCGAGAAAGACCATCGTCATGGACGCATTACTACGAAAGACCATGTATGAGAGGAAGACCGCGACCGTCGCATAAATGAAGCCTAAGAACACCGTCTTTGAAGGCGTCTGCTCGGCCTGAAACGGTGTGAGGAGGTTCTCAAGGACCATTGTGTGAACTGCATACCCGAAAACAGGCTATTTAAAGGTTGCCGACGGTGGAGTGATTACGGCTCGTGCGGCTTGCTTATCGCTTCAAAGAGGCGTAACGCCGAAAGGAAGTGGTCCTTGTCCCCGTCGCGATACGTCTCGTACATGGTCTTCCCGTTCAATCGAGGGATGTTCGGTCGGAGATAGAACCAGTAGAATGTGCTGAATGTGTCAAGACCTAGGGCTTCGTTCGCTGTCAGCAGACGTTGTGCCAACTCAGGACCGAGGTCGGTCGTGAGCGATTCAAGTGTCTTTCCTTTGATGGTCGTGATAAGCTCGTCTTCCGTGCGGTACGTCCTCGCATCGGAGGATTCTGCGTCATGGTCATACGTATTCAACATGCACAAAATATTCGTGAGTAATTCAAGATCTCTCATACGTACTCATCCTCCATATCGTACGCGCCGTTCATGGCCGCAAACTGCTCCGTGAAGTACTCCATCACCTTACCACTGCCTTCACGCGCAGCTACGGCCGCCGGCGTGCCGCCGAGCGTTGGGATGTCCGTCTCGTAGAACCAACGCACAATCCGTTCTTTTGGAATCATCCGCGTGAGGAACGCAGTCAGGTCATTGCCGGCTTCTTGGAAGCATTCTTCGATCGTGGACATAGATGGTCGGGGCAATCTCGCCTTCTTGAACGTTGCGGCCAGAAACGATATTCCCGTCGGTGCCCACACCGTAACTTTATAAACAAATCCGGGTTCCCGTATCCTATGAAGACCTACGAGGACATGCTCGAGCGCGCGAAGGAGATCTTGCCTGACGAGTCGCAGGAGACGAGCCGCTTTGAGGTCCCGAACGTCAAGGGCCACGTTGAAGGGGTCAAGACGATTATCAACAACTGGGTGCAGATTGCTGAGACGCTCCACCGCCGTCCTGAGCACATGCTCAAGTACGTCCAAAAAGAGCTCGCGACCCCGGGAGAGATCATCAAGCTCTCCGTGGTGTTCGGTACGAAGCTGAACGCCGCGAAGCTCAATGAGAAGATCAAACAGTACGCAGATGAGTTCGTGTTCTGCCGCACGTGCGGAAAGCCCGAAACGAAGCTCACGAAGGAAGCGAACGTGACGTTTGTGGTGTGCCAAGCGTGTGGCGCGAAGAACAGTGTGCAGAGCCGGATATGAGTACGTGGTTTTTTGTCACCGTTGCCGTCGCATTGAGCGCGGTTGCAGTTCTCGGTGATTACTTTCTCAAACTCGCAGGAGAAAGCACGTTCAAAATCTGGTTCTTTACAGCGGGGATGCTCGTGTATGCTGTGTGTGCGTTCGGGTGGTTCTACGCATTCCGACACATGAAAGTCTCCACCATTGCAGGGCTCTATGGCGTCGCTACCGTCATACTCTTGACGGTTATGGGTGTGGTGGTGTTCCACGAACGCCTCAGCGCGCCAGAAATCGCTGGCCTCGGACTAGCCATTGGAGCCATTGTACTTCTTGCACGCTTTGGGTAACATACACGTGTTGCAACCAGAGTTTATTCAGTAACGTGAACATTTTCCGGCGTCACCCGGAAGATTTCCGGATTCTCTAAGCAAACGCATCTAAAAGGCGACGCGCTCTTGGGCGTATGCGTATAGACTACTCTGCCCATGCGAACATGCGGATGCGCATACGGGGAATCTCAAAACAACACGTAGAATATGTTCTCAACCACCCACAAGATATCACCCCCACACAAAACGGTTGTTGGAGTGTTATCGGTCGTGTTGAGAATCGAACCATCACGATTGTAATGGTACGAGGACAAAAACATATAAAGATCGTCACGGTGATATGATATGATGCGCTTCGAATACGATAAGGAGGTGGATGCGGCGTACCTCTACCTCGAGTATCCACTCAAAGAGGGGAGTGCCGCCAATACGGTGAAGGCAAGTGAGAGCGTTGCGCTCGACTTCGCCGTTGACGGTCGCCTGCTTGGCATCGAGATTCTCGGCGCGAGTAAAACACTCTCCAAAAAAGCGCTCATGGACGCCCTTCACCCCCCTCGGTGATGCCTGTGGTCCACTATTACCTCGATCTGGAGACGTACGGCAAGGGCGAGCGGCCCGATCCGCGTAAGGACAAGATCCTTCTCGCGACCGTCTGTCCCATCGACCCACGTTCTGGCAAACCCCTCGCTGAACCGACGTTCTTGCGCTCCTGGGAGATTGGTGAGGCGGACGTCACACGACAACTCGTGCACCGATTCTTTGGCAGCAATCAGTTCGATGCCATCCCTGTCGGTTTCGCACTCGCGTTCGATTTATGGTTCCTCAAGCACAAGGCACTGCAACACATGAAAGCGGATCTCGGCGATGAGGTGTTTACACAAAAACCCATCATCGATCTCAAACCCGCGATGGTGCTTGCGAACCGCGGCGTGTTTAAGGGTGTGACGCTCGGCCCCGACGGTAAGCGCATCAAGGAGTGGTATGAAGATGTGGACCTCGAACGTATCGAGCGCCACGCGCACGAGAAATTCGCGAAGTTCGTGATGGAGTACGCCAAACTCGCCCGGCGATTGCAACGAACGACATAAGATAAGAAAAAAAGGAAGGAAGACAAACTTTAATTCACCGGTGCGTGCGTTGTCGTCGCGCCGCAATCAGCGGGTTTCTGCGTCGGGTGGCAGAATTGTTTTGTTACACCGCTGGTCGTTGTGCACTCATAATATCCACACGTTGTGCGGGTCGTATCGCCACCTTGCACCGGACCCCAACACGTGTTCACGCATGTAGAGCCATCAACCGCGCACTGACCGCTACTGCAATACCCGCCAGAGCAGCTCGAAGGTGAATCGCATGTCGGTGCCGCTGGTGGTGGGTAGGGTGCCGAGCACGATCCGGCAACGAACCCATACGTTGATGGTGACGTACTTGTCTGTCTGCAACAGAACGTCTGTGTACCTGCGGTAATCTCTTGGTCCTTGTGGGCCGCGTAGCAGGTATAGAGCGCCGCACCCTCCGGTGTCGGGTTCGCGCAGATCCAGCTCGGATTGGATGGGAACGTGTATCCGAGATCAAAACAACCCGCGTTCGCTGCGGTGTAGCCCGTGCACTTCGTGGTCGTATCACAGTTGTAATAGCCTTGTGTGGTGCCCGGGGTGACGCGTGTCGTCCAGTCCGTGCCATACATCCCGCCATTCACCGGCATCGATGGACCGTTTTGTCCACCAAAGACGCGCGGTACGATGATTGAAGGGGTTGGAGGTGGTGTATTTCCGCCACCCGTTGGGGGAGTTGTGGTTCCACTACACCCCGATATCGTACTGTGCGAACAGCGCGACCGAGTGGAACCCGGGTACAAACAACGATCTCGCGTACACGTGACTCCATCATCGCAATTCGCAGCTGATGAACAAGCAACCCCATTCGGACCGGGAGCCGGCGGAGGGGTGGGGGTGGGTGTTGGTGGTGGAGCGATTGCTGGACCAACTTCGATGTCAAGCACGAAATATCTATTGCTGTCGGGATCCCAGTAGGACACAGATAATGCTGAACATGCACTGATCTGATTCGGTACGCAAGGAACGACAAAAGGAACATTTCGAGAATCCACAACAAGACGCAACAATGGTTCGTTAGAACAGGACTGTTCAGTGCAAATCATAAACTCACTGCCAGATCCCGGTCTTCCGAAAAAATCAACTCCGAATTTTTTTGTTTCTCCAGCACGCCACACATCTCCTTGCTGAACGCCAGTAACCACTGGCGCATATGAGGAACTGCGCACACAGAACGTTGCTTTTCGCGGAGTTGTCCCGGTGGCAATATCCGTCACACGGTATGATACCTTACGACGTGGCGTACTCCACATGCCGTATGATGAAGTAAAGCCCGTTTCATATGAGTACTCTCGCGAGGAGGCTTCCGGACCGGCAATGGTGAACTCTACTCGTTCTTCATCGTGAACTTGGACAATACGATTCAGTCGTATACTCGCGCGGTGTTGAGGAAAGTCATACACCTGCCCGTCTATGATATCAACGCACTCTTCAGGATAATCAACAGCGTTCCCCACCGCATTCTCTTCGGCCCCAGAGAAGAGGGAGAGTGTGCTTGTCTCGCCGCCTCGTGATATGGAGAAGATGCCGACGATTGCTATCGCTGCGACAACGGCCATCAGTGCTGCAAAGGAAAAAGAACTGTCGGTGCGAGCCATGACCGTATCCCTGAGAATTGTTGTTTAAAAGGGTTGTGTCGATGCCTTCGGGAAAGAACCCTTTAACGCGGTGAGCGCAAGGAATAAGAAGCCCTTGCTGGATGGAACAAGCATGGTGACGGAACTAGATCTCGAGAAGCGGATGGAACGCGTATATGACATCGTGCAGGGATACGTCGACCGCCAAGGCCACGAACGCTGCTGGTATCTGCCGGAATTGTTCGATGCGCTCGCGAAAGAACTTGATATCAGCGCCCGCCATCCGGCGGAGCTTCCGCCGATAGAGGAGTTCTGTCGCGGATGTGCGAAATATCAAGCGACGCAGTATCCGACTAAGAGCAATAGCGATGAGTGGCGTTAGCGTTCGGTGGAGAATAATCAGAAGTGGTCGTACAAACTGTCGGGCACCATTACGCCGGTACCACTCATGACATAGCCGTTCTCACCGATGCGGCGTTCATAGAAATCTGTCACGACAGTGTATCGTTCGGCTGCCGCGTTAAACGCTTCTTTCGCAGCCGTACGAGGGGTAACGACTTCATCAGGGCTCAGGAGACGACCCTCGGCATGTTGCTCTGGCGTGTCCGGTCCTGCAAGATCGACGAACACACGGATAGCATTTTGCTGGATCGATTCGGTGAACTCCTTGATCCTCCTCTCGAGCGAACCGTCAAGTATCAGTGTGTTGCTTGTGGCGACGTGATGGCGTACCCACGTTTCTAAGTTCATATCGTAGCAATCGTCGTCATAGCTCGCCATAGACAAGAGGAGGTGTCGCTTCATTGAAGAACGTTTCGGAAGGGTTTAAAAAAGAGGATATTGTGATCACGGCATGCTCCTGAACACACATCCCGACGGCAAGAAACGCTGCGCGTGGGCGAATCTGAAGAATCCCACTTACGTCAGGTATCATGATGAAGAATGGGGTGTTCCGGTCAAAGATGATCGTATTCTCTTCGAGTTCCTTGTCCTCGAATCGTTCCAAGCAGGATTGAGCTGGGAGATCGTTCTGAACAAACGCAAAGGGTTCGAGAAAGCATTCCAGAAGTTTGATCCAAAAAAGGTCGCTCTCTTCACAGAAAAAGATGTGCAACGTCTCAAACTCGACGCATCTATCATCCGTAATGAAGCGAAGATTCGCGCCACCATCAATAATGCGAAACTCTTCTTAGGTATGCAAAAAGAATTCGGATCTTTTAGCGCCTACCAATGGAGCTTTACGAAAGGAAAAATCGTCAAAGGGAATTGGACGGAGAAAGACGCTATCCCGGCGACGACACCCCTCTCCGATACCATAGCCGCCGACCTCAAGAAGCGCGGATTCAAGTTCCTCGGCTCGACCGTCGTGTACGCACATCTGCAAGCAACCGGCGTCATCCAGGATCATCTCACCGGATGTTGGCGTTACAAATAGTACACTCAACGTGCGAACGAGAACCAACGTGCGTCAAGCGAGCAGCCACCGCTTGACCGTACTTCTCTTGACACAGGAGCACACAACCCAGAACCGTCATCCTCGCACATCTCAGGAGACGCGGGGCACGTCACGAACTCACGCGACAAGCACACACGTACAATATCAAATATTCCCGTCCTCAAAATGTAATCGTCTGCTGAGCAACTGTTGCAGGGCACTTCTTGCCCTTGCGAACCCGCACGCGAGCATAAGCAGCCGCGCTCTGTGCACGAGGTCGCGTCAGGTGTGAAGAGTGCAACAACAATCCCAATAGCGAGGACAACACCGATAATAAACGCAACGATGCGTAGACGTTTGATGATGTTCTTATGCATTGGGAACTCCAAAAGATATTCTCTACCCGGACGCCACACTCAAAAGCGTTTCGGTATCAGACACTCCACATCGCGCGAATGACGCCGAGGGGTAAAATGACAACATCATCTTCAACCGTTCGGTGAATGCGATAGTATCCTTGCGTCCCCTCTGGTGTCTGCCAGAATTGCTTGTCGACAACACAACCGCGCAGGTGCCACGGAGGGTGCACCTCGTCGCCATCGTAAGGAGATGTTGGGAAAACAGAGTATTCGAAAACAATCTCACGCCCCACCATCAAAACCACGTCCCCAAGCCCGTCTGCGTCTCTTTGTCTTTCCCGAACAAGTCATCGATCTTGCGACTAAGCAGTTCGAGATCCTGTTGCAAGTACGCCGGCACGTTGAATCTCTTCGCAATCGAAATCGACGGCTCGAGATACTTGATAATGGAACCTTCGCTAATAGTAAAGAGGATCTTTCCACTGCATTTCGTACATCGCCCTATTAATGGCGGACGGCGGAATTTCTCGTTGCACTCCACACAACGCCATTCCTGTTGCGTGAACTTACGCAGATTACCTTTCGTGTCGCGGATGAAGTGCTTCTCAATAACCAATCGTGCGACGTCTGAGGTATCGCACGCGCGAATCTTCCCGGCGAGCTTCATCTGTCCCTCAAGTTTCTCCTGCATCGACGGTAAGGTCTTGTATGCGGAACACACCACGCCAGCGTTAATTGAGACGGTGTCGTGCGTGAACCCCATTCCCTCAAACTGCGCGGGAGTGTTGAGGGTGTGCTCGAGGAGTGGGATTTTGATGTCGTACGGTTTTTTGTACGCGAGTGCGAGCTCGTACAATTCAATCGGATACCGCCACGCGCGGTCCACATGAAACGCCATATCATCGACTTCTGCAGGGTTCAAGATGTACGTGATGACAAGTGGTGCGTCCATCGTGCTCCCGCGCGATTCCGGCAGGAACTTCGCGCTGAAATTCAAAAGCGCATCCATGAGAAGAACGAAACAACTCTCATCACCGTCGCAGTCGCGACGCATGGCGGCGTGAAAGAGTGGGTGCGCGAGAAACCCTTGCGTCTTTGAGAACCCAATAATGCGGCCCACCATCCCAGCCGATGTGTGCGGCGCAAGTCCAATAATGTATTGCCCAACCAAGTCAAGCGGTGTGTTCAGATTGTAATATCCTGGCAGGCCATAGAGTAAACGCATTTCCTCATCGATAAACGCGGCGACACGCATGAGTACAACATCCGCCGGCTCATCAGGTGACTCTAAGCAACACGGGATGACAATATCTTGCGCGCGCAATTCAAGCACTTGATCCTCGCGCGTGAGTGGTTGGCCACGACAGTCAGTCATATACCCGAGTTCTCGCAAGCGTGCGACGGGCACACCGACCTCGTCAGGACGGAAATGTGTCAGCGTTGTTTCACTGCAATCATAACGGGTCGTTCCATCCTTGTTCACCGCGATACTATGCTTCGCGCGTAAGATGCCCTTGATGAGGTGCTCTGGAATGTGGGATTTGTTGCTTGTGCCGCGCACACCTTTGATCAAGTCTGGCCAGATGCGAAACCCGAGTTTTTTGAGCGACCCATTGAAAATGCGCTTGACGTCGACGGGGCGGCGCAATGACGCGACTGTTTCTTTCTCACCGTTCCAGCGCGCGATCTCTGTGGTACGCGATTCCGTGATAGTATCACACACCTCGCAACGACCAAACACCGAGTCCGCCTTGCACGTCTCGCAGTAGCGAATGGGGAATTCAGCCGTGACTTTTCCTTTCTTCACCGCTTCTTGCACGCTGCGCAATCGACCGCCTTCATTCCCTATCGGGAAGAGACCGTGGGGGGAACCGGTGAGTTTGCGCATCTTCGCTTTTTCTGGTCGTCCCATGCGCGCGCCGATAAACGTGCCGGCGCGATCACGGAACTGTACAGGGCCGAAGGTGTTGATGAACGCAAGCGTGTCCGTCTGGCCAGAAGCTATCGCGCTTTCAAGTTTCGTGCGTGCATCTTCTCGTGATCCCTCAATATCGAGCACGAATGCTTCGATGAGCATTGTGGCGAAGCCGTCATCCGGTATGAGGCGTCGTACACCCGCCGTGTCGTCCATCTGTGCGACGCGGTGCGGAATACCAAGAACTTCAAGCGCAATCTTCGTCTCCGGGTTTGCAAGAAATTCCACATGTACTCCTCGCACAAGCAGGTCGTCGATAACATGACGGAGTTGTGGTAATTCTATCTGACTCCAAAATGGTGTGAAGGAGGGGTGTAATGGTGTCCCGGTGGTGCGTGCAATACGCAACGCTTCCGTCACTGTGGGGAACGCACGCATCGGCTCCGTCATCAAGAGTGTGCAACGTTCTGTCGGGAGGCCGGTCGCATCCGCGAACGTGTCGGCCGACCACGCAGTTCCTTTCGCAATCACCGCTCGCTCGACTTCTTGAATCCACCACTCTGCGCAATATCCAGCCGGCACGAGTGGATGGTTACGGTTGTAGAAGTCACCGTAGTTGATGAGTACATCGCCCAGATAGATGATTTGCTCGATACGTGGTCGTAAGGCGCGCGCGACCGCTTCATCCTGTAATTGTAGTACTTGCCCGTCGTTGAGTCTAACAATCGGTCCTTCGAGCGTATCGCAGGGCATGTAAGACGCGGCGTTTCCAGGTCGCTCCACTTTGAGTTGTGTTGCGCTCGCAAGGAAATCATCAAGGACAATCATCGTGCACGGGTGCACGCCTTGGCC
>Ga0154020_10005230_pt1 | contig 15367 bp, 11 predicted proteins | sample Klosneuvirus_201_FD_109709 | JGI IMG/M metagenome (GOLD analysis project Ga0154020, IMG submission 109709) | Active sludge microbial communities from wastewater, Klosterneuburg, Austria - Klosneuvirus_20160825_MG | ecosystem: Engineered > WWTP > Aerobic digester > Activated sludge | place...
CTGGCTCTATGAGGCGCACCGCCGCAAGGCGCCGGCCGGGACCGACGCGGCGGGAAACGCGGTGTTTTACACGAAGGAGCAGGCGGACTGGATCATGGCGGAGGTAATCAAGAGCCAGATGGAGCAGCCGCAGTTTGAGACGCGGAAGTCTCCCTCCCAACTGCGCCGGATTTACTGGGCGGTGAGCAAGTTTGGCAAGACCGCGTGGAACGGTGAGGCGCACCCGGTGGTGGATGAGACGACCGCCTCGATGATCACGGACACGCTGCAAAACCTGCCGCTGCTGCCGGCGCTGGGAACGCTGAAGGACGAGCTGACGCCTGTGCCTGAAAAGCCTGCGATGGAGGGCTCACGCACGTTCAAGGAGTGAGGAACCAGAGAACTTCACTCCTCCGGCAGGTCGGCGGCGTGACCGTTGTCCTCGAGTTTCTTCACGCGGGCGGTGAGATTGGGGAGGCGGTTGATGCCGGCGAGGCGGCGGCGCTCGTCGTTCACCGGGATGGCGGGGAAGCCCATGTAGGTGACTCCGCCGGGCAGATCCTTTGTCACACCGCAGCGGGCGGCGAGCGTGGCCTGCGAGCCGATCTTCACATGCCCGGCGATGCCACACTGCGCCGCGATGACGACGTAGTCGCCGATGTGCGCACTGCCTGCGATGGCGGTGGAGGCGACGATGATGCACTGCTTTCCAATGACGACGTTGTGGCCGATCTGCACGAGGTTGTCGATCTTCGTCCCCTCGCCGATCCAGGTGCGGCCAAAGCGGGCGCGGTCCACCATGGTGCCGGCGCCGATCTCCACATCATTGTCGATCTGCACAATGCCGGCCTGGCGCACCTTGCGGTGGCGGCCTTTGTCGAACTCATAGCCAAAGCCGTCCGCGCCGATGACGACGCCGCTGTGCAGGATGACTCGCTCGCCCAGCACGCAGCCTGTCTGCACGGTGACATTGGCAAACAGCTTCGAATCTGCGCCGATGGAGGCCTTGTGCCCGACGAAGCACCCGGCGCCGATCTCGGCACCATCGGCGATGGTCGCGCCGCTTTCGATCACGGCATGCGGGCCGATGCGGACACGCGTGGCATCGTAGGTCACACCCTCGCCGATGACGGCGGTGGGATGCACGCCGGGCGTGAAGGGCTCCGGCTGCACGCCGAACTTTTCCACGATGTTCTCGAACATCCGGGACGGGTCTGCCACGCCGATGCAGGCCACGCCGTCCGGGCATTTCGTCCACGTCTCGGGCACGAGCACGGCGCAGGCCTTCGTGGCACCCAGCAGCGCCTCGTAACGCGGGTCATGGAAGAAGCTCAGATCGCCCTTCACGGATTCCCTGAGGTTGGCAAAGCCCTCGATCATCACGGCGGGGTCTCCTGAGAGAAGTTTTCCGCCTACAAGTTCCAAGATTTCAGCCACGGTAATATGCATAAAGGGCCGTGAGACTGGCAGGTCGGGAGGCAAAAGCGATCAAAAGAGTGTCACAGAGATGTTTTTGTTGGTCGCGAGAGATTTTCCTCCCTCCTGCGGCGCAGAGAAAGATTGCGAGGCAGGCGCGGCGATGGACGTTTGGCTGGTGATTCCCCCACGCATGCGATTTCTCGATGTCCTCCTGCCTTTGAGTCTCCTCGGCGCGTCCGCCCTGGCCGCGGACCCGGCTTATCGCGTGATGGATTTCCGATCCCCGCCGCACAATTACGACACGCACGAGCCGAAGGACCGCTTCGCGGACCTGTTGAAGAAAATCGAGAAAGGCGAGGTCCAGCCGGACACGAGCAGCGATCATGCCCTGCTGCGCAGCCTGCTCCTGGCGCTGAAAATCCCCGTCAGCTCCCAGTTGCTGCTTTTTTCCGCCAGCAGCCTGCAAAGCGAGATCATCAACATGCGCAATCCGCGGGCGCTTTTCTTCAACGAGGACACTTATGTCGGCTTCGTGCCCGGAGGCCTGCTCGAGGTCGCCTCGGCCGATCCGGAGGTGGGCCCGGTCTTTTATGTGTTTGACCGCATGCAGCCCGGCGGGCCCTTTCCACGCGTGCAGCGCGGCACGAAGTGCTTCAACTGCCACGGCGGCACGGCCACAAAGCGTCTGCCGGGCCTCATCGCGGAGTCTTTGCTCGTCTCGCAGGCGGGATCGAGCCTCGAAACCTACCGTCGTGATGAACAAGGCCACCAGATCCCTCTGGAGAACCGCTTCGGTGGCTGGCACCTCACCGGGAAGCATCACATCAGCGGTCACAAGGCGAACGTCATCGGCTTCACCCGGAACGGAAAGAGTGAGAAGATGGACGTCGTGCCCGGCCAGACCTGGGACACCGCGAAACATCTGCTGCCGACGAGCGACATCCTGCCGCATCTCGTGCACGAGCATCAGATCGGCTTCGAGAACCGCCTCGTCCGGGGCATTTACATTGTCCGCCAGCTCAAGGATGACCGCAAAGGCATGCTCGGAAGCGCCGAACTGGCCGAGATCGACGCGTGGGCGCAGGACTTCGCGCGGTATGTGCTCTTTGCCGACGAGGCCAAATTCCCCCGCGAAGGCATCGAGGGTGATCCAGCCTATGCCCGCGACTTCCTCGAAGGCCGCGTCACCTCAAAGCGCGGCCTCTCGCTGAAGGATCTCGATTTGAAGACAAGGCTCTTCAAGCACCGCTGCAGCTTCATGCTCTACACGGATACCTGGGAGCATGCGCCAAAGGAGATCAAAGACCGCGTTTACTACCGCATGGCCGAGGCGCTGCGGGATGCGCAGCCCTCCATGCCGCACCTGGCCGCGGAGGAACGCCGCGTGATCCGCGAGATCTTGAAGGAAACGCTGCGCGATCTGCCCGCCTGGTGGCGCTGAGCACAAAGCCGCTCCTTGACCTCCTGACCATCTTGACGCTTGGAGAGGCCTTCTTCCAGTCATCATCATCCCAACCCACCTCATCTCACTTATGTCCCAAACAGTTGCCTTTGTCGGAGTCGGAAAAATGGGCGCGAACATGGCGCGTCGCCTCAAAGATTGCGGTTACAGCGTCACCGCCGTGCTCGATGTGAACACGCAAGCCGCCGCTGACCTCGCCGCGGAGCTCGGCTGCAAGGCCTGCACGAAGCTGGCCGATGCCACCGCCGCCGCGGATGTCATTTTCACCGTCGTCACCAACGACGCCGCGATGCGTGCGATCTACTTCAATGCCGGTGACAACCTCCTCGCCGGTGCGCAGGGCAAGATCTTCATCAACTGCGCCACGCTCTCGCCCGCGATCTTCCGTGAAGTGTATGCCGCCGCGAAAAAAGCCGGCGCTGACAGCCTCGAAGCCTGCATGGCCTCCAGCATCAGCCACGCTCGCGAGGGCAAGCTCTACCTCATGCTGGCCGGTGACGAACCGGTGTATGATCGCGTGAAGGCCATGATCGAGCAGATGAGCGTGAACCGCCGCTTCATCGGCACCGCCGGACGTGCCGCCGAGGTGAAAGCCCTCGTGAACATGGTCATGAACATCAATACTGCCGGCCTCGCGGAAGGCTTGGGCCTCGCCGCAGCCCTCGGTCATGACCTTGGCATGATCCGCGAGGTCTTCAGCCAGACCGGCGCGAACTCCCGCGTGCTCGAAACCGACGCTGCCGACATGGTTGCGCGTGAGCACGACTGCTGGTTCTCCGCCGAGCATGCGGCCAAAGACAGCGGCATTGCCGCCGGAGTAGCTCAAGAAGTGGGCCTCAATCTGCCGCTGAACGCCGCCACCAAGGACCAATACGACAAAATGGTGACCCTCGGCCTCGGCGGGCTCGACAAGAGCGGCATCGCCGAGCTGACCTTCAAAGGTCGTCACGCGTAATTGGCAGTTTTCGGGGATGAAAAGTGCCGCCATCATGGCGTTTACTATTCACTCCCCCATGCGTCGTCTGTTTTTAGCACTCCTTCCCGCCGCGTCCCTGCACGCGGCGGGCACGATCTCGTTCAACCGGGATATCCGTCCCATCCTCAGCGAGAACTGCTTCGCCTGTCACGGCTTTGACCCGAAGCATCGCGAGGGCGATCTGCGGCTCGATACCTTTGAAGGTGCCACGCAGGACCGCGATGGAGCGCGTGGCATCGTGCCGGGAGATTTGAGCAAGTCCGACGTCTGGCAGCGCATCATCAGCGACGACAAAGACGAGGTCATGCCGCCGCCGAAGTCCCACAAGCCGCCGCTCACTGCCAAGCAGCGGGAGACCATCAAAGCCTGGATCGAGCAAGGCGCGAAGTATGAGGCCCACTGGGCCTTCATCCCACCGCAAAATCATGCCGGTGGTGGCATCGATCATTTCATCCAGAAGCGTCTCGCCGAGGAAAACCTGAAGCCTTCTCCCGAAGCCGATCCCGCTACGCTCATTCGCCGCGTCTTCCTCGATCTCACCGGCCTGCCGCCATCGCCGTCCGATCTGACCGATCTGACCGATCTGTCCAATTGGTCCGATGCAAAATACACCGCCCTCGTGGACCGCCTCCTCTCCAGCAAACGCTACGGCGAACGCTGGGGCCGGTGGTGGCTCGATCAGGCTCGCTACGCGGATTCCAATGGCTATTCCATCGACGCTCCACGCCAGATTTGGAAGTTCCGTGATTGGGTGATCGATGCGCTGAACAAAGACATGCCCTTCGATCAATTCACCACTGAGCAGCTCGCGGGTGATTTGCTGCCGAATGCCAGCGAAAGCCAAAAGATCGCCACCGGCTTCCATCGGAACACGCAGATCAATCAAGAGGGCGGCATCGATAAGGAGCAGTTCCGCATCGACAGCGTCTTCGACCGCGTGGCGACGACCGGCAGCGTGTGGCTCGGCCTCACCATTGGCTGCTCGCAGTGCCACGATCACAAGTTCGATCCCATCGCGCACAAAGAGTATTACCAGTTCTTCGCCTTCCTGAACAACCAGGACGAGCCGGAGATGAAGGTCTTTGATCCTCAAACCGACGTGAAAGGCCTCACGGAGGAGTTCAAGGAAGTCGAAGCGAAAATCAAAGCCTACATGGCTGAGCACGCTGCCGAACTCGACACTTGGGAAGCTGGCATCACACCGGCGATCAAGAAGAGTCTGAATGCCTCGATCGTGAAAATCCTCGCCATGCCGAAGGCGAAGCGCGGCTTCGTGCAAAACCAGACGTTGTTTGCGGCCAGCATCGGCGGTGTGGGGCCTTTCCGTGAGTTGAACGACCGGCACAAGGAACTCGACACGCTGCTCAACAAGGGCACCACAACGCTCGTGATGAAGGAAACCGCCAAACCACGCAAAACGACGGTTTTCATCAAAGGCGACTTCACGCGTCCCGATGTCGAAGTGCAGCCGGGAACGCCTGCGGTGCTCCATCCCTTCGAAACGACCTCAAAACAGCCCAACCGGCTCGATTTGGCCAAATGGATCATGAGCCCGAAAAACCCGCTCACGGCTCGTGTGATCGTGAATCGCGTCTGGCAGCAGTATTTCGGCCGTGGCATCGTGGAGACAGAAAACGACTTCGGATCGCAAGGCACGCTTCCCAGCCATCCCGAGTTGCTCGACTGGCTTGCCAATCAGCTCGTGGCGAAGAAATGGAGCCTCAAAGAGCTGCACAAGCTCATCGTGACCTCGAAGACCTATCGCCAAAGCTCGGCGAATCGCCCTGATTTGATCGAGAAGGACCCGCAGAACTATCTTTTGGCTCGTCAGAGCCGTTTGCGCCTCGATGCGGAGCTGGTGCGTGATGTGAGCCTCACCGCGAGCGGTCTGCTTTCGACGAAACTCGGCGGTCCGCCGGTCTATCCGCCGATCCCCGATGGCGTGATGGGCCAGGGGCAGGTGAAACGCGTGTGGAGCGTGAGCAAAGGTGAGGATCGCTATCGCCGCGGTCTCTACACCTTCGTCTATCGTGCCTCGCCACCGCCGTCGTTGACGGTCTTCGATGCGCCGGAAGGTTTCAGCTCCTGCACCCGCCGCATCCGCAGCAACACGCCGCTGCAAGCCCTCACCTTGATGAACGACAGCGGCTTCTTCGAGTTCGCCACCGCATTGAAGAAGATCATCGAGAAAGACGGCCTCGAAGCCGCCTTCAAACGCTGCACCGCCCGTGCCCCGAAGCCCGATGAGCTCGCCGTGCTGAAGAAACTCGACACGCTGAACGCCGCGCGAGCCCTGCTGAATCTGGATGAGACGGTGACCCGCGAGTGATCTGGCGGCTAGCGCCACGCGGGCGAGGTCTGACGCTCCACGCCGGGCGTGGCAAGGATCATCACAGGAGTGGTTGATGGACCGCTCCTTCGGGTCACGCATGCCCCCACAGGCCATGTTCTTTGCCGAAAGCATGCCTTTCATGGGATGGTGCGGCATGGCCAAGCGAAAAAACTCCATCCAAGCCTCTGACGCGGAGCAGGGGAGTGACGCCATCCACACGAGCGCAACCACGGCGGAGGTGGTGCTGCCTGCCAGGCTGAAGTTTTTGCTGGGCTGCGGCGTGGCGCTGCTTTTCACCGTGCTGACCGTGTCGCTCTATTCACGCACGCTCCACCACGAGAAGATCCTCGATGACACCGCGTATGTGTTCGACAATCCGCTGCTGGCCTCAAGCAAGTCCTTCCTCTATCCCATTGAGTTGACTGGCTTTATCAACGATTGCCGGAACCGCGGGCTGCAAACCGATCTGGCGGTGAATTTTGTGCTGAGGCCGGTGAGTTACGCGACCTTCTACTGGAACCGTGCGCTGCATGGGATGGACTCATCCGGCTATCGGGTGGTGAACATCATCATCCATACTGTGAACGCCATCCTGCTCTGGCTGCTGGCCGCCCGCCTCCTGCGATCACGCGGTTGGGCGGGGCAGTTCGGGGCGGCCGGTGCCGCGCTGGTCTTCGCGGTGCATCCGGTCATGACGGAGTCGGTCACCTACATCGCCCAGCGATTCGAATCGCTGGCCACGATGTTTGTTCTCGGGGCGATGCTGGCCTGGGTGGCACGGCAGCAGGTGGAGGCAGGCGGGAAGTCCCGCCTTTGGGTCCTTGTGCTCGGCGTGGTGGCGACCCTCTGCCTGCTGCTGGCCATGCTCTCGAAGGAAACCGGCATCGTGACGCCGGTGCTGCTCGTGCTGGCTGCATGGCTGGCGCTGGGCGGGCATCCGCTGGATGCCCTTGTCGCGGCACGTGGGCAGTTGGCGCTGCTTCCTCTGCTGCCCTTGCTGCTCGGAGCGGTCGTTTTCATCTGCAATGGCGAGCTCTCTCCGCGCACCGTCTTGAACATCACGAACCATCCTTCCGCGCCGCTGGAGCCGCTGCACTACGCGGTGTCCGAGATTCCGGTGTGGGCATCTTACCTCGGCGTGCTGCTGTGGCCTGCGGGACTCCGGTTTGATCCGCTGGTGGCTCCGGTGGAGTCCATGTGGGAGCCGCGCCTCTGGCTGGGACTGGTGGTGTGCGCGGGCCTGCTGGGCTGCGGATGGCTGGCGTGGCGTCGCTGGAAGGCGGCGGGAGGCGGTGTGGTTTTCTTTGGCGTGCTGTGGTTCTTCATCGCCCTGTTGCCCTCGTCGAGCATCATTCCTTTGCCGGACCTCTACGCGGAGCATCGGTCCTATCTGCCTTCGATCGGATTGTTTATCGCCTTGGCCGTGGTGCTGGCACAGGCTTGGGAAACCGTGCGGAAACCCGCTGTGCGTCGCGTGCTGGCAGCAGGTGCAATCGTCTGTGTCTCGCTGCTTGCCGCCGCCACATGGCAGAGAAACGACGAGCTGCGTGACGCGGTCACCCTTTACAGCAAGGTGGTGGCCGAGAATCCGGATCATGGCCGTGCGTGGCTGATCCTGGGCTCCGAACTGGCAAGGCACGGTGATCGTGAGGCCGCGGTGGAGGCGTTTGAAAGCTCGCTGCGCTGTCCGAACCCGCCCGTGCATGCGTTCATCAATCAAGGCACGGTGCTGATGAAGATCGGCCGCACGGCCACGGCTTTGCAGACGACCCTGAAAGGGCTGGAGTGCTATCCGGATAATCCCAAGCTCCAGCACAACGCGGGCGTGGCGAACTTGCTGACCGGCAACATGGCCGCATCGGAGCAGTTCCTCGTCCGGGCGCTCCAACTGGCTCCTGCCCATTGGGAGAGCGCTCTCCCGCTCGCGGCGCTCTATTACCGCACCCAGCGCCCGATGGAGGCCCTGAGCCTGCTCGAGCAGGCGGATCGCATGCGGCCGCTGCCCGAGCCCGAGGCCAGGATGCTGGACGAACTGCGCCAGAGGTCTGCCACTGCCACCCGTGGACCGGATGCCACTGCTCCGGCCTCTCTTTGACGATCTTCGATTCACGAGGGCAGCGTCAAAACATTCCTGCTCCGGCCAGCGTATGGGTAGGCGTGCCAACGGATGTGCGTGAAGAGCTTTTCGCGTGCGGCCGGCGGCAGCCTCCACCATGCTTCGCCACCTGATGAAACTGCTTCTTTCGATTCTCCTCACCTCACTGCCCTTGCTCGCCGCTGATCCGGTTCGTGCCTTCATCGACGACACGCAGCCCGGTTTTCGCGATTTGAAGGCGGAAGACTTCACCAAGGTGAACAGTGCCGACGACACCTGGAGCTGGAAGGACGGCGTGCTGCATTGCACGGGCAAGCCAGTGAGCGTGATGCGCACCGTGAAGGAGTTCAAAAACTTCGAAATGGTCGTCGAGTGGAGCCATCAAAAGCCCGCCGGGAACTCCGGCGTGTTCGTTTGGGCCACACCGGCTTCGATTGAGAAGCTCACCGCCGCTGGAAAACCCGGCCTGCCGCAGGGCATCGAGGTGCAGGTGCTCGATCACGGCTACACCGACAAGGTCAAAGCAGCCGGCGGCAAGACCGACTGGTTTGGCACGAATGGCGATGTGTTTCCCGTCGGCGTGAAGATGACGCCGTTCCCGCCGCTTTCGCCCGATGGCAGCCGCAGCTTTCCGCGCAAGCACCTCGCCAAGGGCCACGGCGAATGGAATCACTACTACATCCGCGCCATCAACGGCGAGGTCCGCCTCTGGGTGAATGGCGAGGAAGTCAGCGGCGGCACCGCCTGCAACCCCGCCCAAGGCTTCCTCTGCCTCGAAAGCGAAGGCTCCCCCATCCTCTTCCGCAAACTCCGCATCCGCGAACTGCCATGAACCCTCTGCTTCACCAAACTCGCCGTCATTTCTTTAGCCGCTGTGGCATTGGCGTCGGCTCCATGGCACTTGGGTCTTTGATGGCTCGTGATGCGGCACTCGCACCGAAGAAGACGCATTTCCCCGCGAAGGCCAAAAACGTCATTTTCCTCTTCATGGCGGGCGGGCCGTCGCAGTTGGAGCTTTTTGAGCACAAGCCGCTGCTCACGAAGCTCAAGGGCAAGCCGATTCCGGAGAGCTACACCAAAGGGAAGCGCTTTGCCTTCATGGACAGCAGTCATCGCAGCGACCTGCTGGGGCCGAAGATTGGATTCAAGCAGCACGGTCAATGCGGTGCCTGGGTGAGCGACTATCTGCCGCACACGGCCAAGATCGTCGATGACATCAGCCTCGTCACCACCTGCAAAACCGATCTCTTCAATCATGCGCCGGCAAAAATGTACATGAACACCGGCAGCGGCCTCTTCGGCCGTCCGAGCATGGGTGCGTGGGTGACGTATGGTCTCGGCAGCGAGTGTGATGACTTACCGGGCTTTGTCGTGCTGCAAAGCGGCCCGCGTGGTCCGCGCGGCGGCTCGGTGCTGTGGGGCAGCGGCGTGCTGCCTACGACCTACCAAGGCGTGCCGCTGCGCAATCAGGGAGATCCGATTGTGAATCTCTCCACGCCAAACGAGATCAGCGTCGCGCAGCAGCGGCAAGTGGTCGATGCGGTGCGCGAGCTTAACATGAAACGCCTCGTCGAAACGGGCGATCAAGAGACCACGACGCGCATCAACGCCTACGAAATGGCCTTCAAGATGCAGACGAGCGCCCCCGAGCTGATGGACACCAGCGATGAATCGCAGGCCACGCTCGACCTTTACGGCATCAAAGATCCGAAAGAGACCAGCTTTGCGCGGAACTGCCTGCTCGCTCGTCGCCTCGTTGAGCGTGGCGTGCGCTTTGTGCAGCTCTACGACACGAATTGGGACCACCACGGCGGCCCCACGGAGAACTTGGAGACGCACATGCCGCTCAAGTCGAAGGACATCGACCAAGCGAGCGCCGCGCTCGTCAAAGACCTCAAGCAACGGGGCCTGCTTGATGACACCATCGTCGTCTGGGGAGGAGAATTCGGCCGCACACCGATGGGCGAAGTGCGGGAGTCCACCGGACGCAACCATCACATCGACGCCTTCACCATGTGGTTCGCCGGCGGCGGCTTCAAAGGCGGCGTCACGCACGGTGTGACCGATGAATTCGGCTTCGGTGCCATCGAGAATCCCGTTCACGTCCACGACATCCACGCCACGATCCTCAACCAACTCGGCATCGACCACGAAAAGCTCACTTTCCGCTCCCAAGGCCTCGACTTCCGCCTCACCGGCGTCGATCCCGCGAAGGTGATCAAGGAGGTGCTGGTATGAAGCACTCTTTCAGAATCAGTGTTCTTGCCTGCTTGCTGCCGCTTACGCTCTTGCAAGCGGTGGAAAACGAGGTTCACCGGGTGGAGAGGCTGATTCCGTCTCTGCCAAAGATTGAGGTGCGTGATTCGGCCAAATTTCTCAACGACCTTAAACTCAGCCCGTTCTGGTATGTCCCTGGTGGTAAAAGATCTGCCACGTGCAGAACGATGAACGTGTTCGGGGGTAAAGACTCAACCGATGAAGCAAGGTTTCTATTCGAGTTTTTCTTGGAGAAACCTTTGGAGAAGCGGGCGGTCCAAATGTCGAATGGATGGGTTCGGGCGGTCTCTGGAGCTACTCTATCCGCAAGTGTCCACTTCCAAAAGCCTTCGAATGTACCTTTGTGCGAAGCTGACAAACAATTCACGTTGCCCGTTACTGACTGGCAAGGTGCCAAGCTGGACCTCAATTCCCGTTCTGCGCTTGCATGGAAGATTTGCCCCGATCAGGAAATCTATCTGGTGATTTCTGAGTCCGGCGCTGATCCACGCCGAGATTTTACATGGAGCAAACTGCCATTGCTAGCCCGCCACCTTGCCAACATCGCTGCATTGCCAGCATCTTACTCCGTTTCGGTGCAATACGGTGATCTTTTTGACCATCTCTTTAAGCAACCTTGGGGAGATCACGCCCTACAGCGGATATCCGGCCTCCAGGATCGCGATACTTTTTACGGCTATATCAAGGTGCAGACGGGCTTCGACTATCAAGGAGTAAATGTGCGCATTTCTCATCCCTTGTATTGCGATGGAGAGTGCACGCGAAAAACCGAGCGGTTGCGCAAGGCCGAAGCCCTCGGCTCTCCCTATGTAGCGAATGACAGGCTTTTCTTTCTCATCGAAGACAATGCCGTCTACCTTCAAGGTAACTACGATAAGCAGTTCGGCACTTTCAGCGGCAACACATCATTCGATGGCAAGCTGGAGATTCTCGATGCTCGGGAGCGCCTGCTTTTTGAAGCCACCCTGCCTTTCAAGGGCTGGGAACGGTGACCCCCAAGTTAACCTCGGGAGGTATTGATCCTGCGGAATTGGTGTCAGGGGGGGGGGGGGTAGGGGGGCAAAAATTCGACATTCGAATGATCACCCGATGCCGCTATTACTGGCTGCTCTCACGCGTTCGCCTTCAGCCAGGTGAAGCTGCGCTCGCATTCGCCTTTTTGGTAGGCGATCTCGGCGTCTTTTTTGCCGGGGCCGTCGGGGGCTTTGAAGCTGTCGATCTTTTTGCCCTTCTTGGCGAGGTCGAGCCAGGCTTTGAACATGTCGCTATCGCGGTGGCCGGGGAAGATGGTCCAGAAGTCGTCTTTCGTGACTTCAAAGGGCCGCGCGAAGCCGGAGATGGTTTCGACTTGAAGCGGCACGCCGGGGGCGAGCTCGGCAAAGCGTTTGGCGTAGGCTTTGAAGTCGATGAGACCTTCGCCGATGGCGGTCCACTGAACGTTCACGGCACCGTTTTCACCCTCCCAGAGCATGCTGTCGCGCACGCTGGAGCAGACGGTGACGGGGCCGAGCACTTCGAGATGCTTCATAGGCTCTTCGAGCGCCCAGACGGCATTGCCGGGGTCGATGTTGGCTCCGACGTAACCTTTGCCGGCGATCTCGATCAGCTCGCGAAGCTCCGCGGACTGCATGTCGCCCGCATGATTCTCGATGGCGATCTTGATGCCTTCGGCTTCGGCGCGGCTTTGGTTGGCCTTGATGGATTTGATGGTGTTTTCGATGTGTTTCGCAATGCCGCCGTCGGTGGAGCGATCCTTTTGATTGCCGAGATAGCAGCGTGCGACGGGTGAACCGAGCGCCTTGGCGATTTTGATGGTGAGGGCAAGGTGATCCGCGCCGGTGCCGTTGGCGGCCTTCCAGGTGTTCGAGCTTTCACACACGCTGCCCGTGCCGACATAGACTTGGAGGTTGGCCTTGTGCGCCTGCTCCTTGAGGCTCTTCAAGTAGCCATCTTCAAAGTTTTCAAACACGCTTAGTTCGGACAGGAAAATCGTATTGAGCTTCAGCGAGGCGGCGTAGTCGATGTACTGCGCGGCTTTCCAGCCAGTGGCGCGCACGGAGAAGTGATCGAGTCCGATCGGAAGGCCAGGCGTGGCTGCCCGAAGGGTGGACGCGGCGGCGGTGGCAATGGTAGAGGCGAGGAAGGAGCGGCGGTTCATGAGAAGGGGAGAGTAAAAACAAAAAGGACCGCATGTCGCGGTCCTTTCCGTTGTTTTGAGTGAGTTGGAGGGAATCAGCGGATGATGATTTTTACGGCACCCTGGCCCTGGCGGTTGTCATCGGACGAGACGATGATCTGGGCGAGGTGGTGGCCGCTGCGCCAGGGGGCGCTGTTGATGGGCTTCACCTGGATGAGGTAGGCACCGGTGCCGACGTTGCGGAAGGAGGTGATGTTGTTGCTGAACGGAGCCTGCTGGCCGGGCACCTCGAAGTATTCCATGAGACTGAAATTGTCCTTCGAGAGGTCGGTCACAGGCCAGCCACCGCTGCTCACGAGCACGAGGATGTTCGCGGGATGGGTGTTGCCGTTCGCGGCGGCACCGGCGGAGGCCTGTGTGGAAACGGTTAGCGGGGTGCCGGCAGGGGCCGTGCCTTTGGGAATAGTCACTTTGGGAGCGAGCGATGGAGCTGGGGCGGCAACGGGCACGGGAGAGTCAAAGACGGGTTTGAAGTCCGGGGCAGGCTCGGGTTTCTTTACAGGGGCCGGGGCAGGAGCTGGCGCGGGTTTCGGGGCTGGTTTTGCTACGGGCTTTGGAGCTGGTTTCGCGGCTGGCTTGGCTGCCTTTTTGGCTGGAGCGGGCTTGGGTGCCGGTTTCTTCACGGGAGCGGGTTTTTTGGCCGGGGGTTTCTTCGAGGGCGCTGCTTTTTTGGGAGCAGGTTTCGCGGCGGGTTTTTTCGCGGGTGCCTTCTTGGGTGCTGGTTTCTTGGCCATGGTTGGTTGGGTGTGGTTGAATTTTACATTTTTTGAAGGCTAACAAGAATTCCTCCCATATGTCGAGATTCCTCTTGGAAGAAAAATGAGGTTAACCCGGCTGGAAGGCCCGAAAATCAAGGCTTCCAGAGCATTCTCGAAGGCAGCCAGGCCTGAAAAAGCGACTTCTTCGGGCTGCTGACCTGCACCGAAAGCCTGTTCGCTGGGTGGGATGTATTGCGAGCAATTCTATACCTTATAAGTGTTCAAGCGCTCACTTTTCCAGAAATTCCGTAGCCCGCAAAAATTCTCAAAACGAGCGTTGCAAAGGCTCACGATGGTAGATTATAAGCATTAATTGAATTTTTAGCTGGATCGTGTGGCTTCAGTTTCCCGGCTTCGCGGTCCTTGTTGCCTCAAGCCTCTCTCGCCCGTCATGCACACTGCTGTTTTTGCTTCGCCATTCCCCTTCACCGCCGGTTTCCGGGCGGAGTCGGGGAGTGCGTTGAAGGCCATCACGAGCAGGATTGCTAGAATGAGTGAAGTTTTCCAAGTCGGTAGCTGGCCGTGGTTCGGAGCCGCGGATGCGATGGATGATTTGGTGCCTGCCAGTCGGGGGCTCAGCGAGGCGCGTTTTTCGGGCGGCGGCTCCGGCGGGGCTTCTCAGCCCGATGGCATGGGCGGAGGCGGTCTGGGGCAGCGGAACCTTCCTTTTTACCATCTGCCTGTCTTGCTCGACGAGACGCTGGAGGCTCTCCAGCCAGCTCCCGGCAAGCTCATCTTCGATGGCACACTCGGTGGCGGAGGTCACAGCGAGGCGTTGCTTCAGCACGGTGCCCGCGTGGTGGCGATGGACCAGGACGAGCAGGCGCTCGCCTATGCCAACGCCCGCCTAAAGGGCTATGCCGACCGCTTCTGTGCCTTGCGCGGCAATTTCCGCCACTTCCCGCAGATCGTCGAAGAGGCAGGTGTGTCCGGCTTTGACGGGATGCTCGTCGATATCGGCGTGTCGAGCCACCAGCTCGATGACGGTGCTCGTGGCTTCTCCTTTAATAAGGATGCGCCGCTCGACATGCGCATGGACACGGACGCAGATCAAACCGCCGCCGATCTCATCAATACCGCCGCCGAGGAAGAACTCGTGCGCATCTTCTTTGAATACGGCGAGGAGCCAAATGCCCGCCGCATTGCTCGCGCCATCGTGAAGGCCCGCTCGTCCCGTCTCATCCAGACGACCACGCAACTCGCGGACATCGTCTCGGCCGCTTCGCCAAAGCGCAGCAAGCGCCATCCCGCCACGCTCGTCTTCCAGGCGCTGCGCATCGCCGTGAATGACGAGCTCGCTGCGCTTCGTGACTTCCTCGCCGCGGCACCGAAGTGGCTGAAGCCGGGCGGACGCCTCGCGGTGATCACCTTCCACTCGCTGGAAGATCGCATCGTGAAGCAAACCCTCGCGCATCTCTCCGCACCGGAGCTGGACCGCCCTGAGTGGCCTGCGCCGCGTCCGAATCCTGACTGTGTGCTCAAATTGATCACACGGAAGCCCATTGAGGCCTCCGAAGCCGAACTCGAACTCAATCCTCGTGTCCGCAGCGCCCGTCTGCGTGTCGCCGAACGCCTGCCGTCATGAAATCGCGTCGCACCACTCGCTATCGCAACAGCCTGAGCCTGACCGCTATCGTGGCGATCCTGATCGTCGTGGCCTCGCTGGCCCTCGTGGGGCTCGGCATCGTGGTGAGCAAAAACCGCGTCCGTGCTCTCGGTGAGGAGCAGCGGAAGGTGGAGGACGAGATCCGCCTGCTACGCACGGAGATCGACAAGCTCGCGCAGTTCAAAGAGAAAGCCTTTGCCTCGCAGCGAGTGCAGCCGCGCCTCACCAAGATCGCCACGATGCTGCGCCCGCTCGATGAGGGCCGC
>Ga0154020_10005231_pt1 | contig 15365 bp, 14 predicted proteins | sample Klosneuvirus_201_FD_109709 | JGI IMG/M metagenome (GOLD analysis project Ga0154020, IMG submission 109709) | Active sludge microbial communities from wastewater, Klosterneuburg, Austria - Klosneuvirus_20160825_MG | ecosystem: Engineered > WWTP > Aerobic digester > Activated sludge | place...
GCGGATCTTGACCCGGAACCCGTCGGGGTTGAGGCCGGCGGGCAGTCGGGCCAGGTGCAAGTGCTCGGCGGATCCGGACACCAGGGCTTGGAGAGCATCGCCGTGCTTGTCGCGCCAGGCTTTGATGTCGAAGGCGCTGGGGGCCGCGCCGAAGCGTTGCTTGAAGCTTCGTGAAAAGTCTGATGAGGATGAAAAACCGCAAGATAGGGCGATCGAGGTGAGAGACTTGCGGGGTGCGTGGGCCATCATGTGGAGGGCCCGTTCGAGGCGTAACCGCTTCACGAAGTCGGCCAGTGTTTCGCCGACCAAGGCCTGGAACACGCGGTGAAAGTGGAATGGGGATAGCTGGGCGGCACGGGCTACTTCCTTGAGCCGCAGTCCCTGGGGGTCTCCGAGCTGGCTCACGACGCGGTCGATGGCAAGGTTGACCCGTTGGACGTACGCCAGCGGCGGCATCGGACGTGTTTTTGTTGCAGTTCGCAAGATTTGGCAAGCCCTCCAGACAGCAAACTGTACGATGCGGGTTCAGGACCTGAGTGTCAGGCGGCAACTCGGCCAGAACTGGAGCTTCTTGTGACTCGACTCATTTTAGGCGTTCTTGCCTGTTTTCTTGGGGGTTGCGCGGGCACACCCGCGGCCAACTCGGTCAGCAAACAAGGTTCAGGAGATGCACCCATGCGGCTCGGCAACTTCTCGGTCAGTCTGGCGGTGAAGGATCTTGCTGCGTCCCGCGCATTTTACGAGAAGCTTGGCTTCAAAGAGTTCCACGGCTCGGCGAGCAAAAACATGGTCATTCTGCAGAACGAGACCAGCACGATCGGGCTGTTTCACGGGATGCTGGAGAAGAACACGCTGACCTTTAACCCCGGGTGGGATCGGAACTGCGCCACGCTGGCGGACTTTGACGATGTGCGAGACTTGCAGCGGACGCTCAAGGCCCGCGGCATTACGCCGACGCTCGCGGCGGATGAATCGACCAAGGGGCCAGCGTTCTTGATCCTGACTGATCCGGACGGCAATCCAGTGTTTCTTGATCAACATGTGCCGAGTCCCAAGAAGTAACGATCGTCATTGTGGTGATGCGAGGATGTCGAGGTTGACCAACTTTGCGGTACGGCCTTCGGCGAAGAGCGACACGCCGGTGCTGTTGGCGTCAGGGAATACCAGGCTCGTGATTGGCGTCAGGCCGCCGGTGTACACGGCGATGAGTGGGGGGTGGTCGGGCTTGCCGAGGCCTGAAGTGTTGGCGCGATCAAACACGGCGGTGCCGGAGAAGATCATGACGCCGTGTTCTTCGGGGATGGCGACGGGCAGGTGCTGCCAAGTGAGCAGGTCTTTGCTGACGGCGTGGCCCCAGCTCATGTGGCCCCATTGGTCACCTTGCGGGTTGTATTGGTAGAAGAGGTGGTATTCGTTGTTGAGCCAGATGAGGCCGTTGGGGTCGTTGGTCCAGTTGCGTTCGGGGGTGAAGTGGAGGAGAGGGCGGGGGGTTGGGTCGGCGGCGTTGCGGGGTGGCTCGGAGAATGGGAGTGAGCTGAGGCAGGCGGCGATTGTGCAGCAGAGCAGCATGAAGAGAGTCTCCGGGGTGTGGTTACGGTATCTGAACATCGCGAGTGAAAGCGTGGGCGCGTGGGGTGGCCCGGCACTGCTACGCCGCGGCGTGGGATAGGTGAGAGCGAGGGTTGATTGTGTGGCGAGCGGTGGCACCATGGGATCTCCTTGCGTGACCTCATCCGAGCGGGGGGTGTTTGAGCAGCCCCTCTACCTAGGGGCCAAAAGCACGGTTGGCGCGCAAAAAGTGTGTCGAAAATTTGGATGGTTGTTCAGAAAGTGCTTGAAATAGGGCGCGGATTTGATGTTGAGATTTCGCACAAATCGTGTCGTGGGTGAGCACGATCGTGCGCACAAAGCGTGTCCAAAAGCGTGCTGCGCGGACGAACTCCCTCCCCCCAACCCCCAACCTCAGGGAGGGGGAGCAGGAATAGGAGTCGGAGAACTAAGGTTGGGGCCAGTCTTGGAAGACGAACTTCCCATTCTGTTGAACAAGTTCGCCATCGGCGTGGATCGTGCCGCCGGGGCTTCCCGGAAAGGCTCCGTTGGGGCGCAGGTCGCAGACCATGTCCCAGTGGAGCGCGGACAGGTTGGTGTTTCCGGATTCCGGGTATCCTGCTCCGACAGCGCAGTGGAAGGTGCCGCCGATCTTCTCGTCGAAGAAAGTGTTCCTGGTGAAGCCCTTGAGGTGGTAGTTGGTGCCCAGGGCGATTTCGCCGGCGGTGCGGGCGCCGTCATCCTGGTCGAGGAGCTTGATCAGGTAATCTTCGTTTTTGGTGGCGCTGGCTTCGACCACGCGGCCGGCCGTGAACTTCAGGCGGATGCCGTCGACTTCTTTGCCTTTGTAGATGGCGGGGAAGGTGTAGTTGACGTGGCCGTCTACGCCGCGGGGGCCGGATTCGACTTCGCCGTCGGGGAAGTTCTCGCCGCCGCAGTGGTTGATCCAGGTTCGGCCGGAGACGTCGACGGTGAGGTCGGTGCCGTCGTGGCGGTGGCCGATGGAACTGGTGTTGGCCGGGGCGCGGAAGCGGAGGGTGCTTTTGGATTGGAAGTAGGCTCTAGCCCTTTCTTGCTGCGCGGCCAGGTGTCGCCAGGCGGCGACGGGATCGGGAAGGTGCAGGAAGCCGGCTTGATAGACCCAGTCTTCGTAGTTTCGCAGGGACATGCCTGCATCCTGGGCGGCGGCGTGGCTTGGGATCTCGGTCAATACGTATCGCGATTGCCCGAGTGCCTTGCGCTTGAGGGACATGGTGAACAGGCCGCGGCGGGCCGCCTGGGCCATCGCGATCTTTGCCGGGTCGGTTCGACCCAGGTATCTGGTGTTGGTCGGGTGGATCAGGACGATCAGCACATCGCAGTTGGCGAGGCGGTGTTGCTCGAACGGCGAGGTGTGCTGAATCTGCTCATCGGTGCCGTGGTGCAGCAGTAGTTCGTGGAGAGATTCAGGGCGCGAGTGGAAGCTCGGGTGGCCGCCGGCCCGCAGGACTGATTCGAATATCGCCTCCACAGCGGGCATGGCGCTGGGTTCGCCGACGATGGTGACCAGGTCGCCTTGCTTCACCGAAGTGGAGTAGCGGACCAGGACGTCGGCAAGTTTGTGGAGTCGTGGGTCGCGCACGCCGCGATTCTAGTGCTGGGGGCAGGCGCCGCGAACAGGGCGTGACCATTACGGTCGCGGCGGCGTCTTCACCGATTGCCTCGCGCGGTCGAGGATGTCCGCGACGATCACGTTCAGCTCCAGGCTTGAAAGCGGGTCTACAGCGCATTCGCCCCGGACCACCTTGCGAAGGTAGGTCCATTCGTTTTCGAGGTGAGCGGGTTTGGCGGGCGGTGTGACGGCCGCGGCGGGTTTGTCGGCATCGCGAACGCGCAGATCATCCCACCTGCCGGCGTGGATTGAGCCCTTCTCGGTGAAGATGTCGGTTTCTTTGTTGTCGTGGGTCCAGGCCCAGGAGGCTTGGATCACCGCGGTGGCGGTCGGGTAGGTGAGGACGATTGTCGCATCGTCATCGACGTGCGGGTAGATGGTGGGTTTCAGGGTGGTTGCGGTGGCGGTGACAGTGGTGGGGGCTTGGCCGTTCATGAGCCAGGTGGAGAGCACCGCGCCGTAGCAGCCGAAGTCGACGATGGCGCCGCCGCCGTTTTGCTCGGGGTCGGTGAGCCAGGCCAGGAAGGTCTCGGGGCATCCGATTTCTTTGGGTCCCTTATGGCCGTGGCGGAACACCACTTTGCGGATGGGGGCTCGCTGGCCGGAGTCGATGAGGCGTTTGGCTTCGCGGATGGATGCGTACCAGCTTGTCTCAAAGTTGGTCAGCACGAGCACGCCGTGCTTGAGGGAGAGCTCGGTCATGCGGGCGGCATCTTCGTTGCTGAAGGCAAGGGGCTTTTCCAGGAGCAGGTGGATGCCGCGGGGGGCGCAGGCTTCGACGGCCAAGCGATGATCTTTGATGGAGGTCATGACGCTCACGGCTTCGGGCTTGGATGCGTCGAGCATTTCGCCGAGGGAGGCGTGATAAAGAGATGGGTCGAGCTTGTACTTGGTGCAGAGGCGGTCGAAGAGGGCGCGGTCGGGCTCGAATATACCGACGTTCTGAATGTCTTTGCGTTGTGTTGCCTGCCAGAGGAGGCCCTCAACGTGTCCGTGCACCAAGCCGACGATGCCGATGCGCAGGGGGCCGGATTGAGTGGACAGTTTGATGGGTGTGCCTACGGGTTGCTTGGGTTCAGGTTGCGCGGCCATGCACAGCAGACAGGAAAGCAACAGGGTCACGAACACGAGGGTTCGGTAAGGCATGAGCCAAGCGTACCCGCCGTCTTGCGTGCTTAGCCGCCCGCGATGGCGCCGACGACAAGAAATGGTTCGCGGCCCGATGCGACGGCTTCGGGAAGTGGGGCATCGGGTGGTTCCAGAGAGAGGTCGCGTTCACAGGCGAAGAACCTAAGGAATGCCCGGCGTTTGAGAGTGCCGTGATCGCGGATGGTGCCGCGGAGTTCGGGGTGTTTGGCTTCCAGGGCGTCTAAGACAGACTTGGTTGTGACGGGGCCGACGATGTCTAGTGCGACCTCACCGCTCACCTTCGCCAGCGTTCGCAGGTGGGCTGGGAGTTCGACGCGGATCATGGAAGTGTCTGCACTTCGACGGAATAGACCGAGGGCAGGTCACGCACCAGGGGCATCCAGGTGTCCCCGGAGTCGGCCGAGCCGTAGACCTGTCCGCCGGTGGTGCCGAAGTAGATGCCGCACTTGTCGAGTGAGTCCACGGCCATGGCGCTGCGCAGTACGTTCACGTAGCAGTCGCTTTGCGGAAGGCCCTTGGTGAGTGCTTCCCACTCGTTGCCGCCGGCGCGGCTGCGATAGACCCGCAACTTGCCATCGGGCGGGAAGTGCTCGGAGTCGCTCTTGATCGGGACCACGTAGACCGTGTTGGGTTCGTGGGCGTGGACCTCGATGGGGAAACCGAAGTCGCTGGGGAGGTTTCCGCTGACTTCGTGCCAGGAGTCGCCGCCGTCATCGCTGCGCATGACGTCCCAGTGCTTCTGCATGAAGAGCACCTTGGGGCGTGCGGGGTGCATGGCGATGCCGTGGACGCAGTGCCCGACTTCGGCGTTGGGGTCGGGGATGTATTGGGATTTGAGGCCGCGGTTGATGGGTCGCCAGGTTTTGCCGCCATCTTCGGTGCGGAACGCGCCCGCGGCGGAGATCGCGATGAACATGCGGCCGGGGTTGGTTTTGTCCAGAAGGATGGTGTGCAGGCACATGCCGCCCGCGCCCGGTTGCCACTTGGGTCCGGATTCGTGGCCGCGGAGGCCGGGGAGCTCGTTCCAGTTCTTGCCACCGTCGGTTGTTTTGAAGATGGCCGCATCTTCGACGCCGGCGAATACGGTGTCGGGGTCGGTGAGCGAGGGCTCGAGTTGCCAGACGCGTTTGAACTCCCAGGGGTGCTGCGTGCCGTCGTACCACTGGTGGGTGGTGAGGGGACGGCTGGCGGTGTCGTAGACGAACTTGTTGCTCTCGGCCTTGGGCATGCCGTCGGGGGTGGTTGTTGGTTCACCAGGGGCGGTGCCGGGTTGTTCCCAGGTTTTGCCGCCATCGTTGGACCGCTGGATGATTTGGCCGAACCAGCCGCTGGATTGCGAGGCGTAGATTCGGTTAGGGTCAACAGGAGAGCCGGCGAGGTGATACATCTCCCAACCTGCGAAGTGTGGGCCGCTGACATCCCACTTCTGGCGCTTGCCGTCGGAGGTCAGGATGAATGCGCCTTTCTTTGTGCCGACGAGTACGCGAACGCCGCTCATTGGTCGCTCCTTTGCTTCACCGCTGAAGGTTCCAAATATACCAGCTTGAAGGGGAGCATGGGGCCTCGCCGTAACCTGCGCACAAGGCGACAGCGCCTTCTACATTCCTGGCGCTGTTCGCGCCCATCGCAGCTTCGCCGACCGGGCCCGAGGATTGAAGTTGGTCTCGGCCGCTTCGGCGATGATGGGGTCGCGGTTTTCCGCTGAATACACCCCCGCCCTTAGCCCATCCCGGAACGCGTGTTTCACCCGCCGGTCTTCTCCGCTGTGGAACGTGATGATCGCGGCCACTCCGCCGGGCTTGAGCACATCGGGCAACACGGTAAGCAGGCGATCCAGGTTCGCCAACTCGCGGTTGACCAGAATCCGCAGCGCCTGAAACGTCCGCGCTGCTGGATGCAGTTTCGCTCCGGCCCCGCGCTCCACCGTAAAGTTCCGCGCCTCGCAGACAATCGCCATCAACTCCTCGGTCGTCGTGATCGGAGCGAGCGCCCGCCGCTCCACGATGAGCCTCGCAATCTGCGGTGCATCGGTTTCATCACCCAACTCCAGCAGTGCCGCGGCCAGCTCCGCTTCGCCGATGCGATTCACCAGCACCGATGCAGGCTGGCCGCGCGTCGGGTCCATGCGCATATCCAGCGGCCCGGGCCGCCGATACGAAAACCCGCGTGCCGGGTCATCAATCTGCGTGCTGGCGACTCCAATATCGGCCAGTACGGCATCCACGCGCTGGATACCTGCCTGGGCCAGCACGGTCGGCAGCCCGGCAAAGTTCGTGTGGAACAAGTCGAACAGCCCGCCAACGAGTTCCAGCTCTCGCCTCGCTGCAGCGATATTTGCCGGATCAAAGTCGATTCCGATCAGCCGACCATCGGGCCGGATACAGCGGAGAATGGCCGCGGAATGCCCGCCGAGGCCGAGTGTGCAATCGACGATGGTTTGCCCCGGTTTGGGGGAAAGGACCGCCAGGACTTCCTTGAGCAGGACCGGGACATGGTGGGCTTCTCGCTTCTTCACGCGGGCGATGATAAGGGCCGACCTGCCCGCAAACACGCGGGTCACTTGGCCGTCGGGATCGCTTTGCGGGTTTCCGATGCCCCCGCGTTGTCGCCCACGGCTTCTTGCGCCCGCGCGAGATCTTCACGTGCCAGGCCGACATACCGCGCAGCGGTCGCGCTCGATGCCGCCTCCAACTCTCGCAGCGCGGTCCGAAGCGAGTCCAGTGCCTCCGAATGTCGGCCCAGCGCCAACAGGCACCGGCCGCGGCCCTGACTAGTCAGGGCCGCTCGGACCACGGACGTTGTCGGTCCACGGCGTTCCAGAATCCGATCGTACTGGGCAAGTGCCGCAACCCATTCCACTCGTGCTTCCAGACATGCTGCCAGCCCACCGATCGCCCGGAGTGTGTCTGCGTGCCCCGGTCCAATCGCGGCTTCTGACGTGGCGACCGCCTGGCGGTACAACGCTTCGGCTCTGGCCAGATCGGAACGATCCATGGCGAATCGCGCCAGCATCCCCTCCCCGCTAGCGATAAATGGGTGCGGACCTCGAAAGGTCTCGCGATACAGGTCCAGTGCCAAGCTGGTCGAGGCCTCCGCTGCGGCGGTGTCCTTCAGATCTCCCTGGATCTCGGCAAGTGCCGTGAGTGCGTACGCGACCTCGACATTGCGTTCACCGAAAAACACTCGGCGCCCGGAGAGCACACGATCCAAGAGGTCCCGGGCCTCCGAGTACTTCTCCTCGGTCCGCAATACCCGCGCCAGCGCCTCTTGTGCTGTGAAGGTTGACGGGTGCTGCTCTCCGTGAGCCGCGATGTAGATCGCCAGCGAATCCCGCAGCAGCGTCTCCGCGCCCGCCGCATCGCCCTTTCCGCTGAGGATCAGCCCAAGCTCGTACTTGCTGTTCGCGACGTCGGGGTGGGATGGCCCAAGCGTCCGAACCGCCACCGCCATCCCTTCCCGGACCGTCGCCTCCGCCCGCGCGAAATCACGATTTAGGAATGCCAGCCAGCCCTCATCGTTCAACGCATCCGCTAATCGCGGATCATCTGCCCCGATGATCTCGTGAAGCAGTTTCATGGCTGCATCAAGCTCGGTCTGCGCGGCCGCGTAATCACCGGCATCCCGCTCGATTCGTGAGAGATTGATGTGCGCCTCGGCGATTTCCGTGTCCGCATTGCGGCCGGTTCCTGTCCCGACCACCGCTCCGCGGGTTAACTCGGCGGCGCGGAGAGCCTCACTTCCTCGCTCGCGCGCCGCGACAAGATCACCCGCGTGCCGGAGGCAATCGGACCATCCGTGAGCGGCCCTCGCGTTGATCCACGCGTCGGCCCCAGCTGCCTGCGCGGCCTCACGAAAGAGGTCGATCGCCTTGGCGTAGGCCCCGTCATCGTGCTCAAGCCAGGCAAGGTCGCAGAGCGCTTCGCCGATGCCGGACACCGAAGGGGGCACCGACTTCCTTTGAATTGCGAGCGCCCGCTCAAGCTGCGGCCGGGCAAGCGCATACTCCCCCAAAACGCGGTAGCCGGTACCCATGGTTGATCGCAGCGACGCCTCGACGAGTGGCTGGTCCTCTAGTCCTCCAGTGAACCGCCTGGAAAAGTCGTCCAGCATCTGGCGAACGGTGTACGCCCTTCCCTTGGCCTCGTGTGGGTGGGCCTCGCGCAGCATCTGCTTGAGCAGCGATGCCAGGCGCTCGGCGTTCTGGCGACGCTCTTCCGCGACCCGCGAACGATGAACGGCGCTGACGAGACCATACGTCGTGCCCGCCAACCCAAGCACCAATGCGCCCAGAACCGCGACGGCTCCCGCCACAAGCGGCCGATGGTTGCGTGCAAACTTGCGGACCCGCGCTACCCCCGAGCTCCGTCGCGCGCCGATCGGAACACCCGCCAGCACACTCCGCAAGTCCGCGGCGAACTCTCCCGCATCCGTGTAGCGGTCCTGGGGCCGCTTCTCGAGCGCCCTGAGCAGGACAATCTCGATGTCCCCCGAGAGCGCCGGATCCACGCGAGAGGGCAGCGTCGGTTCCGATTGCGTGATCTCGCGCAGCGCAGCCTCTAGGGGAAGATGCGATATCGCGTGCACCGGCCGCCCCGTCAGGAGTTCGTACCCCAGGGCCCCCAGCGAGTAAACATCGCTGCGTGCATCAACCGTCCCCCCGACGTGCTCCGGGCTCATGTACGCCACGGTGCCGACAATCCGCCCTTGGGCGGTGTGCATCGTGCTCATCGTCGCTTGCCCCCCGGTGATGCGTGCAAATCCGAAGTCGACGACTTTGATCGACCCCGCGCGCATTACCAGCACATTCGCTGGCTTGATATCCCGATGGATCACCCCCTGCGTGTGGGCGTAGTTCACCGCTTCGCACGCCTCGGCCAGCAGACCGAGCCGGGCATCGATGCTCAGCGATTGCCTGGCCGCGTGCTGCGTGATTGTCGTTCCATCCACCAGTTCCATCGCGATGTACGGTCGCACGCCGGCATCATCGGTGATAGTCCTCGAGCCGAGCATCCGCGCAATGGCCGGATGATGCAAGCGCCCAAGCACCCGCGCCTCGTGCTCGAACCGTCGCACATGCTCCTCTCCGCTCGCCAGCGAAGAGAGGACCTTGAGTGCCACCAACTCGCCCGTGCCCTGATTCCGTGCCTGGTACACCGTGGATGATGCGCCGCTCCCCAGTATCCGCTCGATCAAGTAACCGTCAATCAGCCGGCCCACCAGGCCTAAGGGCGTCGTCCCGACGGATGCCGAGTCGCTCAGCACGCGACGAACATCGGCCGCCAGCAACAGGTTCTTACGCACATCGTCCAGCAGTTTGGTGCACGCCGGGCACGCCGCGATGTGCGCGGCCATCCGCGCACCGTCCGTCGCATCGCCGCCGCTTTGGGCATACATCTCCAATCGCTGCAGCGGCGGGCAAGGGCTCACAGGATGCCATCCACGCCGTGCAGCTCGCGCAACATCTCTCGGATGCGCTCAAGGACACGGTGCTTGGCGACGTACACCTGGTTGACCGTCAAGTTGAGGAGCCCCGCGACCGCGGCCGGTTCCATCCCCCGTACCACACACGCTGAAAACGCCTCATACGTCGACTCATTCACCGAGCCGCGCACGCGTTCAGCGCAATGCAGGATGTGCGCTCGAACCCACTGCGCTTCCCAGAGATCCTCAACAGGCGAACCGGTCGTGTCCCGTTGCGTTCCCCAGAACGCGCTGTCGGCCTGCACATCCCCTTGCAGACGACGAAACCGATCGACGATCTTGTGCTCCGCAATCGCCCGCAACCACGCTTTGAAGCTCTGCAGGTGCTGGTAGTCGTCGATCTTCTCGAGCACGGCCTGGGTGCATTGCTGCGCTACATCTTCGGCATCCGGCGCGTTCAGCCCGCGAGACATTGCGTACGACACCAGCAGAGGGCGATACAGCGATTCGAATGCTCCCCACGCGCCGACATCCCCGCGGTCTTTGAGACGCGTGAGCAGGGTTGAACGCGTGCTGTCTTCCATGGCGTCACGATCGAGGTCGAGGGCGGTTGGGGAGAGTAATTAGGGCCGTGTTAAGGATACCGACCTTGTCAATCCAAACCGCATTTGCGATTAAACGACAAGAAGTGGTGTAAGAAACAGCCGGCTCCCGCGAGAAGTCTGTGGCGGATACCTCCGCCGAGGAGTTACGAGATGAAGACCTCCCTCAGACTGGCGGCCATGGTTCCTTTCGCCCTCGCCGCCGCGGCCTTCGGCCAGACGATTACGGAAACCTTCGATTCGGGCATTCCGGCGACTTGGTCGAAGGTGGACAACTTTCCGATCCCCGGAAGCCCGCTCTTCAGCGCGGTGCCTTGGTCCACGAACATTCCCGAAAGTATGGGCAACTACACAGGCCAGCCCGGCCAGGCGGCCACGGCCAGCTCCCACAACCATCCGGGCCAATACGACGTATCCCTCATCACGCCCATCTTCCCGATGCCCGCCACCGGCGGTGGCCTGAGCTACTTCATCAACTTCCGGCGGGTGGACGCGTTCGAGGCCTTCGACACCAATCTGAGCATCAACGGCGGTCCTTGGATCACCATGGTCCATGAGACCACCAGTCAGGGCGCTGCCTACAGCACCGCTCCTCCCCATGTCGCTGTCGGAATCGGCTTGGGGTTCTTCGGCGCACTCCCCGGCGACAGCCTTCGCGTCGAGTTCCGGTACTACAGCACCTTCCTCCTCCCGATGGTGCACAACGAATACGTCGAGATTGACAGCGTGACCTATCCGTCTCCGACGCCGGGAGCAGCCCTCCCGATGCTCGGCGCCGCGACAGCCTTTGCAATCCGCCGCCGCCGGTAGCCCTCGTGGAACGTTCTTCAGGGCGCGGGCTTGATTGCCTTCAGAATCCTCTTGTAGAACTCGGCCTGTACATCCCCACCGCGATGCCACCGCCACACAACCACCAGATCGTGCTCCGGGTCGATCCAGATCGTGTTGGATCCCGCGCCCTGGGCTGAAAAGCTTGTCTTGGGCGCCTCGGGCCACATCTTTCCGTTGGTGTTCAACCACCACAAGTACCCGTAGGCTGGCTTCACACCCTGCTGGCTTGTCGCCGCGCGTATCCACGATTCTGAGATGATCCGCTTTCCGTCCCACTCACCGTGCCGCGAGATCAGGTAGCCGAATCTTGCGTGGTCCAGCGTGCTGATCCACAAACCGCCGCCCCAGCGGGTGCCGCCGCTCACCGACTTCAACTTCTTCCCATCGACTTCCACGTCGGCGTTGTCGTATCCGTGATACACCCAGGTGTCGGAAGCCCCGATCGGGTCCATGATCTCCGACTTCAACACCTCTGGCAGCGGCCGCTTCCATAGCCGCAGCAGCGACAGCGACATCCGGTTCACACGCACATCGTTGTATTCGTAGTAGGTTCCGGGCTCCTGCAACTCCCGCGGCTTCATTTCCCCGCTGCCAAACGCCTGCTTGCCGATGAACGTGTGCGACTTTCCGAACATCTCTCCCTTCCACTCGCTGGTTTGCGTCGCGTGATGTTCCCAGGTCACTTTTGCATTGTGGGGTAAGTCGTACCCGCCATCGTGGATCAGTTCGCCCACCGGGTCCATCACACTCTTGATCACCCCGCGATCGATGGTGAGCCCGAGGATGGTCGAGAGGTAGCTCTTGGCCGCGCTGTAGGTCGGGTCCACTGCAGTTACGTCGCCAAACTCTGCGATGATGTAGCCGTGGCGAACGATGACGCCGTTGATGTCTGCCCGCGTCTTGGGCAGCGGTCCCAGCGGCGTTCCGAAGATCTCCGCTTGCGTCGAGAAGTCCTTCGGCATCGAGGTGGTTTGCAGCTTTGCCCACTCCACCGCCGACGCGACGGCAGCGTCATCCATACCGACCTCCGAGGGCTTGCGATGTTCCCATTGGCCCTTGGGAGGAAAGTACGTCTTCGCCGGATCTTGAGCGCGGGTGGATGCCGCGATGCACAGAATCAGCAACAACACGCCCAGCACTCTCACGTTCAGCACCGGCTACTCCTCTTCTGCGCACATCTCGACGAGTTTGAGCACCGTTCGCCAGTTCCGAGAGGTGCTGACGGTCTTGAGTTTGGTGTCAAAGTACGCGTTGGTCAGTTTCGTGTCCGCGGCCCCGGTGGTCAGCGTCATGAAGATGTCGCGGCCGCGGACCTCGTACCGGTCTCCCGGAGAACGCTGGGCATCTAGTTCGGCCACGGCCTTTTGGTCCGGCTCATCGGCCAGGAACATCACGTACAGCCAGGCCGGATCCATCTTCACAAATGGATTGTCCCGCGAGATGCGTGACATCTCCTCTGTATTCCGAATCACGACCGGGACACGCAGCCCAAACTGTTTCTCAATCGCCGCGGTCACAACGCTGGCCAGCTTTTCCGCCGCCTTCGGCGGTGCGTCAAACACCACATTTCCGCTTGCGATGTAGGTCCGGACGCCCTTGCAGCCCGCCTTCTCAAACAGAAGCTTGAGTTCCGACATTGGCAGTTTGTTCTTCCCGCCCACGTTGATCCCGCGCATCAGCGCGACGTGGCGCGTCAAGATTGGTTTCCTGGCCATCGCCCGAGTGTATCAGTGACGGAGACCCCGCAGCCGGTCGCCGCGGCCGGAATGGATGCAGCATCTGCCCCAGATAACTTCGCGCGATCGGCTCGCGCAGTCCCAGGTGCTCAGGTTCATGATCCGGGCACCGATACGTCCCGAAAATCACATCCATCAGCGGCGAAATGTTCGCGTAGTTTCCCGCATCCCGATCGCGGTCGTGGTGCCAGTGATGCAGTTCGGGCGCGCCGAACAGCACCCGCAGCGGCCCGGTTGGAATCCGGACATTGGAGTGGATGTAGATCGCCCACACGCCGCGGAAGGCGATGAGCCCCGCTAGGGTCTGCAACGGAAAGCCAAGCACAAACGCCGGCAGGTTGATCAGGCTGAGCGTGTAGATCGTGTCAATCGGGTGCTCGCGATGGGCCGCCAGCCAGTCCAGGTGTTCTGAACTGTGATGAATGGAGTGGAACCGCCACAGCAGCGGCGCGCGGTGCTGGAGCCGATGCCCCCAATACACGCAAAAATCCGAGAGTACGACCGCTTCAACCGCCTGAAGCCACCACGGCTGTCCCGCGACCGCACCCCGAAAGCCGGCAGGCATGATCCCATCCACGAAACCGCCGACGCGCGACAGCACCCACAGCACCAACCCGTTCCACACGAGGTATTGACCCAAAAAGAAGCACAAGTCCGTCAGCCAGGCTTTGCGGAACACGGCTTGACCCTGCCGTGCGGGAAACGCTTTCTCCAGGGGCCAAAACACCACGCACAGGAATAGAAAGCTGAGCCCGCACGAGAGTGCCAGAGCGTGCATGGTCATCGCGATCTCACTTGGGAGTTGGTGCCGGCGCAGCCGGGGGCAGGTCGCTGGGCTTGAGGATCACTATCGACTTGGAGCCGCCCATCACGGGCTTGGATTCAGCCGGTGGTGGGGGGGAGGGAGCGAAAATTGCCTCGTTCTTGGATCCGCCCATGAACTCGGTTCCGCGGGTGGGCGTTGGCTGGCCCTCATCTGGTTTGGCATCCTGAGATCGACAGCTCACATAGGCCGCGATGATGGACACCGAACTCAAAAGCGCGGCAATTCGCACGGCGGCTTGGCGGTTTTTCATAGCAACGGACGATATCGCTGGCCGGTCAAGGCGGTTCGATTGGTGTTGCGTCCTGTTACACCCGCGTGACACCGGCGAACTCCGTATCCGGCAGAATGCTAACAAAAACCAAACTGACTTTGGTTCATGCGGTCGGCGTTTGACGCAATTCCGGAAGGCACTGGACAGATCGGAGGATTGACGTTACTTTGTTAGGGGAACTTCAAGGTGACGGAAGCCCTGAAGCGTTCCACCGTACGGATTGCCGTCATCCACAACGGCGGTCCGATAGAAAGGTTTGGGCGTTCATTCTTGCACCGGCCAATCGAGTCGGGCACGCTCAGTGGTATAAGGCCGCGATAGCGGCCCTTTGCGGAGGAAAGCGATGAAGCGCATTTCCAGTCGTTCCCGTGCATTCACCCTGATTGAGCTCTTGGTAGTCATCGCGATCATCGCATTGCTCATCGGGATCCTCCTTCCCGCACTCGGCGAAGCCCGCCGCACGGCGCGCCTGGGGATCTGCGGTTCGAACATGAAACAGTTCGGCACCGCGATGCAGAGTTACTCTGCGGACTTCCAGGATCGCATTCCCGCGTTCTCATCGAAGCTCAAACGAACCGGCGGCAACCCTATCCCCGGCGTCGTTATCAATGGTTTCCCGGCGGCTGCGACGGACAACGAAGCCGCGGTCCAACAGGCGATCGACATCATGATGCGGTTGAGCGGAAAGCAAGACTACTTCCAGATGTTGGGCCAACTGCAGACCGCGTGGATTCCGCACATTCTCTACACGCACCTGATGACCCAGGACTACTTGGCGGCCCGCCTCCCTGAGAAGGCTGTCGTGTGCCCGGAGGACAGAAATCGCCTGTCTTGGCAGGACTTGCAGGCGTTCGATTCGGACCAGTTCGGGACGCTCCAGCCGCCTGTAGGCGGGGCACTTTCAAGCGGCAACCGGCGCTGGCCGTTTGGCTCCAGTTACATGGTGCCGCCCTGCACGTTCGACGCGACTCAAATTCCCGCCAACCGCATCTCTCAAGGGGCTTGGAACACCTTCTTCATCCCCGGAGCTGCCCAGCTTGGCAACCGCAAAGCCTCCGATATCAACTTCCCCTCTCAGAAGGTGTACTTCCACGATCAGAACAGCCGCCACTTCGGCAAGAAGCAGCCCTTCTGGGGCCACCAAGCCTCCCGCATGCCGCTTCTTGCGTTTGATACCTCCGTTCTGGTTCGACGCACCGGCGACAATCAGGCCACCGGTAACACTTCTTTCCAGGACTGCAATCGCGGATGGCTCCCGACCGCTCCGCAAAATACCGGGGCCACCGCGATCACCTACGTGCCCAATCCCTGGGATCCGGTCGCCCTCAAC
>Ga0154020_10005232_pt1 | contig 15362 bp, 14 predicted proteins | sample Klosneuvirus_201_FD_109709 | JGI IMG/M metagenome (GOLD analysis project Ga0154020, IMG submission 109709) | Active sludge microbial communities from wastewater, Klosterneuburg, Austria - Klosneuvirus_20160825_MG | ecosystem: Engineered > WWTP > Aerobic digester > Activated sludge | place...
CCTTCCATCACCGCGGCGTTGTCGTCGTAGGCGACGACGGTGTGCTGCGGCGAGGTCTTTTCGGTGTGGCGGATCATGCCGAACATCGACAGCGGCTGCGCGACGCCGTCGATGGTGAACCTGGCGTTGAAGATCTTGTGCCGGCAGTGTTCGCTGTTGGCCTGCGCGAACATCATCAGCTCGACGTCGCTGGGGTTGCGGCCCAGCTTGCCGAAGGCCGCGACGAGGTAGTCGATCTCGTCGTCGGACAGCGCCAGCCCGAACTCGGTGTTCGCCGTCACCAGCGCCGACCGCCCGGCCCCCAGCACGTCGACATGCACCAGCGGCGCCGCCGGCTGCGCGTCGAAGAGGTGGGCCGCGGCCTCGCGCTCGAAGGCCACGCTCTCCGTCATGCGGTCGTGCAGCAGCGCGGCCACCGCGGCGCGCTCGTCGGCCGAAAGCGGCTTCGCGCTGCCCAGCAGCGGGTGCTTCAGGCCGAGCCGGTATTCGGTGACGCGTTCGACGCGGTGCAGCGCCAGCCCGCAGTTCCGTGCGATGTCGCTGGCCTTGCTGGCCCAGGGCGAGACCGTGCCCAGCCGCGGCATCACCACGACCGGTTCGCCGTCACCCGGCCCGGCGTAAGCGTCGCCGTAGCGCAGCAGCGCCTGCAGCCCGTCGAGCTCTGCACGGCCCGGGGCGCTGTCGAAGGCCACCCAGTGCACATGGCGCGCGGCCACCGCGGTGATGCGCGGCACCGCCGCCTGCAGCTTCGCCAGCAGGGCCTGGGCGCGGAAGGCCGAGAGCGCATCGCCGCCCTCGAAGTGCACAAGATGGAGGGGCGTGGCGCTCATGCGAACCCGGCTGAAATCCGGCGGAGGGAGGGAAGCCGACGATTTTAGAGGCCGGTGGGATAATTCCCGGATGGCAATCCCCATCAAGACCGCCGCCGATATCGAGGGCATGCGCCTGGCCGGCCGGCTGGCCAGCGAAGTGCTGGACATGCTCACGCCGCACGTGCGGGCCGGCGTCACGACGCTCGAACTCGACCGCCTGGCGCACGACCACATGGTGCACGTGCAGCGCGGCATCCCGGCCACGCTGGGCTACCAGCCGCCGGGTTACCCGGCCTACCCGGCATCCCTCTGTTCGTCGCTGAACGACGTCGTCTGCCACGGCATCCCCGACGACCGGCCGCTGAAGAACGGCGACATCGTCAACATCGACGTCACCGTCATCAAGGACGGCTGGCACGGCGACAACAGCCGCATGTACATCGTCGGCGAGGGCAGCATTGCCGCGAAGCGGCTGTGCCAGATCACCTTCGACGCCATGTGGAAGGGCATCGTGAAGGTCAAGCCCGGCGCGCGCCTGGGCGACATCGGCCACGCCATCCAGACCTTCGCCGAAACCGCCGGCTTTTCCGTCGTGCGCGAGTTCTGCGGCCACGGCGTCGGCGCGCGTTTCCACGAAGAACCGCAGGTGCTGCACTACGGCCGCCCGGGCACGCTGGAGGAACTGGTGCCGGGCATGATCTTCACGATCGAGCCCATGATCAACGCCGGCAAGCGCGACATCAAGGAAGACCGCCGCGGCAACCGCCCCTACGACGGCTGGACGATCGTCACGCGCGACCGCTCGCTGTCGGCGCAGTGGGAGCACACCGTGCTCGTCACCGACACCGGCTACGAGGTGCTGACGGTCAGCGCCGGCAGCCCGCCGCCGCCGGCCTTCGCCCCGGCCGGTTACGGCGGCGCCGCGGCGGCCTGCCTCTCGCCGCCGGTGCTGGCGACTTCCTGAACCGCATGCCGCCCGTGGCCGCTGCCGTCGGCCCCGCCATGGCCGAAGCCGGCGCGGGGCGCGTTGCCGCCGTGCGCACGCAGTTCCGCGACGGCAAGGCGGCGCTGCTGGCGCACTTCCGCAGCGCACGCGCCACCGCGCCGGCCGCCACCAGGCTGGTGAAGGCGCTGGCGCGGCATGTCGACGCCACGCTGGCGGCACTGTGGGCCGATGCCGCGATGCCACCCGACGTGGCGCTGCTGGCCGTCGGGGGCTACGGCCGCGGCGAGCTTTTCCCGTATTCCGACGTCGACGTGCTGGTGCTGCTGCCCACGACCGCCGCCGGCGCGCCCGACGAGGCCACGGCCGCCGCGGTGGGCCGCTTCGTCACCGCGTGCTGGGACGTCGGGCTGGAGATCGGCTCGTCGGTGCGCACGATCGCCGAATGCCTGGTCGAAGCGGCACGCGACGTCACGGTGCAGACGGCGCTGCTCGAGGCACGCCACCTGTTCGGGCCGCGCCGCCTGTTCCACCGTTTCGTCAAGGCGAACGCCGCCGCGATGGACGCGCGCGCCTTCCTGCGTGCCAAGACGCTGGAAATGCAGCAGCGCCACGTCAAGTACGAAGGCACGCCCTATGCGCTGGAGCCGAACTGCAAGGAAAGCCCGGGCGGGCTGCGCGACCTGCAGGTGGTGATCTGGGTCGCGCGCGCCGCCGGCCTGGGCCGCACCTGGGCCGAACTGGCGAGCAAGGGCCTGATCACGCCCTTCGAGGCGCGCCAGCTGCTGCGCCACGAAGGCACGCTGAAGCTCATCCGCGCGCGCCTGCACACCGTCGCCGGACGGCGCGAGGACCGCCTCGTCTTCGACCTGCAGACCGCCACCGCCGAGAGCTTCGGCTACAGGTCGACGAAGGAGCAGCGCAGTTCTGAAGTGCTGATGCGGCACTACTACTGGGCCGCCAAGGCGGTGACGCAGCTCAACCAGATCCTGATGCTGAACATCGAGGAACGCGTCAACGGCTCGGCCGACGCGCCGATGCGCCCCATCACCGCGCGCTTCTTCGACCGCGCCGGCATGCTGGAAGTGGCCAGCGACGACCTCTACCTGGAGAACCCGCACGCCATCCTGGAGACCTTCCTCGTCTTCCAGCAGACGCCCGGGCTGCAGGGCCTGAGCGCGCGCACGCTGCGCGCCCTGTACAACGCGCGCAGCGTGATGAGGGCGCCCTTCCGCCACGACCCCATCAACCGCGAGCTGTTCATGGACATCCTGCGCCAGCCGCAGGGCCTGACGCACGCGCTGCGGCTGCTGAACGCCACCAGCGTGCTGGGACGCTACCTGTGGGTGTTCAGGCGCATCGTCGGGCGCATGCAGCACGACCTGTTCCACGTCTACACGGTCGACCAGCACATCCTGATGGTGGTGCGCAACGTGCGCCGCTTCTTCATCCCCGAGCACGCGCACGAATACCCCTTCTGCAGCCAGCTCGCCGCGCAGTGGGACCCGCCCTGGGTGCTGTACGTGGCCGCGCTCTTCCACGACATCGCCAAGGGCCGCGGCGGCGACCATTCCGACCTCGGCGCCGTCGAGGCGCGGCGCTTCTGCCGCGCCCACGGCATCTCGCGCGAAGACACCCAGCTCATCGAGTTCCTGGTGCAGCACCACCTGACGATGAGCCGCGTGGCGCAGAAGGAGGACCTGTCCGACGCCGAGGTCATCGCCAGCTTCGCGCGGCTGGTGGGCACGCCGCACCGGCTGACGGCGCTGTACCTGCTGACGGTGGCCGACATCCGCGGCACCAGCCCGCGCGTGTGGAACGCCTGGAAGGGCAAGCTGCTGGAAGACCTGTACCGCACGACGCTGCGCGCCCTGGGCGGCGCGCAGCCCAACGGCGACGCCGAGATCGAGGCGCGCAAGCTCGAAGCGCGGCAGAACCTGGCGCTGCACTCGGCGCTGCCGGGCACCGAGCTGCCGCTGTGGCAGACGCTGGAGGTGAGCTACTTCGCGCGCCACGACGCCGCCGACATCGCCTGGCACGCACGCACGCTGTGGCGCCATGTCGAGACGAAGCTGCCCATCGTGCGCGCGCGCGCCAGCCCGGTGGGGGACGGGCTGCAGGTGCTCGTGTACACGCCCGACCGGCGCGACCTCTTCGCGCGCATCTGCGGCTATTTCGACAGCGCCGGCTTCAGCATCCTGGACGCCAAGATCCACACCACGCGCACCGGCTACGCGCTCGACACCTTCCAGGTCGTGGCCACGCACCACTGGCCCGACATGGCCGGCGGCGCCGACGCCGAACTGAAGTACCGCGACCTGATCTCGCTGGTGGAGACGCAGGCCGCGGCCGCGCTGGCCAGCGAGGGCCCGCTGCCCGAACCGCGCAGCGGCCGCGTGTCGCGCCGCGTGCGCAGCTTCCCCGTCACGCCGCGCGTGACGCTGGCGCCCGACGAACGTGCGCAGCGCTGGCTGCTCACGGTGACGGCCAGCGACCGTTCCGGCCTGCTCTACGCCATCGCACGGGTGCTCGGCCGCAACCACGTCAACCTGCAGCTGGCCAAGGTGACGACGCTGGGCGAACGTGTCGAGGACACCTTCCTCGTCGACGGCCCCGAGCTGCAGAAGAGCAAGGCGCAGCTGCGCATCGAGAGCGAGCTGCTCGACGCGGTGAGCGCCGCCGCACCGTGAGCCGGCGCAGGGCCGACTGCCGATGAGCCTGCGCCGCGTCACGGCCGTCGAGACCCTCAACCGCCTGGACGGCTTCGACACCATCGTCGATGCGCGCAGCGAGAGCGAGTACGCCGAGGACCACCTGCCCGGCGCCGTCAACTGGCCGGTGCTGGACGACGCGCAGCGTGCAGAGATCGGCACCCAGTACAAGCAGGTCTCGCCTTTCGACGCCCGCAAGCGTGGTGCCGCCATGGCCGCGCGCAACATCGCCGGCCACGTCGAGACGCGGGCTGCCGCGCTGCCGCGCACCTGGCGGCCGCTGGTCTACTGCTGGCGCGGCGGCCAGCGTTCGGGCTCGCTGGCGCTGGTGCTGGGCGAGATCGGCTTCCAGGTCAGCGTGCTCGAAGGCGGCTACCGCGAGTTCCGCCGTGCCGTGCTGGCCGAACTGGAGACGCTGCCGGCGGCCTTCGAATGGCGTGTGCTGTGCGGCCGCACCGGCAGCGCCAAGAGCCGGCTGCTGCAGGCGCTGGCGGCGCAGGGCGCCCAGGTGCTCGACCTGGAGGCGCTGGCCTGCCACCGCGGCAGCGTGCTGGGCCCGCTGCCGGGGCAGCCGCAGCCCTCGCAGAAGGCCTTCGAGACGGCGCTGTGGCAGGCGCTGCGGGCCTTCAGCGCCGAACGGCCGGTGTTCGTCGAAGGCGAAAGCCGCACCATCGGCCGCCTGCGTGTGCCCGAGCGGCTGCTGGAGCAGGTGCGCGCCGCACCCTGCCTGCAGGTGCAGATGCCGCTGGCCGCGCGCGTGGCCTTCCTGCTGCGCGACTACGCGCACTTCGTCGACGACGTCGACAGCTTCTGCGAACGCCTGGCCGCGCTGCGTGAACTTCGCGGTGCCGCGGTGGTGGACGCCTGGCAGGCCGAGGCCCGCGCCGGCCGCATCGCCGCTGTCGTGCAGGACCTGCTGACGCTGCACTACGACCCCGTGTACGAGAAGTCGATGCAGCGCAACTTCACCCACTTCGCGCAGGCCACGCCGGTGCCGCTGGCCGACGGCGACGCGGCCACGCTGGCCACCGCCGCAGCGACGCTGGCCCGCGCCTGAAGGCGCGCCGGCCGCCGCTGCCGGTTTGCCTACACTGGCGCGCCTGCGTTTTCCAAGACACCGATGCCCCCGTCCAAGCCCGACACCGAACCCGCCGCTAGTGCCTTCCGCATCCAGGCCGTGCCGCCCGGCCGCCCCTGGGTCTGGCTGGCCCGCGGCTGGGTCGACCTGCTGCGCTGCCCGCTGCCGGGGCTGGTGCACGGGGCCGTCGCGGCGGCTTTCGGCGCACTGCTGCTCGCGCTGGCCGGCGACCGCTTCTGGCTGCTGGCCGGCAGCTTCAGCGGCTTCCTGCTCGTGGCGCCGCTGGTGGCGACGGGCCTGTACGCCGTCAGCCGTGCGCTCGAACAGGGCCGGCGCGGCAACCTGGGCACGGCGCTGGCCGCGTGGAAGCCGCGCGACCACCGGCTGGTCGCCTTCGGGCTGCTGCTGGCGCTGGCCGGCACCGGCTGGGTGCTGACCTCGGCCGCGCTCATCACGCGCTACGCCGCGGCACCGGTGAACAGCCCGCACGACTTCCTGCACATCGTGGTGCTGGCGCGCGAGGGTGTCCTGTTCGAGATCTGGCTCGTGCTGGGCAGCGTGCTGGCCGCGCCGATGTTCGCCAGCAGCGTGGTCGCGATCCCGATGCTGCTCGACCGGCCGCAGGGCGTGCTCACGGCCGTCACCACCAGCGTCGGCGCGGCGCTGGCCAGCCCGCTGGCCATGGCGCTGTGGGCCACGCTGCTGCTGACGCTGACGCTCATCGGCATGGCCACCTTCATGGTCGGCCTGATCGTCGTCGTGCCCTGGCTGGCGCATGCCAGCTGGCACGCCTACCGCGACCTGGTCCGGCCCGCAGCCCCCGAAGCGCCCGAAGGCCGCTGATGTTCGGCTACAGCGAAGAGCAGATCGCGCAGTTCGGGCTGACCTTCGGGGTCGGCGCGTTCATGCTGTACATGGTGTTCATCATCCTGCAGCTGGCGCGTGAATCGAAGGCGGGCCGGTTCGGCACCTTCGTGCTGCTGCTGGCGCTGGGTTTCGGGCTCGTGGGCTTCGTCGCCAAGTCGGTGATCAAGTTCTTCATCGAGGGCGGCTGATGCCCGGGCCGACGCCGCCGCCGGCCGCCGGAGCCGGCGCTTGAAGCCCGAGGCCTTCGTCCACCTGCCGGGGCTGCGTGACGGCATCGTGCCGCCCGGGCAGTCGGCGCTGCGTGTCACGCCCGAGGTGATGGCGATGTGGGACGAGCGCGCCCGCCAGATGGGCCGGCCGGCCGACTGGCGCCTGCCCGACGCCGTGGTCGAGGCCTCGCGGCGGGCCGCGCTTGCCGGGCGCGACCCGGCGCAGGACCTGTGGATCTACGCCTACGGCTCGCTGATGTGGGACCCGGCGCTGCACTTCGAGGAAGTGCGGCGTGCCCGCCTGGCCGGGCACCGGCGCCGCTTCACCTTCCGCACGCACATCGGCCGCGGCTCGCCGGAATGCCCGGGCCTGATGCTGTCGATCGAGCCCCGGCCCGGCGACTGCGAAGGCCTGGCCTTCCGCATCGCCGCCGAACGCGTCGAGACCGAATCGGCCATCCTGTGGCGGCGCGAGATGCTGCGCGGCGCCTACACGCCGCGCCTGCTGCCCGTGGCCACGCCGCAGGGCGGCATCACGGCGCTGGTGTTCGTCTCCAACCCCGCGCATCCCGACCACGTCGCCGAACTGCCGCTGGCCCAGACGGCGCACACGATCGCGCGCGCCGAAGGCGTGATGGGCCGCAACCGCGACTACGTCGATCAGCTCGCCAGGCAGTTGTCCGGGCTGGGCATCGTCGACGACGACATCGAGCGCCTGGTGGCCGAACTGCAGCGGCAGGGCAAGGGCTGAGCGTCGGCCGGTGGCCGTTGCCGCGCCGCGGCGATGGTCTTCGGCGTGGCGGGGCGGGGGCGCGGCGGCCGGCGGCGACGGCCCGACGGGCGCCGTGCGCGCGTCAGGGCGCGAGCCGCTCGCGCAGCCAGCGGCCGTCGGCGAGCCGGTAGCGCAGCCGGTCATGCAGCCGGCTCTTGCGGCCCTGCCAGAATTCCCACGCATCGGGCTGCAGCCGGTAGCCGCCCCAGTGCGGCGGGCGCGGCGGGTGCAGGGCGTGGCGCACGGCGGCCTGCGCGGCGGCCGTCACCAGCACGGCGCGCGACGCGATCACCTGGCTCTGCGGCGAGGCCCAGGCGCCCAGGCGCGAATCGAGCGGCCGCGTCGCGTAGTAGGCGTCGGACTCCTCGGCGCTGGTCCGTTCCACCCGGCCCTCGATGCGCACCACGCGTTCCATCTCGACCCAGTGGAACTGCAGCGCGGCAAAGGGCTGCTGTGCGAGTTCACGGCCCTTGCGGCTGTCGTAGTTGGTGTACCAGACGATGCCGCGGGCGTCGAAACCCTTGATCAGCACGACACGCGTGCTGGGCCGGCCGTCGGGGCCGACGGTGGCCAGCGTCATCGCATTGGGTTCGGGCAGCGCGCCCTTGACGGCCTGGTCGAACCAGAGCGCGAACTGGTCCAGCGGGTCGGCCGCCGAGGCGGTCTCGTCGAGTTCGGCCTTTTCGTAGCTCTTGCGCAGGTGGGCGATGTCCATCCGCACAGTATAGGAAGCGGCCGTGGTGGCCCCGGTGCATCCCGTAGGTAGAACGCCGTAAGTGAACGTCCCACTTCAAGCCGCGGGGGCGGGGCGCCATTCTCGGCCCCAAGGAGGAGGCCGCGCGCACCGGGTGCGAACCGACGGCCTCAGAACAAGAATGCGCCTTCGCCCCACCATCGTCGTGCCGGCAGCCGGCCCGGGCCGCCGCTTTGGCGGGACGCTGCACAAGCTCGAACAGCCCTTCGACGGCAGCACCGTGCTGGGCTGCACGCTGCGTCACGCCATCGCCACGCAGCTTTCGGTGGTGGTGGTGACGACGGCGGCGCTCGCCCCGCTGGCCGGTGAACTGCTGGCCCGGCGCGACATCGTCGTGCTCGACGAGGCGCGGGCCGCCTCGGGCATGGGCGCGTCCATCGCGGCCGGCATCAGCGAGCGTTCGGGGGCGTCGGGCTGGCTCGTGCTGCCCGGCGACATGCCGCTGGTGCAGCCCGCCACGCTGCTGGCGGTGGCCGGCGCCCTGGACCAGCACGCGGTGGCCTACGCCCAGTACCGCGGCCGCGCCGGGCACCCGGTCGCCTTCGGCGCCGAGCTCTACTCCGAACTCATCCAGCTCCAGGGCGACGACGCGCCGCGGCGCCTGATGCTGCGCTACCCGGCGCACGGCGTGGCCGTCGACGACAGCGGCGTGCTGCTGGGCGTGGACACCGCCAGCGACCTGGAGACGATGCGCAAGGTGGCCGAACAGGCGGCGGGCTAGGCGCGTGGGCCTGCAGGCCCGCCCCGCCCACCTGAGCGGACAGGCATGCAGCGTTGACGATGTAACTTAGTTACCCAATAATGGGTTTGTTGGTTACGAAGGCCGCCATGAGCACCGCACTGCACCCCGTCCTCACCGCCGTCACGCACCGCATCACCGGGCGCAGTGCCCCGACACGCGCGGCCTACCTGGCGCGCATTCAGCGCCTGGCGCAACGCAAGCCCGGCGCCGACCGCCTGGGCTGCGCCAACGTCGCGCACGCCTTCGCGGCCATGCCGGCCAACGACAAGCTGCGCGTGGTGGCGCAGAAGGCGCCCCACATCGGCATCGTCACCGCCTACAACGACATGCTCTCGGCGCACCAGCCCTATGAAGGCTATCCGGCGCTGATCCGCGAGCAGGCGCGCGGCCTGGGTGCCACCGTGCAGGTGGCCGGCGGCGTGCCGGCGATGTGCGACGGCGTCACCCAGGGTCAACCCGGCATGGAGCTCAGCCTCTTCAGCCGCGACACCATCGCCATGGCCACCGCGGTCTCGCTGACGCACGACGTCTTCGACGCCGTGCTGCTGCTGGGCGTGTGCGACAAGATCGTGCCGGGCCTGCTGATCGGCGCGCTGCACTTCGGCCACCTGCCCTGCGTCTTCGTGCCCGCCGGGCCGATGAGCAGCGGCCTGAGCAACAACGACAAGGCCAAGGTGCGCGAGCGGGCCGCGCAGGGCCTGGTCGGCCGCAAGGAACTGCTCGAAGCCGAAAGCGCGGCCTACCACGGCCCCGGCACCTGCACCTTCTACGGCACCGCGAACAGCAACCAGATGCTGCTGGAAGCGATGGGCCTGCACGTGCCGGGTGCGGCCTTCGTGCACCCGCACGCCGGGCTGCGCGAGGCGCTCACGCGTGAGGCGGTCAACACCGCACTCGACATCAGCGCACGCCGCCCCGAAGGCCTGCCCGGCACGGCGCGCTACACGCCCATCGGCCGCCTCGTCGACGAACGTGTCATCGTCAACGCGATGGTCGCGCTGCTGGCCACCGGCGGCAGCACCAACCACCTCATCCACTGGGTGGCGGTGGCGCGCGCCGCAGGCATCGTCATCGACTGGACCGACTTCGCCGAGCTCAGCGCCGTGGTGCCGCTGCTGGCCCGCGTCTACCCCAACGGCAGCGCCGACGTGAACCAGTTCCAGGCCGCCGGCGGCCCCGGCTACGTGCTGCGTGAACTGCTGGCCAGCGGGCGCCTGCACGCCGACGTGGCCACCGTCAGCGCACGCGGCATGGCCGCCTACACCGAGCTGCCGTCGATGGAGTCCGGCCGCCTGGGCTGGCGCGCCCTGCCTGCGGACAGCGGCGATTCCGGCGTGCTGCGGCCGGCCGCCAAGCCGTTTTCCGACACCGGCGGCCTCAAGCTGCTGCAGGGCAACCTGGGCCGGGCCGTCATCAAGACGTCCGCGGTGCCGGCCGACCGCCACGTCATCGAAGCCCCGGCGCGCATCTTCACGACGCAGGACGCCCTGCACCAGGCCTTCGAGGCGGGTGAACTCGACCGCGACGTGGTGGTGGTGGTGCGTTTCCAGGGCCCGCAGGCCAACGGCATGCCCGAACTGCACAAGCTGACGCCACCACTGGCGGTGCTGCAGGGCAAGGGCTTCCGCGTCGCGCTGGTCACCGACGGCCGCATGAGCGGCGCCAGCGGCAAGGTGCCGGCGGCCATCCACGTCAGCCCCGAGGCCCTGGCCGGCGGCCCGCTGGGCAAGCTGCTCGACGGCGATGTCGTGCGTGTCGACGCCGACGCCGGCACGCTGGCCGCGCTGGTGCCCGAAGCCGAGTGGGCGTCGCGGCCGCAGGCGTCCATCGACCCGGCGCAGGCCGAAGTCAACGGGCATGACCTGGGCCGCGAACTTTTCGCCGGGCTGCGCCGCAACGTGAAGACGGCCGAGGAAGGTGCGGTCTCCTGGCTCTGACCCTGGCTTCGACGCCGGGCCCGTGCCGGACGCCCATGCACGCCCGGCCTTCCTGAACCCGCACTGCATGCACTTCGAAAGGCAGCACCGCCGATGAACACGCTCGAACTCGCCGCCTACGGCCCCGTCATCCCCGTCATCGTGCTGCATCGTGTGGCCGACGCCGTGCCGATGGCGCGCGCGCTGGTCGCCGGCGGCGTGCGTGTGCTCGAAGTGACGCTGCGCACGCCCGTCGGCCTGGCCTGCATCGAGGCCATCGCGCGCGACGTGCCCGAGGCCGTGGTCGGCGCCGGCACCCTCCGCAGCGCCGCCGACGCGCGTGCGGCGAAGGATGCCGGCAGCCGCTTCGGCGTCAGCCCGGGCTACACCGCCGCGGTGGGTGCGGCCTGCCGCGAGGCGGGGCTGCCGCTGCTGCCCGGCGTGGCCACCGCCGGCGAAGTGATGGCGGCGATGGCCGACGGGCTGAGCTTCCTGAAGTTCTTCCCGGCCACGGCGGCCGGCGGCATCCCGATGCTGAAGGCGCTGGCCGGGCCCTACCCCGACATCGCCTTCTGCCCGACGGGCGGCATCACCGTGGAGACGGCACCGCAGTTCCTGGCGCTGCCGAACGTGAAGGTCTGCGGCGGTTCCTGGCTCACGCCGCAGGACGCGGTGGACGCCGGCGACTGGGGCCGCATCACGGCGCTGGCCCGCGCGGCGTCGGCGCTGCGGGCTTGAGGGCGGCTACCAGCCGTAGCAGCGTTCCCACGGCGTCACCGCGCCGCCCGCGTCGACGAGTGCATAACGCGGAAACTGTGCGGCCGTGGCGCAGGCGTGGTTGGGCAGCACCCGCACGCGGCTGCCGATGGGAAACCGGGCCGTGAAATCCGCAGGCGTGGCGCCGCCGCGCCAGGCCAGGATGCCGTGCTCCTGGTTCGCGGCCTCCATCACCAGGCCGTCGATCAGGTGGCCCTGCAGGTCGCACACCGCACCGTAGCCCCAGTCCACCGCCTGGCCCTGCGTGCCGCGGTCGCGGCTCATCGCCATCCAGCCGGCGTCGACCAGCACCCAGCCCTTGTCGGCCCGGTGGCCGATGACGGTGGCCAGCACCGACAGCGCGATGTCGTCGATGCCGCACACGCCCACGCCGTGCATCACGAGATCCTGGAACACGTAGACGCCCGCGCGCACCTCGGTCACGCCGTCGAGCCGCAGGGCCGAAAGTGCCGTGGGCGTGCTGCCGACGCTGACCTCGGGGCAGGGCAGGCCGGCGGCGCGCAGGCGCTCGGCGGCCTGCACGCAGCGGGCACGTTCCTGTTCGGCCATCGCCACCAGCGCTTCGGGTGTGCGGCAGTCGTAGCTGGCGCCGGCGTGCGTCATCACGCCCCTGAGCGCCGCGCCGCCGCCGTGCAGCGCACGCGCCACGTCCAGCAGCAGCGGGGCGTCGGGCGCGATGCCGGCGCGGTGGCCGTCGGTGTCGACCTCGATCATCACGTCGTGGGCGTGGCCATGCGCGGCGCCGTCGGCGACCACGGCCTGCGCCGCGGCCAGCGAGTCGACCAGCACCGTCAGCCGGCAGCCGCGGCCGCGCAGCGCGCGCACCGCGGCCAGCTTCTGCGGCGCGATGCCGACGGCGTAGAGGATGTCGTCGAAGCCGCCGGCAAAAAACGCCTCGGCCTCCTTCAAGGTCGACACGGTGATGCCCTGCGCCCCGACCGCACGCTGGCGTTCGGCCACGGCCAGGCACTTGGCCGTCTTGACGTGCGGGCGCAGGCGCACGCCCAGGGCCTGCAGGCGCCGCTGCATGCGGACGATGTTGTGCTGCAGCCGCGTCTCGTCGACGAGCGCGGCGGGGGTGTCCAGGTCTTCGAGCGGCATGCGGCAGATGTCAGGAGCGTGGCAGGGGCCCGTCCGTCGGCCGGCGCACGCCCGGGCGCCAGCCCAGCGCGTCGGCGCTGACCAGCGCCAGCGCCGACCAGATCATGACGAAGCCGAGCAGGCGCGCGGGGTCGAAGGGTTCGTGGAAGACCCACACGGCCAGCAGCAGCTGCAGCGTCGGCGACAGGTACTGCACCAGCCCCAGCGTGGCCAGCTTGAGCCGCCGCGCCGCACCGGCGAACCACAGCAGCGGCAGCGCCGTCAGCGGCCCCGACACCAGCAGCAGCCCGATCTGCGAGGCCGGCCCGGTCGACAGCACGCCGTCGTTCATGAAGGACCACCACAGCAGCGCGGGCACGGCCAGCGGCGCCAGCAGCAGGTTTTCCAGCGCCAGGCCTTCCAGCGCGCCCAGCGGGGCGGTCTTGCGCATCAGGCCGTAGACGCCGAAGGTGCCGGCCAGCGCCAACGCGATCCACGGCAGCCGCCCGCCCTGCCACGTCAGCCACAGCACGCCGCCGGCGGCCACGGCCACCGCCGCCCATTGCAGCGGCCGCAGCCGTTCACGCAGCACCAGCACGCCCAGCAGCACGCTGACCAGCGGGTTGATGAAGTAGCCCAGGCTGGCCTCGGCGACGTGGCCGGTCTGCACCGCCAGCACGTAGACGAGCCAGTTGCACGCCAGCAGCAGCGCGCTGAAGGCGAAGAGCGCGACGCGGGCGGGCTGGCGCAGCGTCTCGCCCAGCCAGGCCCAGCGCCCCTGCCAGGCCAGCACCGCCAGCACGAACAGCAGCGACCACACCGAGCGGTGCAGCACCACCTCCAGCGGCGGCACCGTCGCGATGAGGGCGAAGTAGAGCGGAAACAGGCCCCAGCTGCCGAAGGCGAGCAGGGCGTAGACGAGGCCGGTGTGCATGTGGGGGGGGCAGGCGCTGGCGCTGGGCGCCGGTAACGCGGCGGATTGTCGCCGCGGGGCGGTTGCCACCGCAGCACGCGCACGATGCGGGCGCTGCGGCGCCGTTTCAGTGCAGGTCGCCGTCGACGTAGAACCAGCGCCCGGCCTCGCGCACGAAGCGGCTCGTCTCGTGCAGCCGCATCGCGCGGCCAGCGCGCTTGCTGCGCGCGACGAACTCGACGAGCGCGTGCCCGGCATCGACCTGCAGATGGCGGCGCACATCCAGACCCAGCCAGCGCAGCGCGGGGTCGAAGTCGGTGGGCTCGCCCGGGCGTGTCGACGCATGCCAGGTGTCGTGCAGGTAGTCGCCCAGGCCCAGCACGTAGGCGCTGTAGCGCGAGCGCATCAGCGCTTCGGCGTCAGGGGCCCGCAGGTGGTGCTCGCCGGCGTGCCAGCGGCCGCAGCAGGCCGCGTAGGCACGGCCGCTGCCGCAGGGGCAGGTGTTCGGCGGCGGGCTCATCCCGGGTTCCTCAGCAAGGCCCGGAAGGGCCCGAACAGCCACGAGCGCATGCCGATGAGCAGCGAATACGCCTGCTTGTCGGCCGCCGGCAGCTTGTGGCCGGCCAGGTGCTGCTGCGCGAAGTCCTGCGCCAGGCGCTGCAGGCGTTCGTTGAACATCGCGGCCTGCGCCGGCGTCACCTGGCCGTGCACCAGCATCAGCAGTTCACCGGCGCCGTCGAAGCCGCCCTGGAAGTAGTCGGCCACCGCGTGTTCGCGGAAGTACTGCATCACCGGCCCGTCGGCTCGCCAGCGGAAGGTCTTGTCGATCTTCAGCCGGTAGCGGTTGTTCGCGCGCAGCTCGATGAAACCCAGCTTGTCCAGCGCCAGCAGGCAGGCCACGGCCTGCGGCTTGCTGAGGGTGTAGGTGTCGGTGATCTGCTCCACCGTCCACTGGCTCAGCGTGCAGATGGCCGCCAGCAGCAGCCTGGGGTCGGCGACGACGGCGCGTTCCTGTTCCAGCGTCAGCTCGCGCCGCGGCGGCGAGGCCGCGGCGACCTCGCGGGCCAGTTCCGCGAAGTCCATCTTCAGCACCGCCAGCACCTCGTCGATGCGCGACAGCGGCATGTCGCCCTTCGAGAACAGGCGCTTGATGCTGCTCTCGGCCAGGCCGAGCTCGCGCGCCACGTCGGCGTAGGTCAGGCCGGCGCGGCGCAGCTCGGCCTTCAACACGGTGATCAGGTCCTGGCTGCTGCTCATCGTCGTGGTCAAGAAGTACCGTCTGACGATACCGGAAGTCCGCCGGCTTGCGACGCCCCCTGGGGGGATGGATACCCTGGGCCGGAATGCGGACGATGCACCCGTGTTCAACAAAAGCCACCCCGCCATGCCCGCCATCCACCACGACACCAAGGCCTGGAAGCTGCAGGTCTGGGCCAGTTTCGCCACTGCCGTGACGCTGTGCGCCAGCGGCCTGGCCTGGCTGCCCGGCGCCGACCTCGACCGCGCCTTCATGGTCATGGGCTACCTCTTCACGCTGTCGTCGGCCTTCGTCGTCAGCAAGCACGTGCGCGACAACGCCGTCACCCGCGTCGACACGCCGATGTGGGGCACGGTGGTCTGGTCGGGCTTCGTGATGGCCATGGCGCTGACGGCCTGGGGCCTGTGGCGCATGGAGGTGAACCCCACCTACAAGGCCTTCCTGGCCGTGAGCTGGCTGTTCCTGGTGTCCAGCGTGTTCACGCTGGCCAAGACCCTGCGCGACGCGCACGAGGCCGCACTGGCCGAAGC
>Ga0154020_10005233_pt1 | contig 15362 bp, 11 predicted proteins | sample Klosneuvirus_201_FD_109709 | JGI IMG/M metagenome (GOLD analysis project Ga0154020, IMG submission 109709) | Active sludge microbial communities from wastewater, Klosterneuburg, Austria - Klosneuvirus_20160825_MG | ecosystem: Engineered > WWTP > Aerobic digester > Activated sludge | place...
GGTTCATCGGCGTTAACCCGTTCGAGCAACTTACCTCGGTGAACAGTTTCCAAGGCATGCGGCAAGCGATGGGCCACGTGAGGAATGGCGGTGCATTGGCCATTTTTCCAGCTGGTGAAGTGAGCAGTTGGCGCACCGAGCTAAAGGCAGTTGCGGATCCCCGTTGGAAACCGTCGGCGATCAAATTGGTGCAGCATGTTGGCGCCCCCATCATACCGGTCTGGTTCGATGGGGCGAACAGTTTGATCTTCCAGATGTTGGGAATGATCCATCCGAACTTGAGGACCTTGGCGCTGCCCAAGGAAATGCTACGGATGCGCGGCCGCTCCGTTCGCATGCGCATCGGAAAGCCGATCCCGGTGAATGATGTGGCAGCATTCACCTCAGCGGAGAGTTTGGGCCGTTTCCTTCGTGCCAAGACCTATGCATTGGGCAGTGGGCTCCAAGTGAAGCGCGAGTTCTTCAGTCCGTTGCGGTTCCCACGTAGGCCCAAAGACGTTGTGGACCGTGTACAAGAGGATACTTTGGTCCGGGAGATCGAAGCACTAAGTGATCTGAAGCTCAATACGCAGGCGGAGTTCGATCTTTATTTGGCACCCAGCTCACGTATCCCGAATGTGCTTCGGGAGATCGGACGCTTGCGAGAGGTGACTTTCCGTGCAGTAGGGGAGGGAACCAATAAATCGGTTGACCTTGACGAATTCGACCTTTACTATGATCACCTTTTCTTGTGGGATCGTTCCACTAAGAGGATCGCAGGAGCGTACCGGATCGGCAATGGCAAACGCATCATGCCGCGTTACGGAAAACGGGGCTTTTATATCAGCACCCTGTTCCGGATGGAGCGCTCCATGGAACGCGTGTTGCGCAAGTCCTTCGAATTGGGACGTTCGTTCATAGCCCCGGATTATCAACGGCATCGATTGCCTTTGTTCATGCTATGGCGCGGTCTTCTGCTTCATGTGATCGCCAATCCGGATGTCCAATACTTGGTGGGTCCAGTGAGCATCAGTGGCACGTTCAGTAGATTCTCGCGTGCGTTGATCATGGAGTTCGTTCAGCAACACCACTACGATCATGTATTGGCCGCAGCCGTGAAGCCGCGCAACAAATTCAAAGTGAAGCACGACCGGAGTGACAGTGAAACCTTGGTCTCCGCGGGCATTGCCGATCTAAAGAAGATGGATCGTTTGATCGCCGAGGTGGATCCCAACGAGACCGCATTACCCGTGTTGCTGAAGAAGTACTTGCTGCTCAATGGCAAGATCATCGGGTTCAACCGCGATCCCAAATTCAACGATGCCTTGGATGCGTTGATGGTACTGGATCTTTCCAAAGTTCCTGAACGTACGATCGAGGACCTGCGGAAAGGCATGGCCGAGATCTGAGCAGAGAGCTGCCCTGGACTTCATCCTTAGCACTCTTTGCGTAAACACGAACTTTGTACAATGGAAGATCGGCCAACCGTGGTGCTCGGTGCATCAACGAACCCTGAACGTTACGCGTTTAGGGCGATCCATCGGTTGACGGCACATGGCCATTCCGTGCATCCCGTTGGCGTGAAGAAGGGCGAGGTGGCGGGCGTGGCGATCCAGCGTGAAATGCCCACCCGTGGGATCCATACCGTAACCCTTTACCTAGGTCCTGTCCTGCAGAAAGAATGGCATGAACGGATCCTGGCATTGAAGCCGGAACGGATCATTTTCAATCCCGGAACCGAGGACCCCGCCTTTGAGCAACGAGCCGAACAAATGGGTATCGAGGTTGTGGAAGGCTGTACGTTGGTCATGTTGGCTTCCGGTCAATACTGATCGCGCTCCTGAACAGGTTCTTTTGCGAATGGAAAGGTTCCTGCCCCACAAATAAGGTGCTCTACCATTTACTGTTGGTTGAGTTGGGATTGATCAAGGTGCCTAGCAAAAGAAAAGGGGCCGCCTCTTTCGAGACAGCCCCTTCAATGTGTGTTCGTGAGTGGTCTACTTGCCCACCATCAGCTTCTGGGTGCTGCTTCCGCTTTCATTGGAAGCACGGACCAAGTACATACCGTCGGCCAACCCCAACTCCTTCGTGTTGAATTCCATGGATGCTCCTCCATTCGCATTGCGGGTGGTGCTGTATACAACAGCACCGCGCATATCCTGCACTACAATTGTGGTCTTGGCGTTGTCCATACCGAATACGCCCAAAGTGAACCGGTCGTTTGTCGGGTTCGGGTAGAGGGTCATGAAGTTTTCACGGGTCAATCCCTCGATCCCAACCACACCGTTGATGTTGATATCGTCGATGAACAGATCACCGGAGAAAGCACTGCTTACGAACCGGAAACGGAACCGAACATCATGCGCACGTTGTGATTGGTTCAGGGTGTAGCTGCGGAACGCCCAATCCGGTGGAGGGAATGAAGGGTCCACACCATTGTTGATGATATCACCATCATCAATGACATCCAAGGCATTCCAAGTTTTGCCACAGTCGGTGCTGATGGATACGATCAATGATTCAGTGACCTCATCCAAGGTCGTCGTGCTCGTGTTATAGGCATAACGGAAGCTCATATCGGCGTTCACCATCAGCGACAGGTCGTAGGTCGGAGAAACCAGATCGTCGTAGTCACCCGCATTGGAAGAGTTGATCAGGTCAACCGGATTGCGGTCACCGCTGTTCAACTTGGCGCAAGCATTACCGGAGTAAGAGGTAGTTGTGGTGCGGGCCCAAGTGGTAATGTTGTCGTCGTAGTTGTATTGGACGAAAGGTGCAAGACCATTTTCATCTTCAAATCCCTCCTGATAAAGGCCGAATACATCGTTCGGGCCACCTCCGACCAGGATCGAGTATTCATTGGTGCGGGTATCGGAACCTTGGTCATTGCTGGCCGTAAGGGTTACCGACTTCCAACCGGGACTGCTGAACTGCACAGTCGGGTTCTGGTTAGTTGATGTGGATGGGGACCCGTCCTGAAAGCTCCACGACCAAGATGTAGGAATTGATCGTGAAGAGTTGTCGATGAACTTGACATCCACACCGGTACAGACCATTGGGGTTCTGGGTTCCTGTGAAGTTCCTGTGAACGAACCACCGGAGGTACTTACCCGCGGGTAAAAATCCGCGAGCGGGCCACACTGTGAGCGGAAGCCTTCGGCAATACCGGTGAACTGCAAGTTCGATTCTGTCCATAGGCTGCTCCGGTCGCCGGTGGAAGAGTTCAGTGCTGCGCGCATGCGGCCAACTTGACCTGCGCTGAACATGTTGGAGCAATAGGAGTACTCCATGTAGTTCTGGACATTTTCGATCCGAATGGATTGTCCACGGATCTGAAGGTTGTCCACCACAAAAGTGCCATCCGCATCTTCAGCACTCCAGGCATAGAGCCGGAAGGTAACGGGGTCCAACAGGTTGGTGAACGTTGAAGAAGGCAGGGTGAATGCAACTTCCTGATCACCCACAACATCATACCGGTAGGAGATCGCGCCGGATACAATGGTCAGTTGAGGACCCACCAGAGAAGGGGTGATGGGGCTTCCATAACTGTTCGCACTGGTGCGCAATGAGAATGTCCGTGCTCCGGTCTCGTTCCGGTTCACAATGAATGCGATCGCCGCGATGTTCGCCACATCAGAAACCGTTGGGTCCACTGTGAATTCATAGTACTTGTTCTCATCCCGGATTCCGGTCAGGTTCACAGCGGTGTCACCCTCCAAGGCACCTAGGGGCCAGTTGGAGAAAGCGAATTTGTCATCGACGGAGGAGTTGTCCGAAACACCCACGGCAATAGGAGCTGTAAGTACCGCACGCAGGCGATTTCCCAACGTGTCCCGTACTTCGATCGTGTTCGGTGCCGTAGTGCCTGATCCCGAATTCACACCATCGAAATTTTGGATGAGGGGATCAAAATTCTGCCTATTGCAGTCCGCCCAATTCTTTGGTTGTGCGGGGCAAATATTCCAACCTCTGGTAACAGGCGTATCGTAAACTCCATCATCCCCACAGTCAGTAGACATGTGCCCCGGAGGCGGCTGAGGGGCATCTGGGTCTGGACCATTGTTGTTACCCCAAACGTGTGGGAGGTTCAGCACGTGGCCGATCTCGTGCGAAAGTGCAGTGGAACTGTTCAGGTTTGACGTTCCGATATCCCCAACATAATTATTCAAGAGGATCACCCCATCCGCCAGCTGCCCGATCGGACCATCCAGTGCATTCGGGTAATAAGCATAACCCGCCACGCCGTCCCGCATTCTTGTTACCGTCCAAACATTCAAGTAATGTCTGCGCGGCCACGCACCGATCTTGGAACCATCGTCACCAACAAGCGTTTCCGGTGAGTATACGCGCAAAATACCGTTGGTGCAATTGCCTTCTGGGTCCTTCGTAGGTAGTTCGAAATGGATCTCTGCATCACCAATGATATCGGCGAACGCTTCATAAACCTGGTTGATGTCAGGATTCGTGCGGCTGTAGTCTTGGTTCAATAGGTCGATCTGGTTGAAGATCTGTTCATTGGAGATGTTCTCATCCCCACCCAAGTGGATAATATGGAACACAATGGGGATGGTCACGATCACATCCCGTTCTCCACGTGCGGCGCTGTTGGCGATCAGGTCGCGTATCTCTCCGGCGTATTCGGCCTCTCTCTGGAGATAGGTCGGGTCAGAAGCGATCAACGCCTGCCGTTGCTGGTCGGTACCACATTGCAGGTGCTGTGCCATCGATGCCATCGGAACGGACAAGGTGGCAAGTGCGAGTAACAAATTTCTCATGGTTGAAAGGGATCGTTGGGTATAATGTCCTTTTTAGCGGCCACAATGTACGCATGGATGTACACTTTTCAAGAGAGGGATCCGCTTCGGTGGGAACCATTCAAGTTAAGGTGCAGTTGGATCGGGGAACGGTCGATCCTGATCCAACGAAACATGAAGTTCAGGGAATTGTTCGGTCCAAAGCCTTGATAATGAATTGGCAAGCACTGTGCACCTCGGCGGCATTGATCGTTAGCGGCGGGGCGATCCTGAACGCCGTGGGGCAAGAAAGGAACCAAAACCCGAGGACTCCTTGGTCCAAGCAGTCCAACACCACTTGCTGAACTTTGTCCTTGTCTTCCAGTTCAACGGCGAGCATAAGACCTAGGCCGCGTAACTCCTTGATCGCTGGATGGATCAACAGTTCCTTGAACAACCTCCCCATTCGTTCGGCATTGTCCACCAGGTCCTCTGCTTCCAACACATTCAAAGCAGCCAAACCCGCAACACACGGTAAAGGATGGCCACCGAATGTAGTTATGTGGCCCAGGACCGGATCGTGCGTAAGAAGGTGCATATGCTCCCGGGAGCTTATGAACGCTCCCATCGGCAGGCCACCGCCCAAGGCTTTTCCGAGGACCAGAATGTCCGGGACCGCCCCGAAGTGTTCCATGGCGAAGCGTTTCCCGGTTCGGCCGAAACCGGTCTGCACTTCATCGAAGATCAAAAGGGCGCCAACCTCAGTACAGCGATCCCTCAAGGCCCTCACCCAATTATTAGCGGGAACGCGGACACCCGCATCACCCTGTATCGGTTCAACGACCACTGCTGCCGTCCGTTCTGTGATCAGGTCCAGATCGCTTGGTTTATTGAAGTTGATGAACGCCACGTCGGGAAGCAACGGCCGCGAGCGGAACTTCTTCGTTTCATTCCCGGTAATGCTCAAGGACCCGTGCGTACTGCCGTGGTAGCTCTTGTGGCACGCGATCAGTTCGGTCCGGCCAGTGATCCGTTTTGCCAATTTCAGAGCACCTTCTATGGCTTCGGTACCGCTGTTCACGAAATAGACGCTGTCAAGCCCATCAGGAAGGAGCGCGGTGAGGCGTTCAGCAAATCGGACTTGGGGTTCCTGGATGAATTCGCCATACGGGATCACGTGCAAGTACTTATCGCATTGGTCCTTGATCGCAGTGACTACGGCCGGGTGTCGGTGCCCAGTGTTGTTCACTGCCAAACCTGCGACCAGATCAAGGTATCGTTTCCCGTTGCGATCGGTCAAATAGCAGCCCTCTGCATGCACAATGTCCAAGGCCAGCGGATGCGGGCTGGTTTGGCCGAGGTGTTCCAGAAATGCCTTTCTAATATCCGTCATGGCACCGCAAAGAAACAACCAATGCGAAACGGTGGTGTGGCGATGCAGGAAGGAACAGGGCTCGGTTCAATGTTCCGGTCGCTTGGTCCCTTGGCCGTCCGCTCCCTTGATCCTGTCCTTCAATCTGCGGAGCACTTCCCGGTTGAAATCCCTTTCCGCCCGTTGCAGCTCCACGGTCTTCAAAGCGCCAATGGACTTTTTGAATTTCTCATTGTACTGGCGTTCAAGGTCCAATTCCTTTTGGCGGTTCGCCATTGTCTTTGCGAGGTGTTCATTCGCCTGTGCCTCGGTCATGCTGGAGCCTTGCTCACGCGCCTGCTTGAACTGCTCGCGCATAGCGTTGCGGAGCGCTTCGTTCTCGGCATCGTACGCGTTGTAGATCGGCCAGAACTGCTGGGCCATCTCCGGGGTGAGTTGCAGCTTGGTCGTAATGTAGGCGCTCTTCTGGGCCTTTATCTCGGCCATTTTCTCCTGCGGAATTGAAACATGGTCAGGGTCCTGCGCAATACCGGTGGAACTGATAGCGAGCAGAGCGACAAGTAGGGTTGAGGTTAGGAATGTATTCTTCATTGTTGTTCGATCAGAAGATCCAACGGCAGGTTTTCATTGTCCAAATAGGCGATCAGTTCTTCGGTCTCCAGTTGCAGGTCCACAGTGCCCATGGGCGTAGTGGATGTGTCGAAGAGAGCATAGAGCAAATCGCTATCCGTTTCGTCAAGTACTGCGAATTCAGTTTGCTCGTCCAATTCCGGGACCGACGTGTTCAACTCTGGTTGGTTCGTCGGGATCATCCACCAAACCAGAACGAGTAGTGCGATCAGTCCAAAGGATATCGTAGGTATGGCCAAGCGCGACCACCAAGGCTTTGCAATCGTTCGTTGCTGTTCGAGGATCATCGCCTGCACGGCATGCGGAAAGTGGTCGAAGAACCCGTCGGGGACAATGAACGGGTCGTGCTTCGGAATGCTCCTGAGCAAGGGGGCATCCTTCAGTTCATCGGTATGGTCGATCGGCTCCATGGTGTTCAATTGGTTCGATGCTTGAAAGCTCAATTGGTTTGATCCGTGACCAACCATTCTTCGATCTTCTTCACGGCAATGTGGTAGCTGCTTTTCAAGGCGCCAACACTCGTGCCGGTGATCTCGCTGATCTTTTCGTACTTCATGGCATCGAAGTACTTCATGTTGAAGACCGCACGTTGCTTGTCGGGTAATCGCATCACGGCCTTCTGCAGTTTTCGTTGGATCGCATCGCCGCTGAAATGTGAAGTATGGTCCACTGACGTTGAAAGCTTTGCCAGAACGGTTCCATCGTTGGTGAAGAGCCCGCGTTTCATCTTGCGCAGGTGGGTAAGACTTTCGTTGTGGGCGATGCGGTGGAGCCAACTGTGCAATTGGGAATCACCCCGGAACGTATCCAGCCCGTGCCAGGCCTTTATGAACGTATTCTGCAGAACGTCCTGTGTTTCGTCGTGGTCGGTGATCATCCTCCGGATCGAACTGTACAACCGTTGCTGGTGTTGGCGTACGAGCAAGTTGAAGGCGTAATGCCGCGAATCCTCCTTCCGAAAGAGAGCGAGCAATTCCGTGTCGGAAAGGTCAGCCATTGGGGAAGAGAGTCGTGGGTCGTTTGGTCGTGGGTCTTTTAGTCCTGGACCCTGCAATGAGAATGCGACTCACGACTAATAGACCTATCGACTCACGACTTCTTACTACTTCCTCTTCATCACTCGCTGTGCTGCGCTCACGATATCCGGAACGTCCAGTCCGTATTTCTTCAGCAGCTGGTCCGCGGTACCGCTCTCGCCGAAGCTGTCGTTCACGGCCACATACTCCTGCGGTGTGGGCGAATTGGTCGCCAGCACCTGGGCAATGGCATCGCCCAAACCACCGTACTTGTTGTGTTCCTCGCAGGTTACTACGCATCCGGTCTTCTTCGCAGAAGATAGGACGGCTTTGGTATCCAATGGTTTGATCGTATGAACGTTGATCACCTCTGCCTTGATGCCCGTCTTGGCGAGTTCCTCTGCTGCTTGCAACGCTTTCCACACCAAATGACCACAAGCGAAAATGCTCACGTCGGAGCCTTCGATAAGGACTTGCGCTTTACCGATCTCGAAGGGCATATCCGCTGGAATGAAGACCGGCCATTTCGGTCTACCGAAGCGGAGGTAAACGGGACCTTCATGTGCGCCGATCGCGATGGTGGCCTGCTTCGTTTGGTTGTAGTCGCAAGGCACGATCACGGTCATGCCGGGTAACATCCGCATTAGACCGATGTCTTCAAGGATCTGGTGGGTGGCACCATCTTCTCCAAGGGTAAGTCCGGCGTGGCTGGCACAGATCTTCACGTTCTTGCCTGCATACGCGATGCTCTGGCGGATCTGATCGTACACGCGGCCGGTGGAGAAGTTCGCGAAGGTTCCGGTGAAGGGGATCTTTCCACCGATGGTGAGGCCTGCGGCAATACCCATCATGTTCGCTTCGGCGATGCCCACTTGGAAAAAGCGATCGGGGAAGTCCTTTTTGAAGGCATCCATTTTCAGCGAGCCGATGAGGTCGGCGCACAGTGCGACCACGTTGGGGTTCTGCTTGCCGAGTTCGTGCAGGCCGGCACCGAAACCACCGCGTGTATCTTTTTGATCGAGGATGGGGAAGCTGTTCATGGTTCAGAAATTGATGCTTGCGGAACGGCCGCTTTCTATGGTGATGTCCTTAGTGATCGAGAGTTCAGTTCGTCGTGCACCACGGCTTCTGTAAAGCACTTGGTATTGGCCGGGCAACAAGCGAAGTTGTGTCCTGATCGCAGTGGGGTCGAGGTCGATCACCCATTCCAGTTCATCACCTCGTTTTACGAAGACCGCACCGTTCCCGGTCGTTGAAGGAAGGATGTTCAAGGTACCGGAGCGCGGCACAACTACTTCGGCGGTCTTTCCTTGTTCGATGCGTACATCATCGATCTTCAGTCTGGGTAAAGTGAGCACTTCCAGATCGTAGACACCGGTACGTAAGCGCTGGCTGGTCCCTAGCTCCTGCACATGCAGGGTATTCGCTTCACCCTTTCGCCGAATGATGCAGGCGATCGATTGCGCTTCCGGCGGTCCCGTACCCACCTTCAATTGCAAGGTGCCGAGCCCGGCATCCACGGCTATGATGTTATGGATCCCCGGTTTCACGATCACATTCTCGCGGATCACTTGGGGAAGGGTATGCACCACCACGCGATACGTGTAGATAGGGTCAATGCTCAACGTGTCCGGAATGTTCCGGTCGTTCATCGTATGCACGAAATGATAGCGAAGTGCTCCGGTCCGCTGATCGTAGAACGTAACAGGAACATCGGTCTCCGTGGGCTTGCCATCCTCGGTCATCAAGCTCACTTGTGCGGTGGTGCTGTTCAGTGCTTGTGTCACAACCACTTTCAAAACGTGTTCAAACAGCTCGGGTGTGCTGGCATCGAAGTAGTTGCCCACGCATTGTAAGCTGTACTTATCGGCTTCACCGATCCCCACGCCGATCACGAACGGTTTCAGTGTGATCCCTTTCGACTGAAGGGCCCTGCTTACGGCGCAAGGATCCTCATCACAAGCCTCGATACCATCGGTGATCAAGATGACCACGTTACGCACCTTGCGTGCTGCGTTCGGGTCCCAAGGCGGGAAATCGCCACCGGACTTTTCCAGCGAACGGGCGATCGGCGTAGTTCCTTGGCAGCGCACACTATTGAGCACGCTGCGCATTTCGGGTATGCTGTTGGTGCTGAACGGCACTTCCAATTTGGTGTCGTTGCAATCTTGTTTACCGGGCTGAATGGGAGTTTGATGTCCGTACAACCGCAAGGCCAGTTCAAGGTCCGGTTGTCCTTCCAGTTCCTTCAAGCTTTTCAGCAACAGTTCGCGTGCGGTGTTGATCTTGGGCTGGTTGCCCCAGAACGCGTTCATACTGTTGCTCGCATCCATCACGAAAAGCATGCGAGTAAGGGGAGGCGGAGGAACCTTTTCTTGGGCGAAAGCATCGGCGAAGGGAACTAACGCCATCAGGAAAAGGGCGACGCTCTTCAGGAAATGCACAATGGCTCGTTCTACCATGATCCAGTTATTCCCTATGACAACGGGAAAAGCGTGCCGAACATGTTCATCCGCTCAGTAATCGCCCAATGTTTCTTCCAGTTGACCTAACGCATCCTTCAGCTGTTGGTCGTTCGGTGCGATCCCGTGCCATTCGTGGCTGTTCATCATGAAATCCACGCCTTGGCCCATTTCGGTGCGCATCAGGATCATAACCGGTTTTCCTTTTTCGGTGCGGGTCTTGGCCTGTTCCAAGGTGTTCGCCAATTGCGCCATATCGTTCCCGTTGGTCTCCAGAACATCCCAGCCGAATGCGACCCATTTGGCCTTCAGGTCGCCAAGCGGCATCACGTCATCCACATCACCATCGATCTGGCGACCGTTGTAGTCCACGGTACTGATCAAGTTGTCCACTTTCTTTCCTGCCGCGAACATGGCTGCCTCCCAGATCTGTCCTTCTTGCAACTCGCCGTCGCCGTGCAGGGTGTACACGATGCGATCGTCATTGTTCAACTTTTTGGCGAGTGCAGCTCCGATCGCAACGCTCAAACCTTGGCCCAACGAACCGCTCGCCATGCGCACACCCGGCAGTCCTTCGTGCGTTGTGGGGTGACCTTGCAAACGGCTGTTGATCCTACGAAAAGTGGCGAGTTCCTTCACCGGAAAGTAGCCTGAACGGGCAAGTGCACTATAGAACACCGGACTGATATGGCCGTTGCTGAGGAAGAAAAGATCTTGTCCTTTTCCATCCATGTCCCAAGGCTTTGGTTCATGCTTCATCGTGTGGAAGTACAGCGCCGTGAAGAAGTCCGCGCAACCCAATGAACCGCCGGGATGGCCGCTTTGCACGCCATGCACCTGCCGCACGATGTCGCGCCGGACCTGTGATGCGATGCGTTGGAGCTCGCTGATGGAAGTTGATTTGGAGGACGAAGTGGTTTGTGTGGAGGCCATGTGCATGCGCAAATTCGACGCGGCCAAAAGTAGCCCGTGGGTTACGGCAGGTAGGGTGCGTGTGCAGAACTTTTCAAAAGTGACCAAGAACCGTTTTCCCAGTTCGGTCTGTATGGCCCACTGAACGTTCTGTCCCAAGAAATGCAGATCCGGTCGAATGACAGGCAACATTTCCAATGGTTAACGTTGTCTTTACCGTAGACCGGAACTTTTGGTTTTGGACCGGTCGGCTTTGGGGCGGAGGCGTAATTGCCTCCGCTTCAATTTTTGGGACCTCCGATGAAAGCCGAACTGCAGGAAGTTGAGGAACCGTGAATGAACGTGAATGTTCGTGAATAGGTAGATCTAATTCCCGTTTATTCCCGTTCATTCACGGTTTTCTTCTTGGCAAGCGTTGAAAGCCCGCAAATTCAAGACAACATGAGTATGGGCATTAAGGTACCTTCGCCGCCCGAAAAGCAACACCATGGCATTGAAATGCGGCATCGTCGGTCTACCTAACGTAGGCAAGAGCACACTCTTCAACTGTTTGAGCAACGCGAAGGCACAAGCGGCCAACTTCCCGTTCTGCACCATCGAGCCGAATGTGGGCACGATCACCGTGCCTGATGCACGATTGAACAAGCTCGCCGAATTGGTAAAGCCGCAACGCATCATTCCCACTACCGTGGAGATCGTGGACATCGCCGGCTTGGTGAAAGGTGCGAGCAAAGGAGAAGGGCTCGGCAATCAATTCCTCGGCAACATCCGCGAATGCGATGCGATCCTGCACGTGTTACGCTGTTTCGATGACCCCAATGTGGTACACGTGGACGGCAGCGTTGATCCTGTTCGTGACAAAGAAGTCATTGACATCGAACTGCAACTGAAGGACCTCGAGACCGTGGAAGCACGCCTCAAGAAAGTAGAGAAGGGAGCGCAGATCGGTGATAAGGATGCGAAGAAGCGTTTCGAATTGCTCACCAAGATCCGCGGGCATTTGTTGAAAGGGGAGAGTGCACGCGCAGCCGTCGATGAGAACACGGATCCAGCATTGCTTGCCGAATTCCAATTGCTCACCACCAAACCCGTGATGTACGTGTGCAACGTGGATGAGAAGAGCGCCATCACCGGCAATGCTTACGTCGAAAAAGTAAAGGCAGCTGTGGCGCACGAGAACGCCGAGGTCATCTTCGTCACCGCCGCCATCGAAGCCGAGATCGCATCATTGGACACGCCGGAAGAGCGCGAAATGTTCCTTGCCGACATGGGTTTGAAGGAACCAGGAGTGAACAAGCTGATCCATGCTGCTTACCACTTACTGAAGTTACAGACCTATTTCACTGCAGGCGTTCAAGAGGTGCGTGCATGGACCATTCACCAAGGCGATACCGGTCCGGAAGCTGCGGGTGTGATCCACAGCGATTTCCAAAAGGGCTACATCCGTGCGGAGGTCATGGCCTACAACGACTTTACTACACTTGGAAGCGAGGCGGCCTGTCGTGCATCGGGCAAGCTGAAAGTAGAAGGAAAGGACTATGTGGTGAAGGATGGGGATGTGATGCACTTCTTGTTCAATGTTTAGGCCGTTTGCAGGTCAAAGTCCAGATCCCTCCGATCATTCTCTTTCTAAGTATGATAGGAGATGGCGCGCACTCCGCAACGTATTTGCTTTGCGATAGCCGCACCGCACATCCCGAACAACACCACCTATCAACTTGGTACGACGCCACCAAGAACGGAAGCTAACTTCGCGCCTTCATTCAAAAAGGTCTACCATGCCTCGATCACATTACGTACTTGCCCTTGTTGTTCTGGTCGCTTCCTCCTGCGGTCAGAACGAAACATCCAACACTAAAGCAAGTACCGCAAAAGACACCCGCATGAACCCTTTCACCGCCCCAAGTACTTTACCCTTCCACGCACCGGCCTTCAACAAGATCAAGACCAGCGACTTCCAGCCGGCCATGGAAGAAGGGATGGCTTTGCAGCTGAAGGAAGTGGAAGCGATCACGAGTTCGACGGAGCCTGCGACTTTCGAGAATACCATTGTGGCCATGGAGAAGAGCGGTCAAATGCTGGGTCGGGCCAGTGCTGCTTTCTACAACCTGACGGGCAGCAACACCAACGACAGTTTGCAGGTGATCAAGGAAGAGATGGCCCCGAAGTTGGCGGCACACGGTGATGCCATCAGCTTGGATCCAAAGCTTTTTACGCGGATCAAAGCCTTGTATGATCAGCGGTCCACGTTGGGATTGGATCCTGTTTCGGAGCGTTTATTGGAGCGCTATTACACCCGTTTCGTACGTGCCGGTGCGCTGTTGGATGATGCTGCAAAAGAGCAGATGAAGAAGTTGAACGAGGAGGAAGCTGGATTGAAGACGAAGTTCGAGGACAACATCTTGAAAGATCGTGCGGCTTTGACCGTTGTCGTGGATGATGTGAAGCAGTTGGATGGTTTCACACCGGATGCGATCGAAGCGGCGGCGGCATCAGCAAAGGAGAAAGGACAAGAGGGCAAATGGTTGATCGATCTGCGGAACACCACATCGCAACCGGCATTGACGGATCTAAAGAACCGTGATCTGCGCGAACGGATCTTCAAGGCATCGATCTCACGCAACGGCCGAGGAGGTGAATACGACAACAGTATGATCATTACCCGGTTGGCCCAATTGCGTGCGGAGAAAGCCAAGTTGTTGGGCTTCCCGAATTGGGGAGCTTACGTGATGGACGATCAAATGGCGAAGGATCCGGCCACCGCGATGAAGTTGTTGAGCGGAATGGCACCAGCAGCGGCCAAGAACGCAAAGGCGGAACTCGCGAAGTTGCAAGCACTTGCGGATAAGCAGGGTGCTGGCATCAAGGTGGAAGCATGGGACTGGGACTTCTATGCCGAGCAAGTGCGCAAGGCCGAGTTCGATCTCGATGAAGCTGCTGTGAAGCCATACTTGGAATTCGAGACCGTATTGCAGAACGGTGTTTTCTACGCAGCGAACCAGTTGTTCGGCCTGTCATTCAAGGAGCGGAACGACCTGCCCGTGTATCATCCTGATGTGCGCGTGTTCGACATTATTGACACCACCGGGGAAGTGATCGGTCTGTTCTACGGCGACTACTATGCACGCGACAACAAGAACGGCGGCGCATGGATGAGCAGCTTCGTGGACCAGAGCACCTTGCTCGAGAATCAACCCGTGATCACACAGAACTGCAACTACATCAAGCCTGCTGCTGGTCAACCTTTACTCTTGAGTTGGGATGATGTGACCACGCTCTTCCATGAGTTCGGACATGCGCTGCACGGGATGATGTCCGCCCAGAAATATCCGAAGTTCAGTGGCACGGCAACGAGCACGGACTTTGTTGAGTTCCCGAGCCAGGTGAACGAGAACTGGGCCATGGTGCCACTGATCTTCTACAACTACGCAAAGCATTACAAGACCGGCGAGGTGATGCCGAAAGAACTCGCGGAGAAACTGCGCAAGGCCAGCAAATTCAACCAAGGCTACGCCACCACGGAATACTTGGCCGCTGCATTGCTCGATCTGGAATGGCACAGCATGGGTGCCGATGCGCCGCGCGTTACCGACGTGGCCGCATTCGAGGCCGCAGCGTTGAAGAAGTACGGACTGGATATCGCACAAGTGCCACCGCGCTACAAGAGCTGCTACTTCAACCATAGCTGGACGGATTACGCCGCCAATTACTACGCGTACATCTGGAGCGAGGTCATGGATGCCGATGCGTTCGCGTGGTTCAACGAGAACGGCGGATTGACACGTGCGAACGGAGACAAGTTCCGTGCAGCGATCTTGAGCCAAGGCGGTAGCAAGCCGGAAGAGCAGATGTACCGCGACATGACCGGCCGCGACCCGCGCGTTGAGCCGTTGCTGGTGAAGAGGGGATTGAAGTAGATCCGGTTGAAGACGGTCGGAGTTCAACTTTGAATTCCGTGTTGGAACCCCCGTTCTTATGGGTTCGGACCTACCTATGGCTAAGGTCATTTGTCCTAAATTCGCGCTTCGGCCTTAGCGGGCACGTGCATTTCCCAAGTTGGGGAATTGCCGAATTGCAGACGAACCAGTAATAGTCCATCAACGATTGCCCCTCATGCGTATCGCCCTTTTTCTCATTTTGCAGCTGGTCTTCACTTTTCAATTGCACGCACGTACCGGACAAGTGGCCGAACGTGTTGTGGCACTGAAAGAAAGGGGAGCGCAATTTCAACCTGTTCAACTCTTCACCTTAGTGCCGA
>Ga0154020_10005234_pt1 | contig 15361 bp, 18 predicted proteins | sample Klosneuvirus_201_FD_109709 | JGI IMG/M metagenome (GOLD analysis project Ga0154020, IMG submission 109709) | Active sludge microbial communities from wastewater, Klosterneuburg, Austria - Klosneuvirus_20160825_MG | ecosystem: Engineered > WWTP > Aerobic digester > Activated sludge | place...
CCCAGTTATCTTGAGCTCTGAAGCAGGAGTCACTTATTTGGCAGCTGGCGCCGGTGTTTCAACTTTGGTTGATTCAATCGCGGCTCAACTTAAAGAAGCATCAGTTGATGCGAATCAAATCATCGTTCGCGGTCAAATGGACTATGAAGCTGCTGCAAAAGCTGTTTCTGGTGGAGCTGCATCTTTCAAGAATGCATCTGAGTTACTCGTTGAAAACTTGATGGAGACTGCTTCAAAGCGTCTTGAGCATGCTTTCTTGTACGGTCAATCTGCAACTGGTCTTGGAACTGCTGACAGTTCAACAAATACGAACACCACTAAGACCGTGATCACAATGCTTGCGGCTGGATGGGCTCCTGGAATCTGGGCTGGAGCAGAAAACGCTCGTGTTCAGTTCTGGAAAGTTTCAGACGACACTGCAGCTGCGACAACAAATGATTTCGTAATCTTCGCAGTAGATTTCTCAAACAAGAAAATCACTGTGACAGGGACTGCAACAACTGGAATCGGTGAGCTTGATACAAGCTTGGCGGCTGGTGACTGCTACATGACTTGGTATGGTGCTAAGACTGGGACTTCAACTTGGGTTGAGCCTGTTGGAATCGATAAGATCATCACTAACACTGGGTCACTTTTCGGCATTTCTGCTGCGACCTACTCTTTGTGGGGTGGTTCTTCATTCTCTTTCAGTTCAGCTGCTGCAACTGTTGCCAAAATTTTAAACGGTGTTGGTTTGGCGGTTTCAAAAGGTGGACTGATGGAAGAGGCTTCAGTTCTGTTGTCTCCAAAGACATACATGAACTTAGCAGGAACTATCACTGATCTTCGTCGTCAAAACGGTGGACAAAAAGAGACTGTCGGAATCGGCGGCTTTGAATCAATCACTCTGATGGGACCAAACGGAAAACTAAACCTTGTTGTTCATCCAATGATCAAAGAGGGAGAGGCTTTCTGCGTTCCATTCCGACGATTCAAGCGCATCGGTTCTCAAGAGTTCTCTTTCGAGACTCCAGGACGAAAAGGCGAATTGTTCCTGCACGTTCCTGACAAGAATGCTTATGAGCTTCGTTTGTACGGCGCTCAAGCGATCATCTGTCAGACTCCTGCGAAGTGCGTGAAGTTCACAGCTATCACTAACACTTAATAGCGATATTTCGACGAGCCTTGGCCCAGCGATGGGTCGGGGCTTTCTTGCGACTAGAGGGGTGATATCGTGGCAACAAACGTAGTTTTTAACGGTGTAACATACTCAGTCCCAGCCGTCGCAGATGATGGATGGGGACCTGATCTTTCTGCATATTTTATTTCAATTGCATCAAACGCACTTCAGAAAACTGGTGGAACTTTCACACTCACTGCTGAAGCAAATTTCGGTGCGACTTATGGTCTGAAGCTTCCATATATAAAATCTCAAGCTTCGAATCCTTCAGCGACTGGGATCATACGACTTGGCAACGCTGAAGGTGTTTCATGGCGAAATGCTGGAAACTCAGCAGATCTTGCTCTCGCAGTAAATGCTTCAAACGCGCTACAATTTAATGGCGTCACATTATTGGCGTCTGGTCTTATTGTAAACGCAGACATTGCAGCTGCGGCTGGTATTGCTCTCGATAAGCTCGCAGCGGTCACGGCCTCTCGAGCGGTGGTTTCTGATGCATCTGGATTCATGTCCGCATCTTCAGTGACTTCGACTGAACTTGGATATTTAAGCGGCGTCAGTTCTGCGATTCAAACTCAAATAAATACAAAAGCGCCAAGCGCATCACCTACTTTTAGTGGAACAATTACGACCCCTTTGACAGCATCTAGGGCCGTTGTAACTGGAGCATCTAGCGAACTCGCGGCCTCAGCAACAACAGCAGTTGAAATTGGTTATGTCAGCGGCGTCACTTCAGCGATTCAAACTCAAATTGATTCAAAACTTTCAAAATCCGTTGCAACAACAAAGGGTGACATATTTGCGGCAACTGCTTCTGCGACAATCACACGACGTGCAGTAGGAACAAACGGACAAGTCTTGACTGCGGACTCAGCTGAAACTGACGGCATCAAGTGGGCAACGCCAGCCTCGAATCCAGTAACAACAAAGGGCGACCTCGCTGGATATGATACTGCTCCAGCAAGAATCCCTGTTGGGACAAATGGCCATGTTTTAACAGCTGACTCAACTCAATCTCTTGGGCTTAAGTGGGCTGCGCCTGCAGCAGCGGCAGCAATGACTGTAACGAAATATACTACTGGATCAGGAACATATACGACGCCAGCGAATTGCACTTCTATTCGAGTGTTAGCAGTCGGTGGCGGCGGCGGAGCTTCTGGATCTGGAACATCTGGCGGTGGTAATGGCTCTGGTGGTTCTGCAACAACTTTTGGCAGTTCATTATTAAGTGCTGGTGGTGGTGGTGGTGGAGTACATAATGGCGCTGGTGGTGCTGGCGGAACTTGTTCGCTAGGAACTGGTCCGATTGGTTTTGCTGTTACTGGATCTTCTGGTGGTGGTCTTTCGTATGTTGGAAATGCTGGAGCAACTACTGGTGGAGTTTCTGGAGGTCCTGGTGGATCAACTCCCTATGGCGGAGGTGGAGCAAGCGCAAACTACAATGGCGCTGGGCAATCTGCCGGTGCAAATTCTGGTGGCGGCGGTCAGGGCGGCGGCGGCGAGCCTATTTCCGGCTTGAATAACACTGTTGGCTCTGGAGGTGGCTCCGGCGGCTGGATTGACGCGATTATCAACTCACCTGCGGCAACATATAGTTATTCGGTTGCAGGTACAGCGAGTGGTGGCAGCGCAGGATCTAACGGCTACGGCGGTGGTAATGGCGGTTCAGGAATGATTATTATTTATGAATCATATTGAGGTTTTTCAATGATGGATTTCACAATGTTTATGCAATGGGCATTCTTGGGAATTATTAGCGGCGGTGGTGGCGGCGGCGGACCAAAAAACGGCGGCGCTGGTGGTGATGGCGTGATCATCGTCGAGGAATATTACTAATTGGAGACGAAACAAATGATCAAGCATCTGTACTTTGAAACTCAGAAAAATCACGGGGGAAATTATAATGATTCAAACTAATAACATCGATTCACAATCTGGAAATGTGGCGGCGGCTCTGAACTTGACAGGAGTCGATTTAAAAAAAGCGAAAGGTTATGGGATCTTAATTTCCACAACTGTCGCCACTCCTGCTGCGAAAACTTTTGTTGACGCTGATGTCACCGTTGCGGCTGACACAATCACGATTGCAGCTCATGGATATGCAACCGGTCTAAGAGTCGCAGCTACAACCGGTGGAGTTTTGCCAGCTGGACTTTCAGCGACGAACTACTGGGTCATCAAAGTAGATGCTGACACAATCAAACTCGCCTCAAGTGCTGCGAATGCACTCGCTGGGACTGTTGTGGACATCACTGCGGCGGCTGGTGGTGGAACTCACACGCTGACCCCGGCTTCAATCACTGGTGCAAGTTACAAGCTTCAATGCTCAGTCGATGATTCAACTTATTATGATCTTGGCGTTACCAACAACGTGACTGTCACTGCTGACTTTGTTCATGAAAAAGTCGATCCAATGTTCAACTTTGTTCGAGTCGTTTGGGCCATCACGACTGGTCAAATTGCATACTCAATCAAAACTTTAGTGAAAGGCGAATAAAATGCAAGACATGGAAATTAAAAAGAAAGTTCTCTCTGAAATCATGGATCTGATGGACGAAAAAGACGGCGAGATGTTGAAAATGCATCCAAAAGTTATGGCAGCTAAGATTGAAGTTGAAAAACCTGAATCAGAAGGTGCTGTGGACATGATGAAAGAGAAAATGATGGGCGACAAAGGCGAAATGATGCCTGGTCACGAAGCTTCCGAGAGTCCAGAGATGGAATCAGAGGAAGAAATGAGCCCAGAAATGATCAAAAAAGTTCTCGAGATGTACAAAGACATTAAGTAAAGGCGGTTTTCTTTGAACACCACTGAACTTGTTTCGACATTGAAGATCTGTGGGTCATTTCCAACAAGTAATGACCTTTTTTCAACGTCGGACTTTCTCGCTTTATTCAATTTTCAACTGAAAGCTGACATCACTCCAATGATGCTGAAGCTTAATGAAGAGTATTTCCTTCAATACAAGGATTTTACTATTTCTCAAGGGTCCTCGTACAGAATCCCAACGCGAGCAATCGGCGCGAAGATCAGAGACCTGAAAATGGTCGACAGTGCTGGAAATTACACGTCGATTGATCGAATTTTCGAGGAAGATCGACCGGCTGGGCTGAGCGGTTACTATATGCTCAGAAATTCAGTCGAGCTTTCGAATGATTTCACTGCGAACACTCTCAGAATGAAGATTTTTGGACGCCCATCAACACTTGTTGAGACGACTGCATGTGGTCAAGTAACTTCGATCAATACCAGCACTTTCACTGTCGTGGTTTCAAGTGCCCCTTCAACTTTCGCAACGAGTACACTTGTCGATTTTGTTCAAAATTCGAATCCATACGATTTACTCGGTATGGATTACTCGATTGCGTCGGTTTCAGGGACGACACTGACGTTCTCGAGTCTTCCCGATGGCCTCGCAGTCGGTGACTGGGTGTGCTTAGCTACTGAGGCGCCAGTTCCAATGATTCCTGACGAGGTTCATCCTGTTCTTGTTCAATCTGCACTTGTTCGCGCTCTTTCAAGCAAAAAAGACAAGGCTCTCGAAGTAGAGGCCGCGACTTTGAAGCAAATGAAAGAGGACGTGATCAATATGCTGGACCCGAGAGTTGAAAATAACTCTGTGAAGTTCAGAAGCGGAAAATTGCTCTCCTATTTTTCTGGAAGGCGGTTTTAAGTAATGAGCCAAGAGCTGATTCTTAAAAATACAGGTCTTTTCACGAATGCGAACCAACTCTCTGAGGTGCCTGAGGGTGCTTTGTCTCTTGCTTCAAATGTCGTGATCGATAAGGACGCTGTCGCTGAATCTCGCAGAGGTTTTGGCAGGCTTGAGAATGCTCCAGCGAGTGATCTCATCAGAAACGATAGAATCACCACATATCAAGACAAGCTCATTGTTCATCGCTCGTCAGACAACACGATGGCTTATTACAATGCTGGGTGGACGAACTATTCAGGCACATATCTGCATCCAGACTCAGATCTTGCGAGAATGCAGTTCAGTCAGGCGAACGGAAATCTTTATTTCACGACCTCAACAGGAGTGAAGGTTTTAGATGTCTACTCGGGCCCGGTTTACTCAACTGGAATGCCCAGAGGACTTGATGGAAGCGGCGCCACGACTGGTGCGAGCGGTTTCATGACTGACAATACTCAAGTGGCCTATCGAATCGTTTGGGGCTCACGAGATGCGAATAATAATCTCTATTTAGGGACGCCGTCTCAACGAATCATCGTTTCAAATACGGCTGGCGGCACAAGAGACGTTGCACTCACCTTCACTATTCCATCAGGGATCACAACAAGCGATTTCTTTCAAGTGTACAGATCTAAAGAATCCGCATCAAGTACTGATGAGCCCACTGATGAGCTTCAGCTTGTCTATGAGAAAAATCCAACTGGTGGAGAGATTTCAGCACTCAGCGTGACATTCACGGACTCGACTCCGACATCTCTTATGGGTGCGAGCCTTTACACGAATGCATCGCAAGAAGGTATTGCCGAGAGTAACGACGAACCTCCTTTTGCAAAAGACATCTGCCTTTATAAAAACTATACGTTTTTTGCGAACGTGAATAACAAATACAATCTTTCGATCAAGCTTTTATCAGCTGGTGGTTCTGGCCTTGTGGCTGACGACACGATCACAATCAATGGCGTGGTTTTCACTGCAAAAGCAGCTGAAACAATCGCAAGTGGATATTTTAAAGTTTTCACAGCTGGAAGCGCAGCTCAAAACATCGCAGACACTGCTCAGTCACTTGTAAAAGTGATCAATCAATATACTACGAATACAACTGTCTATGCATATTATGTCTCTGGTTTTCAAGATCTTCCAGGTCAGATATTGATCATGACTCGAACTCTCGGCGGCTCTACTTTTGCGGTCAGTGTTTCACGCGCTGGTGCATGGGATATCGGCACTGGCACAAGCTCAAATGACACTTATCCACATGGTCTGATGTATTCAAAGAACCAACAACCTGAACATGTTCCAACGGCGCATATTGAGTTTGTCGGTTCAAAAAACTATCCAATCAGAAGGATCCTCGCTCTCAGAGATTCACTTTTCATCTTGAAAGCTGATGGGGTTTTCAGGCTGACCGGATCTGGTGGATCATGGTCCATCGACCCTCTCGACACTTCGACAAGAATCATTGCTCCAGATAGCGCAGTGGTCGTGAATAATCAGATCTTCTGTCTATGTGATCAGGGCATTGTTGCGATTTCAGACGTTGGCGTTCAGGTCATGAGTCGTCCGATTGAAGATCAGATCAATTTCTTGATTTCTGAAGATTACACGAGCCTGAAAAACTTGAGCTTCGGCGTTTCGTATGAAACCGACCGAAAATATATTCTTTTCACGATTGGGTCGGATGCTGACAATTACCCGACTCAAGCTTTTGTTTACAACACTTTCACTCAAGCTTGGACGACATGGGAAAAAGATGCACAACACGCAGTCGTGAGCCCTTCGGATGATAGGATTTTCCTCTGCAATCCATCGGACAAACATGTCCTCAGAGAGAGAAAAGCACTTAATTTTGCAGACTTCATCGATGAGGAAATTGACGGTTTCAGTGTTGTTTCAAGCTCTGGTTATTCCGTTGTCTTAAATACAGTTGTCGGCCTTTCGGTCGGCGATCTTCTCTATGAATCTTCAAGCGTTTACTCTGTGATTACTGCGATTTCAGCTTCGACGAACACCGTGACAGTGAATGATTCAAAGACCTGGACCGTTGCGGCCGTCACGGTTTACAAGGCAATTGAATGCGTCCTTGAATACACTGCGCAACCTTTTAAGAATCCTGGAGTGATGAAACACTTTCAGGAAACGGCGTTTCTGTTCAGAAAGAACAATTTCATCACAGGGACAGCGTCTTTTTACACTGATCTGTCAGGTGGATATTCGAACACGACTATTTATGGAACTTTCGGTGGTGGTTCGTGGGGACTTTTCTCATGGGGTGGAACTCCTTGGGGTGGAATAATCAGACCGAAGCCAGTTCGGGTTTTCGTGCCTCGTGAGAAATCCAGAGGCTCACTTCTGAGCGTGAAAATGACTATTAAAAATGCTTATTCCGAGTGGAGTTTAAACGGCGTTTCGATGCAGTTTGAATATGTCTCGGAAAGAATGTCTAGGTCATAATGTCGAAAATCAATCCACAACGCTTTTCAACTGAAGAGTTTCCAGACCAAAACGATTGGATCGGAAAGCTTTTCTCTCCGCTGAATCAGTTCACTGGCGACGTGGTGCGAGCTTTCGCAAATAGCCTCACGGTCGAGGACAATCTTTATCAAGAAATTAGGGAAATCAAGTGGGTCAATTCCGCGACGAACTTCCCTTTGAAGTTTCGAACTAAGTTCAATCTGTCACCTCGAGGACTCACGCCGATTTATCTACTGAATAACACCACTGGCGCTTATTCGACCGCTGCTCCGTGGGTCGTTTGGAGTTATCAAAATAATGAAGTCACAATCAGTAATATTTCAGGGCTGACAGCTGCGAGCACATACACGATCAGACTATGGGTGACATATGGATAAGGGGAAAAAATGCCGTACGCGATAAAACCGAACCTTTTAGACGATAAAAACAAAGACTCGAGTGCCAATGGTGGTGTAAACATTTCCGGCGGCAGTGCTGCGAATTTCTCAACTGGAGTGCCAGGACAAGAGAGCACGAGTGCAGCTAAAAATCAGAAATCTTCGGGGAATTATGCCAATATCCAATCATATCTTGATGCGAACCGCGATCAGGGCGACCAAATGGGTCAACAAATTTCTTCAAATGTTGAGTCGAAAGCACAAGACGCGCAATCAAAGATATCTGGACTCCAAGCGAAGGCGCCAGAAGTAAAAGACTATGATCCGAACGCGACCTTTTCGAAACTTGGAAGCCTTTCAGATCAAGACAAAGCCGACTATCGAAATACACGCGCCACTGGCGGTTATTCTGGCCCACAATCAATCGACAAGGTCGAAGGATATGCTGACGCACAGAAAGCCGCAACCGAAGCCTCGGGCCTTGTGGCGAATACTGCGAATGAATTCGGTCAGCAAGCTTTACTGAAAGATGCATACAAGCGCCCGGACTATTCAGCAGGACAAAATAAACTCGATCAAGTTCTTTTGCAGGGCTCAGCTGGATCAAAACAAGCTCTCGAAGGCATTTCAAAGAAATATGCTGGACTTGATAACCTATTCAACACAACAGCAGGACAAGTTGGCGAATCGATCAACAAAGCGAATCAAACTGCTCTGGCGAATAAGAATAAGATCAACGCCGCTGAAGCTGATCAGTGGAAGGGCCTTGTTGACCCAATCCAGGCTCGTGCAGATGAGGCAAATAGGCTCAATCCTGAACTCATCAGTCGAATTCAGTCAGACGCTGCTGACGAAACTCTCAGCCAAGAAACTTTGGATCTACTGGGGCTCGGCGAAGGTCAAAATATTTACGACCTCAATCTCGGAAACTATATCACGCCAGACGCGACCGCGGTCGGACTGAACAACGTGGCAAATGCTGACGAACGAGCGAAATATCAGCAGCTCGCAGATCTTTTTCAAGATCAAACTCGAACGCAGATCACTGGTGATGGAAAATCTGTTAAGCCTGTTTCTTTCAACAAAGATCAGTATGAAAAAGACTTGGCAGGAAAATCTGCTCAGTATCAAGACTATGCAAACAACAAAACTGGCGACTTTGCTCAGTTTATTGCCGAATCACGAGCGAATGGTTCATTTATTCCAAGGAACTACGTCGGTGACGAGCTCCCTATCGGTGGAAGCTTCTGGGATCCATTAAATCAAGGTTCTTTGAATTACTTAATCAATAATAAAGATCAGCTCATGCAGGACAAGCGAGGAAGTGGCGCCTTCAGTGATGCTTTCATGCAAGCACTTCCTAAATTTATTGATTGGAAACAAAACAAAATGTCTGGAAATCGAAAGATTAAAAAGGGGTAGCCATGGGTGGATTAGTTAGCGACATCATGGGTTTTTTAGATGGCGGCGCAGGTGGAAAAGCGCAGGACGTTCAACAACAAATGCTGAATGAGGCCAGAGGAATTCCGCTTCCAATCTTGAAAGAATACTATCCAGAACTTTATAAACAAGTCGTGACCTTGAATCCAGAAATGGAAACAGCGGTCAAGCTTGGACCAAGTGAGATGCAAGGGATTGCGATGGACCCAGCACTCAGACAAGCCCAAATGAGTGCTCTTTCAAAGCTTCAGGGAATCGGCGAAGCTGGTGGACGAGATGCTCAGTTTCTTTCAGACGCTGCCAGAGTTGAAAATGATGTAAATACAAACCTGCAAGGACAACAAGGAGCCATTCAACAAAACATGGCGGCTCGAGGATTGTCTGGCGGTGGAAGTGAACTCGTTGCGAGAAATATGGCGGCTCAACAAGCTGCGAACAGGCACGGTCAGTCTGCACTTGATTTAAATGCTCAAGCTCAGCAAAGAGCCCTTCAGTCGATCATGCAAGCTGGACAACTTGGCGGTCAGATTCAAGGTCAAGACTTCAATCAAGCATCGCAAAAGGCTCAAGCCGCAGATGCGATCAATCGCTTCAATACTCAGAATCAGCAGGGTGTTATGTCTGCGAACGTCGGGGCGAAAAACCAAGCTCAGCAGTACAACGCGACAAATGCTCAAAAAGTTTCAGATCAAAACGTCGGAATTGGAAATCAGGCTCAGCAGTACAACCTGAACCTTGCTCAACAGCAATACGATAACGAAATGAAAAAGCGTGGAATCGTGGCAGGGGCTCAGCAAGGACTTGCGAACTCTTATCAGAATGAATCGGCTCGAAATGCAGGATTCATGGGTAATGCCATTGGAGCAGGTTTCAACGCAGCAGCAGGAGGTAAAAAATAATGGGAAATATCGATTTTTCAAAGATGTTCGCAATGAATGAAGATGATCAAGATCTGCCTCCGGTTCCATTTGCGATGGATTATCAGGCACCAGCACCGCAAAAAGTGGCGGCGCTTGACCCAATCGTGATGGCAAGTCTCAAGAAAAAATACCCGGGTGAACAACTTCCAGAAATGTCAGACGACAGCGAAATGTCCTCGGCACCTGCTCCAATGGCAAAACCTGGAATCTTGGACACTTTCAGTGATGAAAACTATCAAAAAGCAAAAGCCGATGCAGATGAGCGAAAGTCGGGCCTTGGATGGCTTCAATTCGGCGCTGGACTCGGTGACGCTATCGCTGGACGAGATTCAAGCCAGACTGCGCGGAATTTTCAAGGCATTCGCGACAATATCGACAAGGACACAGTCGGTGACTTCGAGAAACGAAAAGGCCAAGCGGTTGCAGATGTAAAAACTAAGAAAATGATGGATGAAACAGATCCGAATTCAGCAGCATCTCAGTCTTTCAGAAAAATGATCGAGAGAAGCTTTCCAGATGTTGCAAAATCCTATGGTGAATCATGGGCGAATGTTTCAGCTGGTGATCAAGAGAATATTTTCAAACCTCTTCAGCTGAAAGAGCAGATCGACGCTCGCCGAGAACAAGCTCGAATTCTCGCTGGAGACCGACAAGATAAGCGCGATCAATTAAATTTCGACAAGCAAAACAAACGCGATGAGAAAATGCAGGGCCTTAAGACTCCTTATGGGCTCGCGAACAACGAAGATGATGCGAAAAAGATCAAAGAAGCTCATGAAAGCAAAAAGAACTTTGATAGTAAAATTAAGGAAATGATTGCGCTTCGTGAAAAGCATGGTGGTGGAACCATCATGAACCGAGATGACGTTGCCAGGGGAAAACAGCTCTCGAAAGATCTTCTTTTGGAGTATAAAAACATGGCAAAACTCGGAGTCTTGAGTCAGTCAGATGAGAAAATAATTAATGCAATCATTCCTGAGGACCCTCTTGAGTACAATTCGATTGCGGCTTCGCTTCAGGGTCAAGATCCTGTCCTTCACAAGCTGAAATCTTTCAAAAATGATTCTGACAATGACTTTGCTACTCGAGTTTCAACAAGAGTTCGAGACGGCGCGGCGGTCGCTGAAAAAATGCAACCTCAAATGCAAAAACAGGTCGTTAAGCGCCAAGTAAATCAAAAAACAGGTCAGGTCCGACTCGTTTATAACGATGGATCTTCTGAAGTAGTTTCAAGCAACGTCGCTGGAGGCAATTAATGTCTGATTGGGTGGATGATCCAACATTTAAAGCACCTGAAGATAATGACGGTTGGGTCGATGATCCGACTTTCAACGTCAAAGAAGAAAAAGCCTCTCCGCTTGCGTCTGGAGTTCGAAAATTCGTCCATGGTGCAACGGCCGGATTCTCTGATGAAGCAGCTGGTCTCATGGAAGGCGCTGGCAAAGCGATAGGGCTTCAAGGTCTTGGCGGTCCGATGAAAGACATCTCGATTGACGACGACGGTCCTAGCCTCGATTGGGAGGTTTTAAAACATGCATACAACAAGGCCAGAAAAAAAGAGCGCGACACTCTTAAAAAAGACTCTAGTGATAATCCTGTTGTTTCTGGCGTGGCTGATATCGCTGGATCAATAGCCTCTCCGGTCAACAAAATAGCTAAAGGCATGTCTCTTGTGAAAGGCGGCGCTGCTCTCGGTGGAATTAATGCGCTTGGAAACTCAGAGGCAGAGGACGCTCTCGATCTTGCAAAAGATACGGCCCTAGGTGCTGGGATCGGCGGCTCGCTTGGTTATGGTGTGGAGAAAATAAGCCCAATGATTCAAAAGGGCGTTCGGTCCATTTCCGACAAGTCCAAAGATCTTGCAGAAAGAATGGCGTCCAGAGCACTCGGAGCGGAGCGTGGGACGATAAAATCAATTGGAGCCGACAAAGTCAAAGCGGCTGGACGATACGCACTCGACGAGGGACTACTCAGTCCACTTGCTTCAACTGATGATGTGATTGCAAGGAACGCGGCGAAACAGGCTGAAGGCGGCGCAATGATGGGGAAAGCGTATCAAGCAATTGATGACGCTGGTGCAAGCACTTTCAATCCTTTGGATGTTGCCTCGAAAGTTGACGAGTCAATCGGTGGATTTTACAGAAGCCCGATCAATCGAGGCGAAACTAATCAGCTTGAAAACACTCTCGAATCAATTTTGATGCGTGGTGATTCCAATATTCCACTCAAAGAAGCTCAGGCTCTAAAGCAGGAGCTTGGGAAAGTGGCAAATTGGAAAAACAACCTCAACATCACAGACAAAGAAAAAATGGCTCGTGAGGCTTATGGAGTTGTGTCGACATCAATCGACGATGCTGTAAATGCAGGATCAGAAGCAATCGGAAAAGCCGGACTTCTCGACACTTTGAAAAATGGAAAACAGCTTTTTTCAAATGCTAGCACGGCAGAAAAACTTCTCGGAAATAAGTTCGCAAGAGAAGAGGGAAACAAAATCCTTGGAATGACTGACTGGGAAGTCCTCGGATCAGGTGGACCACTGGCTGCTGCCTCCGGCGGCGCTGCAATTCCTGCGACACTTGGTGTTCTCGGTGCAAAAAAAGGTCTTGAAAGATACGGCGCTCAAAACGCAGCTCTTGGATTTGATAAAATTTCTAAGTCACTCATGAAATCACCTCAAATGGCTGAGCTGTATAAAAAAAGCCCTCAAGCGTTTCAGGCTATCGTTTCAAAACTCGAGCAACGGATGTCATCGGTCCCAATGGCAGCAGATTCACAACCTCAAGAGGAAGTGAAGCAACCAGCGCCAAATAAGCCGCCAGATAAAGATCAAATCTTCGAAAAAGCGAAGGGCTCAAAATATTCGCAAGTTCTGCAAAAAGCCGCAGAGAAAGGTGATCAATCTTTCAACGCCGCACACTATGTTTTATCGCAACGTGACCCGGAATATCGAAAAACTATCGAAGAGGACGGACAATGATGAACTTTTCAACATTTTTAGAATGGGTATTTTTAGCAGTTGTATCTGGCGGCGTGTACGTTCTTTGGCTCATGAAAGAGGACTTAACAAAGCTCAATACTAAAATTGAGGTTTTGATTTCAGAGCACTTGGAATCGAAAGAAAAAATTAAAGATCATGAAAACAGAATTAGAGAACTTGAAACCTAAAAACAGTAAATCCAAGGAGGATTAAATGGACTTAGTACAGTTATTAAACAGTCTTGTAAATAGCCTGAGGGAGCTTCAGGCAAAACTTGCAGACGCTGATCAAGCGGCTCAAGATCTTGCAAGATCAAAATATGAGCAGGGATTCGCGGCTGGCGTTGCTAGTGTTTCGATCCCTGTTAGCGACAAGATCTTTTCACAAGCTGAAGTCGATGCAATGGTGTTGCCCTTGCAAGAGAGCATTTTGTCTTTGCAGTCGCAAATTGATCAAATGCAAGCTCAGATTGATGCAAAAGTCAGTCAAGCGGTTGCAGCATTCAAAGCAGAGTTGCTTGCAAAATATGAAGCACAACAAGTTGTTGAGTCTGCTTCTGAGACTGGTTTCAAAGATCTTTTAATTTAATTAAATCCAAGGAGGATAAAATGAGTGAAGCAAAAGGAATTGAATCTGTATTGAATTTGATCGACGGCGTGAAGCTGATCGCTGAATTCGGTAAAAAAGTGTCTGCTGACAAGAAAGTCGGATTGGAAGATCTTCCAGCCCTTCTTGATCTGGTTCAAAAATCAGACATGCTTGTAAAAGCAGTTCAGGGTTTTGGCGAAGTCGAGAAAGAATTGAAAGATTTATCTCTCGAAGAGTCTCAAATGATCTTGAGCAAACTTTTTGAAGCTGCAAAATCAGTACAGATGGCGGCTTAATTTATGGGCTCATGGTGGAATCCAATGACATGGATTAAAGCTATAACTTTTTTGAAGAGTCTTTTTGATTCAATCATGAGCCTATACAATGCCTATCTTGAAAAAAAGGCTGACGACGCGAGAAAACATCAGATGAATGAAATCGTCGAGGCGACAAAGCTCATCGAAAATGCCAACAAAATTGAGGACGAAAATGAAAGACTCAAAGCAAAAGCTGCTGCTGCCAAGGCCCTTAAAGATGCTATTGGCGGCGTTCGCAAGTAGTTTTTTAATGTCTGCGACAGATTGCAGACAGGCTCCGCAGTTCAAGCTTGATATTCCGATATCAGTCGGTGACTCAAGGACGCAGTCTTATGTGAGAGAGCTCGAGGACGGTTCTATTGAAAAGATATCCTGCTCGAATCCTGATTTTGACAATAAGATTGTGGTTCCAATCGACACGCCAATGAAAATTCAAGAAGCAGCTGACGAATTAATTTCAAAATGCGCGGCTTGGAAATAACATGGCAGAATTTTCAAAGCAAAGCTTGTACAGACTGAAAACGTGCCACAAGGACCTTCAAAAGCTATTCGAGAAAGTGATAAAACACCGGGACTGCGTTGTGCTCTGTGGATTCAGACCAGAACTCGAACAGAATGAAGCTTTCAGAACTGGCGTCTCTAAAGTTAAATGGCCCGACTCAAAACATAATTCAAATCCATCTCGTGCCATTGACGTGGCTCCATATCCAATTAATTGGAGTGACAGAGACGCATTTATAAACTTCGCAGGATTCGTTGCTGGCGTAGCTTCGCAGATGGGAATCAAAATCCGGTGCGGAATCGACTTCAATCAAGATCTGAACTTCAAAAATGATTCACTTTTTGACGGGCCTCATTTTGAGCTCGCAGAGTAGGTGGTTTTTTGCCTGAAAAATCAGAAAAAGAAATAGAAAACGAGATTCTCGCTTATCTTTGGTCTGTTCGGATCTTCGCATGGAAGAATCAATCCATCGGCGTCTATGATCCAAAAAGACAAATCTTCAGAAAATCTCGAAACCCTTTTCACATCAAAGGCGTGTCAGATATCATCGGCGTTTATCGGGGAAAGATGCTCGCAATCGAAGTAAAGTCAAAAAAGGGACGCATCTCACCTGAGCAAGTCGATTTCTTGAAAAAAGTGATCAATAGTGGGTCAATTGCCTTCGTTGCACGGTCTGTCGAGGATGTAAAAAGAGAGCTCGAAAAGATTTCAGCTTAAAAAGTCAAAACTAGATGTCTGAGTAATAAAGAGCACAGCAAGTCTTGAAAAACTTATAACATTTCGATTTTCCAGGCCTTCAATCGACCATTGAATCAATGGATCTTCAGCTTTCGCTCATCATTCCAGACACTCACCGACCATTTCACAATGTAAAAGCCTATAATCTCATGTTGAAGGTCGCAAAAGACCTAAAA
>Ga0154020_10005235_pt1 | contig 15360 bp, 12 predicted proteins | sample Klosneuvirus_201_FD_109709 | JGI IMG/M metagenome (GOLD analysis project Ga0154020, IMG submission 109709) | Active sludge microbial communities from wastewater, Klosterneuburg, Austria - Klosneuvirus_20160825_MG | ecosystem: Engineered > WWTP > Aerobic digester > Activated sludge | place...
ACCCACATCCAACGCCCCGGTGGCCCGCGCCACGGTCATCCCGTAGGTGATGTCATCCTGCTCATCCGGCGTGGGCTGCCGCTTGGTGAGCACGCCCTGCGGCGCCATGTGGTCCGGGATGAACGGGGGCACCGCCTTGACCGGGAACCCCTCGCTTTCAAACAGGCGCGTGACCTCCCGCAGCGTCTTGTCATCCTGCAGCTGCCTCCCCACGCGGGCCAGCAGCTGCAACAGCGTCAGGTCAAATCCCACGCGGCCAAACAGGTTGGTCTTGGGAAACGTCCCCACCATCACACATTCATTGGCGTGGTGTTCCTTGAACAACCGCACCACCGCGCCCAGGTGGCCAATCTTCACCTCCTCAAACACATCCGAAAGCGCCCGCAGCGCCGGCGCGGTCTCTCCCATCAACCCGCTGGTGATGACCCGGCAGCCCTGTGCACGCGCGCCCTGCGCCACCAGCACCGGCAGGTCACCGCCGCCGGCCAGCAAACCCAGGATGCGTGTGGATGACGTCATGGAAGGATTCAGGACGGTATTTCAGCGGGCCAAGGAAACACACCGGGTCATTCGGCCGCGGGCTTGCGGGGCGGAGCCAGCAGGGGCTCACCGTCCACGGTGCCTCCCATGTCTTCCACCAGCTCGCCCATGATGCGCCGGCGCACCTTGGCGCGCTCCGCGGGGTTCTTGCCCAGCTTCTTGATCTCCAACCGTGCCCCCGCCATGGACCCGTGTCCCCCGGCGCTGCCCGCGTTGAGCGGGTCCAACCGGTCCCGCAGGATGTTCACGCTGCGCATGCGTTTGTCCCCCACGCGCACGCTCAGGTAGACGTGGCCTTCAAACTCGCCGGCGCACAGGGCCCATTTCACGCCCTCCACCGTCATGAGTTTGTCCGCCATCTCCGGAACCAGCTCCGGCACGTAGACCTTGCCCAGGTCCAACACCGCCACATTGCCGTGCAGCCGCACGTTGCGCAGGCTGCGGGCCAGCACGTCAAAATACGCGCGCGGCAGCTGCGGGTGTTCAATGGAGCTGATGAGCGGCATGTCCGTGAGCGGGATGAGCCAGCGGTACGCCTCCACGTCCCAGGGACCCACTTCCCGGCCCAAATCCCGGGTGTCTGACTTGATGCCGTAGAACAGTGCCGTGGCCACCGGAGGGCGGGGGGTGACGCCGGCGGCCCTCAGGTAGTTGGTCAACAGCGTGGAAGTGGCGCCCGCGTCCCCGCCCACGTCATGGAAGGCGGCCTGTTCGCTCTCCGGGCGGGCCGGGTGGTGGTCAATGCACACCACCGGCAGGTCTGCGTCCGGGAGGCTGTGGTTGCCAATCTCCGGCTGGGTGTCCACCAGGCCCAACAGGTCAAAGTCCTGCGGGCGCACGCGGTGCACCGGCTGCGCGGGGATGCGCAGCTGTTTGACCATGGCGCGGTTTTCAGCGCGGCCAATCAACCCGCCATAGGCCAGTGTGACTTCCATGCCGGCGCGGTCCTCCAGCAGCTGCCCCAACGCCCACGCGCTGGCCAGGCTGTCCGGGTCCGGGTTGTCATGCGTGAGCACCAACGCGCGCCGTTTCCCCCGGCACAGCGCCAGCAAACGCGCCACCTTGGGGCGGAACTCATTGAGCCAGGGCGCGTCATCAAAGGCCGCCTGGGGTTGTGGCTTGAGGGTTTGGGACTGCATCACCGCTGCACTTCCAGGGGGGGGCGGGTCATCCATGACCCGCTGCACCCTACCAAGCCTGTGACGGTTGGCAACCTGGGGCGTGGGTTTTTATCCCACCTTGGGATCCGCTGCCGTGACACGCTGCACCACAAGCGCAAGCTTGCGTTTTGTTTGGAAAACGGAGCCCTTTTGGGGGGTGTGACAGGCCCCCGTAAACCACCGCTGCAACAGGGTTTTTTGCCTGTCTGGCATTTTTGACTTGCAAGTTGGTGAGCGCCTCACCATAAGCCAAAAAATCCGCCGGGGGGCGCTGGTGGCTGGGCGGGGGCCTGGCCGCAAGCAATCCCAAACACAACACGGTTGGACGTGCGTCAGCCCATACCGGGCGGGGCGCTTTTGGCCGGGCCACCCCAGGGGTGGGTGGACCGTGGAAGAAAGAGAAGAGCCGATGCCAGTGGGAACTGTGAAGTGGTTCAATGACGCCAAGGGGTTTGGGTTCATCGCACGGGAGGGTGGCGCGGATGTGTTTGTGCACTTCAGCGCCATTGCCATGGAGGGCTTCAAGACCCTGCCCGAAGGGGCAACCGTGGAGTTTGACGTGGTGCCGGGCAAAAAAGGGGAGCAGGCGCAGAACGTGCGCACGGTTTCCTGAACAAGGTTGGGCGTTCCAACAACCCCCTGCGGCGGCAACGCGGCAGGGGGTTTTTGTTTGTCTGGTTCCCTGGTTCCCCGGTTCCCGTCCAGCCCCCCGTGACTGAGGCGGGTGCCCCGGGCAGGATGGCGCCAGTGAGGTGTGACCTTTGACCCGCCGCCAGACCCAACAACGCGCCACGCTGCCGCCAGACCCTGCCCGCACCCGGTTGATGGAAGCGCTGAGGCTGTGGCGCCGGGCCGTGCAGCCGCGCCTGGTGGGCGTCAACCACCTGCCCAGCGGCCCGGCGGTGTTTGTGGGCAACCACACCATCTACGGGTTTTTGGATGCGGCGGTGTTGTTGGAGTGGATGTTCCATGAACAGGGCGTGCTGCTGCGCTCCATGGGGGACCACGTCCATTTCCAGATTCCGGTGTGGCGGGAGTTGTTTGTGGCCGCCGGCGTGGTGGACGGAAACCGGGACGCAGCCGACCAGCTTCTGGCGGAAGGTCACAGCCTGCTCATCTTCCCCGGCGGTGCGCGGGAGGTGGCCCGCCGCAAGGGTGAGCGCTACCCGCTGCACTGGAAACAGCGCACCGGTTTTGTGCGGGTGGCGGTGAAACACGGGGTGCCGGTGGTGCCGGTGGCCATGGTGGGGGTGGATGATGCGTTTGACGTGGCGGTGGATGCCAATGACGTCACCGGGTCACCGCTGTGGCCGGCGCTTCAATCCCTGGGGTTCCGCGAAGAAGCGTTGATGCCCATCCCCGGTGGTCTGCCGCGTCCCGAGCGCATCTACCTGCGCTTCATGAAGCCGGTGCGCACCGCACGGTGGCGGGGGCAACAGGATGATGACGCGCCGGTCATGGCGCTGCGGGAAGAGGTCCGGGAGAGCGTGCGGCGTGGCATTGACGAGCTGCGCGTGATGCAGGCGCGGGACCCGGACCGCAACAGCGTGGTGGCGGGCGGCAAAAAAGTGCTGGTGCGTTGGCTGGCCCAGGCGCTGGCCGGCTCCACTCCCCCGGCACGCTGAGCACTTTTCAGAACCGCGCGTGGCCCGGCCGGGCAGGCACCTGGGCTTCTTCCGGCGCGTGTTGCCGGCACCACTCAAACGCCGCCACCGACGCCGCCACGCTCACATTCATGCTCTGGACCTTGCCAAACTGCGGGATGCGCAGCGTGCGCAGGCCGGGCACCGCGTCCAGTTCAAAAGAAAACCCCCATTCTTCGTGGCCCATCACAAACGCGCACTTTTTGGGCAGGGCATCCTTCCCCAGCACGTGGGTGCCCTCCATGTGCATGGCGTAGACGGTGTAGTCCTGCGCCAACAGCGCGGTGATGGACTCCAGCGCGGTCCCAAACCACACCGTGCGCGTGTGCCGCAGCGCGCCCTTGGCGGGGGACGGGTCAAACTCCCGGATGCCGCACAGGTGCACCTCACGGGCGCCCAGCACGTTGGCGCTGCGCAGGATCTTGGGGACGTTGTAGCCAGCCTTGAGGCGGTCCAGGACCAGCACGTACTCAAACGGCCCTGGCGCGTGATGGCGGGACAACACGTTGTCCCGGTCCCACTGTTTGACCCACCAGTTCCTGCGGCGCTGCGCGGTATGCGTCACAGGATGCGCCGCGCGCCCACCAGGCGCTCCGGGCGCACCGGCCCGGCTTCAAAGTCCTGCTCAATGACGCCACGCACCTTGCGCATCAGTTCGTCCCGGTCATCCAAGGACATGCCCTTGGTCTCAATGGGTGGATGGATGACCAGCAGGGCATCCCCGCGGTGCACCATGATGTGGTTGGGAGGATAGATGGCGTCGGTGCCTACCACGGTGATGGGCAGGATGGGCGCGCCCTGTTCACACGCCACCACTGCCGCACCTTTGCGGAACACATCCAGGCCCGGCCCGGTGGCGCGCCGGCCCTCGGGGAAGATGACCACGCTGCGCCCGGTGCGCAGGCGGTGGGCCACCAGTTGGAGCCGGCGCCGGGCGTCTGTCTTGTCATTGCGGTTGAGGCCCACGCTGCGGGAGACCCACAACGCCTGGCCCACAAAGGGGATGTACTCCAGGGACTTCTTGTGGACGCTCACCATGCGCAACGGCAGCGTCACGCCCAACGCCAGCACGTCAAAGTGGCTGCGGTGGTTGGGACAGACAATGTACATCCGGTTGGGCTCCACGTTCTCCAGGCCACGGGCCCACACGCGCACCCCAAAGCCGCGCAACATGGCTCGGCACCACGCCAGAAACCAGGCCCATGCCCAGCGGTAGCCCCAGCCGTCCTTGGCCATCCAGGACACCGGCAGCGTGAAAATCACGCCCAGGACCAGGAGAACCACCATGGGGACGGTGCCCAGGAAATTCCGCCAGAAATGGCGGACAAACCACACCAGGTTGCGGCGTTCTGGCGGCGTATAGACCGTTGGGACGGTGGGAAAAGCGTCATGCATGGTGAATCCCAGAACACGCGGAAGCCCAACACCTGCCAAACCGCGCGCCCGCACGCAAGTCCCCACCGTGACGTCACGTCAGCCCGCAACAAGGCGCGCCAATTTCCGGGTGGCCTCACGCAACACCGCCGGACCATGCCCTGCCGCCACCGCGGTCACGGGCGGAAGCTGGGCCACCACCTCCCGCACCCGGGCGTGGCAGCGCTCCACGTCCAGCGAGAAGCCGGGCACGGCCAGCCGCAGCTTTTCCAGCAACGGGATGGCCGGGATGCCGGTGAGGATGGCGTCACCGGAGAACAACGTGCCGGTGGGCTCGTGGTGGATGAGGACGCTGCCCTCGGTGTGGCCGGGCACATGGTGGAAGCGCAGGCCATGTTTCCAGGCACCTTCGGCCACCGCTTCATCCACCGTGGAGCGCGCCGGGAAGGTGTCTTCCACGTGGGAGAGCGCTTCTTCATAGAGGTTGGCGCCACCGCGGGCCAGGCGCGCGGGCGCGGCGGTGCCGTCCAGAAACGGCGCGTCATCCTGGTGGCACACCACCGGCGCATCCAACAGCTCCCGCAGGTACCCGGCGTTGCCCGCATGATCCGAATGGCGGTGCGTGAGCAGAATGGCCGTGACATCCCCCTTGGCCCGGATTCCCGCGTCCCACAGGCTCTTTTTGAGCGTGTAGCGCTCCAGCATGTGCCCGGTGTCCACCACAAACCGGCGGCCAAACCCATCCTCCAACAACCACACGTTGGAGATGATGACCCGGCGGGCAATGTGGAGGTGGGGACGCAGCGCGTGCATGGGCAAAGGATGCTATCAGCACGCGCCGGTTTGGGTCTGTTTGTTCAACACTGCAAAGGGGTTGTTCCATGAAGACGCGTCTGGGGTTGTTGTGCTGCGCGGTGCTGCTTTTGGACTGTTCCTCCTCCAAGCCGGCGGAAAAACCCGCCAAGGACAACGCCGCCCAGAAAAAAGCCCCGGACCCCAACGGCGCGGACCTGGCGTTTGAGCGTTACACGCTCCCCAACGGGCTTACCGTCATCCTCCACCAGGACACGCGTGTTCCCACCGTGGCGGTCAACGTCTGGTACCACGTGGGCGCCATGCACGAGCCGCCGCGCCGCAGCGGCTTTGCGCACCTCTTTGAGCACCTGATGTTCCAGGGCAGCCGGCATGTGGGGGATGATGATCACTTCCGCCTGCTGGAACAGGCCGGCGCTTCCGACGTCAACGGCACCACTTCCAACGACCGCACCAACTACCTGGAGACGGTCCCCAAGGAAGAACTGCCCCTGGCGTTGTGGCTGGAGAGTGACCGCATGGGGTTCCTCCTGGACACCCTGGACGAGCGCAAACTCAACAACCAGCGCGAGGTGGTGAAGAACGAGCGGCGCCAGTCCTTTGAGGGCGAGCCCTACGGCATGGGCTACCTGGCGTTGTACGAGGCGCTGTTCCCCGAGGGCCATCCCTACCGCTTCACGCCCATTGGCAAGGTGGAGGACCTGGACGCGGCCAAGGTGGAGGACGTTCGCAGCTTCTTCAACACGTATTACACACCGGCCAACGCCACGCTCACGCTGGCGGGGAACTTTGAGACCGCGCCCACCAAGGAACTCATTGCCAAGGCGTTTGGCGGCATCCGCATGGGCGTCAAACCCCCGGAGCCCAAGATCACCACGCCGGACCTCACGTCGGAAAAACGCACCAAGGTGGATGAGAAGGTGGCCCGGCTTCCCAAGGTGACGCTGGCCTGGCTCACCCCGCCGTTCTTGACCCAGCAGGACATTGAGCTGGACATCCTGTCCACGCTCCTTGCCGACGGGAAATCTTCACGCCTCTACCGCGCGCTGGTGGAAAAGCAGCTGGCAGTGTCGGTGGGCGCGCATGAAGAATCCATGACCCTGCGCAGCATCTTCACCGTGGATGCCACCGTGGCGCCCGGTCACACCGTGGAAGAAGTGGAAGCCGCGTTGGACGCCGTGCTCCTGGACATTGCCACCAATGGCCCCAATGACGCCGAGGTGGCGCGCGCGCGGGACAAGGTGGAGCTGGGCTTTTTGCAGGGACTGGAGGCACCCGGGGGCATGCACGGCCGCGCGGAGTTCCTCCAGCAGTTCAACGCCGCCAAGGGAGACCCCGGCTACCTGCCCAAGCTGCTGCAGAGCTACCGCGAGGTGAATGCCGCGGCACTCAAGACGGTGGCCGCAACCCTGCTCAAGAAGGACGCGCGTGTGGTGCAACACGCCATCCCGGTGCCGGGTACCAACGCCGCAGCCGCGCCCGCTCCCACGCCCAAGGATCCCACCGCCGTGGCGGTGACCCTCCCCCCGGCGGACCCGTGGCGTGCCAAGCCGCCCGCCGCACTTCCGGGGACACCGCCCGCCATCCCCACCGCCGAATCCACCGTGCTGGAGGACGGCGTCACCGTCATCACCGTGCACCAACCCGCGCTCCCGCTGGTGGCGTTGAGCCTGGTGGCCCGCACCGGCGCCAGCAGTGACCCCGCGGGAATGGCCGGCCGCAATGCGTTGGCCACCGCCATGTTGGGTGAAGGCATGGAGGGTGGGGACGCCGCTGCACAATCGGACCGTTTTGCGGATTTGGGGGCGTCCCTGTCCACTGCCGCGGGACTGGAATCCTCCGCCGTGGCGACGTTGGTGCACAAGCGCCACGTGGAGGCAGCCGCCAAACTCCTGGCCACCACCGTGCGGGCACCCACGCTGCAGGCGGATGCGTTCACGCGTTTGCAAACGCGCATGGGCACCGGGCTGGAGGAACAACTGCAAAGCCCCATGGGCGCGGTGATGCACCTGGCCCCGCGCGTGGCGTTGGGGCTGGACCATCCGTACGGGCGCTCGCGGCATGGAAGCGTGGCGGGCCTCAAGGCCACCACGCTGGACGCCGTGAAGACCGCGCTGGCTGAGGCGTGGGTGGCCAAACGTGTGGCGCTGGTGGCCGTGGGTGACGTCACACATGCGCAGGTGGTGGAGTTGGCGCGCGCCGCATTGTCCGGCTTGCCCCCGGGGACGCCTCCGCCCGCGGCCGCACCCGCGGTGGCCCCGCGCAAACGCACCGCCGTGCTGGCGGTGGAACGTCCTGGCGCTCCGCAAACTGTTGTGGTCGCCGTGCGTCCGGGGATGGCCGCACATGACCCCGCGCTTCCGGCGCTGGACATCACCAACGCGGTGTTCGGCGGCATCTTCTCGTCCCGGCTCAACATGAACCTGCGGGAGGACAAGGGTGTCTCCTACGGCGCGTTCTCCTTCAACCAACCGTTCCGTTCCACGGGTCTGTTTGCCGCCGTGGCGCCCGTCCAGGCAGACGCGGGCGGCCTGGCCTTGCGGGAGATGTTGAGCGAGGCCACCGGCATGACCACCCGGCCCATGGGTGATGACGAGGTGAACCTGGCGCGGCAGAGCTACGCACGGTCGTTGCCCGGTGAGTTTGTGGGCGTGGGGCTGATTGCCAGCGTGTTTTCCCGCGTGTTTGCGCTGGAACTTCCCATGGATCATTACGCCACCCTTTCGGCACGGTACGCGGCGGTGACCAAACAACAGGCCGCCGAACAGGCCTCTGCGGCCTTCAAGCCCGAGGAGCTTCAACTGCTGTTGGTGGGCGACAAGGTGCACATTGAAAAAGCGCTGACCGACGCCAAACTGGGCCCGGCCACGTTTGTGGATGTGGAAGGCGCCCCGTTGGTGGTGACCCCGGTGAAACCCGCGCCGGCCAAAAAGGGCAAGAAGAAGTAGGCGTTTTGGTGACGGGCTGAACATTGCGTGCGCGCAGCACGTCCAAGGTGGTGCCATGCCTACACCCATGTTGACCCACGTCCTCCTGCTCGCGCTTGCCGGTGCACCGCCGGTGAGCACCACCACGCCGCGCAAACCCAAGGCCACGCCCACGCAGCCGGCTCCGGCGCCAGCACCCACGCCACCGCCGCAACACATCCAGCCCAACGGCCCGGAATTTCCGCTGCCGGGTGACCCCGCCAACCAACCCACCACCCAGACCCCGCGCGAGCGCAATCCCATCTCCACCGCGGACCGCAACCCCATTGGTGGCCAGGTGCGCGGTGGTGCGGTGCGCGCGCCGTGTGCCACCGCGGCGGATTGTGCGTCTCAACTTGCGCCGTGGCAGGGCCAGACCATCCCGTGGGGACGCAGCCGCTATTTCATGGGTGGGGTGCCCTTTGGAAACGTGACGCTGGGTGCGGGTTCCCAGGAAGCAGTGGCTGGACCGGATGTTCCGCTGGTGCTGGTGGGCGGTGGGGGCGCCACGGTGGACCTTTCGGCCGCGCAGCTCATCAACCTGCTGGGAGACCCGCTGTATTCCACCGAGGGCAAACAGCAGACCGAGGTGGAGTTGATTGCCGGTGGTCTCTCCAGCGTGCCCGCGTTGGTTGCCGCGTTGGGAGACCGCCGCGCGTATGGCACGCGTCCGGCGCCCGGCCCGGACGGCACCATGAAAGCCGAGCCCATCACCGTGGGACAGCAGTGCGAGGCACTGCTCTATCAGATCATCACGCCGCAATACCGAAGCCGCTTTGAGAAGGGCTCCATCAAGGTGAAAGACCCCGTGATGTTCAGCGTGACAAACTGGCCGGCGTGGTGGGACCACAACCGCAGCCGCGGCCTGGGCGCCATCCACAAGGACGTTTCCGACGCCATGGACCGCTACTGGCAACAGGGCGGCGCCGAACAGAAGCTCTGAGACCCCACGTGCATCACTTCCACTACCGCGATGGCGTTCTGCACGCCGAAGACGTTCCACTGCCCACCCTGGCGGCGGAACACGGCACGCCCACCTATGTGTATTCACGTGCCACGTTCACCCGGCACTTTGGCGTGATGCATGATGCGTTTGGAGACGCGCCCCACACCGTGTGTTTTGCGGTGAAGGCCAATCCCAACCTGGGCGTGTTGTCGCTCCTGGCCCGCCTGGGTGCTGGGGCGGACGTCGTCAGCGGCGGCGAGCTGTTCCGCGCGTTGCGCGCGGGGATCCCGCCAGGGCGCATTGTCTATTCCGGCGTGGGCAAGACCGTGCCGGAGATGGAACAGGCGCTGCACGCCGGCATCCGCTCCTTCCACGTGGAGAGCGAGGGCGAGCTGGACCTGCTCAACGACGTGGCGCTGCGGCTGGGGCAACAGGCGCCGGTGAGCGTGCGCGTGAACCCGGATGTGGACGCCGCCACCCACCCGTACATCTCCACGGGATTGCGCTCCAACAAGTTTGGTGTTCCCGCCGCCGGGGCGCGCGCGCTGTATGCCCACGCCGCAACCCTCAAAGGCCTGCGCATCCATGGGGTGGCGTCACACATTGGTTCGCAAATCACCACGCTGGCGCCCATTGCCGAGGCCGCGCGCCGCCTGGTCTCCCTGGCCCACGCACTGCTGGCCGATGGTCACGCCATCCACGACGTGGACTTTGGCGGCGGGCTGGGGATTGCCTACCAGGATGAACAACCCCCGCCGCCGCATGAATACGCACGCGCCATCCTGGACGCCGTAGGTGCGGCACCATTTCACGTGGTGGTGGAACCCGGACGGGTCATTGCCGGCAACGCGGGCGTCCTGTTGGGGCGGGTGCTCTACGTCAAACGCCAGGGGGACAAGACGTTTGTCATCACCGACGTGGGCATGAACGACGCCATACGCCCCGCGCTCTACGGCGCGCACCATCGCATCATCCCGGTGAAAGAGCCCGCAGCCAATGCCGGCAGCACCGTGGTGGACGTGGTTGGACCGGTGTGTGAGAGCGGGGATTTTATGGCGCGGGACCGCGCGCTTCCGCCGCTGGTGCCGGGAGACCTGGTGTGCATCATGGGTGCGGGAGCCTATGGCGCGTCCATGTCCAGCAACTACAACAGCCGGACGCGCGCGCCGGAGTTGATGGTGGACGGTTCGGCGGTGCATGTGTTGCGGGCCCGGGAGGGCTATGAGGACCTGGTGCGGCAGGAACGCCTGCTGCCCTGAAGCCAAGACATCAAGGAGCAAGCCATGGTGCAATTCAAGGGTGCGTACACAGCGTTGGTGACGCCGTTCAAGGACGGTGCGGTGGACTTTGAAGCGCTGGACGTGGTGGTGCGCGAACAACTGCGCATGGGAATCCACGGCCTGGTCCCCTGCGGCACCACCGGCGAAGCGGCGGCTTTGTCCACCGAGGAACACGTGGCGGTGGTGGCGCGCGTGGTGAAGACGGTGTCCGGGCGCGTTCCGGTCATTGCGGGCGTGGGCAGCCCCGCCACGCACAAGAGCGTGGAGCTGGCCAAGGCGTGCGCCAACGTGGGAGCCAACGGGTTGTTGGCGGTGACGCCGTATTACGTGCGTCCCAACGCGGTGGGTCTGTACCAACACTTCAAGGCCGTGGCCGAAAGTGTGAAGCTCCCCATCATTCTCTACAACGTGCCGGGCCGCACCGGCGTGGACCTCCCCGCCGACGTCACGCTGCGCCTGGCGGAGACGCCCAACATTGTGGGCCTCAAGGATGCCAGCGCCAACCTGCAGCGCATGCATGAGATGTTGCTCAAACTGCCGGACAGCTTTTCGGTGCTCTCCGGTGAAGATGGCCTCATCCTGCCCACGCTGGCACTGGGTGGCCACGGCGTCATCAGCGTCATCACGCACGTGGCCGGTGAGGCGTGCGCCAAGATGTGTGACGCGTGGTTTGCCGGCAACGTGGCCGAGGCCCGCAAACACGCCGCTGCGGCCTTGCCGTATGCGCGCCTGTTGTTCATGGACACCTCACCCGGCCCGGTGAAGACCGCGTTGGCCGCCATGGGTCTCATCCGCGAGGAGTGGCGCCTGCCGTTGGGCCCCATGCCCGCCGACAAACGCGAGACGCTGCTGACCGAACTCAAGAAGCTGGGCGTGGAGTTGAAACATGCCCGGTGACGTGGCGCTGGCCATCTTTGGCGCCGGGGGGCGGTTGGGGTCACGCATTGTGGAGCTGGCGCGGGACCAGTCCGGGTGCACCGTGGTGCACGCCGCAGAACACCCGCGCCACGTGCAGCTGGGCAAGCCCGTTCCGGGGCTGGAGGGCCGCAGCTACATTTCCGACGCCACTGCGCTGTCCGGCGTGGATGTGGCGGTGGACGTGTCCCTTCCGGAAGCCGTGGCCGATCATGTTCGCACCGCGGTGAATGCCAAGGTGCCGCTGCTGGTGGCCACCACGGGCCTTTCGCCGCATACCATGGACGCCATCCGTGATGCCGCGCGCAGCATTGCGGTGTGCGTGGCGCCCAACCTGAGCCCCGGCGTGTGGGTCCTGGCCAGCCTGGTGAAACAGGCCGCGCACATCCTGGCTGGCTATGACGTGGAAGTGACGGAGACGCACCACCGCCACAAACGGGATGCGCCGTCCGGCACCGCGCTGCTCTTGGCCCGCCACGCCGCGTTGGGACGGGGAACGCCGCTGGAAGGTGTGATGGATGTGACGCGCACGTCTGACCCCAAGGTGCGCATCCCCGGCAGCATTGGGATGGCGTCATTGCGGGGTGGAGATGTGGTGGGAGACCACACCGTGATGCTGCTCGGAGACGGGGAGCGGCTGGAACTGACCCACCGCGCCCACAGCCGGGACACGTTTGCCCGCGGCGCGTTGCGGTTGGCGCCCCTGCTCAAGGGCAAACCCGCCGGCCAGTACAGCGTCCCACAGCTCCTTGGCCTCCCGCTGGACTGACCCGCACCTGACACCACGGCAAGACGTGGGGTACACGCCAACGCGTGCGTGTGGGTGGTTCCCTTGCCGTGTTGTGTCTGATCCCCGGGCTGGCGTTGGCCAACGGGATGGATGGCGGCGTGGTGGATGCTGCCACCGCGGATGATGACATCATCATCATTGAAGAGGACACCCCGCCGGCCAATCCCACCGGTCCGCTGCGGCCCACGCTCCCGGACCTTCCGCAGCTTCCCGAGGGATTTCCGACGCTGCCGCAGGTTCCGCCGCTGCCGTTGGGTGAACTCACGCTGGTGGTGAACCCGGCGGACCCCAACGCGCCCATGGAACCGGGTGGCCGCGCATTTTTTGGACTGCGTCCGGACCAGGTGCTGCTCAAGGGACAACTGGGGCTGCGCTCGTCGCTGCGGCCCATGGGCAGCGTGCGGGATGACCTGGGGCGCGTGTTGACGGACGGGCTGGTGGCGCTGGAGGTACGGCCGGATTTGCCGTTCAGCTTCCACCTGGATGTGTACACGCGCGTGCGTGGCGCCATGGGCGCGCAGCTGCCCACCGTGGCGCAGCTGGACCTGCTGGACCTGGTGCTTCCGTGGCGCAAGACGCGCCCGGGTGGCCGTTTCTCCGGCGTGCTGGAAGTGGGTGAAGCGTACGCCGCGCTCAAGGTCGCGCGCATTCGCGTGGTGGTGGGCCGGCAGTTCACCGGATGGTCTGCGTCCACGTTGTCCCCCCTGTCCAGCCTGCTGCATCCCCCGGACCCGCGTGACGGCGTGGCGTTCCCGGATGAGCTGATGGCGCGCACCGCGGCGTTGGCCGCGCGCGTACAAACCACGTTGGGCCCGTTGGCGGTGGAAGCGGTGGCCATGCCGTTTTTTGTGCCGCCACGCGTCTCCCTGTACGCCGAGGACGCCGAAGCCTTTGAACCCAATGAGCTGCTGCCGGTGTTGTTGCCTTCACGTGCGGCGCTGGGAGACGCCAACGGTGCCGCCGCCCTGCAACGTCAGGTCCCCGCGGCGGACCAGCTGCGCCTGGGAGATGTGTCCCCCACCGTGGGCGCGCGGGTGATGTTCTCGCTTTGGAAGGTGGACGTGGCGCTGGCCGGCGTGTTTGGCCATGACCCCATGCCGGTGCTCAACACGTCCAGTGCGGTGGCGTTGGCGCTGGGAAAAAGTGCGGACCGTGCCAACCCGTCGTCATTCCGCGCCGCGTTGGTGGACGCGTGTGGCAGCCAGCCCAACTGTGAAGGCCTGGACGGCGCGCTGGCGCTCAGCTGGCGGCGGACTGCAACGTTGCAGGCGGATGTGAGCGGAACGCTGGGGCCCGCGGTGGTGCGCGGCATGGCGCATGTGAGCCCGCAGCTGGGGCCGGACCTCTCACGCACCGCGCACGTGGTGCACCGGGATGGACGCCTGGAAAGTGTGGGCGTGTGGAACGCGGGAACCTCGGTGGCGCTGGAGAGCGGCTACACCGAGCTGGTGCAAGGCAGCGTGGAAGCCGGCTGGGAAGTCACCGGAGGCATCCCCGCGGGGGCGCGACTGGCGCGTTATGAAGCGCAGGACCAGGCACGCAACTGGGAACGCGTGGTGCACCGGCCCGTGTTGCACGCGCGTCTGGCGGGAAGTGTGCTGGATGACATCACCTGGCGGCTGCGGGCCACCGTGGCCCCGTGGCAACGGGAAGTGTTCCTGGCCCCGCGCGTGGGGTACCGGCTGAGCCTGAGCCAGGAGGTCACGTTTGGCACGGAGGTGTTTGCCGGGTGGCCGGGGACGCGGGGGTATTTTCTGCAGCCGTTGAGCCGCGCGTACCTGGAGTGGGCTTATCGGTTCTGAGCTTGCACTGGCCGCAACGCCACGTGCTCGTCGTAAAGCGCGCCACCCTCCCCCATGTCCGTCACGCGCGCAGACACCAACGCGTTGGCACACCGTCCATCCTTCAAGTGCCCGCCCTTGCACGTCAACAGCACATCCTTGCGTTGCTGCGCATCATGGTGGACCACCACCTCAAGCGTCCCCAACGCGCCCACCACCGTGCCCCGTCCACCATCCGGAATTCCCGCCGCCATCTCCGGATGGACGGTGACCGGAAGCGGTCCTTCCATGGCGCGCGTCCACTGGCTGGACTGCGCCTTCTCCGTGGACACCGCCAGCAGGAACATGGGGTATTCCGCCGTGGGTGCGGCCAACGTGAGTGGCCCGGACAACGTGTGCATCAGGTTCACCTTGCCGGACGGCGTGGGGAACTTTTTGTCCGCGTACAACACCGGCGGCGCCAGCGGGTTGCGCACCGCACCTTCGCGCAGCGTTTCCAGCGTGATGCCCTTGGGGCCCAGCTTGGGCGCAAGGATGCGGCGCTTCCAATCTTCAGCACTGCCCGCCATTTCTTTTTCCAGTCCAACACGTTTGGCCAGCCCCTGCATGATGTGCAGGTCACTGCGGCACTGTGGCGGCGGCGGAACCACGGGGCGTGATTCTCCCAGGTAGTGGTGCCCGTACGCGCCCATCAGATCATCCGCTTCCAACAGCGTCACGGTGGGCAACACCAGGTGCGCCAGGCGCGCGGTGTCCGTCATGAAGCTGTCCACCACCACCACAAACTCGCGGTTGCGCAGTGCCTCCGCCGTCACGTGGCTCTCCGGCAACATGGCCACCGGGTTTCCCGCCGTCACCCACACCGCCCGAATGGGCGGGTCCTTCAAGCGCAGCACCTCCTGCCCAAACAGCGGCTCACACACCGTGCGCGGCGCCACCGCTTCCCCGCGAATGAACGACGCATCAAACGCGCCCCGCCGCTTGTAGTAGAAACTCACCCCGCCACCGGGGACCCCGATGTTCCCGCTCACCGCACACAGCGCATCCAACATACGCACCGTGGTGGCGCCGTTTCCACGGCGGCCCATGCCCCAGCCCACCAGCGTGGCGCAGGGCTTTTGCACGGCATACGCGTCCGCCAGCCATTGCGCA
>Ga0154020_10005237_pt1 | contig 15356 bp, 15 predicted proteins | sample Klosneuvirus_201_FD_109709 | JGI IMG/M metagenome (GOLD analysis project Ga0154020, IMG submission 109709) | Active sludge microbial communities from wastewater, Klosterneuburg, Austria - Klosneuvirus_20160825_MG | ecosystem: Engineered > WWTP > Aerobic digester > Activated sludge | place...
CGGCGCAGCTGGCCGTCTAGCGAGAGGCCGCGCAGACCATGTTCGTCTGATGCAGTGAGAGGGTTGGACATGGCGGAATTTTATCCGCAAACGCCAGATTGTGCGCCCGAAAAAGTGGTCAATTAGGCAAATGAAGAACGTCATTTCCGCGAAAGCGGAAATCCATAACGCGCCAAGCCAAAACGCAAGGGAAACGCATCTTTTCGCCAGTCATATTGTGGCTTTGTTATAGATCCCCGCTTGCGCGGGAATGACGGGCTTTATTTTTTGCGCCAGATAAAACATTGCCCAATTGACCACTCCTCGCCAAAAAAGCGCAAAAGATGCACAAAAATGAGCTTCGGCGCTCGTGCCTCAAAATTCCTCAGGCATAATCATCACCGGAATGAAGATCGCGGTCAACGCCTGGTTTTACGAAAGCCTGCACACCGGCAGCGGGCAATACCTGCGCCATCTGGTGGAGGCGTTGCGCCAGCTCGCGCCAGAGATTCAGCTTGAATTGGTCACGCCGCGCAAACGCGATGACCTGAGCAAGATCAAATTTGAGCAAAGCGACTTTCCCCGCGCCGCCCAGCGCATGAAGGCCGATCTCGCTTTTGTGCCGTACTGGGCGCCGCCGCTGGCCTGCGCCGTGCCGCTGGTCGTGACGATTCACGACATCATCCCGCTGGTGTTGCCGGAATACCGCGGCAAAGCGCAGCACCGGCTATACACCAGTTTGGTGCGGGCGACCTCGGCCAACGCGGCGGCTATTTTGACCGACTCGGAACATTCCCGCGCAGACATCATCGCGCGGCTGGGCGTGCCTGCGGAGCGTGTGAGCGCCATCCCGCTGGCGGCAGACGCGCGGTTTAGCCAAGTTCTCACCGAGGCAGAAGCCATTCGCGTGACGGAAAAATACAACCTGCCAGAAAAATATGTGTTTTACCTGGGCGGGTTTGACCCGCGCAAAAATATTGAGACGCTTTTGCAGGTGTATGTTTGGGCGGGTATTGCCATTGGTGATGAGTATCCGCTGGTGGTGTCTGGCTCGCCCGATGAGCGCGTGGCCGTGCCCGGCGGAAAATCCATCACCCTGAGCGAGATGGCCCGCCAGCTTGAGGTGGACGATTGCGTGCGGTTTATTGGCCGCGCCGACGAAGCCGACAAGCCCGCGCTGTATGCCATGAGCCGCGCTTTTTTGTATCCCTCGCGTTACGAAGGTTTTGGCCTGAACCCGCTGGAGGCCATGAGCAGCGGCGTGCCGGTGGTGGGCAGCAACGCCTCGTCTTTGCCAGAGGTGGTGGGCGATGGCGGCTGGCTGGTTGACCCCAACGACGCGCGGCGGATGGCGGGGGCGCTTATCGCCACCTGCGTGGAAGATGAGCTTCACGACCGGCTGGCTCAACGCGCGGTTTTGCACGCGTCCAAATTTTCCTGGCAACGCGCGGCGTATGAAACGCTGGCCGTGTTTAATCGGGTGATGAATGCGAGATAAGCCCAGCCTGCCTTTGCGCCTTGGCGTCTTTGCGAGAGATCATTTTCTCCCGCTTGGCATTTTCATCGCGGCGGTTGTGTTTTACACCTTCACCCTCAACACGGGTGTGCAACCCGCAGACAGCGGCGAGCTTCAACTGGCCGCGCTCACGCTGGGCGTGCCGCACCCGCCGGGCTACCCGTTGTTCACCATGCTCGGCTGGCTGTTCTCGCACCTGCCGATGGGTTCACCGCTGGCGGGCATCTCGTTCCTCTCGGTGATGGCATCCGCGGGCGCGCTGGCTTTGGTTTTCCTCGCGGTTCGGGCGGTGTCATTCCCCTCCCAGCGGGAGGGGTTAGGGGTGGGCATGATTGTCGGTCTGCTGGCCGTGCTCATGCTCGCCACCAGCACAACCTTTTGGGCGCAAGCCACCACCACCAACATTCGCAGCTTGTCCGTCTTTTTCACCGCGCTGATGGTGTACGCCGTCGCCAAAACCTCGCAGGTTGGCGATCAAAATTTATCCAGTCAGGGCTTTATCCGCCAACCTGCGAGGTTGTTTATGGCCGCCTTTGGCCTCGGCGTTGCGCATCATGTTTCGCTGGTGTTTGTGGGTGTGGTGTTGGGGGTGTATTTGCTCTGGCGAATCAAAGACGATGGACGACGGACGATAGACGATAAAGCGCCAATCGTCCATCGTCTATCGTCCATCGTCCTAATCGTCCTCATCTTCCTCTCCACCCAACTGGTTTGGCTTTACTTGCCTTTGCGCAACGCCGCGCCCGGCCCGCTGGCGCACGGCGACCTGACCACCTTGAGCGGCTTTCTGGATCACGTTTTGGCGCGTGGGTTTGGCGGCGATTTCTTTTATTTTTTGCGGGTTGAGCCAGAGCGGTTTTTTGACCGCCTCGCGCTCATCCCAGATTTGCTGCTGTTCCAATTTAGCCCGCCGGTTTTGCTGGCCGCGCTGGTGGGATGGGTGATCTTGCTCGTTCGCAAACGCGCCCTGGGCGTGGCGCTGCTGGCCGCGTTTGGCTTGCATTTGTTCATCACCATCACCTACCGCGCCCCGCAAACGGTGGAGTATGCTCTGCCCGCGTGGCTCATTTTGTGCGTTGGCGCGGGGATGGGGTGGGCCAGCATTCCTCAACCAACAACCAACAACCAACAACGATTATTGGTTGTTGGTTGTTGGTTAATGATGTTTGGGTTGGCCGCCTTTCTCGGCCGTGACCTCATCACCCGCTGGCCGAGTTTTGCGCAACTGAGCCAGCCCGACCCCAACGCCGCGTTGGCGCAAAACGCGCTGGTCGCGGCGCAACCAAATGGCGTGATTTTGGCCCAGTGGCATCAGGTGACGCCGATGTGGGTTTTGCAAAGCCAGGGCGTTGCGCCAGCCGCGCAGGCCAAATATGTGTACCCAGATGGGGCGCAAAAATACGAGGACACTTTTGCCGACCGCGCCTTGGCCGAGGCGCAAAGCGGCAAGCCCGTTTTTGTCACCACCTTCTACGCGCCGCAATTTTCATCGCGGGGGTTGTGCCAGCGCAACACAAACACGCCCAACCTTTGGCAAGTGGTGATGTGCAACGCGCCTGCGCCACGCCTCGCCGAACAGGTGATTTTTGACAACCGCATCGCCGTCATCCCCCCGTTTGGGATGGCGCAAACGGCGCAAGTGGGTGGCGCGCTGGTGGTGCCCGCCCGCTGGCGGCTGGATGGCGCGGCAAACGAAGGCGAATCGCTCACCTTTCGTATTTTCCGCAAAGATGGGCGGCTGGCCGCGAACGCCGATGTTCGCTTAACCAACCCAATACCCAATACCCAATACGAATCAACCCTTGTTTTGCCCATCCCGCTTGATCTTGAACCCGGTGAATACGCGCTGGTCGTTGGCGCGTATCGGCCAAAGCAGGCTGGCGGCTTTGAGGTGATTCAAGGCGTGACCGCGCGAGGCAGCGCGATGGAGTACGCGCCGCTGGCCGTGCTGAACATCACGCCCGCCGCGCGACCCATCGCCACAACCCGCCCGCAAAACGACCCGCTGGTGGGCGTGGATTACGACCTCGGCATCCCCGGTCAAATGCGGCTGTATACCCAGTGGCGGTTGGATGGCGCGGCGCACCAGGTTGTTTTGCAAGACGCGGCGGGTAACGGGCTGGCCTCGCGCACTTTGCCCGCGGGTGATGGCTATTTGGCGCTTGTTTTTGACGCGCCGCCCCAGCGCGGTCTGCGCGTCAAGGTGGATTCATCCGCCCCGTTTGCCTTGCCAGATGTGGCCGAGGGCGAGCGGTATGTGCCGTTTGGCGATCAGATGGCGCTGGTGGGCGCGGCCACATCGCGGGCGGGCGGCACGTTGAAGGTGGATGTGCGCTGGCTGGCTGGGCAGGCCATCACCACCGATTACAAGGTGTCTGTGCGGGTGGAGGGCAACGGCTTTTACGCCCAGCACGATGGCACGCCCGCGCTGGGGGCCATCCCCACGCTCAAATGGATTCGCGGGACGATGGTGATGGATCGGCATCCGGTGGAAGTGGGCGCATACGCGGGTTTGCTCCGCGCAGATGTGCGGGTGTATGACAATTTCACCCAGTTGCCGCTGCCCATGCTGGATGAGCGATACGAGCGCGAGGGCAGGCCGGTGGTGGAGGTGAAGTGAGGTTGAGGAGAAGGCTATCTCAAACGTCCCAGTTGTTATGAGTGCTAACTAATCGCCCGCGCCAGTATTTTCACCTCGCGGTTAATTTTGGGGCTTAATTCACTTTCGGCGACTTCCAAGTCGTAGCGCACCTGCAAGCGAAGCCAGACCGCCGCGCTTGTGCCAAAATAGCGCGCCAGACGCATAGCGGTATCCACCGTGATGGAGCGATCGCCCTTCACAATCTGGCTGATGCGGATAGGCGTTACGCCGAGGTCATGCGCCAACCGATATTGACTTAACCCCAGCGGCTTCATAAAATCCTCTAGCAGCACTTCGCCGGGATGAATGGGAGATAGAGTTTTGTCTTTCATTTTTACTCGTGATAATCCGTTATTTCAACCTCTTTTGCTTTGTTCCCCGACCATTTGAAACAAATTCGCCACTGATCATTTATACGAATGCTGTATTGCCCTGCGCGATCACCCTTTAGCTTTTCCAGCCTGTTTTCAGGTGGGGCGAGCAAATCTTGTAAATCTTCCGCATCATCCAAGTAGAGTAATTTTCGACGGGCCGTCCGCTGAATATCTTCTGGATATTTCCTTGAGATTTGGCCTCGAAAAATTCTTTCAGTCTCCTCTGAGGCGAAAGATGTAATCATGGCGCGATATTATCACGAGACGATAGTATCTGCAAGAGTTATACGAGCGCGAGGGCAGGGCGATGAGATTCATGTGACTTCAGCCTCTTTAAAAACCCGCTACAATTCCGCATATGGCAATAACAACTTCTGGCAAAACAGATACCGCAACCGGAGAGATTGTTTTTATTGCAGAGACGGATTCAGAGGCTGGTTTTAGTGCTCGCGCGATTGGCGAGAGTATCTTCACGCAGGGGAAAACGCTTGAGGAGCTAAAGTCAATGGTGATAGACGCGGTGGCGTGCCACTTCAACGATGACAAGCCACGCCATATTCGCCTCATTCTTCCCACGCTGGAACTGCGAACGCCGTGAAAACGCCGCGCAATATCTCTGCCGATGAATTGACAAGGCTCTTGTATCGGCATTATGGTTACGCGTTTGTTCGGCAACGCGGCAGCCATATCCGCATTGAGACAACCCGCAACGGTCTCCACGCCATCACAATTCCAGAACATAGTCCTATCAGCATCGGAACACTGGCAAAGATTCTTGGAGATGTGGCGGAACACTTTGGCGTCTCCAGAGATGAGGTTATGCGCGAGCTATTTGACTAACCCGTTATGCCGAGGTAACCACTCCCTTGAATGGCCTCCATCATCCAGAGCGTAATTGCCGCTTGCGCATTTTTCAAAAATAGAGGATGATGTTTGCATGGCTGAATTGCCAATTGCAGACCGCGCCTTTGTGCGAGATTTTTTGTCCAAGCGGTTTTCGCTGGCCGAGTTAAAAGACCTTGCCTTTGACATTGGCATAGACCCGGATGAGATTCCATCGGACACAGACGCCACGTTTTCTCGCGAACTGATTGCCTATTGCGAGCGCCGTGCCACGCCAAACGTGGGCTGCCTGCTGAGCGAAATTGCCAAGCGCCGCCCAGATGACATGATTACGCGGCTGGCGAACGCGCAAAATGGCGCGTGCCAGCGGTTGTTGCAATTTGTTTTGCCCGGCAACGACGCCTCACTTTCTGACGAACTGATGGCCGCGTTGCGAGCCGTGCTGCAAAAACACCCGGATGCAAACGTGCAGGTGCTGGGTGTGTTGCCTGGCAGCGTGCGCGTTTTGGTCAGCCTGCCCGATGGCCTCGCGGCGGAGTTTCTGGATGAGCTTTCCAAAACGCGCAAAGATTTAGCCAGCCGGGTTGCCATCACCGAGGTGAAACCGCTTGAGGCTTTGCCCCAACCCATACAAAACGGGTGGCGCGATGAGGTGTACCGCCGGGCGCTGGTTGCCGCGCCAAAACCAAAACCAGCAGCTCCGCCTGCAACGCTGCTCGTTGTGGGTTTTGCCGGGCTGGCGATTTTGGCGGGCGCGTTCGCCATCAGCCTGCCCAGCGTGAGCGTGAAAAATAATTGCGCCACCCGCATTCCGCCATCTGGCGATGCGCCGCTGATTGGCGCGTTGCAACCGGGTGCAAGCCTCTCGCTAAAGTTGCTGCCTGGCTCTGCCACGCTGGCCGCAAAGGATGGCGCGGTATCCATCAGCCTGCCCGGCGTGGGGGCGCTGCCTGTCGCTGTGAGCGAGGACAACCTCGGCAATGTGACGATTGACGGCCAGCGGCCCAAAGCGGGCGATTCGTTTGCGCTCAATCTGGGCAGCAGCCACACGGTTGTGCTGTGCGCGGGCGGAAGATGAGAGGGTTGAAAGCCGGGCGGGGAAGAGTGATATTTGGATACGGGTATAGTTGGCGGGTTGCATATGCATCCAGCAAAGACCGAGACTTTTCAGAATACACCTCAGCCAACCCAACAAAGCGCGGCAGAAAAACGCAAAACGCTGATGTTGCGCCTGCTCGCTTTGGGCGTGTCGGTGGTGATTAGTGGCGCGGTGATTGTGCTTACCACGCACTTTCACAACGAATTGCACCAACTGCAAGGCGCGGGCGTGCTGGGGTTGTTTGTGGTCAGCATCATTGGCAACGCCACCGTGATTATCCCCACCTCGGTTTTTGTATTTGCCTGCGCGGGGGCAACGGTATATGGCCCGTTGTTATCTGGCATAGCGGCGGGCGCTGGCTCGGCCATTGGCGAGATGACCGGTTACCTGGCCGGGTATGCGGGCAACGCCGTGATTCCGCAAAACGCGGCGGTAACGCGAATTACAGATTTTGTGAGGCGTCACGGCTTTTTGGCGGTGTTTGTCATGGCCATTATTCCAAACCCGCTGTTTGATGTGGCGGGCATCGCCTCCGGGATGATCGGGATGAAGTGGTATCACTTTTTGGGCGCGGCCATATTGGGCAAAACCATCCGCCTGATTCTGGTGGGTTGGGCGTGTCACAGCGGCATCCCTTTTTTACAAGAGCTGTTTTTGCACCGCAGGTGAAGAGAATGCGAAATTTTGTTTTTTGCATTCCGAATTCTGCATTCCGTATTCCCATTGTTCTAAAATTAACGGCACATGATTGGTCTTGATGCCGCACTGCCCTTATTGGGAATTGCCGCGCTGGCGTTTGTTCTGGCGCTCATTCTCACCCCGCTGGCGATTTGGCTGGGGTTAAAAACCGGTGCGGCGGCGGTGCCGGGCGGGCGCCGTTTGCACACCAAAACCACCTCGCGGCTGGGCGCTTTGCCGCTGGCGGGCGCGTTCACCAGCGCGGCCATCGCGGCGCAATTTCTCAACTTTTCCACCACCGACCCCAACGAACGCACCCGCTTTTTTGGCCTGATGCTGGGCAGCCTGCTTATCTTTGTGGTCGCCATTCTGGATGACCACTTTCAACTGGCTGCGCTGCCCCAATTTGCCGCGCAATTTGTGGCGGCGTTTATCTCGGCGTTGTTTCTCATCTTTATTGAGCGGTTTCGCAACCCATTGAACAACCAGGAGTTGGTCTTGCCCGCGCTGGTCTCGGTTCTCATCACCCTGTTTTGGTTTATGGGCATGATGAACACGGTGAACTGGCTGGATGGCGTGGATGGGTTGGCCGGGGCGGTGTGCCTCATCGCCACCATCGTCACGGCCATTCACATGCTGCGCGAAGGCCAGACCAGCGTGGCGCTTTTGCCAATGGCGCTGGCAGGCGCGTTGATGGGATTTCTGGTGTTCAATTTGCCGCAGGCCAAAATCTTTTTGGGCGGCGGCGCGTTGTATTTGGGGTATGTCCTCGGCGCGCTGGGCATCATTGGCGGGGCAAAAATTGCGCTGCTGCTTTTGGTGATGGGTTTGCCAATTGCCGATGTGGCCTGGCAGATTATTGACCGCGCCTTGCATGGGCGCAACCCCGCCCAGGGCGACCGCGGGCATTTGCACTTTCGGCTGCAAGATGTAGGCTGGAGCGCCCGCCGGATTGTGCTGGTCTACTCGCTGGTGTGCGCCGGTTTTGGGGCGGTGGCGTTGTCTGCCGAGCCAGCTTCCTTCAAGCTGATGCTGCTGGGCGGGCTGGGCGTGTTTGTGCTGGCTGCGCTGGTGATTCTTGCCAAAAGAAAAAAGGGCGAAGGCTAAAAACGGGCCTCAGGCTGGCTTTAACTTTGGCGAGACAAACTGGGGCAGCCTTTGGCCGCTGGCCGAAAATTCGGCGAGCTTGACCAGACGTTTCTGGCGCGTTTCTTCTTGTTTGGCGCTAATCACCCACCAAATGGCCGCCTTTTTGTAGGATGCCGGCTGCGATTCAAAAAATGCCCAGGCGGCTGCGTTTGCCTGCATCATGCTTTTGTATGGCTCGGTCAACTCGGCGGGTCTTTGTTCGTATGAATAAATGCCCGATTTGTTTTGCTTTCTGGCCGCAAACGCCGCCAGCCCGCGCTCGGTCATGCGACCCTCGGCGGTTAAAACCTCCACGCGGTTGATGTTGACCACGCTCCAGATGCTGGCAGGTTTGCGTGGCGTAAATCGAATGGTGTAGCGTTCCTCATCCAGACCCTTGCGCAGGCCGTCAATCCACCCAAAACACAAGGCCTCATCCACCGATTGCGCCCAGGTGAGGCTGGGGCGGCCCGTGCCCACTTTGTAATACCCCACCAGAAGCTCGCTGGCGCTGGCGTGATTTTTCTCCAGCCAGTTGCGCATCTCTTGCGCCGAGGCAAAGAAAGTTGGGTCCATACCCATTTTTTATTTTGCGTTAAAAATCACGCCGATTCGATGACGCGCATTTTGTTTTTTAGCGAGCCAATTTTTTCAATCACCACCTCAACCACGTCGCCGTTCTTAAGCCACACTTGCGGGTTGCGGCCCATGCCCACGCCGGGCGGGGTGCCAGTCACAATCAGGTCGCCGGGCATCAGGGTGATGGTTTGCGAGAGATGCGAGACCAGCCGCGCCACGCTAAAAATCATGTGGCGCGTGTTGCTGCTCTGCATCGTCTGCCCGTTGATGACGCACGAAATATCCAGCGTTTGCGGGTCTTTGATCTCGTCGCTGGTCACCAGCCACGGGCCAATGGGGCAGGCCCCATCCAGCGATTTGCCAATGACCCACTGGTTGGCGTCGTCGCCGCGTTGAAGATTGCGGGCGCTCAAGTCGTTGGCGCACACATAGCCGCACACAAATTTCAGCGCGTCGGCTTCGCTGGCGCGATGGCACTTTTTGCCAATCACCACGCCCAGCTCGGCTTCCCAATCCATTTTGTCGGTCACATCTGCCCGCCACGAAATAGTTGCGCCGGGTGCGGCCAGCGTGTTGCTCAGCTTGGCAAACACCACCGGTTTATTTGGCAGTTTGCTGCCGCTCTCGGCCACATGGTCGGCGTAATTCAGGCCAATGGCAATGATGTTGCGCGGCGCAAACGGGGCGGCCAGCTTCATCCGGCGGATGGGTTGCGCGGGCTTTGTTTTTGTCATGCTGATGGCGCGTTTGCGCAACGCCGGGCTGGCTGCAATTTCCAGCGCGTTGCCCAGCGTGTTCACATCCACCACCGCCGTGTCATTTTTTACAACCAGGCCGGTTCGCGGGCCAAGGGAAGTCATGTAAGTCGCAAGTTTCATCGCCCCTGATTGTATGGCAATTTGGGTTTGCGCCCTCTGCGATCTGCGTTACACTTTGCGGCATTGTGATGAACCTGCAACTCACCCGCGGGGAACTGGCCTGGCTGCTGCGCGCGGCGGGGGCGCAAACCGCGCCCGGCCTGCTCACCTCGGATGCGGTGATGGCCGAAACGCAAACCCAGACCGGGCAAACACGCTTGCGCCAGCGCGGCTTTTTTGCGCCGGGTTCAGATGCGCTTCAGCCATTTGCGGCTGGGCTGGCCGCCGCGCTGGCCCGCCCGGAGTTTGTGTGCCACACCCGCGAAAACAAAGAATTGCGCTGGCTTTTGCATTATTTGGCAAACGGCAAAATCATTCAGGTTGCGGTAAGCGGGAATGACACATTTGAGATTGAGGCGGTGCAAGATGCAACCGAGATGGCGACGCGCATTTTGAAATTTGCCACGCCACCGCCGCCCCTAAAGCCATCCCCCATTTTGCGGGCGCTGGCGCAGATGACGCTGGCCCGCCCGCAAAACGGGCAGCTTGGCAAAGGCCGCGTAATTCAACTTTTGCCCTCGCGCGAGGGCAACTTGTTGGTGTGGAAGCCCGCCGCTGGCGCAAAATCGCATTCCCTGCCCGCAACCAGCGACAACCTGAAAGAAGTCATCCGCTCTATCAGCGAGGAAATGACGGCTGGGAATTGAAAATTGTTTCTGTGATTTTGGCGATGGCCTCCGGGCTGCGAAGAATGGCGAAGTGGCCGTAGCCATGCGTCACAAATAACTCGCTTTGGCGGATGGCCGCCGCGAAAGCCTGACCATGCGCCAACGGCGTTACCGGGTCGCGGTCATCGTAAACCAGCAGGGTGGGCAGGCTGATGGCGTTTGCGGTCTCAATCACCGAAAACCCGGCTGGCACGCGCCCAAAGCGATGCTTAAACGCCTCGCGCATCGTCTGGCGGTCTGGCTCTGGCGCGGCGCGAACGAACTCGGCAGATTCAAACAAATGCCCCATGCCATCTGCCCCCGCAATGGCCACAATGCGCCGCACACCGGGCAGCGCATGGCGCGAAGCTTGTTGCAAGGTTGCCATCGCCCCAAACGAGTGACCAATCACCACCTGCACATTGCCCAGCGCGTTCACCGCGTCGGTGATCGCGGCGCAGGCATCGGCCAGCGTGGCTTGTTCGCCCTCAGATGCGCCGTGCGCGGGCATATCCAGCGCGACCACCCGAAAACCTTTTTCGCGCAGCGGCTGCACAAATGACATCATGCGCCCGGCCTGCAAACCCCAGCCGTGCGCCAGCAGCGCGGTGGGCAAATGGCTCTCGCCCCACGCGTAGGCGGTCATGCGGATGGGGTCACGCGCGAGCGAGGGCAACTCCAAAATTTGCGTGTGCGGGATGGAGATAATCTGCGCCGTCTCCAACCCGCGCCGCGCCTTTGCGCCCATATCTGGCGGGTTGGGCGTGCAAAATTGCCGCACGTAGTCGGCGGCTTCGTTTTCGGTCATGTCCCCATTATCTTATCGCGGAAGATGGGAGAGTTTTAAGACCTGTGAGGTCTTGGCGGTTCGGGACTTGCGCTTGAGTAACACTTTTATTTCACGCCAGCTTTTCCAGCCGATCCACAAAACCTTCCATCACCTTGAACGCGCGATCCATTGGCGCGGGGGTGCTCATATCAATCCCGGCCAGCTTGAGGGCTTCCAGCGGATACAACGCCCCGCCAGAATGCAAAAAGCGCAAATATTTTTGCACGGCGGGTTGGCCTTCTGCCAAAACAATGTCGGCCAGAGCGTTGGCCGCCGCGATGCCGCTGGCGTATTGGTATACGTAAAAATCTGAGAAGAAATGCCCGAACTGCGCCCAGGTGATGCCCGCCCGGGCTTCATCTACCAGCATGGCCGGGCCGTAGCCGCAGGTGAACAACTCTGCCAGCGCCGCGTTCATGCCGTTGGCGGTGAGCGCCTTGCCTTGTTCTACCTGGGTGTGCATCCAAAGCTCAAACTGCGAGAGGATGGGCATGAGGAACAAATAGCGATGAAAATTGCTCATCGCTTCTTCAATGATGGCGATCTGGAAGTTGCGGTCTGGGTTTTGCGCCAACAAGTGCGCCCGCACCATCGCCTGGTTGAAGTTGGAGGCGACCTCGGCGGCGAACAAGGTATACCGCGCCAACACAAACGGCTGGGTTGCGTTGGAGTAATACGAGTGCATGGCATGGCCCATCTCGTGCGCCAGCGTGCTCATGCCAAATAATCCTTCATCGTGGTAGCTCATCAAAATATACGGATGAACCCCAAACACGCCGTGCGAATATGCGCCGTTGCGTTTGCCCGTGTTGGGGAACGAATCCACCCAGCGCGCGGCGGTCATGCCGTCTTTTGCCACGCGCACATATGCATCACCCAGCGGGCGCAGACCGGCGCAAATCCACTCCACCGCCTGCGGGTAGCCCACTTGCGGCGGCTGGCCGATGGGCGCGAAAATGTCAAACTCTTCCAGCTTGTCCAACTTTAGGATGCGGCGTTTGATATCCCAGTAGCGGTGCCAAATGGGCAAATTGCGGTTGCACGCCGCGATGACGTTGTGATACACCTCGGTGGGAACGTTTGGCCCGCTCAGGGCGTAATCCAGCGAAGTCTGGAACCCGCGCGCCCGCGCCGCCCACACGGTGGCCTTGACCTTTGCGGCAAAAATTCCCGCAAAGGTATTTTTCATGCCCAAAAAGCCATCAGAATATGCCCGCCAGGCGTTTTGGCGCAATTTGCGGTCTGGGCTGCCCAGCAGCTCGCCAATGTTGCCGCGCCCCACCTGCGCCTGCGTTTTGCCCTTGCCTTTTGCCGCGCCATACGAAATATCGGCATCGGCCAGCGCGTTGTAGGTCAGGCGGCCCATGCCAAATGGCTCGGCGGCGGCGGCCAGCAATTCTTCCACCTCGGCAGAGCGCACATGCGGCTTTTGGCGCTGAATGTTGTCAAAGTAATGTGCGTATTTTTGGAGCGCGGGTTTTTCTGCCAAAAACTTTTTGAGCGCGGCGGGCTTGATGCTCAAAATTTCTGGCGTGGCAAACGAGACCGCCGCGCCAAACCGCGCTGCCAGCGCCTGCGCCCGGCTGTTCAACGCGCCATTGGCCTGGTTGCCCATGTCTTCATCGCTGCGCAGGCTGGCATACGCCGCAATTTGGCTGATGGCCGGCGCCATGCGCTCCAGCTCGCGCATCCATTTCAGAAGCGCATCGGCGCTGGCGCCCAGCGTTCCCTGATACGCCTTGAGTTTTGGAATTTTTTTATCGGCGGCGGCAAAGGCGGCTTCCCACGCCTCGGCGGTGGGGAACAAGTCAACAAGATTCCAGGTCGCCTCGGTTGGCGCGTTTTGGCGGAGGGGTTGTGTGTTTGACATTTGAAAAAGTGTAGCGAATGATGCGGGGGCGTTAAATCTCGCGCGCGTTGGTTTTGCTCGCAGCCTGGCGCAGGGCGCGAACGCCATCAACCACGCTGAATTTTGGCGAATACACCGCCGAGCCGACCACGCAAATGGTGCCCCCCGCTTTTTTAGCCAGCCCAATGGTGGATGGGTTGATCCCGCCATCCAGTTCCAACTCCGGGCGATGGCCCGCGGGCAGCGCGTCAATCATGCAGCGCATGCGGGCAATTCGCGCGGGCGATTCCGGGATGAACGGCTGGCCGCCGTAGCCCGGCTCAACGGTCATCAGCAAAACGAGGTCAACGAACGGCAGGGCTTCTTCGACCATGGCAAGCGGGGTGAGCGGGTTTAGCGCAACCCCGGCCTCCAGCCCAAGATCGCGCAGCGCCTTGAGGGTGGAATACAAATGTCCGCAGGCTTCGGCGTGAACAATCACGCGATCCATGCCTGCATTTTTGTAATCGGCAAAAAAGCGCTCTGGCTCATGCACCATCAGGTGCGCCTCGCAGGGCAGGCGGGTGCTGCGTTTGGCGGCCTCGCACACCGCCGCGCCAAAGGTGATGTTGGGCACAAACCGGCCATCCATCACATCCAGATGAATGATATCCACGCCCGCGTCTTCGGCGGCTTTTATCTGGTCGCCCAGGCGAGCGAAATCGGCTGTGTAAATGGAAGGCGCAAGTTTCATGCGCAGATTATAGGCCGCGCTGCGCCACTTCGTATAGCTCAATGAGAACGCCAAAGGCGCTCTTGGGGTGCACAAACGCATAGCGCGTGCCGTTTTCGCGTTGCACAGGTTTTGGGGTGATGAGTTCCGCGCCGTTTGCGGCCAGCCGCTGCATGGCGGCTTCAATATCCGGCGTTTCCACGCACAGGTGATGGATGCCCTGGCCGTGTTTGGCCAGCCACTTGGTGATGCCGCTCTCGCGGGTGGGCTGCATCAACTCAATCTCGCCATTTTCCAGCGGCAAAAACGCCACTTTCACGCCTTCGGCATCTACCGTTTCAATGCGTTCACAATGAACGCCCAGCGCATCCTGATAAAACTTCAAGGCCGCGTCAAGGTCGTTCACCGCGATGGCGAGATGGTTTAGCTTCATAAAATGCAAAATGCAAAATGCAAAATGCAAAAACTAATTTGCATTTTGCATTTTGCATTTTTAATTTAGTCGGTTGCTTCCACTTCAATGTTGCTGCCGCTCTTGATCGCGCGGCTGGTGAAAGTGTCATCGCGCAGGTCGCTGCCAATGACCACGTTGCGCCCAACTTTCACGCCCGGCGGGATGATGGTGTCTTTGCCAATCAGGGTGATGCCGGTGGATACTTTGAACTCGTTGTTCGGGGTGTAATCGTTGCCGTGGCCCACCACCGCGCCCGCGCCAATGACGCAGTTTTTGTCAATGATGGCGTGGTCAACCACTGCGCCCGGCTCAATCACCGCATCGCCCAAAATGATGGAATAGCGAACCACCGCGCCGCGCCCGACCTTTACGCCCGGGGCCAGCACAGAATACTCCACCGCGCCCTCAATCACCGACCCGTCTGTGATCTGGCTGTGATTGATCACCGCGCCGGTGCGAATGTTCACGGGCGGGCGCTCTTCTGAGCGGGTGTGAATGATCCATTCGCGGTCCAGCAGGTCCAGCGATGGCGTATCGGCCAGCAAGTCCATGTGCGCTTCCCAGTACGCCTGAATCGTCCCAACATCCACCCAGTAGCCGCCAAACGGGAAGGCGAACACGCGCTGCTGGTTCGCCACCATCTTGGGCACAATGTTTGTGCCAAAATCGTGGGAACTGGTTGGGTCTTTGGCATCCTCGGTCAACATTTTGGCCAGCACGTCGTAGGTGAACACGTAAATGCCCATGCTGGCCAGCGTGCCCTTGGGGTTCTTGGGCTTTTCTTCAAAGTTGGTCACGCGCAGGTTGGCATCGGTTTGCAAAATGCCAAAGCGAGAGGCTTCTTCTGGCGTGACGCGCAGCGTGGCGACGGTCACATCGGCCTGCTTTTCCTGATGGTAGTTGATCAGGACGCTGTAATCCATTTTGTAGATGTGGTCGCCCGCCAGAATCAACACGTAATCTGGTTTTTGATGGCGCATGAAGTCCAGGTTCTGCCAGATGGCGTCGGCGGTGCCGGCATACCAATCTGAACCCATGCGACCTTGATAGGGCTGGAGAATAAACACGCCGCCGTGCATTCTGTCCAGATCCCACGGCGCGCCGTTGCGGA
>Ga0154020_10005238_pt1 | contig 15356 bp, 14 predicted proteins | sample Klosneuvirus_201_FD_109709 | JGI IMG/M metagenome (GOLD analysis project Ga0154020, IMG submission 109709) | Active sludge microbial communities from wastewater, Klosterneuburg, Austria - Klosneuvirus_20160825_MG | ecosystem: Engineered > WWTP > Aerobic digester > Activated sludge | place...
ACGGCGCGCCGAGGTGACGCTGCCTCGACGGGACGACGCTGACGCGATCGACGCTTCTGCGGTAGGGTTGGCCGAGGAGCCCAGCTTGGCCAATCTGTTCACTCGAGCGAGCGCAGCGATCGATCGTGGCGTCGTCCGCTTCATGGAGCGCCGGATGGCACCGCGCACGCCGAAGCTCGACGCGAGCGAAGCGCGCGCGAAGCTGCTCGAGATGGCCACGCTCTACAACGCGGACACGCTGGGATCGCCGAGCCGGTTCTTCCCTGCCCCATCGATGCCGCGCGTGGATCTCGCGTCCGCCGAAGACGGACCGCTCGGAACCCGCGTCGTCGATCTGCGCTGGGCATCGGAGTACGCGCCGTTCGCGCAGCCCGCGCGCGACATGCACCTGCGCGCCACCGAGAACCTCACCGCGCACGCGCGATGGTGGACCAGCGGCAAGGGCCGTCCGACGATCGTGCTGCTCCACGGCTGGGGCGGCGGCAATCACTGGGTCACCGCGCGGGCGTTCGTGGTGCCGTACTGGTTGCGCCACGGCTACGACGTCGCCGCGTTCGTGCTGCCGTATCACGGTGCGCGCGCCCCGGGCCAAGGGCTCGGTGCGAGCGGCGCGTTGTTCCCCTCGCCGAATCCACTGCGCACGAACGAAGCCTTCGGTCAGGCGATCTTCGATCTGCGGTCGCTGTCGCAGTTCCTGCGCGATCGCGGTTCGTCCGCCGTCGGCGCGATGGGCATGTCGCTCGGCGGTTACACGACGAGCCTGTGGGCGAGCATCGCCGGCCCCGACGATGTCGGCGGCATCGACTTCGCGGTCGCGATGATCCCCGCGGTGTCGATGGCCAAGCTGATGTGGCGCCACGGCGAGAACAGTCCGGCGCGCGTGCGTGCGACGAAGGCGGGCATCACGGAAGACTTGCTCGTCGACGCGTTCGCGGTGCACGCGCCGACGACGCGCGTGTCCCGCGTGCCGCGCGAACGGCTGTCGGTGATCGCCGGGCGCGGTGATCGCATCACGCCGCCCGAGCAAGCCGAAGCACTCGCCGCGCATTGGGGCGTGGACATCGCGTGGTTCGATGGTGGTCACCTCGCGCAGGTCGGGCGCGGCGATGCGTTCCGCGACGTACGCAAGAAGCTCGGCACGCTCGGATTCGCCGGACGCGAGATGCGGCTGTGAGCACGCGACCGGGTACCGCACCTGCGGACGCGCGCCCCACGCTCGCCGAAGCGATCGCGAACGGTCCGTTGCTCCTCGACGGAGCGATGGGCTCGCTACTCTACGAGCGCGGCGTGTTGCACACCCGTAGTTACGACGAGCTGAACCTGTCGCAGCCCGAGCTGATTCGCACGGTCCACCGCGACTACGTGAACGCGGGTGCGGAGCTGATCGAGACGAACACGTTCGGCAGCAATCGCATCTCGCTCGCGCGGCACGGACTCGGCGAGCAAGCCGTCGCGATCAACAAGGCCGCCGTCGAGCTCGCGCGAAGCGCAGCCGGTGATCGCGCGTATGTCGCAGGCGCCGTCGGTCCGACGGGCGTGCGGTTCGGGGTCGCGAGCGCCTCCGAGCGCAAGCTCGCTCGCTTCGCGCTCGCCGAGCAGATCGACACGCTCGTCCTCGCCGGCGTCGACGCGATCATGCTCGAGACGTTCGGTTCGATCCTCGAGCTCGAGACCGCACTCGAAGTCGCGAAGCAACGCGGACCACGCGTCCCGGTGATCGCGATGATGGTGTTCGACGAGCACGCGAAGTCCGATGGTGGGCTCGGTCCCGGCGAGATCGCGGATCGCATGATCGCGGCCGGTGCGGACGTCATCGGCGGCAACTGCGGTATCGGCCCCGCCGAGCTGTATCAGGTGGTGATCGGGATGGTCGGGCGCGGCAAGCCCGTGATCGCGCAACCCAACGCCGGCATGCCCGCGTCCGTCGAGGGCCGCACCCTGTACGTCGCGAACCCCGAGCACTTCGGCGTGTTCGCGCGCCGCATGTTGAAGAGCGGCGTGCGCATGGTCGGGGGTTGCTGCGGCACCACGCCCGCGCACACGCGCGCGATGCTCGGCGCCGTCCGCATGCTTCGCGGCGAGCAGGTCGAGCTGCCGAGTGATCGCAAGGTCGCGCAGATCGAAGTCACCACACCGCAACAGGTCGCGCCCGCGAAGGTCGCGCTCGCCGAGCGCAGCCGCATGGGCGCGAGGCTCGCGCGCGGCGAGTGGGTCGTCTCCGTCGAGCTGACCGCCCCCGGTGGATCGGACCTGACCAAGACGAAGCAGCAAGTGACCGACTTGCTCGCCGGCGGTGTCGACGTGGTCAACATCGCCGACGGTCCGCGCGCGTCTGCTCGCATGGCGAACGTCGCGGTGTGCGCGCGCCTCGCAGCGGAGACGAAGGCCGAGCCGATCCTCCACGTGTGCGCGCGCGATCGCAGCTTCCTCGGGCTCGTCGCGCACCTGCTCGGCGCACAGGGACTCGGCCTGCGCAACCTCGTCATCATCACGGGCGATCCACCGAAGATGGGCGACTACCCGTTCTCGACGCCGGTCTACGACGTCGATTCGATCGGGCTCCTGCGCATCGCCGCGGGTCTCAACGCGGGCGTCGATCCGGCGGGCAAGGAGTGCGAGCCCACTTCGTTCGTCCTCGCCACCGGCGCCGAGCCGGCCGCCCACGATCGCGATCGCGAGCTGCGTCGCCTCGAAGAGAAGAAGCTCGCGGGCGCCGAGGTCGTGATGACCCAGCCGGTCTACGATCCGCGCACGCTCGAGCGCTTCCTCGACGACGCGAAGCCGCTCGGTTTGCCCGTGATGGTCGGCGTGCTTCCGCTCGCGTCGCATCGCAATGCGGAGTTCCTGCACAACGAAGTGCCCGGCATGTCGATCCCGACGGAGTATCGCGAGCGCATGGCGAAGGTCGGCGGTGGTCCGCCCGCGCGCATCGAAGGCATCAAGATCGCGCAAGAAGCGCTCGCCGCCGTGAAGCACCGCGTGCAAGGCGTCTACGTGATGCCGCCGTTCAATCGCGTCGACAGCGCGCTCGCCGTTCTCGAGGTCGCGCGCGATCGCATGCCGAAGCTTGCATGACCGCACCGCCGTGGTTCGACGCGCTGCACGACGTGACGCTGCGTGCGATCACGTTCGACTGGCTCACCGCGACCGTGCGTCTCGAGCTGACCGACCGCGCGATCGTCGTAGAAGGAGTGACATCGCTCGTCGCTCCGCGTACGAACGCGTGGGGCCCGAGCGATTCGATCCTCGAAGGCGAGCTCGCGATCACGGGCGACGTCACGACGCTGACGCTGCACATGCAGAGCGGCGATGACATCGTGATCGTCGGGCGAGCTGCGAGCGTCGAACCAGCGTAGTACCGTCGCGGGATGGGGATCATCGACGACTCGCTCGTGTTCGAGCGAGCGCCGCTTGGTGTCGACGCGCCGGAGCTCGCGACCATCGAATCGTGGGCAGCGGCGAGTCCCGATCGACAACGATCGATCGCGGATGCGGTCGTCGAGGAGCTGCGCAGCCGCATACAGACGGAGTGCGCCGTCGAGCTCGCGTCGTTCGGCGGCCCGCCCATCGCGATCATCACGTGCGGCGCGCAGTCGCTTTGTCTCGTCCCCGGTGGGAGCTTCGAGATGGGCTTCTCCGAGGAAGAGGAAGCGGCAGTGCGCGCACGAGCCGAAGAGAACGACGGACGCACCAACCAGTACGAGCTGTACTGGTCGCTCCTCGAGAACCCCCATCTGTTGCGGCCCCTCACCACGGTGCACATCGCACCGCTACTCGCGGCGCGCGGGCCCGGCGAGATGTACGAGATCGACACCGCGTGCGACGTGCTCGCGAGCTCGAAGCTGCGATTGCCATCGGAGGCCGAGTGGGAGTACCTCGCGCGCGGTGGCAAGCGGCGCGCGCTGACGTACGTCGGCGACTACGTTCCCGACGATCCGAGCGACTATCTCCACATCACCGCCCTCGCCGCAGAAGGCGCGAACGCGTTCGGGCTGTGGGGCTTCGGCATCGGGCCGGAGCTGTGCGCGGACGTGTACTCCCCAACGCATGACGGCGCCGCCCTCGATGGATCGCCGCGCCGCGGGCCTGGACCGCGGGTCACGCGCGGTGGGGCCGGACAGCTGTTCATGTGGCAGGACACGGGCGAGTGGCAGCTGCTGTTGAATGCGATGCGTGGATCGTCGGCCACGTGGAAGTACGAGATCGCGCTGCGCTTCGTGCTCGGCATCCAGTGCGCATAGTACCGTCGACAAATGGGGATCCTCGACGACGAGTCGCTCGATGCGCGCGCCAAGCCGTTCATTTCGGAGAGGCGCGACGAGCCGACCGACGAGCTCCTGCAGCGCGCGGCGCTGATCGAAGAGGCCCCCTCGCCCGCGATGCTCGAAGACACGGCGCAATGGCTCGGCATCTTCGACGAGATGTCCGCAGCTGGCTTCACGCCCGAGGAGCTCTTGCGGATCGCGCTGCGGATCGACAAGCCGGCGTTCGACGTGTTCGGCCCCGATGCGGCGATGTTGGGTCACCTGTTCGCGATCGACGCGGGCCTCCCGATCGCGCGACAGGTGTGCGAGGAGCTCCTCGTTCGAAGCGCGCCGAAGCTCGAATGGAAGGACCAGCGACTCGCGAACGTCGCGCTCGCTCGCCTCGCCGCGGGTGACATCGATCCGCGCTTCGAGCCGTTGTTCGGCTGGCATCCGATGGCGCCGACCGAGCTCCGCGCGATCATCGGCGCGATCGCCTCCGAGCGACGCGAGGCGTTCGTGACGGCGCGCTCGAAGCCAGCGACGGGCGAAGGGGCGAACACTCCGCGAAGCGCAGCGTTCATCCTCGACCAGCTGCTGTGGATCGTCGATCTCGTGCCAGGCATCCGCTCGACGTTCGACGGCCTGCTCGCGGCGGCGAATGGCGACGACCAACGCGACAAGCTCGCCGCCGAGATCGCCGCGGGCACGCCGCGAACCCTCGAGCCGCGCCCGACGAAGAAGGCGCTACGTGCCCGCGCGTACTGGGGTGACGCCACCAAGAAAGCCAAGCGCGCCGACGACATCCTCTCGCTCGCCGAGCAAGCCTACACACGGAAGCTCACCGTCGATGCACCGGAGCTGGCGACCGTCGCTGCATGGATCGCGGCCGGCGCGAAACGACAGAAGCAGATCGCGACCGCCATCGCGAAAGCGCTGAGCGAGCACACCGGCAAGGCGTGCAAGGTCGTCGATATCGCGACGTACGGCGGACCACCGATCGCGACGATCGCCGTCGGCAAGCAGCGCTTCTGCCTCGTGCCCGGCGGGACGTTCGAGATGGGCTTCTCCGAGGAAGAAGAAGCGGCAGTGCGCGCGAGCAGCGAGGTCAACGCGGAGGTCGAGAGCCACTTCGAGCTGTACGAGCAGCTGTTCGAGCAAGTGCATCACTTCCGGCCGATCCGTCACGTGCGCGTCCAGCCGATGCTCGTCGCGCAGGGCCCCGGTGGCACGTACGAGCTCGACGAAGCGTCGGACGTCCTCGCGGAATCGCCGTTTCGCGTCCCGTCCGAAGCGGAGTGGGAGTACTGCGCCCGTGGCGGCAAGCTGCGCGAGCTCACCTATCGCGGCGACGTGGTTCCCGATCACGGCGAGTGGTTCCTCGACACGCGCACGCTCGGCGTGAAAGGTGCGAACGCGTTCGGTCTGTGGGGATTCGGCTACGAGCCCGAGCTGTGCGCGGACGTCTGGTACGAGACGCTCGACGACCTTCCCGCCGATGGAACGCCGCGCCACGGGGACGGCGACCGCGTGGTGCGCGGTGGCGCCGCGCAGCTGTTCCCGTGGCAGGAGACCGGCGAGTGGCACATGTTGCTGAGTGCGTTTCGCATGTCCAGCTCGATGTGGGAGTTCACGATCGCGATGCGCTTCGTGCTCGGCATCGACTGCGGCGTACGAGCGAGTTGAGTAGGGTTCGCGCATGGGCATCTTCGACGACGCTTCTCTCGACGATCGCGCCAGCGCGATCATCATCGGCTCCGGGAAGCGAACACTCCGCGACGAGTCGCTCCACGCGGCGGCGCTACTCGATGCGACGCCCTCCCCGGCGATGCTCGAGGGCGACGCGGAGTGGCTCGAGATCGTCGACGAGCTCGCCGCCGCGGGCCTGTCACCGGAGGAGGTGATCCGCGTCTGCGTGCGCGCCACGATGCGCGTGTACAAGCGCAAGGAAGGCCCGGGGCCTGCAGTGCTCGCGAGGCTGTTCGCGAACCCTGCCGTGGCACCGCTCGTCCGCGCGATCGCCGACGAGATCGCCGCGCTACCGACGCCAACCTCCGCGCAACGCGAGGTCGCCGACGCGATCACGTCGCCTCCGGTCGCTCTCACCGAACCGACGGCGCATGCACGCGATGCGCTCGCGAAGATGCTGCGCCGTCACCGCCAAGCGCGTGCGGTTCGTTCGCTGCCCGCGTTCGTCGAGTGGGCCTACGACGCGAGACGCATCCGTGTCGCTGCCCCCGAGCTCGCGACCCTCGACGCGTGGGTAGTGGCCACCGACCAACGCCGGAGCGAGATCGCCGACACCGTCGCACGCGCGCTATCGAGGTACCTCGATCACGGTGACGGCGACACGACGTGGCGCGCGTCGCTCGAATCGTATGGTGGTCCGCCGATCGCCGTCGTCGCGCGTGGAAAGCTGCGAATGAGCATCGTGCCCGGCGGCAGCGTGGAGGTCGGCTTCTCCGAGGAGGAAGAGGCGGCGGTGCGAGCGAGCTCCGAGACCAATGCGGGCTGCAGACATCACTACGAGCTGTACGACGCACTCTTCGACAGCATCGGCATCATGCGGCCCGTCGTGCGCGTGACGGTGAAACCGATGCTCGTCGCGCAAGGGGAACCCGAGGCGTTGCCGCTGACGGAGGCGCGCGGCACGCTTGTGGAGTCGCTGTTTCGCGTCCCCAGCGAGGCGGAGTGGGAGCACCTCGCACGCGGTGGCTACGCGCGCGAGCTGACCTATCGAGGCGACGTCGTACCGGACACGCGCGACGAGTACCTCGCCACGATGGCAGGCGCCGAGACCGCGAACGCGTTCGGTCTGTGGGGATTCGGGTTGCAGCCCGAGATCTGCGCGGATCGATGGTCGGAGTCGCACGACGATCTCCCGCTCGACGGTTCACCGCGCCGCGGTGACGGTCCCCGCGTGGTTCGCGGTGGCGCCGCACTGCTCTCGCCGTGGCAGGACACGGGCGAGTGGCACATGCTGCTCACCGCGTTTCGCATGCGCGACACCACCTGGCAGCACGTCATCGCGACGCGATACGCGCTCGGCATCGACGTCGAAGGCTAGCTACACCGGGGACGCGATCGCCGACGTGTCGACACCGAGCTTGTGCGCCAGCGCCAGCGTTGCTCGCGCCGACGTGCAGCGCTCCGCGATGTCCTTCTCGGTCAATCGTCCACGCGCGATCTTGTAGAGCAGCGGCTTCGCCGGATGCTCGCGGATCGCCGCGTCGTAGCCGTGCGCACCGTGCTGCGTGCGCAGCTCCGCCGCGATCATCTCGACGCGATCCGGAAACGTCTTCGCCAACGCACGCAGTGCATTCGCCCACTGCGTGATGTTCGCGAGGAACGCCGCCGTATCCGGTGCGGGTCGGTGCTCGAGATCCGCGACCGTCTCGTCGAGCTTGCGCCACGCCATCGTCGCCCACGGCTTCGAGCGCAGCACCGGCACCTGGTACTTGCGACCGACCTCGTGCCAGTAGTCGCCACGCGACGGCACGGAGTAGATCGTGAAGTCAGGCACCGACAGCGCGGTCAGCCGCTTGCCGTGACACGCACCCGTATCGAGGCCGTAGATCTTGCCTTCGCGGATCAGCGGCTCGGGTCCGACGACGTGATGACCGAACGCGACCGGCACCGCGTCGTCGTAGTGATCGTGCCACCAGCCATCCGGCAACAGCTTCTTTAGCTGCGCCTCTCCGGACGTGGTGCCCGCCAAGATCGCCTCGGGCTGCTGCGCCAACGGCACGCCCGGAATCATCGCCGCGTGAACGACGCGAACATCCGGGGTCTCGTAGAAGTACGGCAGGCCGCGCATCCACGCGACACCGTCGGCGTAGTCGTCGCCCATCTGGCACTTCGTGACCTCCTGCGAATACGACAGGACATCACGCACGTGCTTGCGCTCGTGGTTGCCCATGATGACGACCGAATTCGTGCGCTCGCGGAACCAGCGCACGACCTCCGCCGGTGCGGGACCGCGATCGACCAGATCGCCTACCGAAACGACGACATCGTCCGTCGCAACCGCAGCCGTATCCACGAGCTCCAAGAGCTCCGTGTAGCAGCCGTGAATGTCTCCAATGATCAGGGTACGCATGACACTTTCTCTGCGATCCACGATAGTGGCCTCGTGGCTCGGCGACCAGGACACGATTCCGGACAAGCCGGCTTCGACTGGGCCGACTACATCGATCACCTCGTCGCGATCAGCGGATCGCTCGTCGCCGTCGCAGACAAGCTGTGCGCCTCGCGTGGATACAAGGACGACATCGGCAGCGTCGAACGCGCGCTCCGCCGGCTGCGCACGCGGAAGACGGCCCCCGGGGGCACCTGGGGCACGCGTGTCGTCGCACTGTTCGGCTTGCCCACCGCGATCGACGAGCGCGTGCGCCAACTCGGTCAGTACCACTCGCGCCTCGCGGAGCTCCCGGTCTCGATGTGCGAAGACCTCGTCCGCGTCTGGGACAAACCGCCGATCACGGAAGCGCGCGCGGGCCGCGCGTGGCTCGCGGTCGCGCGCGCGTCCATCGCGCTGCGTCTCGCGCAGCTCGACGATGCGATCGCGATCGTCGATCGCGCCCGAGCCGACCTGTCGAGCGCGCCCGGCACGAGCGCGTCTGGCACGAGCGCATCCGGCGTGGTGGGCACTCCCCTCCCCGCACGGATCGAAGCGATCCTGATCCGCGCGTATGTCGCGAGCCGCACGAACCTCGCCGCTGTCCCCGCCCTTCTCGACGAGACCGCACCGCTGATCGATCGCGTCGACGATCCGCACGACCGTGCATGCCTACGCGCGCGCCTCGCGGATCATCGCGCGTACGAGCTCAACCAACGCGGCGACCACGCAGCCGCGGAAGCCATCTACCGCGCGATGCCCGACGAAGGTCCCACGTTCGCGCGCACGCGCCGCGCGAACGGCATCGCATACGCGCGGTGGAAGCGCGGCGAGCCCGATGCCGCGCAGTTCGCGCTCGCGGCGATCGAGCATGCCGGCGATGGAGGTCATCTGCGCGGTCGCGCGATGGCGCTGCGAAACTACGCGCGCATCGCGAGCGACGCGGACGCGCAAGCGCGTGCGGTCGCCATCGCGCAGCACCTCGAAGACGAGACGCTGCTCGGCCGTTTCCGCCGGTGATACGGTTCGGCGATGGCCGGCCGCTCCGACACGTACGCTCGACTCGCTTCGTTCGCCACCGTGCCACTCGCCGACGCGACGAAGAAGCACCGCCTGGCTCGCTTCACGAAGGACATGGACTTCGACGACATGTTCGGAGACGCGCCCGCGAACGTCTTCGTCGCGAAGGGCCCCGTGAAGCTCGACAAGGTTCACCTCGAGACGTCCGAGTACGTCGGCGTCTATGTCATCGATGGCGATCTTGTCGTCGATGGTCCCGTCGACATCACGCATCTCGACGGTGCAGCGGTGCTGTGCGTCCTCGGCTCGCTGCGTGCCACGTCGCTCACGCTCGTTGGCGATGGACAGTTGTGGGTCGCGAAGGACCTCGTGCTCTCGGGGCCGATCGTGAACGAGCTCTCCGATGCGGGTGGCCTGGTCGTCCTCGGAAAAACCAGCGCGAAGAAAGCTGCCCCAGCGCCGAAGCCAAAGAAGGGCGCGACGAAGCCCCACGCGATCCTCGCGAGTCAGCTGACGCTCGAGCCCACCACCATCGACGACGCGGACAAGCGCTTCGGTCTCCGCGCGATCCTCGACGTCGCGGAGTGCGAGGCACCGAAGGCGGTCTACCTCCACACGGGTAACGTCCGCGTCAGCGGCGTGCTGGATCTGCGAGAGCCCGCACCGGATGGTAAGGCCGCCGCGTACATCATCGACGGTGATCTCGATGTCGACATGGTGGCCATCGACGCACGCGACATGAGCACCTGGGGCATCTTGGTGGTGACCGGCGATGTCCGCGCGAAACAGCTGAGCTGTATCTTCGACGGCAAGCTGTGGGTCGGCCACGACCTGGACGTCGCCGACATCGCGGTCGCGAACAAGCTGCATGTCGTCGGTGAGGCGCGCATTCCGATGCTCGTGATCCGGATGATGCCGCCGCGATTCACGAGGCAGCCGACGATCGGCACGCTGATCGATATCGAGTCCGGCCCGCTCGCGAGCTGGGCATCGAAGTGGCACGCGTCGCTTCCCGCGCGTGTCCTGCAACAGGACGCGCTCGCGCCCGACCATGCGGGCTCGAGCCTCGAGAAGCTCGCCGCATCGCTCGTCGCCGGAGCGTCACTGCACTAGGGCGACCCGCGCGTAAGCGACCGGGATGGCCGTAGGTCCGCGTGATAGTGTGCATGCGTCGTGCGTTCGATCTTGGTGGGCTGCGCGTTCGTACTGATCGTGACCGGCTGTCCCAAAGGCAGCGAGAAGACGCCCGTGGATCCGCCGGGCCGCAAAGACGCGGCAGCGACAAATCCGCTGATCCCGAGCGACGACGCAGCGGCGTTGCAGTTGCCGCCAGCGCCGCCGTTGCCCGACGTGCCCGCCGGGTTGCCGCCGCTGCCCGCAATGACCGCGACGCCCGAGCTCGCGGCGCTCGGCGAGCTGCTGTTTCACGACGCTCGGCTCTCGATCAGCGGCACGCTGGCGTGCGCGTCCTGTCACGTGCCCGCGGAGGGCTACGCCGGCGCGAAGCGACAGGACACCGCTGCCGGGAAGCCCAATCTCCGACGAGCGCCGAGCTTGGTGAACCTCGCGTGGGAGACGGAGCTCGGCTGGGACGGTCGCTCGCCGTCGATGGAGGCGCTGCTCGGACCGCACGTGCGCGGACAGATGGGCGACGATCTGCCGACGAGCATCGCGCGCGTGGCGGAGCTACCGCTGTACCGGGCGCACTTCGCGCGGACGGTGACGTCGAGCGCGGATGCGGCGACGACGGCGCGGTTGGCGCTCGAAGCATTCGTGCTGACGCGGTTCAGTGGGGGCGCGCCGTGGGACAAGCTCGAGAAGGATCCGGCGCTGCCCGCGAACCTCAAGGCGGGCTATCAGGTGTTCACCGGGAAGGCGCAGTGCGCGTCGTGCCATCCACCGCCGCTGTACACGGATCACGCGTATCACCGGCTCGGGATCATCGCGACGCACGACGAGGGCCGCGGTCGCACGGGTGACAAGACCAAGCTCGGCGCGTTTCGCACGCCGGGGTTGCGCGGGGCGGCGAGGCGCACGGGGTTCTTTCACGATGCGAGCGCGCGGACGTTGGCGAGCGCGATCGATTGGCACCTCGCCGGTGGTGTGGGTCAGGGTGCAGATCGGTCGATCATCGATCCGGCGCTGACCGCGGTGACGCTGACCGCGGACGAGCGCGCGAATCTCGGAGCGTTCGTCGAAGCGCTGACGGAAACGTCGCCCGCCCCTACCGCGCCGGCGTTGCCCTGACATGCTGACCACGATGGCGACGACACCCTGGCGCACCGAGCTCGAAGTTGCCGTCGGCGGTGTGCAGCTGCGCGCGATGGAGAAAGCGATCGCGCTCGCGGCGGGCGTGAAGGCACAGACGACGGACGACGGCGTCGCGTACTACGCGCGCCCCGGGAAGCGCGGGCTGCCGCTCGTGTGCGTGCACGGGTTCGGTGGCGACAAGGAGACGTGGCTGCTCATGTCGGCGCTGATGTCGCGTGCGCGCGGGATCGCGATGGTCGATCTGCCCGGGCATGGCGCGAGCGCGGATGTGCCGGAGGCAGAGGCGTCGATCCGGCACCACGCGGAGGCGGTGCTGCGCGTGATGGACCGCGCCGCGATCGATCGCGCCGTGATGTGTGGCAACTCGATGGGTGGCGGCGTCGCGCTGCGGCTCGCGGCGAGCTATCCCGATCGCGTCGCGGGGATGGTGCTCGTGGCGTCGATCGGACGCGATGTCCACGAGGGCGGCGCGCGCGGATGGATCGAGGGAGACAACCCGCTGATCCCGCGCGAGCAGGACGTCGACAAGTTCATGGAGATCGTGATGGAGCGACCGCCGCCCGTCGGAAAAGCGGTGATCCGGCACGTGATCATGCAGCGCGTGCGGCGCGCGGATCAGCTGCACCGGTTGTTTCGCGGCTTCATCCTCGCGAGCGGCGATGACGATGGCGTACCGCGCGCGATCGACGGCATCGACACGCCCGCACTCGTGATCCACGGCGAGCAGGACCGCATCATCGACAAGGCCGTCGCGCTAGATCTCGTCGCTGGATTGCCGCGCGCCGAGCTCGTGGTGATGCGCGGCGTCGGCCACGGGCCGCAGCTCGAAGCACCGCGTGCGACCGCGAAGATCATCGAGCGATTCGCCGAACGCATCGAGCGCGAGGAGGCGCGGCGCGTTAGGCTTGCGCGATGACTCGTTCGATCGCGCTCGCATGTGCCCTCGCCCTCGCGGCGTGCGGCAGCAAAGCCCCGCCACCGACGACGACTCCGACCACCGAGCCCGCGCCCGTCGCGGCCAAAGTGCTGGTCAATGTCGACGAAGAGGGCACGGCCATCCTCGGCTTCGACCCCGTCGCCTATCACGCCGACAAGAAGGTGACGCCCGGCTCGGGCGACAACGCCGTCGCGCATGGCGGCGGCAACTATTGGTTCGCCACCCCCGAGCACAAGGCCACGTTCTCGGCGGAGCCCACGAAGTTCGCACCGCAGTACGGCGGGTACTGCGCGTATGCGATGGCGCAAGGCCGGCTCTCGCCGGTGATGCCGGAGGTGTTCGAGATCTACGAGGGCCAGCTGCTCTTGTTCACGAACCCCGAGTTCAAGAAGCTGTTCGATGCGGACCCGGCCAAGCACAAGACGGCGGCGGACCAAAACTGGCCGAAGCTCGTCGAGCAGCACGGAAAGCCTGCCCCGGCGACCGCACCCTAGTGCTATAGCCACCGCATGTGGTGGCGCCGCCTCCGCTACGTTCTCCTCCTCACGTCGCTGTGTGCGATCGCTACGTGCCCATCGGCGAAGCGAGCGTGCACGGCCAACACGCGCGCGAAGGAGGCCGACGAGCTGCTCGGCTACCTCGCGGATCACATCGCCCAGACGTTCGCCGCGACGGGCAAGCTGCCCGTGACTCCCGCCGGCCCCACGCCGACGCCGGGGTGCTGCGAACAGGGCGGCGGCGAGTGCAGCGCGGATCCCACGCTGTGGACGAGCCCGGGGTGGCGCGAGCTCGGCTTCTCCATCGACGACGCGTTTCGCTACACGTACGAGTACGCCCCCGATCCGAGCGGGACGTTCGCGGTGCTCCGGGCCACCGGCGATCTCGACTGCGACGAGAAGAAGTCCCTCTACGAAGTCAAGCTGAGCATCGTCGGCACCAAGCTCGTCCGCACCTGGACGCGCAAGGATCCGTCCGAGTAGGCTAGTCAGATGCGAAGCCTGCTCGTGGCCATCCTGTTGATGAGCGCCTGCGGAAAGGGCGACACACCGCCCCCGCCGACCTCGGGAAGTCCGAACGCGAAGCCCGAGACCGGGCCCTCGGATCCGAACACCATCGGCGAGAACGGTCCAACCCCCACCCAGCAAGCGAAGCTGCTGTTCGACAACGTGTGCTCGACCTGCCACGGCCTCGACGGCACGGGCAACGGCCCCGCCTCGGAGAGCTTGAATCCCAAGCCGCGCAACTACACCGATGCCGCGTGGCAGACCGCGACCACCGACGATGACATCAAGAAGATCATCGTCGAGGGCGGTCAGGCCGTCGGCAAGAGCGGGATGATGCCACCGCAAGCCCAGCTGAAGGATCAACCGGCTGTCCTCGCGGAGCTCGTGAAGATCATCCGCAGCTTCAAGAAGTAGCAGTGCTCGCAACGTCGTTCGACGGTCAGTGGGCGATCCGGCGGCGTGGGCGCGAGGTCGCGCTCTACGCACTTGCCGGCCCGCTCGCGGCGCCGAAGAAGAAGCTGACGCTTCCCGACGAGACCGATGCTCTCGTGTGGGTCGGTCCGCCGACGGTCCTCGCGCGAGTCTCCAACGTGCACGCGCCCGTACCCACGCGGGTCGAGCTGATCGCGGGTGCCGATCTCACGCCGGTCGCGAAGCTCGACCTCGACGCGACGTTCTCGCTGGCGGCGGTCACCGGGTCTCGGATCGTGCTCGTCGGTCCCGACGTGCAGGGTGCGTTGACCAAGGTCGTCGTCGTCCGCACGGCGGGGACCGGTCTCGGCGCACAGCCGCTCGACGTCAACGGCGTGCCGGTCGAGCACGTCGTCGGCCTCGGCTCGAACCAGCTCTTCTTCGTGCTCCGCAAGGACGCGATGCAGATCTTCGACGGCTCGACGTCGCGGTCGCTCGGGAAGGCCGGTCTGCCGATTCCGCCGCCGCCGCGCACGCTCGGCAACGCGCTCGGCCACGCGTGGGCGATCCACGCGAGCACGCCGGACATCTTCGTCTACCGGATGTCCGACGGACGACCGTTCCGCCACGCGGTCGGCGCGCCGATCGAGCAGGTGATCAGCCATCCCGCATCGCCGGTGATCGTGATCGTCACGCCGCGCGGCCCCGTGCGTCTGCATTGCCAAGCGCACTCGCTCACGCTGATCGACTGCCCGTGGACCGCAGGCACGGAGCTGGCGCTCGTGCCAGGGGCCACCGCCGATGACGTCTCGCTGATCGGCCTCGCGCCCGACGCTGAGGTCCCGTGGCGGGTTTCCGTCGGCAAGCCCGCGCTTACGTAAGCGCTTCGATCAGCGCTTCGATCAGCGCGCGATCAGCGCTTCGATCAGCGCGCGATCACAGCTTCATGATCGAGGCGGACTTGCTCGACGCCTTCTCGAACTCGGACTTCGCGCTCGTCGCTGCATCGAGCGAGCGATAGCTGCCCATGCGCACGCGATAGAACGTCCCCTTGCCCTCGACGTCCGCTTGCGTGATCTGCGCCTGGTAGCCCTGCTCCTTCATCTTCGCGAGATATGCCTCGGCCTCGGCCTTGTCCTGGAACGACGAGAGCTGGAGCGTGTAGCGAGTCTTCTCCTCTTTCGTCGGCTCGGCCTTGTCCTCGGCCTTCTCCGACGGCTTTTCGATGGGCTTGTCCGCGACCTTCTTCGGCTCGTCCTTCTTCTCGGTCTTCGCGTCGGTCTTCGCGTCGGTCTTCGCGTCGGTCTTCGCGTCGGTCTTCGCGTCGGTCTTCGCGTCGGTCTTCGCGTCGG
>Ga0154020_10005240_pt1 | contig 15353 bp, 13 predicted proteins | sample Klosneuvirus_201_FD_109709 | JGI IMG/M metagenome (GOLD analysis project Ga0154020, IMG submission 109709) | Active sludge microbial communities from wastewater, Klosterneuburg, Austria - Klosneuvirus_20160825_MG | ecosystem: Engineered > WWTP > Aerobic digester > Activated sludge | place...
TCGGCATGTTTGCGCCGGGGTTTTTCACGGGTCATCTGATCAAGCGTTTTGGTGCGCTTCCCATCATGGGTGTGGGGGTTCTGCTCAATGCGTTGTGCATCGCCATTGCGCTCTCGGGCGTTGATTTGCACCAGTTTCTGGCGGCCCTTTTCCTGCTGGGTGTAGGGTGGAACTTCCTGTTCACGGGCAGTACCACGCTGTCTTTGCAGACCTACACGCCTGCGGAGAAAGATAGGGCACAGGGCGCACTGAATTTCTTCATGTTTGCCACACTGGCTGTCAGCTCATTTGCATCCGGCGTGCTGGTCACCACGCGTGGCTGGACATTGCTGAACATCGGCTCGCTGGTACCTGTAGCAATGACAGGTGCTGCGCTGGTATGGCTGATGATGCGGCCAGCAAGACCGGCATCGGTCGAAGCTCCCTAGAACCAGAACCGGCTGTCCAGCCAGCGCTTGAGTTCCTCGAATACGGGTTCATTTTTCAGCTCGTTGAATATCTCGTGGTACATCGACTCAAAACAGCGTGATGTCACGACGGCCTTGGGCGCTATGGTGGCAAAGGCACGGCTTCCAGCCGGATTGACCAATCTGTCCTCTCCAGCCCACATCAGCAAGGTCGGCACCTTCCATTGAGGAGCTTTGGCCAGGACAGGCGGACCTGCATCGACAATGAACTTGGCGAGCCGGCCGGATACCCGGTCATGCACGAGACGGTCGGCCTTGTACGCAGCGACCACTGCCGGATCGTGTGAAATGAAAGACGCATCCAGCCCGTTGCCGACCCGCAGGTTGGGGGCAAACCGGGGCACCACACCCATCATGATTTTCTGGACACTGTTCAGCCCGGGCGACAGTGCGGGCGATGACATGATCAGCCCATCTACCGGGCGAACACCCAGCGACACAAACCGGCCGGCCACCAGCCCCCCCATGCTGTGACCCAGCAGAATCAATGGCGTGCCATTGTCAACACGTATGCGGGTGCTGTCCACGATGTCGGCCAGATCATCCAGCAGCCGCGTGCTACCGGGCAAACCACCACGCACACCGCCCGATTCGCCGTGACCGTACTGGTCCAGGCCGCGCACCGCAAAGCCCCACTCGTTCAGCCGCTGGGCCACATGGTCGTAACGACCGGCATGCTCTCCCAACCCGTGAACAATGACGATCACGCCACGGCATTTTTGACCTTTCTCCAGCGGCCAGTCCTGAATGGCAATGTTGTCGCCGTCCTGGGCAACAAAGGTGGAGAGGGTTGAGTCAGTCGACATGGGGGCGTCCAGGAGCAATTCAGGGCATTTGAGCCATGACATGGGCCACTGCAGCCGTGAGTTTCTTGGCATACGGAACATGCAAAAACTCGTTGGGGCCATGCGCATTGCTCTTGGGGCCCAGAACCCCGCACACCATCATCTGCGCCTTGGGGAAGCCTGCGGAGAGCATGCTCATCAATGGAATGGTGCCGCCCTGGCCGATGTAACCGCAAGGTGAACCAAAGTGGGCATTGGAGGCGGCATGCAACGCCGATTCAAACCACGGCGTGGTTGCTGGTGCGTTCCAGCCGGTGGCGCTGCCCGCACCTTCAAAGGTGATTTTGGCCTGATACGGCGCGTTATCTTCCAGCAACTGCTTCATTTCCTGCACCGCCTGTGCTGCATCTATCAATGGCGGCAACCGCAAGCTCAGCTTGAAGGCGGTGTAGGGCCGCAGCACATTGCCGGCATCCTTGATGGCAGGAAAACCCTCCGCTCCGGTGACACTCAGCGTGGGTGTCCAGGTGCGGTTCAGCAGCGCCTGCACCGGGTCCGTCGTGGTAGGCAATGTGAACACGGATGAGCCAGCACAGTCATAGTGCGCCCACGGGAACCGCTTGTGAACCTCGTCCCCCAAAATCGCGGCGGTGGCCCGCGCCTGGTTCAGCCGCTCAGCCGGCACTTCGCAATGAAAACTGGCCGGCAGCAAACGCCCGGTTGCACTGTCTTCCAGACGGTCCAGCACTTGGCGCATGATGCGAAAACTCGACGGCACCAGACCACTGGCATCACCTGAGTGAATGCCTTCGGTCAGCACCTCTACCTTCAGCGTGCCGCTGGCCATGCCGCGCAGGCTGGTAGTCAGCCACAACTGGTCGTAATTACCAGCGCCAGAGTCCAGACAAATCACCAGTGCCACATCGCCCAAGCGTGTGCGCAGGGCATCCACATAAGGCAGCAAATCGTAGGAGCCACTTTCTTCACACGTCTCGATCAGCCCGACGATGCGCGGATGGGGAACGTTCTGGTTTTTCAGCGCTTGAACGGCTGCAATACTGGCATATACCGCATAGCCATCATCTGCCCCACCCCGGCCATACAGTTTGCCGTCTTCGAATTTGGGCGTCCAAGGGCCCAAATCTGATCGCCAGCCATTGAATTCGGGTTGTTTGTCCAGGTGACCGTACATCAGGACGGTTTGCGTGCTGTTCGCCCTGGTCGCAGGAATTTCAAAAAACAGCACCGGTGTGCGACCTTCCAGCCGGACGATTTCCAGCATCAACCCCGGCACTTTCTGGGCTTCGACCCAAGCCGCTGCATTGCGAACGACCGTATCAATGTAACCATGCTGCAACCAGTCCGCATCAAAGCCAGGAGATTTGGCAGGAATGCCGATGTAATCCGTGATCTGACGGACGATATCGCCGTCCCATTGACGGGTCACATCGGACAGGGCGAGAGCGCTGTCCAGCAGACCGGCCGGAAGCTCGCGGTGAAGAGGTGCGTTCATGAATGAATCTCCCGATTTTGACAACGGGCGTAACCCGTCAAGATAGCTACTTTACCTGCGCAGGCAAGTGTGCGCCAGCACCTGGCCAGCGCCTCAGGTGTAACCCTGATCCCGCAACCCCCATGTAAACTGCAGACATGCCCCACCTGGTAGAAAACCTCGCCAACCTGACAACCCACAAGGACCGGGATGAGTTGGAGATCGCGCTCGTCCTGACGATCAAGGACCTGCTTGCCCCGCTCACCATTGCGATCTGCCGAATCGTGGGCGAGCGGGATGATGAACGCTGGTTTACATGCACCTTCCTGGGCCCCGGAGAGCGCGTGCCAAAGACCGACTCCGCATGGAACAACCGCGACATCTTGCCCAGGCTGTCCGATCACCCCCTGCGACAACAGGCATTTGATACGCAACAAGTGATACGGCAGATCAGCTCACCCAATATCACGGTGTTCCCGCTGTCCAGAAGTTTTGAAATGCGAAGCGTGCTCGAAGTTCATACCGAAGGCCCGTTGGCGGAAGAGTCCATCAAGCTGGTCACAGGCGTGTTGCGTCTCTACAGTAATTTTCAGAATCTGCTGGACTACGGTGAGCGCGATACGCTGACCGAGTTACTCAACCGGAAAACATTTGACGGCGCCTTCATGAAGGCGACCATCGAACAGAACAAGGCGTCAGATCTGGAGCAGAATGACCGCAGGGATGCATCCGGTGCAGGCCGCTATTGGCTGGCAATGATCGACATTGACCATTTCAAACGGGTCAATGACACTTACGGCCACCTGATTGGTGACGAAGTGCTGCTGCTGTTAGCCCGCCTGATGCGAACCTGTTTTCGATTTCACGACCAACTCTACCGCTTTGGGGGCGAAGAGTTCGTGGTGCTGATGCGCTGCAAGAACGAAGTGGACGCAGGCCATGCACTGGAGCGACTGAGAAAAAGCACCGAGAACCATCTATTCCCTCAAGTCGGCCACATCACCATCAGCATTGGCTTCTCTGAGGTACGTACCGGTGACACACCCAGCGGAGCATTCGAGCGGGCAGACAAAGCGGTTTACCATGCCAAGGCCAGTGGCCGCAATCGGGTGTGCAGCCATGCAGCGCTGGTTGTCGAGGGGATATTGGTGGAACAAGCCACCAATATGGGTGACGTCGAACTCTTCTAGCGCCAGGGAAACTAGGTGGCCTTCCTGGGTGTCAGCGAAATGCTAAGGCCTTGCGGTGTCACCTGAAAACCGCCGGGCGCATAGCCCCAGCCGTTCACCACACTCAGGTCTTTGGCACTGATTTGATGCAGTGAAAAATCGTTGAGCAAACGTTCAGCGAGGAATGGCGCCAATCCGTTCACCAATGGTTGATACCGCTCGGGTACACCCGTTAGCTGAAGGCTATTTACCTTGACCCCGGTCAGGCGAATGGTATTGTCCGATGGCTCAAAACGCAAGCCGTAGTCCATCGACAACGATCCCTGAAAGGCAGAACGCAGCAGGCGTTCGCTGAGGTTGAGCTCCATCTCGGTCGCGATGCGGTTGGTATCAGGCAGGAGTTTGATGCGTGGAGCCAGCGCCTGCAGATCCAGCAGTTCTGCCACACGCTCGTTGAACGGAAACCGTTTGGCGATCAATTCCAGCAACTGGGCCTGGCTGATAGTGTAAGAACGCGGACCCGGACTGAGGGCGGCGCAGCCCGCTAGCGCTACCATTGCCAAACCCAGCACGAGCATTCGAACATAGTGAACCATTGGTTTTCTCCCTGCAACGTGTTGATCCGATAGCATCATATTGCAGCCGTCAAAAGGTGGGCGGCCGACGCTCGCGCAAAGAGGCCACCCCCTCCTGAACGTCCGGCCCGCCAAAACCCATGAACTCCAGCGCCAGCGAGGCATCGAATGAAGGGCCTGCCTGACGCAGCCAGTTGTTGAGTGCGTATTTTGTCCATCGAATAGCCGTTTGCGAGCCTGCCGCCAGCTTGTCTGCCACTTCCCAGGCTTTGGGCAACAGCTGGTCATCAGCTACGGCCAGTGATATCAGACCCATGCGCTCGGCCTCGTCTCCGCTAATGGGCTCGCACAACAGCAGGTAGTACTTGGCCTTGGCCATGCCGCATAACAAGGGCCAAATGATGGCAGCATGGTCCCCGGCGGCAACTCCCAGCCGCGTATGGCCATCCACAATCTTCGCCGATCGGGCCGCGATCGAAATATCGGCAAGCAGACCCGCTACCAGGCCGGCACCAACAGCCGGGCCATGAATGGCACTGACAATGGGTTTGTCGCAATTGATGACGTTGTAGACCAGATCGCGCGCTTCCTTCCATACACGCGTACGCACCGTGAAATCATTGGCCATGTCCTGCACCAGCGCCAGATCACCGCCACCGGAAAAGCCCATGCCTTCCCCGCGCAATACTGCGCAACGCACGCTGTCATCAGCACCAACATCACGCCAGATTTCCGTGAGTTCACGGTGGCCGTCATGGCCAGCAGTAGGCAGCTTGCCGTTGGTGCCGGTTTTCATCTGGATATCCAGCACGGAGTCCCCTACGCCACGACGGGTGATTTGAAGCGTCTGGTAGCGACTGTAGTCAATGGCTGCATGGCTCATGGCGTCTCCTTGGGCAATGGAACATGTTCCGTGCATTGTCTGCGGTGTTGATCTTGGTCAAAGAAGGATTCCGCTGTAGAGTGCATGATCAAACTGTTGATAGAAAGAGATTAATGTATGGACAAACACCAGGCCGATCCTTACCGCCAGCAGTTGCAGGCCATGCGTACTGCGCTGCTGGCCCAGATTGCACAACAACGCGGCGGTATCGTGAGCCGTGCAGATGCTGCGGTCGCGCATTTCGAGCGTCCGGAAGATTCGCGGGCACAGGTGACTACTGAACGGGAAACCGAATTCGCCATTGCCGAGCATGAAACCGCCGAGCTCAACGCCATTGATGCGGCGCTGAAGCGCATTGATGCCGGGAATTATGGGGAATGCACAGAATGTGGCGTTGATATCGGGGCTGCGCGGTTGCACGCCGCGCCTGAAGCCCAGCGCTGCATTCCCTGCCAGGAAAAATTTGAACATCAACACACCATCTGAAAGAAACGCTTGCATGACTACTTTCCATGCCGTCGTCTGGATCGACCATATCGAAGCCCATGTTGCGCAGTTTGACCGCGAACATGTCGAATCGCACCGCGTCAAGTCGCGCAGCCATCATAAACATCAGGGCAAAGCGGAAGACAGTGCCTCTTTTTTCGCGGACGTCGCCAAGGCACTGGCCGGGGCACATGAAGTATTGCTGACCGGCCCTGGTCTGACGCGAACCAAGTTCAGCGAATGGGCAGTTGCACACCAGCCTGCCGTGGCCAGAACCATCGTGGGTTCCGAACCCTGCGACCATCCGACGGACGGGCAGTTGGTGGCCTTTGCCAAGCGTTACTTCAGGAAATTTGACAGAATGGCCGGGGATCCTTCCGTCGCCTGAGCCATTCTCTGGAGCAGGGGGGAACGGGCTCAGATCCAGCCAGTAAACCTAACCGCCAGCCCTGCCAGAGCGCAGGCGGCGATTGCCGGGATCACGCCAATCTTGTAGCGCAGCAGGGCGAGGGCCGCAGTAAAGGCAATCAACAGCCCCACCCAGTCTAATTGGGATAGAAATGCGCCTGTAGCCCCCTTTTTATACGCGATATACGCTATGAAAAACAGAGCAAGACTGGCAATCACCCCTACCACTGCGGCCGTGATGGCTGTCAGTGGTGCTGTGAAGTGCAGTTTGCCGTGGGTAGACTCCACCACCGGCCCGCCAGCCAGGGCTGCACCCAGGAACAGGGCGTCCGGCCCCAGCACCTGTTTTGTCCAGCCACCCACAAACCCGACAAACGCCACCACCATAATCAGAGGTCCGGGCGTGGTTTCACCCAAGGCCAGGCCATCAATCATCTGGGGTCCGGTAAGCCAGCCAAACTGCTCGACTGCCCCCTGATACACATAAGGCAGAACGGCGTATGCGCCTCCGAAGGTTAGAAGTGCGGCCTTGGTGAAGAACCAGCCCATTTGCGTCACCGCGCCATGCCAGCCCTGCCATGCCACCAGCATCGCCACCGGCAGCAGCCACAACGCCGCGCCGATAACCAGCACCTTGACAAGGCGGGACTTCTTGAAGCGCGCATGTTCGGGTGTGGGTGTGTCATCGTCAATCGTTGCTGGCCCATAACCCGACCTGGCAGCGCCATGGCCACCGCCGCCGGCAAATCGGCCGGGCATCCACCGTGCTCCCAGCCAACCGATCCCGGCGGCACTCAGCACAATCAGCGGAAACGGCACGTCAAAGAAGTAGATTGGTATGAAATTCATAGCTGCTACTGTCCACAATACAGGGGCTACTGACGGTTTTTTCAATGTTTTGGAACCAATCCGGTGCACCGCCTGCAACACGATGACCGCTACCGCGGGCTTGATTCCATGCAGAAGCCCGGCCACCCAGGGAACCTGGCCGAACACCACGTACACCCAGCTCAGACCAATCAGGATGAACAGCGACGGCAACACAAACAGTGCGCCCGCCACCACCCCACCCCACGTGCGATGCATCAACCAGCCAATGTAGGTGGCCAGTTGCTGTGCCTCTGGCCCGGGCAGCAACATGCAGTAGTTCAGCGCGTGCAGAAACCGCTTCTCTGAAATCCAGCGTTTCTGCTCCGCCAACTCGCGGTGCATGATGGCGATCTGTCCGGCAGGCCCCCAAAACTGATGAAGCCCAGTTTGAGCCAGAACTTCAAGGCCTCACTAAAACTTACGCCGTCATTTGTTTGCTGGACAGGCGCATTTATGCTTTTGCTCCAGCCATGCTCTCGGGTTTCCAGTTGTGGGGTTCACCCGTTGCGCTCACCTTGTCGCAGCACCAGGCATACAGCGCGTCGTACAGAGGCATGGCAGCCTCCAGCATGGCCAGGTCATCTCCGGCATGCAGGCGGGAAAAGCCAAGCGACAGGACCAGCAGGCCTGCCGACTGCGGTGCCAGATCGAGGCGATCAGTGTCGGCACCCCGCACGATGGTGGCCAACAGGTTCAGCGCTGGTTCTGACAGATCAAACCCCCTCAGCACGGCATCAAAGCTGCAGCACTCACCTTCGTGTGACACTGGCGCGCCGGGAATGTCATACGCCATGGCCCCCAGACGCTTCGCTTCGGCAAACACCTGCGCGGTTGGCACATAGAAGAACTCAGCGCGAGGCGCGTTCGCCAGTTACCCCCCAGTCAGGTCGCTTGATGATGGCCGGGGCGGGCTGTGCGCGCCACTGGGCAATGTCTTTTTCGGCGTCTGCGCCGTCTTCTCCCCCCTCGATACCGCCCGCCAGGGCATGTGCATCCCAGCCTGTCGCCCGCAGGGTGGCCACGGCATCGGCGCTGACGTTGTGCCCGTAAACGCAATACACCACGACTTCACGCGGCAACTGGGCCGCAGCAAAAGCCGCCACTTCTTCAGGTGCGCAGCGCACCGGCCAGCAGGCGCGGGTTCTCGCGAAATTTGGCATCGCGCCGCACATCCAGCAGCAACGGCGCATCAGCCCGGCCCAGACGGGCAGCAAGTTGTTGCGGAGAAATGGAAAAAGAGGAATTGATAGAGGTGTCCACAAAATGCTCCAAAGCGTTACCAGCTATTGGACGGGACACCGTCTTGGGGCTTGTTGGAGCCCGATGCCGGGGAGCTGAAACCCCGACAGACGCAATGTATCACATGCTTGCGAACGGTTCAGCAGCTCTGCTCATACGCCAGAAGCACCTCTGCAGCCACCTTTATTTCGGCGTGCCGATTTGCCGGCGATGCGCTGAGCAAAGGCAAGTGAGCGCCCATATCGGCCACGCCGCAAAGGGTTACTGCATCGTGCAGGACACGAATGAGTGATATCGAGTCACGCAGTGTTTCCAGCGGCAAAAACCGTGCATGAATAGCCTGGGCACGCGCTGTGTCGTTTTGTTTGAGTGCCTGAAGCAGCGCCATGGATGCCTTGGGTGCAATGCAACCCGAGCCGGTGGTGTAGGACGCCAGACCAAAACGCGCCAGGTGCACCAGGGTTGGACGCTCGCCCATACCACTGACAATTTTGGCTGCCGTGATTCGGTCAATCAGCGCCTGCAGGTAAGGATCATTTGCCGGCTCATCCCGCACGATGGCGTATTTGACAGCGATGATGCGCCCCTCGTCCACCAGCCGGCCCAGAGTTTCGATGTCCACGTACTGCTCGCTCTTGATGTACAGCGTGACGGGTATGCCCGCTGTATCCACAAACTTGGATATGCCAGTGGCAACGCCTTCCGGCGTGGTGAAGCCCTGCATCGGCAACACCATGGCCGTACGGTAACCCGTGCCTTTCAGCAACTGGGCTTGATCCATCATTTTTCCGAAGTCCGGACCAATCGCCGGGATCACACGGGTAGTGTCTGCAGCGTCAGCAGCGAGTTGCTCCAGCAGGTGTGCGTAATCACGGATCGACGTGTGATACAGGTTCGCATTGCCGCCATAAAGCAGGGTTCGAAATCCGCCCGCTTCGATGTGCTTGATGAGCTTGCGATTTTGCGCGTCGTCAAGCGATAAATCGGCTCGTCGCGCCAAAGGTGGGACGGCCAGAACCGAATGAGAAAACTCGTCATCCTTCAAAGGATCGATGTTCATGGATGGATGGTGGGTAATGTGTTTCGGGGGATAGGCTTGGGCAGCCTCAACGGCTTTGGATCTTCCAAAGCAGATTTTGCGACAAATTGTCGAGTTGTACGATAACTTATCTATAAACACATAGGCAGCGTTGGTATATTTTGAGAAATCTAGGGTTAACCCGAGTGCAGTTCGATTGACATGGTAAATTTCTTCTGAGAAAGTTACACCGTTAGTCATCAGTCATCAGTTATCTTCCCACGATTGCTTTCTTGTGACTGATTCAGGTGCCGGGCGAAAGCCACGGTCATGTTGATGTGAGTGACGCATGCAGAGATGGCAACAACGCCTGTTTCTGGGGTTTGAAACATTTTTCGGAGAACATCTATGAAAGAAGAGACAACAACAAGCTCGAGTGCCACAAGCGCCGGTCGGCGCACCGTGCTCAAGGGCTTTGCCGGTGCGGCTGCATTGGCCGGCATGGGCCACTCTGCGTTCGCGCAACAGGCCAAAGAAGCACCGACACTGGGAAAACTGGTTGCTGACGGCAAGCTACCGGCGTTAGCACAGCGGTTGCCTGCGTCACCCCTCGTGGTTCAGGCCGAAAAAGTAGGGGTGTACGGCGGCGCACTGCGGCGCGGTCTGCGCGGCAGTGCAGACCACAACGGTATTCTGCGGATGGTAGGCAACCAGGGATTGGTGCGCTGGAATCTGGCGTTCACCGAGGTGTTGCCCGGTGTAGCAGAGAAGTGGGATGTCAACGCCACCTCAACCGAGTTCACTTTTTACTTGCGCAAGGGCATGAAGTGGTCTGATGGCAAGCCTTTCACGGCAGATGACGTGGTGTTCTCGATTGAAGAGTGTGCAAAAAACCCGGAGCTGTATAAATCCGTTCCCTCCACGCTGGTCATCGCCAACAAACCAGCGCAAGTTGTCAAAATAGATGACAGCACGGTGAAGTTCACCTTTGCCACACCTTACGCAATGTTCCTGGAGCAACTGGCCACACCGCTGGGACAATACCCCACGCTGTTCCCCAAACACTATTGCAGCCAGTTTCACCCCAAGTACAACACCAACGTGGCCGCGCAAGCCAAGGCAGCCAACCAGTCCGATTGGGCAGGCCTGTTCCGCAGCAAATGTGGTGACATTGAAATCCCGGCCCGTTGGGGCAACGTCGAGAAACCCACGCTGGATCCCTGGGTGGTCACTGAAGCGTACTCTGGTGGCGTGACCCGCGTCGTGATGGAACGCAACCCCTACTTCTGGCAGGTTGACCAGGCTGGGCAGCAACTCCCCTACATTGACCGGCTCAATTTCAGCATCGCGCAGGACGTCGAATCGCTGATGCTGGACGCACTGTCGGGCAAGCTCGACATTCAGGAACGTCACATCGATTCGCTGCAAAACAAGCCTACCTTGTCGCAAAACCAGCAGAAGGGTGGCTACCGCCTGTTAGAACTGGTTGCAACGAGTGCGCAGCAAGTCCAGATTTATCTGAATTTGACCCACAAAGACCCGAAGATGCGCGAGATGTTCGCAAACAAGCAGTTCCGCCAGGCGCTGTCCCTCGGCATGAATCGCAAGGAGATCATCGATCTGGTGTACCTCGGGCAGTCAGAGCCCTACCAAACCGGACCGCGCCCCGGACACCCCTGGTACAACGAAAAACTGGCTCGCCAGTTCACCAACCATGATCCCAAACAGGCCAACGAAATCCTGGACAGAATTGGCTATGGCAAACGCGATGCGCAGAAGTTCCGTTTACGTCCGGATGGACAACGCGTGTTCTTCTCAATTGACGTGATCCCTACGCTGTATCCTGATGCGGTGGACACGCTTGAGTTGGTCAAGCGCCATTGGGCCGAGATTGGTGTGGACATGAAGGTGAACACGATTGAGCGGGCGCTCTACTACACCCGTGGCGACAGCAATGACCATGACGCAGCCACCTGGCCCGGGCCCGGCGGGCTGGACCCGATGCTGGATCCGCGCGACTATTACGCTCAGCACATTCAAGGTTCGCGTTACGCGATTCCCTGGACCCAATGGTTTGCGTCAGGTGGCAAAGACGGCCAGGAGCCGCCAGAAAGCCAGAAGCAGCGCAAGAAACTGTTTGATGATGCGCTGGCGACTGCCGACCTGAAGAAACGCGGTGAAGCCATGAAAAAAGTATTCGACCTTGCTGCCGAGTCTTTTGAAACCATCGGCGTCTGTCTGGCGGTGAACACCTTTGGCATTGTCAAAACGAACCTGCAAAACGTGCCCAAGAGTTACCCCAACTCCTGGGCGTGGCCAAACCCTGGCCCAGCGTTGCCGCAGCAGTTCTTCTTTACACGCACCTAAAGCCCGAGGTTCTGTCTGCACAGGTACCCGGGTAGGAGACGCATGGCCGTCTGCTACCCGGGTGTCGCCTTCAAGGGATACCCCGCATGTTTGCCTTCATCGTCAAACGGCTTCTATGGATGTTGCCGTTTCTTGTCGCGATCAGTTTTCTGTCATTTGTGCTGATCCAGTTGCCGCCGGGCGACTATGTCACCACCTACATCGCCACATTGGCCGCCTCCAATGAGGTAGTCGACCAGAACACGGCGGCCGATCTCAGAAGCCGGTTCGGGCTGGACCAACCCATGATCGTTCAGTATTGGAAATGGATTTCCAACATCATTTTCCGTGGTGATTTCGGATTGAGTTTTGAGTGGCAACAACCCGTGGGCGACCTGATTTGGGAACGCATGGCTCTGACGCTGGTGTTGACGTTTTCCACATTGTTGGTGACTTGGGGCATCGCCCTGCCCATCGGCGTTTTTTCTGCCGTCAAAAAATACTCGATCGGTGACTACGTTGTCACCTTTCTGTCTTTTCTGGGGCTGGCCGTACCTAGCTTTCTGCTGGCACTGGTGCTGATGTACATCGCTGCTGTTGAGTTTGGACAAAACGTAGGTGGCCTGTTTTCCGAGCAATACCTGACAGCCCCCTGGAGCATCGCCAAGGTGGTGGACATGCTGCAGCATTTGTGGATCCCGGTGATCATTCTGGCCGTTTCCGGAACCGCCAGCCTGATTCGCGTCATGCGGGCCAATATGCTGGACGAGCTCAACCGGCCTTATGTGACGACTGCACGAGCCAAGGGGTTGTCAGAGTTCACGCTGCTGGTGAAATACCCCATGCGTCTGGCACTCAACCCCTTCATTTCAACCATTGCATGGCTGCTACCCAACCTGGTATCCGGCTCCATCATCGTGGCCATTGTGCTGAGTCTTCCCACAGCCGGGCCATTGCTGCTGCAGTCCCTCATGAGCCAGGACATGTACCTGGCCGGTGCCTTCATCCTACTGATCTGCACGTTGACCGTTCTTGGATCGTTGATCAGCGACATCCTTCTGGCGCTGGTTGACCCACGCATTCGCCTCGAGTAATTCGCCTTGAACAATACTACTGCTCCCTCCCCGGTCGCCGATGGCGCGGGTGATCTGGTATTCAGCCGTCTGGCCGTTGCCTCCCAATGGCAACTGGTCTGGTGGGCTTTCAAACGCCATCGTCTGGCCATGGTGGGTCTGTTTGTCACAATTGTTTTGTATGTGGTAGCGGTTGTACCCGGGTTCTTCGCCGTGAACGACCCATCCCAGCAAAACCGACGTGCGGTGTTTCACCCACCACAGGCACTGCACATCATCGACTCTGGCGAGAACGGGTCATGGTCGATACGACCCTATATTCATCCTTACGTTCTGGCGCGCGACCCGGTCACATTGGCTTCCGTTTACAAGGAAGACGGCGAGCGCAAGGTCTACCTGCAGATGTTTGGTGAAGGTTACGAGTATTCCGTGCTGGGCCTGTTCAACGCACGCACACATCTCTTTGCATCTCAGGACGCGAGTCAGCCCCTGTTCTTTTTCGGTGCAGATCGCCTGGGACGCTGCGTGTACAGCCGCATTATGCTGGGCGCCCAGATTTCCCTTTCCGTCGGTTTACTGGGTGTGTTCCTGTCACTCACACTCGGAATCATTCTGGGCGGCATCTCTGGTTATTACGGCGGACGCATTGACTTTGCCATCCAGCGGGTGATCGAACTGGTGCTGTCCCTGCCCACTATTCCCATCTGGCTGGCACTGGCGGCCGCTCTTCCCCAAGACTGGCCAGCCACCCTCAATTACCTGATGATCACGGTCATCCTGTCATTAACGGGCTGGGCACAACTGGCCCGAGTGGTACGTGGGCGCTTCCTGAGCCTGCGAACGGAGGAATTCGTGACTGCGGCTCGGCTTGATGGCGCATCTGAAGGGCGCATCATTTTCCGGCATATGTTGCCGAGCTTTTCGAGTCACATCATTGCATCGGTCAGTCTGGCCATTCCTGCCATGATTCTGGCGGAAACATCCCTCAGCTTTCTGGGCCTTGGATTGCAACCACCCACCATCTCATGGGGCGTGTTGTTGCGCGAAGCGCAGAATATTCGTTCAATCGCCACGGCACCCTGGCTATTTGCACCAGGCGCAGCCGTAGTGCTTGCCGTGATTGCCTTGAACTTTTTGGGCGATGGTCTGCGTGACGCATCCGACCCCTACAACAAATGACCATGACCCAAGGCAAATCCAGCACGGTCACTGCAAGCGCGGTGACCCCTCTTCTACAGGTGCGTGATCTGAGCACCCATTTTCCGGTTCGCAACGGCACGATCAAGGCGGTCGATGGTGTTTCGTTTGATGTCGAGCGCGGGCGCACGCTGTGTGTCGTAGGCGAAAGCGGTAGTGGCAAGAGCGTGACCGCTCGGTCCATTCTTCAGATCGTTGATGAGCCTGGGCGCATCATAGGCGGATCGATGGTCTTGAACCGTGCGAACGGCTCCAGCGTTGACCTGGCCAAGCTCCCGTCTCGAGGCAAGGAAATTCGCGCTGTGCGTGGCGCAGAAATCGCCATGATCTTTCAGGAGCCAATGTCATCGCTGTCACCTGTTCACACAGTTGGCAACCAGATCATCGAGGTCTTGCAGCTTCATATCAAAATGTCCAAGGCTGAAGCCCGGGCACGTTGCATTGAGCTGCTGACTCAGGTAGAGATTCCCAATCCCGACAAAGCCGTAGATCGTTACACCTTCGAGTTCTCTGGCGGAATGCGCCAGCGGGTGATGATTGCAATGGCGCTGGCTTGCAACCCGTCGTTACTGATCGCCGACGAACCCACCACTGCTTTGGACGTGACCACGCAGGCCGAGATTCTGGACCTGATCAAACGTCTGCAGCAAAGCCATGGCATGGCCGTGATGTTCATCACACACGACATGGGCGTGGTCGCCGAGATTGCTGACCAGGTCATCGTCATGCGAAACGGCAAGGTCGTCGAAACAGGACCAGTGGACCAGATTTTTCATGCAGCCCAGCACGAGTACACCAAGATGCTGATTGGTTCGGTGTTGAAACTGGGGCGCAAGGCAGACATCCGTGTTCAACGCACAGCACCTACCCAGAAGCAGGAGCCGATTCTGGAAGTGCGCGATCTAGCCATGCATTTTGGTAGCGCCAAGTCATCTACCAAGGCGGTGGATGGTGTTTCGCTAACCCTCATGCCGGGCGAATCCCTGGGCATTGTGGGGGAGTCCGGCTCCGGCAAGACGACCATGGGCCGTTGTTTGCTGCGCGTCTATGACCCCACCGCCGGTGCAATCAACTACCGCCAGCCCGACGGGACGGTAATCGATCTGGTCACGGCCAACAAGCACACACTCAAGCAGTGCCGGCGTGAAATGCGGATGATTTTCCAGGATCCGGTAGGCTCCCTGAATCCACGCATGACGGTCGCCCAGATTGTGGGCGAACCGCTGCTGGTCAACGGGCTAGCATCCGGCAAGGACCTGGATGACCGAGTGGCCGACTTGTTGCAAAGTGTGGGCCTGGAGCCCGCCTGGCGCGAGCGTTACCCGCACGCGTTCTCAGGCGGCCA
>Ga0154020_10005241_pt1 | contig 15353 bp, 14 predicted proteins | sample Klosneuvirus_201_FD_109709 | JGI IMG/M metagenome (GOLD analysis project Ga0154020, IMG submission 109709) | Active sludge microbial communities from wastewater, Klosterneuburg, Austria - Klosneuvirus_20160825_MG | ecosystem: Engineered > WWTP > Aerobic digester > Activated sludge | place...
CATAGCGGCCCGTCAGGGGATGCGCATAGCTGTTGTGCTCTTTAGCCATGACTGAAAGTCTCGCGTCTCGGGTTTCATGTCGCGTGTCCAGGGCCCGCGACGCGAAACACGAGACACAGGACGCCTCCACTTTTCAAGGCTATACTGCCCCTATGCAAGAGGTACTGCGCATTCTTGACGCCAACCTCAACCGTGCCCGTGAAGGTCTGCGCACCGCCGAGGAATACGCGCGCTTTGTCGTCAATAACGCCGCTGCCCTGGGGATGCTGAAAACAGTCCGGCGCGGGCTTGAAGGCGTAATTGAGGCTTTGGGCCCAGCCGCGCCGTCGTTGCTGACCGCGCGCGATGTGCCCGGGGACATCGGTGTTGAACCTCAAGCCCCAGCGGAGCGGCAAACAAGCAGCGACGTGGCGCAGGCCGGAATCAAGCGTGCGCAGGAAGCCCTGCGCGTTATCGAGGAGTACTCGCATCTCGTGGCCAGCGGCGCACCGGCTTTGGCCGCGCAGGCGCGTTACGCGCTCTATGAAGCCGAGCAGTGTTTGTTCGCTCAGGCGCCCAATCCGATGCTGGCGAGGCTGACCAGGGAACCGGTCATGGTGATCGTGACGCGGCGCATGTGCCACAGCAGTTGGCGCACGCTGCTGGAAGATTTGCTCGAGGCCGGGGCGCGGGTGTTTCAGTTGCGCGAAAAGCGGCTGTCTGCGCGCGACTTCACGCTCTACGCACAGCAGTTTGCCGAGCGCGCACGCCGCAAAGACGGCCTGACAATCATCAACGACCGCGCTGATGTGGCCTATGCCAGCGGCGCCGATGGAGTCCACCTCGGGCAAGAAGACCTGCCAATCGTTTCGGCGCGGCGCATGTTGGGCAGGGGTGCCTTGATCGGGCTGAGCTGTCACAATCTCGAGGAAGCCCGGCAGGCCGTCGCGGCCGGGGCTGACTACGTCGGTTTGGGCGCAATGTTCGATACCCGCACAAAAGTCGTAACCAAAATGGCAGGGCCTTCACTACTGGGTGAGGTGGTGCCCAACGTGAACGTGCCGGTGCTGGCCATCGGCGGCATCAAGGCCAGCAACGTGGGCGAATTGGGCAGGGCGGGTGCGAAACACGCCGCCGTGTGCAGCGCCATTATTCGCTCGCGCACGCCCGGCAAGGCCTACCGTGACCTTGTGGACGCCCTGAGAAGCGGCACTAAGATTGAAGAGCCCGAGTCCCTCCCCACGACAGAGGTTTCGCCATGAGAACGTTTGCGGCAGCGCTGGTGCTCCTGCTGGCCTTTGTTGCCCAGGTGCGGGCCGAAGAGGAAGTCGAGCAGGTCAAGATTGAGCTTAAATCCGGCGAAAGCGTGCCCGGCGCCCTGAAGGACGTGACCGACGACGGCGTGACACTATTGGGCGCCGATGGCTCGCAGTTATTCATCAAGTGGTCGTACACGCGAGGCGACAAGCATTTTGAACTGCGCAAGCGCGCCTGCAACTACAAGAGTCTCTCCAGCATCATCAGCCTCGCCGACTTCTGCCACGACTTTGCCCTCGACCGCAAAGAAGCCGAAGCGCTGGTCGAAGCGCTGAAACTTGCACCCACAGACGAGAAGCTCAAGGCGCGACTGGCCGATCTGCCCAAGTTCGATGACCTCAAGCCGCCAACGCCTGAAGTCAAACCGCCCGAGCCGGAAAAACAGCCCGATCCGCCGCCCAAGGAGCCCGATCCGGTTCCGCCCACGACGGTTGAACTGGTGCTCAAGCTCGACAGTAACGAAGCTGATCTGGTCGCACCGCTGACCAAGGCGCTGGAGAAACTCGGCTATAAGTTGTCCACCGGCGCCGATCACGACATCCTCGTCAAGCTGAACGTTGACCTGACGCTGGTGAAAAACCCCAAGTGGATGGGCGCCGAACTTTACGCCATTTATGACGGTACAGCTAAGTACCAGTTGTTCGGAAAGGCGGAGAAGGCCGCCTTCGACGAGCGAAGTGTCGAGGCCAAGAACGTGCGCAGCAACAAGGACAAAGTCGAAGCCAAGAAGATGGTGCTGGACGATCTCGCCGACAAGCTCAAGGACCCGATTCACAACGCGCTGCGCAAGCGCAAGAAGTAGTGCCTGTCACCGGAAGTAGAAGCGCGGCCCGAAGCCGCGCTTTTCTATGGGTTGGCCGGAGGTGCAGCTTCGTTCGAGGGTTTCTCGGGCTCTTCGAACTTGGGTTCGATGGGCGGAAGCTCTTTTTCCTCGGGCTTCACGAGCTTCTTTGGGAAGAGCAAAGAGGCGGCAATCGCCACGCCGAGCACGCCGAAGATCACGCCCAGCGAGATATTGATATCCAGATGGAACGGTTTGGCTTCGGTATAGGTCTCGGGCCAGAAATAGGCAGCCACCGGCGGCGCGAGCATCTTCCCGCCGATGAATGAAAGCACGATGCCCAGGCCATACTTGAGGTAATGGAACAAGCCCATGATCGCCGCGAGCGCAAAGTAAAGCGCGCGCAAGCCCAGGATCGCGAACACGTTGCTGGTGTAAACAATGAAGGTGTCCTTCGAGATGAGAAGCACCGCCGGCACCGAGTCGATGGCAAATATGACGTCGGTGATCTCGATCAGAAGCAACACGATGAAGAGTTGGGTCACGTGGAACTTGCCGTTCACACGTTTGAAAAACTTGCCCTCGTGGTCGCCTTCGTAAACGGGCAGCGCTTTGCGGATCATCCGGAAGACGATGTTCTTCTGCGGCTCTGGCTCTTTCTCGCCTGCGAACAGAAGCTTGATGCCGGTGAACAGCAGCAGGCCACCGAAAATGTACAGCACGATCTTGAATTGATTGACCAGCGCGGAGCCGGGAATAATGAACGCAGCGCGCATGACCAGGGCGCCCAGCACGCCCCAGAAGAGCAGTTTGTGCTGGTACTTTGCGTGCACTTTGAACGTCGCGAAAATCAGCACGAAGATGAACAGGTTGTCAACGGAAAGCGCTTTCTCCAGCACCCATGCTGCGGTGTATTCCTTGGCGCGCTCGGGGCCCAGCTCGGGCGTGTAGTAGATCAGTCCGGCAAAGCCAAGTGCGAGTGAGATCCAGACCACGCTCCATGCAAGCGCCTCGCGCACGCGTACTTCGTGTGCTTTGCGGTTGAACACGAGCAGGTCCACGGCCAGCATCGCCAGCACGAAGACCACAAAGCCGATCCACCACAGCGGCCCTTCAGTTTGCAGAATCGCAAGCATGGGAGCGGCACGTTAGAAAAAGCGGGGGCCGCCGCCAGCGGCCCCCGGTGTTCAATTGAGCACAACTTAGCTGTGTTCGCCCAACCAGCGCTCGCAGTCAATGGCGGCCATGGAGCCTGAGCCGGCAGCCGTGATTGCCTGGCGGTAAGTGTGATCCTGCACGTCGCCGCAGGCGAACACGCCCTCGACGCTTGTGTAAGAACTCGGGTGATCCTTGGGCCCGCCCGCGGCGGCACCGGTGACGAGATATCCGTTTTCATCCATCTTGAGCTGGCCCTTGAACAGGTCGGTGTTCGGGATGTGGCCAATCGCCACGAACACGCCGTCAGCCTCGATATCGCTCAATTGCCCGGTCTGGGTGTTTTTGGCCTTAATGCCGCGCACGGTCCCGTTGGGTCGCAGTAGATATTCGACAGGCTGCTCGTTGAGGCGCAGCTTGATCTTGGGGTTCTTTTTCACACGCTCGAGCATGGTCTGGCTTGCGCGGAAAACTTCGCGCCTGTGCACCAGCGTGACATCGGCGAAGTGCGTGAGGTAATGCGCTTCTTCCATGGCGCTGTCGCCGCCGCCGAGCACGAGAACGTGCTTTTTCTTGTAGAAGGCGCCGTCGCACGTCGCACAGGTGTGCAAGCCGCGCGAAATCAGGCTTTCTTCTTTGGGAATACCAAACAGGCGCGAGCGTGCGCCGGTGGAAACGATAACGGTGTCGGCGGTGTATTGTTCGTCAGCGGTGACGACCTTGAAGGGCCGCGTGCTGAAATCAACACTATCGACATCGACCTTCAGGAACGTGGCGCCGAACTCTGTGGCCTGTTCCTCCATGGCGCCCATCAGCTTCTTGCCGTCGATGCCGCCTTTAGGGAAGCCGGGGAAGTTCTCAATTTCGCTGGTGAGCATGAGCTGACCGCCGGGCGGCCCGCCCGCGGTAAAGCCTGCGAGCACGAGAGGCTTGAGGCCGGCGCGGCCCGCATAAATGGCGGCGGTACAGCCCGCGGGGCCCGAGCCGATAACGATGAGACGATGGTGTTGTGGCATAAATTGAAGAGTCCTGGCTTTGGTTTCAGGGGCAGTTCAGGTGCGCGATAGTACGTTTCACTTGTTCCAACATGAAAGGGCCAGCCATTTATTCCATTGGCGGAGATGCTGACCCTAGACCCCAAGCCCAAGCCCCTTTACCCTGCCTGCCCATGGCTGAACGAAAGGTCCACATCTGGTTTGCGCTGTTTCTGGGCTGGATGCTGCCCGGGCTTGGGCATCTCTACGCACGTCGCGCAAAGTATGCCGCGTTCTATTTCGTGGCCATTGCCGGCCTTTACGTTGGCGGCTGGGTATTGTCGCGTGGCAGCGCAGTCAACTGGGATGCCCACGGTACCTATTTCCTGCTCCAGGTGCTGGCCAGCCCGATCACACTTTCGCTGGAATTCATGCGTGACCGCGGCGACATGGGCCTGGGCGAATCACTGCCGATTCTGGATCACCAGAGCGGTACCGTTTACGCCGCCACCGCGGGCCTGTTGAACCTGATCTCGCTGTGCGAACTCTATCGTCGGCACATGGCGCCTGACGCGCCCGGACCAGGCGATACGCTGCGTGCCGAGTTGATCGTCAAACGCAAGGACGACGCCAAAGTGGAGGGCGCGGCATGAACCTGCTGCTTCAATTCTTGCCCGCCGCAATCGCCACCGGCATGGTGCTGGGCGTCAGCCAGTCGCGCGAATTTTCTCGCGGCCTGGTGCGCGGTGCCGTGAACAGCCTGATGCTGGTGGGCGGCATCGTACTGCTGGCGCTGCTCGTCGCCCTGGCCGAGAATCCGCGATTGTTGAGCTAGGCGGAAAGTCCCCTTTCGCGCGCCGGGCAGTCATGCGACAATGGGATCATGCGCGACGCAGTCATCCGCGAGTATGAGCCAAACGAGATCATCAGCCGGCAGGGCAGTCGGGCGGAGCGCGTGATCCTGCTGAAAAAGGGCGCCGTGCGCTCCGTGGTCATCCCGGAAAAAGAAGCCGAAGGTGCTGACGACGCGCGCCTGCGCCGGGGGCGCGACATCAACCTGCACCTGGAAAAGGGTCTGTTTCTGGGCGTCGAAGGCGCGTTGCTGGGCAAGTACACCGAAAGCCTGATAACGGTTGAACCCGCCACAGTCGTTGAAGTTCCGGTGGATGCCCGCGCGATTATTTCAATGATTGCCGAAGACCCGGAATTCGGGCTTTCGCTCTCTCGCTCTCTGGCGCGCAAACTTGTGGGCGCAAACCGGGGGCTGGGTGGCGTGCAGCGTGAAGCTGCGCGGTTTTCGCGCGAGTTGCAGGGGCTGACGACCGATTTCTACAACCTTGTGCACCGTATCCAGGAAGACGCCGAGGGCGAAGACGATGTCCTGCGCGCATTGAGTGTGGCCAAGCGTTCGTGGTCGCACCACATGGGCGAAAGCGGCGGCGCGGAAGTGACGAAGCAGACCACATCACTGATTGCGCGCGTCGTGGATGACAACGCGCTGGCCGGCTCGCAGCAGCGCCTGAAAAAGGGCGATCTTCTCTGCCGCCGCGGCGACCCGGGCAAGAGCGTGTACATCCTGATTTCAGGCCGGTTGTCCGTGCGCATCGGCAACGAGCTGTACGGCATCGTCAGGCCGGGCGAAACGGTGGGGGAGATCTCGGTTCTGCTGGGCGATGAGGAACCTCGCCGAATTGCCGACATCCAGGCCGAGGAGCCCAGCGTGGTGGGCGTGGTGCCGGGGGAAGCCTTTCCGCAATTGTGCAAGGCGCAGCCCAAATTGCTGATCAATATCTGCAAGTTGCTGGCGATGCGCTCGTCAAGCACGCAGCAGCTTGCCGCCGAAAGCGAAGGCGCGCTCAAGGCCGTGCTCGCGAAATTCGGCAGCGAGAAGTGTTCGTTTGTGCCGGATTGTGAAGCTCTCAAGAGCGCGCTGGATCTGCTCATGGAAGAGTTTGACTTCCCGCTGCAGAATGAACACGAGACGCTCACGCGCATGGCTGAGCGCTGGCAGCGCAAAATGGAAGAGTTGCAGCGCCGTGTTTCGCCCGCCCTGGCCGCCGCACCTGCCTGAACTTCAGCGATTGAAGGATGCGTCGCCTTGCACCAGATTTGAAGTAATGACCAGATCGCGCGGCGCGGCTTTGTAAACACCGCGACATTGCGCTGACCACGCCCATGGGTTGACTGAAGTTACCGTGTAATCCGGATCAGAAAAGTAAATGCCGGACAACTCCGTGGGCCCGACGCCGAGCGCCGACTTGTCAAGGCGCGCTGAAGGCGTGCGTTGATACACCACGCGTGCGCGGTCTTTCATGGCCCCCAGTGCCGCGCGCGCTTCGCTGCTGCGGGCCTCTTCAGTATTGCTCGCAATCAGAGGAATGGCCGCCAGCATCAGGATGCCGAGAATGAACGGCACCACAATCAAGCCAACGATGAGCACGATGGCCCAGGTTGGAAAGCCGCTTTTCTGCGCGGGGGGTGGGTAGTAGCCCTGTGGCCCGTATTGCGGATAGCCGGGCTGTGCGTACTGAGGATATCCCTGCTGCTGCGGGAAATGCCCCGGCGGCAACTGCGGCTGCGGATAGGGATTGTCCGGGCGCGGGCCATATCCGGGAGGCGTTTGGCCCTGGTTGAAACCAGGTGGTGTCTGCATGGGACCGCTCATGGGGCTCCTTGAAAGACGCACTCATTCTACAATACTGAACTATGGCCTACAGCTTTCGAATTACCGAGGACTATTGCGAAGCCTCGCTGGCACTGGAGAAAGCCGGCTATGCGTGGACGCCCCGCCCCGGTGACTGGATGCTGGATCGTGATGACGCCTCGGTGGGCATGTTGACGCTGCCGGTGCAGGATCACGCTCAAGTCAAGCGCCTGAACGTGCACATCCCCACCTATGTTCAAGTGAGCGCGATGCTGGAGAACCTTGAGGTGCGCGAAGTGCGCGACCGTGAAATCACATTCATGCTTGGTGATTGCGTGGCAGCGCGTTTTGGCTGCGATGAATTCCAGGCTGATGAAGGCCTGTGCCGGCTCAAGGCCCTGGTGGCGGCGCTGCAACTGAAAGCGCAATCCCCTCGTGCGTGAGGTGGGGTAGCACCTCTTCGATATCTTCGATGTAGGGCGCGAGGTACGCGCCGTAGCCGCCGGTGGCCAGGACGCGAGGCTTCTCGCGATAGATTTGTTTCAGCTCGGCGATGATGTTTTTGGCCAGCCCGACATAGCCATAGAAAACGCCGGAGTTGATGGCCGCAACAGTGTTCTTGCCCAAGACGGGCGGTTTGCCCTGCGGTTTGACCAGCGGCAGCAGCGCGGTTTTCTGGTGCAGGGCCTCCATGGCCAGTCCGATGCCGGGCGTGATGACGCCGCCACAATAGGCGTTGTCCATGAGCACGTCGAAAGTAATGGCCGTGCCGAAGTCCACGACGATCGCATTGCCCTGTGTTCGCGCCTTGGCGGCGAGCGCATTCACAAGCCGATCCTGCCCGACTTGTGCGGGAATATCCGTCCTGTTCTCGATCGGCACTTTGGCATCGCGGCCCAGCACGAGCACCTGTTTGAAACCGTGCCGACGGAGCGCCGCTTCCATGTTCTCGCAGGCGCGCGGATTCACGCTGGCAATGGCGGCAAGCTTCAGTCCCTTGAGCTGTTGTATGCGAAAGGCCGCGAGAATCTCTTCCACGCTTGATGCACTGGCAACTTCGAAACTGAGCACGGCTTCAAGGCCGCGCATGTGCGCGCAAGTGGCGTTAGTGTTGCCGATATCAATGGCCAGGAGTTCAGCAGGCATGGTTATTCAACGGAAGAGCGGACGAGTACCACGTTGCCGTCGCGGTCAACGGCGAGCAAGTCGGGAATTCCGTCGCCGGTAAAATCGGCGAGCGAAAGGTTGGTAGCCGCGAACCCCTTGAGGGCCTTCTTGAGGCTTGCGTCGGCGGCTGCCCCCTTGACGTAACGGCCGTCTCCGGCGTTGACCCAGAGCGTTATCACGACCTCGCCCTCCACGCGCTCTGAGAGCAGCAGGTCCAGGTCACCGTCACGGTCGATGTCGTCAAGGGCCATGTCCAGCAGTTCGCCCTGTGCCGCCGGGCTGCCTGTGAACGGCACAATCTGGCGCTGGGCATCGACGGTGAACAACGTAAGTTGCGTGGCCTCGCCCGGGCGTGCAAAACCCACGGCCAGATCCGCACGCCGATCGCCATTGAAGTCTGCGGGAGAAAGCTCAAAGAAGTGGCCGCGCGCCGTGGTAGTCACGAAGGCGTTGAAGGGCGCGTCGGCATTGCCGGTGCCCTCAAAGAGAACCAAAACCTGTTCCATCGGCGCGTTGCCGGGCTGCATGACCGCCAGAACATCCGGCAGGCCATCGCCGGTAAAATCTGCGCTGCTCAGTTCGCCGGAGAAATTGAGCACACGGCCCGATGGCTCGCGTACCACCGGCAGCGTTGTGTACACGTTCCAGCGGCCCGGCCCGTCGTTGAAGTGGAGCAGGCCCATTTCGCTGGGCCAGAAAACGTCGAAGTGGCCATCGCGGTTGAAATCTCCAAGCGCCGGCGCGCCCATCAGGTTCACGGGCGGAGTGGGCAACAGGCCCTGCAGGTCGTCCTCGAGCCGGCCATCGCCCTTGTTGCGCAACAGCCGCGGGCGGGCGCTGGTGTCCTGGGGAATGAAGAGCAAATCGGGGTAGCTGTCGCGGTCAAAATCAATCGCCTGCAGGATGCCGGGTCCGCCAAGATCCAGCGGCTCGCCAACTTGCGTGAATTTTTCGCCGCTCTCCGCGGCGAGCCAGACAGAAAGTTTGCCGGCCGCATCAATGGCAGCGGCGTCGGACTTGCCATCGCCATTGAAATCCGCGACGGCCGCGCTCAAGGGCGCTTCAAGTCTGGGCATGGGTTCGTAGCCCTTGATGAAGCGTGTTCGGGTTGTTTCGTTCAAGGGCACCTGGATTGGGGCAAGGCCGGTTACCAGCAAACCGCTGTCTGTGCCAAACACAATGTTGCCGCGCCAATACTCGATGGCATTGACGTTGTACCGACCATCGAGACTGAACACTCCGTCGGGGCCTTCGTTCTTGCCCTGTGTATTCACGAATACCGCAAAGTCCGTGCAGAAGCCGTAAACGTCTTCGCGCGCCACAATGACGTCCACACGGTTGTCGTTGTTCAAATCGCGCGCCAACGCCGCGCCTGAGAACGGCGCAACGGATTCACCCTCAAGGCCCAGCCCGATGCCTACGGGCTTTGACGCGCAATCGAAATCAAGGCTGCACTGCGGCACGCCGCCGGAAAGCAGCATGTCGTTGCGTGCGTTGGGTTCAAAATCAGCAAAAGCCGCGCGCGCCGAGTTGCCTGTCTTCACCATACGCACTTCCGGCTTTTCGCCAAATCCCTCGGGCCCGCGGTTGATAACGACGCGGCTTTGACCATCGGCAGCATGCACGAACAGGTCGAGGTCGCGGTCGCCGTCAAAGTCAATCATCGTTGCGCGCGTCACCAGGTTGCGCGGCTGCCCTTCCAGAGTGCGATGCGGCAGCCGGGTCGTGAGCATCAAGACCTGGCCAAAAGCGCCTGCGACAACGATGTCGTCCTTGCCATCGCGGTCAAAATCTCCTGCGCAAAGCGATTGCGGTGCCTCGAGAGTGAGCCGGCGCGATGTCATGTTGAATTGCAGCTTGTTGGCGCGCAGATCTGCCATCAACGTCACGAGCGCAAAGCCGTCTTCGCTGCGCAACAGAACCGCGATATCGGGCAGGCCGTTTCCGTCAAGATCGCCAACACACAGGTCAAGGCCGCGGCCGCTGACCGGCATCGGCAGGGGTTCGCCACCGGCAGCCGGGTCGCCCAACAGGGTAATGGTTCCGCCGGAGGTCAGGGCGGCGAGTTGTTCCTTGCCGTCGCGGTGGAAGTCCGCTCGTGCCATGGCCACAATGCCGGCGGGCCGCACAAACAGTGAAAACCTGCATGCGTAGGCTTTGCCCTGCGAGTCTTCCCCGTCAGCAACGAGGCGATAGGCGCGTCCTGTTACAAGCGGTGTCTGCGGTGTCAGCACCAGGCCTAGCGTCGAAAGCGACGGGGTAAGGTCAATTGGCGCGCCCGCCCCGCAAACCAGCTGAACCTCTGTTGTTATCGAAGGCAGGTTAGCCGCGCATAGCAGGTGCACGTCTTCGGGCGTATCAAACACCATGGCCGCAGGGGCAACGAGGTCGCCCGCGAGCGCCGAGCCGCGCAGGGGAGTCATGGCCGGGGCGAACTCCTCTGCCACGGGTGTGACGCGCAACTCGTAGTTGCCCGCGCGAAGTGTGACGGCTTCAGAGCCCAGGGGCTGATCGAGCACCAGTTCAACAAGTCGCTCGCCACTGCGCAGCGTGGTTGGCACGGCTACAAACTTGATCTCGCGCGCCCCGCGCGTGAGCGATATTCGCGAGACTTGAAGTTCGCGCGGCACCTGCAGCAGCAGGCGGCGCAGGGATGCGCTCACGGGGGCGTCAGGCGTGCCGTCGGCGTTGATGTCGGCGGGCATGAGCGCGCGCAACGCAATCGCAGCCGGCGCTTTGGGCGCAGTGCTGGATGCAGTCGTGCCGCCACAGGCCGTAAGCACGACTGAGGCAAGACACAAAATGCAAAGAAACAGATGTCGCACGCTTTCCCCAAAACTGCCAGAGCCAGTAGTTATTCTACCGAACCATGGCTCGCGCCGTAACGCACTATCTTGAGGGAGTTTGAACTATGCTTCGTCCTCGGAAAAAACTTGGGCCGTGTAAGTGTAAATGGCGGTTTGCGGGTCCTTCCAGTCATCGGGTTGCAATCCGGCTTTGACGCACGTTTGCTCCAGGAAGGTTTCCCGATCCCAGCCATGCTCTGATGCCACCTGCGGCAAAAGCGTGCCCGATGCCCGGCCCTTGCGAATGTAGAGCCCATGCTTGCCCGGAATCACGGCCGCGGCCTTGGTCTCGACCATGGGCGAGATCACGCTTACCTCATAACCAAGCGTAGGCAGTTCTTCGGCCATGACGGCTTCAAAGCGCGGGTCATGGGTCCCCGCTGCAATGGCCATTTCGCGCACGGTTTCAACCAGCGGCCCGTGCGCAACCATATTGCCGATGCAGCCGCGCAATTCGCCGTGCTGAGTCAGCGTCACGAATGCGCCCAGGCCCTGTTCAAGAACGGGCGGAACTTCTTGAGGGAGTGGCGCACGGACACGCGAGCGCACCCACAATTCCAGACTCTGCCTCGCCAGTTTCAGCAGCAGCGCGCCTTCTTTTTTGCTCAGAACGTCGTCCATGAAATCAACCTTGCCGATGAGGTTTTGTCGTGTATCCTTCGCGCCCTCAACATCTGAACAAGAAGGGTACCATGAACATCATAGTGTGTATTCGGCGCGCACCAGTCACGGACGCGCGCATCAAGCCCGGCGCTGACAGCAAGTCCTACGACCCTGCGGGCGTCAATTACGATATCAGCGAGTACGACAAGTACGCCATTGAGGCGGGCATCGTGCTCAAGGAAAAGAACGCCGGCTCCAAGGTTACGGTTATCACCCTTGGCGTCAAAGACGCGGCCAAGGACTTGCGCACCGCGGTCGCAATGGGTTGCGATGCGGCTTCGCTCCTGATCGTAGACAAAGAGCTTGATGCGTTTGCGACGGCCAGCGCTCTTGCGCAGAAGATCAAGTCGATGCCCCATGATGTCGTACTTTTCGGGCACACTTCGGTTGACAACCAGAATTCGGGCGTGGGCCAGATGGTGGCTGAAATGCTGGGCATTGGCTGCGCCTCGGTCGTAACCAGCTTGAGTGTCGAAGGCGGAGTAGCGAAAGTAGAGCGCGAGATCGACGGCGGAAACCGCGAGCGCGTTGAACTCAAGCTGCCCTGTGCCATCACCTGCCAGAAGGGCCTCAACAAGCCTCGTGCGGCGAGCATGAAAGGCATCATGGCAGCCAAGAACACGAAAGTGGAAGAAGCGCCATCCAATGCGCCCGCCAGCCTGCTCAGCGTGACGCGCATGGATCCGCCACCGCCGCGCCCGGCAGGGAAAATTGTGGGCGAAGGCCCCGACGCGGCCAAGAAGCTGGTCGAGTTGCTGCGCAACGAGGCAAAGGTGATCTGACCGGGCGCGCGAAAGCGCGTGCAAGCTTAACCCAAATACAAGAACGCGACTCACGGAATCAAGACCATGGCAAACGACGTGCTCGTATTCGTTGAAATCAAAGATGGCAAGGCATCCAAGGCCGGCTTGCAGGCACTTGGCGCGGGTGCGAATCTCGCCAAGGCGCTTGGCGGCAACTGTCTGGCGCTGCTCGCGGGCAACGGGCTTGAGGCCGAGGCTGCGGCGCTTGGCGGCCTGGGCGCTTCCAAGGTTCTGCTCGCTTCGGGCGAGGCGTTTTCGCAGCACAGTCCCGATGCACTTGCGCGCCTGATAGCTAACCAGGCTCAGGCCAGCGGCGCCCAAACGGTTCTGGCCAGCGCGACCTCGGTTGGCAAGGACGTGATGCCGCGTGCAGCGGCGTTGATGCAGGCTGCGCTTGCAAGCGATATCGTAGAGCTGAAGGCGGAGGGTGGCCGCGCAGCGATAGTTCGCCCCGTGTTTGCGGGCAAGGCCCGCATTACGGCGCAATCTACGGGTCCCGTGTTCGCGACATTGCGTCCCAATGTTTTCCCGACGCCAGCAGCCGGCGCAGGCAGCGCACCTGTGGAAGCGGTAAAGGTCGCGTTCTCGCTGGCTGATCTCAAATCAATCGTGAAAGAAGTGGTGGCCGGCGCCAAAGGCAAGCTGGACGTCGCCGAAGCGGAAGTTGTGTGCAGCGGCGGCCGCGGTATGAAGGATCCCGCCGGTGAAGGCAAGGCCAACTGGGAGAATCTCGAGAAGGTTGCGCGCGTCATTGGCGCGGCTGTTGGCGCTTCGCGAGCCGTGGTGGACGCCGGCTGGAGGGGCCACGCCGAGCAAGTCGGCCAGACGGGCAAGACCGTCAGCCCGAAACTCTACATTGCGTGCGCGATTTCCGGAGCCATTCAACACCTCGCGGGCATGAGCGGAAGCAAAGTGATTGTGGCCATCAACAAGGATGCACAGGCACCGATCTTCAAGGTGGCTGATTACGGGATTGTCGGCAACGTGGAAGACGTTCTGCCGGCCCTCGCTGATGCTTTTGCGGCCGCGATGAAACAGTAGGCGGCGGGCCAAATCGGGCAAGTTATCCACAATCCTTGGATGGCACTGTGCCCCATGACGGTCCGCTCCACTTTGAGCCTTTTCTGACAATGACACTCATGCGCTCTATGCGGCGGGTTGTTGCAACTGCCGCAAAAGGCCTGAGTTGTGAGTCTGGCCCGGTAGCAATGCATGTCTGAAGACTCGCCCACCCCGCGAAACCTGTAGGCGGCTGCCTTGCCAAATCATGCCGCTGCAACTTTCTGACACCTTTCCCACAAATCCTGTGGAAACGTGGAATGCTGTTCCTGACACACCCCTTTCGCGCGCTCAACGCTCTTTCACAGCCCTTATTATTCGCGCTCTTGGGCTTTCGCCCCGTCGAATGGCGCCGACAAATGCCTGTGTTGAAAACTTCTCGCCTCGCGCAATTTGGAATGGTTGTTGAACCGCGCGACGGCGCTGTTTGAATCTCTGTTCACGGAGGCTTGCATGGCGCGCAGCGTTTCACGAAAGACCTCGTCACGGTCCACGTCGGCAAAACCCGCGAAGAAATCGACGGCTGCAAAGGCGCAGCGGCCCACGGCAAAGACAGCCAAACCGTCAGCGCCCCCAGACAACACTGAAAAGGCAATTGCGGCCCAGCCCAGATTCGTTGCCGCGCCTGCACGGCGCACCACCGAGGTCATCCGCACGCGCGCGCGCTTCACAGACCCCATGCGCGCGGCCAATGAATACAACAACGTACGCGACCTGATCCTCGGTCAGGGTGCAAAGCACGCTAACCGCACGTTCCTGATTTTCGAGCAGGACGGGCGCGAGTACTCGTTCTTGCAACTCGACGAGCAGACCACGCGCGCCGCAAACATACTGACCGCGCTGGGCGCACAGCGCGGGGCGCGCATCGCGATCCTGATGAACAACTCGCCCGAGTATGTGTTCGCGTGGCTGGGCGCAATGAAGGCCGGCATGGTAGCCGTGCCGATCAGCGCCGATGTGGGGCCTGAAGAATTCAAGTTGATCATGCAGGATTGCGGCGCAGCGATCCTGTTCACGAGCAAGGACTACTGGCCGCTGTACCAACTGGCGCGTGACGGCCTGCCGGGGCTTCTGGGCGTGGTGATAGCGGGCGAGGTTCCTGATTCGGTGCGGGCTGAAACTGCCCTGCGAGAAGGTCGTGGCCCGAAGGATGTTTTCAGTTACAGCGCCTGCATCAAGCAGGCTTCGCTCGAAATCAAGGGTTCGTCCCCACAGCAATGGGATGAAGCACAGCTCTGCTACACCGGTCGTTCGCTCGAGATGCCGCGCGGCGCGGTGTTGCAGCAGCGGCAGTTTCTCACTGGCGCGCGCTGCCTGAGCACGGCCTTGGGTTTCAATGCCACGCAACGCATGCTGTGCGCGCTGCCGCTGTTTCATGTGAACGCGCAGATCACCAGCATCTTCGCGCCGCTTTGCCTCGGCGGCAGCGTGGTGCTTTTCAGCGAGTTTTCGGCCTCGCGCTTCTGGCCCGTCGTCGAGCGCTACAAAGCCACCGCGGTTTCAGCGGTGCCCGCCATGCTCGGCATCCTGACCGAGCGCGAGATCGCCGAGGCGCGCGGCCTCAAGCGCGAGCAAAACGACATGTGGCCCGGCGGCCACGAAAGCCCGGGCGCCTTGCGCAAACAGGATGACAAAGGCTCGCGCGAACTGGGCCTGGCCCGCGCGCACGATATTTCCAGCCTGCGACTCGTGATCAGCGGTGCGGCCGCATTGCCCGCTGCCACGCAGCTTGCGTTCGAGAAGTGCTTTCTTGTGCCGGTGCTTGAAGGATATTCGCTGGCTGAAACATCGGGCTTTGCAACTCTCAACCCGATCAATGGCACGCGCAAGATTGGCTCAGTGGGCAAGCCCCTGGGCGACAAGATCGCGATCTGGGATGAATCGCGCCCGTTGCGCCCGCTCGAGGGCGACTGGACGCATAAGGCCTTCACGCGCGCCAACCCCTCCGTATTCCCGACGGCTGAA
>Ga0154020_10005243_pt1 | contig 15347 bp, 16 predicted proteins | sample Klosneuvirus_201_FD_109709 | JGI IMG/M metagenome (GOLD analysis project Ga0154020, IMG submission 109709) | Active sludge microbial communities from wastewater, Klosterneuburg, Austria - Klosneuvirus_20160825_MG | ecosystem: Engineered > WWTP > Aerobic digester > Activated sludge | place...
CCCCACTTTCGAGGGGGCCCGGTTACCTGAGGCTTTCAGCCTTCAAGCAGGGCGAACGCGACGGTCTTGCTAACGATAGCCGTTGATGTATGCATTGGCGATGATCTCGCTTTCGCGGACCAGACCTTGCACGATCTCTCGGATCACGTCGTTCAACTGTTGTTCCGTGTAGCGTTCCAGGTTGTTGTACACGTGCGTTTTGCGCTTGCTGCTTTTGATGAAGGCTATCTTATCCTTCTTCGTCATGGGACCTTCTACGGTGGATCCAAGTGAAAAGATCCAACGGGTATGAAGAAAATTTGGAAACCCAATGTTGACAGGCATTTGGAGCATGCGCAGGTACTGAGCCACCTTTTCCAGTTCCGTCGAATTGGCCCTGATCCCATCAGCACAATAGCCTCATCGCATCGACCTTCACACCCCTGCCCGAGCTGATCTTGGGAAAGGCCCTGAACTTCTTGCTGTACGCCGCTTAGCCGATGCTACTTTGGGAATAGTCGCCGCATTCGCTTCCATAGTTGGCAAGCATGGCCGCTATCACACCATTCAGATCATGCGTCTATCTTTCCCGTCCACCAAACCACCACCTCAACATGACCTCTCCACTTACACGACTTTCATTCAAAGGCAAAGGCGGTGACCTGTTCATCGTTCTTATCGTGAACATGTTGCTCACCTTCATCACCTTGGGCCTCTACTACCCTTGGGCAAAAGCGCGGAGACTAAGCTGGTATTACGAGAATTTGGAATTGGACGGTCATCCGTTCCATTTCCACGGAACAGGGAACGAGATGTTCAAAGGCTTTATCAAGGCTCTTGGTCTCTTGTTGGTGATCTATGGCGTTTTCTTCTTCTTGACCTTCCAAGAGATGGAAATCGTGGGTTTTCTCTGGCTCTTCTGCACCTTGATCGCACTGCTGCCTTTCATCATCCATGGTTCCTATCGTTATCGGACGAGCCGAAGCAGCTGGCGGGGGATCCATTTCGGCTATCGTGGTGATCTGAAGGAACTCATCAACCTATGTCTCAAAGGCGGGCTGCTCACGTTGGTCACACTGGGGATCTACGGGGCGTGGTTCGCCATGGAACTGCGTACGTACCTGATCGGCCATCTTCGTTACGGAAGCTCGCGGTTCGCTTACAAAGGTGATGGCATGGAATTCTTCATCATGAACCTGAAGGGTTATTTTCTGACCATCATTACACTGGGCATCTATGGATTCTGGTGGCAGCGGGACATCTTCAACTACTACGTGGATAACCTGAGCTGGGAATGCAACGATGGCAAGCGCATCCAATTCAAGAGCACCGCGACCGGTGGAGGTTTCTTCGGTCTATTGGTGGGAAATCTCTTTCTGATCATCTTCACCTTGGGTATCGGTTTCGCGTGGGCCGAAGTGCGGATGATGCGTTTCGTTATGGAGCATGTCGAGTTCCATGGTGATGCGGATCTGGATGCGGTGGTCCAAACCGAATTGGAGCATAAGGACGCTACTGCGGATGACCTGGGTGATCTGATGGACTTCGGCATCTTCATCTGAAGTGGAGCGGTCGATCAAAGCCGTTTACTACGATGGCGCCACCAGCCGTCCGCAGGAGGTGGATGTCACCATCAGTCCGTTGAACTCCATGGAAGTGGTGTTGGCGAATGGCGACCGTTTCCAATGGCCGCTTGAACATCACGGCATGCAATGGGAGCGCACCGCCAACATGCTCCGTTTGTCGTTCGGCGAACATCCGCGACGGGTTCTACTTGTGCGCGATGAACTGTTCATAAAGAGTTTCGTCATCCGCATGCGTCACACGGGGCGGCTCGGCGTGTACGACCGTTTGTTGTCGTTCGCACGAACAGGTCCGATATTCTTTTTCCTTGGTGTCGCGGCGCTGCTCGTATGCGGTTACCTGTGGGCATTGCCATGGGCCGCAGAACGGCTGGTGTTGTTGGTTCCCCAGTCTGTGGATGAACGGATCGGTGAGGCCGTCTACGAGCCGATGGCCCGCACGATGAACGGGGATACCGAACGAACGGAGGAGTTACGCGCCTTCGGGAAGCATGTGGCGTTGAGCCCGAGCTACGACCTGACCTACCATGTTGTGGACGATGAACAGGTGAACGCTTTCGCCCTTCCCGGAGGTCACATCGTAGTATTCACAGGGTTGCTGGATCGAATGGATTCCCCGGATCAATTGGTCGCACTTCTGGCCCATGAAGCAACACACGTAGAGGAACGACACAGCACCCGGATGTTGGCACGCGGCATGGCCGGTTACCTTTTCCTTTCATTGCTCATCGGTGATGCGAACGCGGTGATCGCAGTGGTGGCCGAGCATGCGAACTCGATGCGGAACATGAGCTACGGCCGCAACTTGGAAAGTGAAGCCGATGCCGTTGGCCAGGAAAGGATGTTCGCTAACGGCGTGGATCCAGAAGGCATGGTCAAATTGCTCAAGTTGCTGGAAGAACAGGCAGCTGAACTTCCGGACGGTCTATCATTCCTCAGCAGTCATCCGCTAACGAAAGATCGAATTGCCAACGCGACGGCGAGGGCAAAGGAATTGGGCAAACCGGTGGAGCCCAATGTTGCGCTCCAAGAAAGCTGGAATGCCTTGCAGTCTGAACAAGATCAGCCCTTGGACGAAATTCCGAGTTCGGTCAATTGAACCTCATCGATCCTGCTCGGCGCATCGATCATCACGTCCCTACCCGCATTGTTCTTCGGGAAGGCGATGAATTCGCGGATATCGCTGCGGCCACCGAAAAGGCTTACCCACCGATCGAAACCGAAAGCCGCACCGCCGTGTGGAGGGGCTCCGTATTCGAAGGCATCAAGCAGGAAACCGAATTTGTAACGAGCATCTTCATCAGTAAAGCCCAGCACACGGAACATGGCCTCTTGCATAGCACGGTCATGGATACGGATGCTGCCACCACCGATCTCCGTGCCATTGATCACAAGGTCGTAAGCGTTCGCCTTCACTGCGCCGGGATCGCTTTCCAGCAAATGCGCATGCTCTGGGATGGGTGATGTGAACGGATGGTGCATCGCATGCCAACGGCCACTTGCTTCATCCTTTTCCAGTAGCGGGAAATCGACCACCCACAACGGCTTGAAGACGTTCGGATCACGAAGGCCGAGTGCTTCTGCGATATGCAAGCGCAATTCGTTCAATTGCTTGCGGGTCTTTTCCGCAGGTCCGGCCATGATGCACAGTAGATCACCTTCCTTCATGCCGAAGCGTTCCGCCCAACGCTGCAGATCTTCAGGTCCGTAGAACTTGTCCACGGTGCTCTTCAACCCTTCTGCGGTCCAACGAACGAAGATGATCCCGGTAGCGCCGATCTGCGGTCGTTTCACAAAATCGATCAGCGCATCTGTTTGCTTTCGGCTCCAGCCAGCACATCCTTCGGCCTTGATCCCGACTACGAGTTCCGCATCATCAAAGACCTTGAAATCCTTACCTGCTGTTAGGTCCTTCAGTTCGTGAAAGCGCATGTCGAAGCGCAGGTCCGGCTTGTCGCACCCGTAGTCGCGCATGGCATCATCGTAGCTCATGCGCAAGAATGGTCCATTGAATTCCTTTCCCAGAATGGCCTTGAACAAATGCTTGGCCATTCCCTCGAAGGTGTTCAGGATATCCTCGCGCTCCACAAAGGCCATCTCACAGTCGATCTGCGTGAATTCTGGCTGGCGATCAGCGCGCAGGTCCTCGTCCCGGAAGCATTTCACGATCTGGAAGTAGCGATCGAAACCGGCCACCATCAGCAACTGCTTGAAGGTTTGCGGGCTTTGTGGCAAGGCGTAGAACTCACCTTGGTTCATGCGGCTTGGCACCACGAAATCGCGTGCGCCTTCGGGCGTGCTCTTGATCAGGACCGGCGTTTCCACTTCCAAGAATTCTTGCGCACTGAGGTAATTCCTCACCTCGATGGCCATGCGATGACGCAGCTCGAAATTCTTCCGAACGTTCGTACGTCGCAGATCGAGGTAGCGGTACTTCATCCGCAGCTCATCACCGCCATCCGTCTCTTCTTCAATGGTGAAGGGAGGCGTCTTCGCACTGTTCAGCACCTTCAGCTCAGTGACAATGATCTCGATCTCGCCGGTCGGGATGTTCTTGTTCTTGCTTTCGCGCTCTTTTACCGTGCCGCTAACCTGCACGACAAATTCACGGCCCAAGTTGTTGGCTTGGTCGGAAAGTCCTTTGTCACGTTCCGTATTGAAACTGAGTTGGGTGATCCCGAAGCGGTCGCGCAGGTCCACGAAGGTCATGCCGCCGAGGTCACGGGTGCGCTGGACCCAACCGGCCAGTGTTACGGTCTTACCAGCGTCGGAAAGGCGGAGTTCGCCACAGGTGTTGGTGCGGTACATGCGGGACTTGGAATGAAGCCCGTTTCAGCACAGGCGGTGCGAAAATACCCGAAGCAAAGTGATCAGGCACCGATCACTGGACAACAAAGGTCAAAGAACGCCGGACAATGTCGCCATCCCTCTCAACCACCATGAAGCCATATTTCTCCACCCCGGCCACATCGCGTAGGATGATCTGCTTCTCAAATTCAAAAGTATCACCAGTGATCGACAGACTATCAACGATCGCTACTTGCTGGGAATCGAACGTGCGTTCGGTTTTGTAGGTGACCAACGCATCGTCGCCTCTTTGGATGGTCACGCGCACCCGGATCGTGTCCATCAAGGACAGGGTATCGTTCCGATAGGTGTAGCCGGAATCGATGAGGAAATTGATGCTTGCATTCACGCTCGGACCATCACTATCGTTCTTGTTACAGGACGATGCCGTTAAAATGCAAACACACACAATGCCCATGACGATCTGTGCCGCCGTACTTCGTTCCATTGGACCCATAACGCAAAGATAATCCGAGCCATGAACCCCGGATCTCGCACGTTAGCTCCCTCGTCGAACCGACCATCACGAGCTAGGCAGCTTTTCTTAAGGTCCGAACGTCCATGCACTGAGGTTCAACTCAGAGCGGTAAGCCACCAACACCAGAACTCAACATGCGACAACTGTGCCTTCTCCTTTGCTTTTGGTCACTGATGAACCCCGTTTCTGCATGTTCCTGTTTCGGTCCGCACACGTTTTGCGAAACACTTGACCCACCTTATGCCGAACCGCAATGGTGGATCCCTTCCGATGTAGTAATGGCGGTGGTCGTTGGGGACGAAGCCTACGGCGTGGACGTGCGCATTGCAAGGGTGTTCTCCGGAACACTGGAAGTGGACAGGGAGATCCGCGTCTGGGGCGATTGTGGCGCACTGTGTCGGCGCTATGTATCTGGAATGAACGAAGGTGATACCGTTGTTTGGGCATTGCAGCCAACGGACCTTTCAGGCAACTTCATCTGTGGGACAGAGCTTGAATCGGAAGGCGAGTACCAGTTATCGGTTTGCGGCGTGTATGCCTTGGCCTATGGCAATGGGCAAGTGACAGGTCCGATCACCACAGAAAGCGGGAATGAGATGATGACCTTGGACCAACTGGAGAACCTGGTTAACGGCTGTTTGTCCACCGGTATGAAGGAGGCCAAGGAAGAGGACCCCATGATCGTGCGGCAAGGTCCCAACGGAACGTCCATCGCCATGCCCACATTGGAACGAGTGAAGCTCCAGATCTCAGATGCAGCAGGAAGAGCGTGTATCGTTCGCGATTGGGATGGATCCCAACTTTCCCTCGCTTTGCTTCAAACCGGTGCGTATATCGTCTCAGTCCAAAGCAAACTGGGCACGCTCCGCCGGAAAGTAGTTGTCGAATAGGTCGGTGCCTTTCTACTTTCTTAACTCCGGTCAGGAAGCCCGCATGCGATTGCCCCGCGCCTCATGTGTTACCTCGGCTAAGCCGAGTGCTTCCATCAACGGCGGCAAGTAAACTCCGAAGCGACCGCGCAGGCCTTTCTTCAGACCGTACCAACCTTTCACAGGGTTCTTCTCGCTGCGACCCCAGGCTTCGACCGTACCTTCTTTCACAGGCTTTTGTTCGTCGGCACCGCCAAGGTCCATCCAGTCGCCATGTTTCTTCAGCATGGCGTGCAGGTCGTTGATGCATCGGATGTCGTAGAGCAGGACCGTCTTTCCTACCGTACAGACCAAGACTTCCTTGCCGTCCTTCTCATCCACGTGCATGGTGTACTCCGAGGTATTCGGTGGTGTCTTCAATTTCCAAGGGTTGTCTTTGGTGCGCTTTTCCATGATGATCGAAGTTGGCGTTCCTACAGCGTCCCCCGGCTCTCCTGCTCCCGCTCGATCGCCTCGAACAGCGCTTTGAAGTTGCCTTTGCCAAAACTCTTCGCGCCCTTTCGTTGGATGATCTCGAAGAACATCGTCGGGCGGTCTTCAACAGGTTTGGTGAAGAGTTGCAACAAGTAGCCTTCGTCGTCGCGATCGATCAAGATGCCGAGTTCCGCTAACGGCTCCAGGTCTTCATCAATGGGTCCTACGCGATCCAGCAAACCCTCGTAATAGGAAGAAGGCACCTTCAGGAATTCCACGCCACGGGCCATCAGGTCGCGCACCGTTTTCACAATGTCATCTGTTGCCACCGCGATGTGTTGGACGCCTTCGCCGTTGTAGAAATCGAGGTACTCTTCAACTTGGCTTTTCTTCTTGCCTTTGGCGGGTTCGTTGATCGGGAATTTGATGCGGCCGTTGCCGTTGCTCATCACCTTGCTCATCAACGCGCTGTATTCGGTGCTGATGTCCTTGTCATCGAAGCTGAGCACATTCGCGAAGCCCATGACCTCTTCGTAGAACTTCACCCACTTGTTCATCTGGTTCCAGTCCACGTTCGCCACCATGTGGTCCACGTATTTGATGCCGGTGCTGGTGGGGCTGTAGGTGCTCTTCCAAGGTTTGAAACCGGGCAAGAAAGTGCCTTTGTAGTTCTTGCGCTCAATGAAAATGTGGACTGTATCACCGTAAAGTTTGATCCCGCTCTTCACCACTTCGCCATCGGCATCCTTCTCCACCATCGGCTCGAAGTAGGGTTCTGCACCGCGTTTCGTGGTTTCCTCGTAGGCCTTGCGCGCATCATCCACCCACAGCGCGATCACCTTCACGCCATCACCGTGCACGCGCAAGTGGTCGTTGATCGGGTTGTCTTGGGTAAGTGGTGTTGTAAGAACCAAACGGATCTTATCCTGTTCCAGCACATAGCTCGTGCGGTCCTTTACGCCGGTCTCCAAACCAGCGTATGCAAGGCTCTGGAAGCCGAATGCGGTTTTGTAGTAGTGCGCACTTTGTTTGGCATTGCCAACATACAGTTCAATGTAGTCGGTGCCGAGAAGTGGAAGGAAGTCGGCTGCTCCTTCAACGATCTTCTTAAGATCTGGTGTTGCGCTTTCAATTGCCATGGTATCGGGGATTTGTCGTTCGAGCTTCAAAGTTCGGCATTTGTGCTGTCATATGCCTGATCGTTCATTGTGGCCCTTTCAAATAGTGTTCGAGACTTCAGTGCAACCTTGCAAATCGACAAGTAAGTTGTGGATTTGCAAGGTTGCACTGAATGCGTTTTGGGGCGTGCCCCGTCCCATCCCGCAGTACTGCGGGAGCGGCCGGGGTCCGGCTTTCCGCTGTACTTCTCGCACGGATCACCGTGCTGCGGGGTGCCGCTCCGATCCGTCACGCGAACCTCGGCCTTCACTCCGGAAGATCGGCGAGGATGGATCCAAACTGGCTTTTCAAAGGGGTTATATGCACGCTCACCACCTCGGCGACGATCGAAGTGTCGATCCGGAAGTAGTCATGGACCAGACGTTGGCGCATGCCGATGATCAGGGGCCAAGGCACTTCCGGGTGCGCGGCTCTCAACTCCTTCGTGAGCATGTTGGCGGCCTCTCCTATGATCTCGATCAACTTCACCGTGCCGAAGCGCAGCATCGCATCGTCGTCAAGTTCTTTCTCCGAGGCACTTCCGGTGCTGGCCACCAACTGCCGGATCGCATCCAGCATGTGCAACACACGAGCGCGGTCGGCCTCAGCTGCGCGCATAGATCAGTTGCTTGTCCCGGTCCACGTAGGGCTTCACATGTGGGCTCAAGCCTTTGGTGGTCACCAGGTCCACGGTGCGTGAAAGCAGCGCTTCCAGGTCCAAGCCCATTTGAATGAAGTGCAGGCCGATGGGCCGACTATGGTCCAGTTCCACCAGGATGTCCACATCGCTCCGCTCATCGGCGACACCCCGTGCAAAGGAGCCGTAAAGATAGGCCTGCTTCACCGGTTTCCCGGCGAAGTACTCCCGCAGTTGCGCCAATGCCTGTTCATCCAATCGCATGGAGCAAAGTTCGGTCATTTTCTTTGGGCGTGCCCCTCGGCCAAATGCGCCTCGGGTCGGGCTTTCCCCTTCAAGTCCTCACCTAAGAAGGCTCCGGGCTTTCCGATCCAATCCCTCACGCGACCTACTTCTTACCGCTGCGCTTTGACATCGCTGGAACCCCAGGGCCCGGAGCGATAATTGTTCGCACTGAGGCATCTGGTTGTGCTGTTGCGAGCATTCGCTGGAGGACTTTACCAATTGGCTCTTTGGTCCTCTGGCTCTCAAGAATGGCCTCTCTGACGAGATCACCAGATATGAGGCCATCTTCCGCTGCTTCAATGATGGTTTGTCTGTGAAAGGGTGCGGAATCAGGATCATCGGCCAGAATCATGTGGTCGTCGAGAAGTTCTATGTCAGCGCCTGATTCAAGTAACCCGATTCCATGTCCCTTGTAAGCTTCATAGTGGAATCGACCTCCACCTTGCCGAATCATCTCCATCGTAAATAGGTCCGAATCGGTGAACCGAATATGAAAGTCATTGAAGCCAATGAATGGGCGTCCATCAACAGTCATCTGTATGTGGTAGTGCGGATCCTGACCAACCTGAGCACCTTGATGACCTTCGAGGTCAGTGTTGCCAAGAGAGAAAGCCCATTCTATGTTTTTGTAGCGAATGGTTGTTTCCGCGTAGGACGTTGTTGAAAGGTCTTCCTTCAGATCGTTGATGTTCCCAAAGAGAACCTCAGAGTTTGCCAACCACCGGAAGTAGGCATCGAGGCCGTAGTAGGAGAGTGGCTTCCTGAGGAGCTGATAGAAGTGTTTCTTCTTTTTGATCCTAGGAGGATAGGTGAACCAGTGCATGCATGGCTTGTGAATCTCGAACAGTGCAATCTGACCTCCGCAGATTGAACAATACCCTTTCTCGAGAGCCTCAATGAACTCACGATGGAGCTTCTCGCTCGTCTCGATTTGCTCGCGTTTCATCGCCTCCGCTTTTTCGGGAGTGATGGAATCCATGAATTTCTTCAGGTCACGGTTTGCGTAAGGATTCATTGGATGCGGGTGAGTTGCTTCGAAAGTACTTCAGAGCGTGAGGGATAGAAGCAAGTAGCCCGCAGCGAAGCGAGGACTTGAAGCGGAAAGCGCGACAGCGAGTCTTCGAGCCGACACGCCCAAAGAACAACCATCATTGTTCCAACGGTTCGACATGCGGCTTGTGTTTATCAATGATCTGATCTATGAAGAGGTCGATCACAAGTTTATTTGTAGCCCACAGAATTCCACCTAAAACAAATTGCAACGCGTAGAAGTCATCGTTGTGGTACAGGAACCGATGAAGCGAAGACCCGTCGAGCTGTTGCTCCAATTGAACCAATTCCGTTACCCAGAGGATAAGGTTCACAAAGAACCCGATCGTGGACCATGCTCTACCATGGACTGCAGTTAGACCATAAAACGTGCCTTGTGCGAAAATGATCAGAACGATAATGACCAGAAAGATCCCGTAGCCAACTTCCGGTATGAGCATCAGGAGGTAGCTCATCACGAACACGAAGAGTCCAAGAGCAATTCCCAGTGTGTAGTGGCTCCACAACTTTCTCATCGTGAGCGATGGGTCGACCTCACTCCAACCAACTCTTCCAATACTTCCCGTCGTCGATCTTCATCGCCTCTTCCGTCACCATTAAGGGCTTGAAGGTGTCCAGCATCACAGCAAGTTCATCCGTCTTCGTTTTGCCGATGGAGCGTTCCATTGCACCGGGCTGCGGGCCGTGCGGTATGCCCGCGACGTGCAGAGTGATGTCTCCGGCATCGATGTCGTTGCGGCTCATGAAGTCGCCATCCACGTAATACAGGATCTCGTCACTATCGATGTTGCTGTGGTTGTAAGGCGCGGGGATGGCCTCCGGGTGGTAGTCGTATAAACGCGGACAGAAACTGCACACTACGAAGGCGCTTGTCTCGAAGGTCTGGTGTACCGGCGGTGGCTGATGCACGCGGCCGGTGATCGGCTCGAAATCGTGGATGCTGAGTGCGTAAGGATAGTTGTAGCCGTCCCAGCCCACCACGTCGAAGGGATGTGTGGCGTAGATGAACTCGTGGATCGTGTTCTGCTTTTTCACCAGCACGCGAAAATCGCCTTTCTCGTCGTGGGTCTCCAGGTCTTTGGGGCGGCGGATATCGCGCTCGCAGAACGGACTGCTCTCCAGCATCTGGCCGAACCAGTTTCGATAGCGCTTTGGCGTGTACAGTGGATGGTGGCTCTCCATGACCAAGTGCCTGTTGTCGGCAGTGTCGAACTCCAATGTGTAGATCATACCGCGCGGGATCACGAGGTAGTCGCCATACTTGAAATCCAGCGCGCCCACCATGCTGCGCAATTTGCCGCTGCCTTTGTGGATGAAGATCAGTTCATCGCAATCGGCGTTCTTGTAATAGTAATCCACCTTCAAGGCTTTGGGCGCGGCGAGGATCATGGAAACGTCGCTGTTGAACAAGAGCGTTTTGCGCGCTTTGAGGTGGTCGTCCTCGGGAGCCACGTTGAAACCGGTGAGCCGCATGCAACGCAGGTTCTTTTCGATCGCGACCTTCGGGGTAACGTCCGTAGCGCTGATGATCTCCTTCACCTGTGTAGGGCGATGTACGTGGTAGAGCAACGTGCTCATTCCATCGAAGCCCACGGTGCCGAAAAGCTGTTCGTAATAAAAGCGATCTGCACCATTTTTGAAGATGGTGTGCCGTTTGTGCGGGATGTTTCCAAGGGTGTGGTAGAAGGGCATGGTCTATGGTGTGGTCGGGGCCGGAAATTTCCGGCCCTTATGTGGATGGTTGAGGCGGGAAATTTCCCGCCCGTACGAGTTCCGGGTGAAGCGTTCCGTTCAAGGCGAGCATTTCGTCTTCCTCACGGATCCGATCACGAAGTCCTTCCGGGTCCGTTATCGCTTTGCTCTTTGCACTCGCTGAGCCCCTGCCTTTTCTCCATTGCTTCTGGACTTCTTCCGGAAGTGTATGGATCTCACGGCAAGCGGGAGAACAGCAATTCGCATACTTCGTCGCGCACGTTTCACACTGCACCAAGAGCAAGTTGCAGCAATGTTGTTTGCAATTGGTGATCCGATCATTGGGCGTGCCGCACTGCATGCAAGTGCTCACCACATCATCCGTGATCCGTTCTGCCAGGCGCCCATCGAAAACGAAATTCTGGCCTTTGTACTTGCTGGGCAACCCTTCCGCCTTGATCTGCCGCGCGTAGTCGATGATACCGCCATGCAACTGGCCCACGTTAGAAAATCCGTGGTGCCTAAGATATGCACTTGCCTTCTCACAACGGATCCCACCCGTGCAGTAGAGCAGTATCTCAGGGTCCTTGCCCGTTTCTGATCCCTGCACTGAGCGGAGCCGAAGGGTCACCTCCTCTATCGCACCACGGAAGGTATCGGCCTTTGGAAGGTAAGCCCCTTCGAAATGGCCGATCATGCACTCGTAGTTGTTGCGCATGTCGATCACCAATGCGCCTTCCTCGATCCTTCGGTTGAAGGTGATCGCGTCAAGGTGTTCGCCCACGTTGGTCACATCATACGCCTCATCAGCAAGACCATCGGCCACGATCTTCGTCCGAACCTTGATGATGAGCTTCGAAAAGCTCGTCCCTTCCTCCTCCACCGCGATCTTGAAAGGGACACCGTTGAACTCCGGTTGGGCATCGATGGTCTCCCTAAAAGTTTGGAACAGGTTGGTCGGCACGCTCAGTTGGGCATTCACGCCCTCTTTCGCCAAGTAGATCCTTCCGAGAACACCCATGGATCCCCAAGTCGTGAAAAGACTATTGCGCAACAGGAGCGGGTCCACCAAATGAACGTAGCGATAGAACGAAAGCGTGGTCCGTGCCACGGATCCGCGATCCAGTTGTGCCCGACGGTCATCCACTGGTTGAATATTTCGTTCGTTTCCCAAGGCACGCAAAGATAAGGAAGCGATGGTAGGCTATTCCGACCATGTACAAGGAGCATTTCGGCTTGGATGAAGCTCTTTGACCCCTCTTGCTGACCAAAGCACTTTCACCTATACCTAAGACTGTCAAGGGTTATCTCAAAATTGGGTCACAGACTTGCATATTTGTGATCTTGGTCTATTTTTGACGACCAATCAACCAAACCCTTTCCAACTATGAAGAAGTTCATTGTTACCTTGGCAACTGTTGCTCTCGTGTTCGCCTTGCCATCTTGCAAGAAGTGTACGACCTGTAAGATCACCTACACGGATGGAGATCCTACTTACACGTACGGCGAGATCTGCGGTAAGAAGACCGTTCGTGATGCACAAGAATCTTCCTGCCAGCTTTCTGCATCTGCTAGCGGCGGTACCTGCACTTGCGACAAGTCCTAAATTGGAATTTGTTACCGGAATAGGGGATCCTTAGTGATCCCCTATTTTTTTGCTTTCAACTATGGAACGTACCCTACCACTCTTCCAAGCGACCGCTTGCTTTCTTGTAGGCATCCTATTGGCCGCTGCGATCGCCCACGAACAGTACATAGCAGCTTGTGTTTGTGTGGTCAATTCCATGGCCCGTGCAACGATCAGTTTGGTTGCAAGTCTTTTGTTCGGTTCAATACTGATGATCGTTCCTGCCAGTGCGGGCAAGGTGAACAAGGTTTTGGTCGGCCTGCAGGTGGCTTCGTTCGTAATGGCTCTATTCTTTATAGCACAACATGTCTTCTTCGTACTTGAATTGGCTTAGCCCGACCGCAATTCTGTTTGCCCTCGCTGGTTGTTCGGCACCCGCTGGACAATGGACCACCGTGCCTGCCGCGGACAATGGTGGTTTCACCATCATGTTCCCCGTGGAAGGTGGGTTACAAGATGGATCCCTGCAACTGGGGCAGGAAACGATCCCTTCCCATGTGAACATCGTTGCCGACAGTGGGATCACCTACGTGAGCGGTTGGTTCACCCTTACCGAAAGCATGTTACGTATCCCCGAGGATCACTTATTGGATAGTATTTGGCAGATCATGCCCGCACAAGGCGCTGCACGACCAACGGACGGCCCGGAGATCCTGTCATCACCGGACCGTGATACACGCAACGGGTGGTTCATGTCCGGGGATGGCGTTCGGCTTGGTGTAGTGTTGCACAAATGGGATGACCGGATCTCGATCTTGAGCGTGGGAACACCGGAGAGCAACTTCGGCGCGGGTGAACACCGGAATATGGTGCGCTACCTGAGGTCCTTCAAGCTGAACAGCCGGTAGGACAGATCTCCTACCCGCAGGCATTTTCCGTTCATTGATGCGCTCGGCCTTCCGGAAACACGAACAGGAACTTTCATTTTTGGGGCTGGTATTACCTGCGATCATTCATTGGGCGCAAGCGTAACAGCCGCAAATAAGTTGTTCGGTGAATGGCGTTTCCCACGTGATCCTCGAAAGGGCGATGACCTTATGGCCCAAAGTCCAAAGGACTTGTGGACCGGTTTGCGAACCAGCTTGAACTGTTCTATGGATCATGGTCAGAACCTGATGAGCGTACTGGGCTAACTTTACCCCGGATCGCCATGAAGAACCAAGAAAAGAAGATCCTCGTAATCGGCTCCAGCGGCCAGATCGGTACCGAACTCGTTGAAGGCCTGCGGGCTCGTTTCGGAAATGACAATGTGGTCTCGAGCGACATCAAGGAACCGCAAGTAGCACAGTCCGGGCCGTTCGCCATGGTGAACGCAATGGATCGCCGGGGCATTGAACGGATCATTGACAAGTACGGGATCACGGAAGTGTATTTGTTGGCCGCATTGCTCAGTGCCACGGCGGAAAAGGATCCTGCGTTCGCATGGCAGCTGAACATGGAGAGCTTGTTCATCGTGCTCGAACTCGCAAGGGAAGGCAAATTGAAAAAGGTCTACTGGCCGAGTAGTATTGCGGTTTTCGGCCCAACGACACCGAAGGATGCAACACCGCAGCACACCATTGCGGAGCCAAGCACGGTATATGGCATAAGCAAGCAGAGCGGCGAACAGTGGTGCGCTTATTACCACAAGCGCTATGGCGTGGATGTCCGCAGCATGCGCTACCCTGGATTGATCGGTTGGAAAAGTGCACCCGGCGGAGGCACTACGGACTATGCAGTACACATCTTCCACGAGGCGTTGAAGTCCGGGAAGTACACCAGTTTTCTGGGTCCGGACACCACACTGCCCATGATGTACATGCCCGATGCCATCAGGGCAACGATCGACATCATGGAAGCACCTTCAGAGATGATCAAGGAACGGACCAGCTACAATTTGGCCGGGATCAGTTTCAACCCCGTACAGATCGCTGCCGAGATAAAGCGCCACCTCCCGAATTTCGAGATCGACTATGCACCTGATAGTCGACAGGCGATCGCCGATAGCTGGCCGCGCAGCATTGACGACAGCGCCGCAAGGAAAGATTGGGGCTGGAAGCCACAGTACGACCTCCAAGGTATGGTGGATGACATGATGCTGAACTTGAAGAACGTGGTCGGTTAAGGATCTGAACATAAGTGCTGTCCAAGAGAACGGGCAGTGTCTGCAACCTTCGCCCCGCCTCTTACGTATGCGCACGCGGTACCAACAGTCAATTCCACCGTTGCAATGAGCAATTTGCGTCTTCCCTTCCTTTTTCCAATAGGCCTTGTGCTTACCCTGGCCGCTCAATGTACGTATGCCCAAGCCGGTTCTCTTGTTGCGGACACGGTGAACGTTGTTGATGAAAGTGGGAAGAAACAAGGCTTCTGGAAAGTGACCGCACCGATCACTGACAAACCGGGTTACGCGAACGGGGCGCTCATTGAAGAGGGACGCTACAAGAACAGCAGGCGCATAGGAACATGGCGCCGTTACTGGCCGAATGGCAACGTAATGAGCGAGATCTCCTACGAAATGGGGCGACCGCGCGGCGAGTACCGCACCTATTACCCAACTGGAAAAGTAGAGGAGAACGGCAGTTGGGACCTGGACAGGAACACTGGCAAATTCCAACGGTACCACCCGAATGGAAAGCTTGCGCAGGATTTTGTCTTCAATGAGAGCGGGGTGCGCAATGGCGAACAG